>ERZ857785.28-NODE-28-length-207214-cov-9.104258_pt1 | contig 207214 bp, 188 predicted proteins | sample MGYA00519763_ERZ857785 | MGnify/ENA primary metagenome ERZ857785 (study PRJEB31778, sample SAMEA3449365) | human gut metagenome | biome: human gut; feature: human-associated habitat; material: faeces | place: United Kingdom | collected 2010/2012 ...
TCATCTGGTAGAGCGCCACCTTGCCAAGGTGGAGGTAGCGAGTTCGAGCCTCGTCATCCGCTCCAGTAAAAAAGGTTTGCACAGCTGTAATAGTTGTGCAAACCTTTTTTATGCATACGAAATTTATATTTTAACTTATCAGCTAATATCTAAATATAATATCTGTATTTTGTCACTTTTTGCGTTTTGCGGTATTGTATATAAATAGTTATATATTTACAGAATAATATATTTTGTGCAAAGCTAAATATTAATGCCTTGACTGCTAAGCAGATTCTAAAGCGGCAATAAAACAAACTTGTTGCTGTGGTTACATACTGTTATTTTTACGTTATGTTTGTTTCAAAACTGTAAATGAATTGTGGCTAAATTATACTTGATTTCCATATTTTTCAGAGCTATAATCAAGTCAAATAATCGTGTTATTAAATAAAAATTAAATAAATGCGAATTATATGATGTTGTAAAATTTTAGTATTATGATTGAGAGGGATTAATATGAAAGCTAAAAGAATAATTTCGGCAATTATGTCGGCAATGATGTTAGCCACAGGCTTTACTGTTTCGGCCGGTTCAGTATCGGCTGTCAATGAGCAGCCTATAGAGATTGCGGCGGAGGAACAGCAAACCGAGAGTGTGGTAACTAATGCTACTGAATCTGTACAAAAAAATCTATTGTCAGTGCCAAATGTTACTGCCGCACAAGATGTTAAACCATTTGTAGTAAGTAATGATAATCCGTCAAACAACAAAGCCGAGGCCGGAACTCAGTCTCCGACTGAGCCGGCTACGCAAGCTCCCACACAGCCGACTGTTAAGGTGCCTGCCGTAGAGAATTTTAAATACGGCAGAGTTACAACCAATTCAATAGAATTAAAATGGTCAGCAGTTCAAAATGCTTCGGGCTATGAAATTTATCGTATGGATAGTAAAACAGGCGGTAAGTATGTAAAGTATACTGTAATTAACAGCGGTTCAACAACAAGCTTTACAGACAGCAAGCTTACACCTGCAAGATGCTATTATTATCGTATAAAGGCCTTTGTAAAGGCAAACGTCAGATGCTATTACAGCAGTGAAAAAACAGTCAAGCTGGGCACTTGTCCCAAGACTTTAACGGGACTAAGAGTAAAGTCGCAGTCAACCAACGCTATATCAATATCATGGAACAAGGTAAACGGTGCTTCCGGCTATGTAATTTACAGAATGGATTATAAAACAAAAGGTAAATATAAAGCAATAGCAACAGTAGACGGCAAGGTATCGTCAATTAACAATATTAAGCTTGAGTCGGGCAGACCTTACTACTATAGAGTGCGTGCTTATAAGGAGGTTTACGGTACTAAATTTTATGGCGGGTACCCTACATTAAAAACAGCAACCCTGCCGGACAGTGTTACTAACCTAAAGGTAAAGTCACAGTCTACTAACAATATAGTTATACAGTGGAGCAAGGTGCCAAGGGCAACAGGCTATGTTATTTATAGAATGGACGCCTCCACAAACGGCAAATATAAAAAATATGCAGTTGTAAAAAGCAGCTCAACAAGCTACAATAATAAAAATCTTACGGCGGGCAGATGCTACTACTATCGTGTAAGGGCGTATAGACTTGTTGACGGCAAGTATTACTATGGCGGTTATCCAACTCTGAAAACAGGCACAAAAACCGTTGCCCCAAGCTTTACATTATCCTCTGCCAATAAAAAAATAACGGCGTCTTGGTCAAAAGTCAGCGGTGCGGAGGGATATTCATTCTACCTGGCAGAATCTAAGGGAGGTCATTACTACCTTCAGGGACATACAACAGGAACGAGCTATACTTCAAAAGCACTAACAAAGGGCAAAACCTATTATGTAAGAGTATGTGCCTACAATTTGGTTGATAATAAAAAGATTTACAGCGGTTACCAAACAAAATCCATTGCTTGTGCTGACAAAAGGCTTGTACACGGCTACGATGTAGGCGATACATATATTGAAATTAGTATTGATAAGCAGCATATGTGGTACTACAAAAACGGTAAATGCTTGGTATCAACCAATGTAGTTACCGGTATGAAAAATTCACATGATACCACAAAGGGGCTGTTCCACATTTGGGAAAGAAAATCTCCGGCAAGACTGGTTGGTGAAACATGGGATACTATGGTAAACTATTGGCTTGCCGTAACCTATGACGGTATAGGAATACACGACTCTACTTGGCGTACCGGCGGTTATGGCGGCAATATTTATACCTATGACGGTTCACACGGCTGTATAAACACACCGTACGACCAGGCTAAGAAGATTTATGATAATTGCTCTGTTGGTACTCCGGTTGTAATATACTGATTAAGACGGCCTAACAAAATGAATAATTAAACAAAAGGGGACGGGTACAGTAAATTAATGTACTCGTCCTTTAGCTGTAAAATAAAGAAGAAAGCAGAAAAAAGACCTTTGGAAAACCAAAGGTCTTGGCTGCGGAACTAGGATTCGAACCCAGACATACAGAGTCAGAGTCTGCTGTGCTACCCTTACACAATTCCGCAATATTTATTAATTTTTTGCCGCTGTCTCAACAGCAATATCTATTATAACCGTTTCCATAAAAAAGTCAATAGTTTTTTTAAAAAAATTTTTATATACAGACATTTTTTTATAATAAGGCATACCGGTCATTTAAAAGTAACAGAATAAGCCCTGAATATTAAATAGGGTTGAATATTGTCGTGCAAAGGTATATAATAGCAGTTGAGAATAGGCACTTAATGCTAAATATTTTTAATTAAGGCTATGAAGCGGCTTTTTTATTTTGCACATTTAGCTGCAAAATTCAATGTGTGCTGCCGTAATTGAAATGTTTAGTACAACCAAAAATAACTAAAGGGTGATAAAAATGAAGTATGCAGTAGTTTTATGTGACGGTATGGCAGATACTCCTGTACCACAGCTAAATAATCAAACACCAATGACAGCGGCTAACAAGCCTTGTATGAACAAGCTGGCAAAGCAAAGTGAAGTAGGCTTGCTTAAAACAGTAGCTCCGGGCTTAAAGCCGGGCAGTGATGTTGCTAATCTGTCTGTAATGGGCTATGAGCCTGCAAAATATTATACAGGCCGTTCTCCGCTGGAGGCAGCAAGTATTGGTATTGACCTAAAGAATACCGATGTTACACTACGCTGTAATCTTGTAACACTTACTGATGAGCCTGAGTACAGTGACAAAACTATTCTTGACTACTGTGCAGATGATATTTCAACTGCTGAGGCTAAGGTTCTTATAGAATATGTTCAGGAAAAGCTTGGCAACGATGTGTTTAAGTTCTATCCGGGCGTAAGCTACCGCCATTGTCTGGTATGGTCAAACGGAAACCCAAAGCCGGGTGTTTTAACACCACCGCATGACATTACAGGTAAGCCTATTAAGGAGTATATACCAAAGGGCGACTGTGTTGACGGCTTGTATGACCTTATGGTAAGAAGCTATGACATTTTAAAGGATCACCCTGTGAATATAGAAAGAATTAAGCGTGGCAAAAAGCCTGCAAACTCAATTTGGCTGTGGGGAGAGGGAATGAAGCCGATTCTTGACAGCTTTGAAAGTAAATACAGCGTAAAAGGCTCTGTTATTTCAGCTGTAGACCTGCTCAAGGGTATAGGTATATGTGCCGGTATGGCTACACCTGATGTTGAGGGTGCAACAGGTTATATTGATACAAACTTCGAGGGTAAGCTTCAGGCGGCAATAAATGAATTTGACAGAGGACAGGATTTTGTTTATATCCATGTAGAAGCACCTGATGAATGCGGCCACCGTGGTGAAGTTGAAAACAAGGTAAGGGCAATAGAATTGATTGATGAAAAAATACTTGCACCTCTTGTAGATTATCTTGGAAAAAGCGGCGATGACTTTAAAATTCTTGTTTGTCCGGATCACCCTACACCGCTTGAAATAAGAACTCATACAAGTAATCCGGTGCCTTATATGATATATACAAGCAACAAAAAGGTGGACAGCGGTGTTGAGGTGTTTGACGAAAAATCAGCAGCAGCTACAGGTGTATATAACGATAACGGCTTTACGCTTATGGGTGCTTTTATCGGCAAATAATTGTACATTGTTTTCAGCTAATATTTAACCACTGCATATAGAGCAGCAGTTGGTTATTGTGTATAAGGCTTGTATAGAGCTTGCGTCGGACAGCTCTGTAAACAACAGTTAAGCCCGATATTTAGCTTTATGGTAAGGAGAGATGTGTTATGTCAAAAAATCTTCCGTTGGAAATTGAAAGAAAGTTTCTTATAAAAATGCCGGATATTTCGGTTTTGCAGCAGCAGCCTCTTTATATGCATATTGATATAGAGCAGGCTTACTTACCACAGAACGAAGGCTATTCCGGCATGCGTGTCAGGAAAAGCACATTAAACGGTAAGACCTCATATAAAAAAACCTACAAAAAAAGCATAACAAGTGTTACACGCATTGAGCTTGAGGACGACATATCCGAACAGACATATAAGGATATGGTTTTTAATGCCGATCCTGACAGTACGCCGATTAAAAAGGTAAGGCATTGCTTTATGTATAAGGATCAGCTTTTTGAGCTTGATGTTTATACATTTTGGGACGACAGAGCTACTCTGGAGTTGGAGCTTGACAATGAAAATCAAGAAATTGAAATTCCGCCCTTTATTGATGTGATTAAAGAAATTACAGATGATGAAAGATACAGCAACCGTGCCTTGTCTTATTCTGTGATAACAGAAGATATTTAATTTAAAATAGGAATTCCTCCTAATTTTGTTGACAGTTACAATATGTAGTGGTATAATGTACCTATAAACACAAAATAAAGGAGGATTTGTTATGGATAATATTAATGTAACTGTTACGGGCGGCACATTGCCTGAAAAGGAGATAAACGCATACATTTCCCATGGTAAGGAGAAGTACAGCGGCAAAACTATAAAGGCTATGGATATAAAGGTTGACGGAGATTATGTAGATATTGACTATACCTTTGAGCCTGTAAACTTTGAGCGTATCCGAAGAATTACCGGATATTTGGTAGGTACTACAGACCGTTTTAATAATGCCAAGCGTGCAGAAGAGCACGACCGTGTAAAGCATAGCCTAGACGGTGTAATGGAGCAGATTTAACCGTATACCGGGCTGTATTTTTCTTATGCTGACGCAAAAAACTCCTGCCGCTTTTAAAGCGGCAGGAAAAGCTGTACTTTGTTGGTATGTCACCATAAAGCTATGCTGTATTTATGCTTGACATTACTTAAATTTTTTGCTAAAATTGTATTTGTTAAATGCGAGTATGCTGGAATAGGCAGACAGGCACGTTTGAGGGGCGTGTGTCTTTGACGTATGGGTTCAAGTCCCATTACTCGCACCACTTTAACCCGCCGATATGTATATATCGGCGGGTTGTTTTTTGCTATATTCAATCAAATTCACAAAGAAGCAAATATTTATATATCAGCTTAAAGCAACAGGGTGTGCAGCGCACACCCTGTATTTTATATATGCACAAATTTGTTTTTTATTAATCAACCTTTGTGACTGAAAGTGTAACCTTTTCGCCGTTAATATTCCAGTCTTTTACAAAGCCGTCGGTTGTATTTACAATATCGTTTGCAAGTACATCCTTTGCAATACCAGCCTTATTTTTAGACATAATATCAGCAATTTTATCGTTGCCGCTTACACCGACAACAATGTGATCCATAACCTCAAAGCCTGCATCCTTACGCATAGTTTGAACCTTACTGATTATCTCACGAACAAAGCCCTCTTCAACAAGCTCAGGAGTAAGAGTTGTGTCAAGCACAGCTGTAACGCCATTGTCGCTTACAGTGTACAGTCCCTCCATTTGCTTAACATCTATAAGCAAATCCTCCTCTGTCAGCTTAATATCACCTGTGGAAATAGAAAGCGTCATTGTGCCGGTTTCATTTAGCTCAGCCTTTGCCTTGACACCGTCAACATTTGCAAGAGCATTTCTTATTTCACCTAATTGCTTGCCGTACTTTGGTCCTAGGGTTTTAAGCTGTGGCTTAAATGAGTAAGAAACAAAGCCGCCTACATCATCTGTAAATACTACTTCCTTAATGTTAAGCTCGTCCTCAATAATATCAACATAGAACTTATCAAGAGCCTTTTGAGCTTTAACATACATCTTAGCCAACGGCTGGCGGTTTTTCATTGCAGAGCCGTTTCTTGCAGAACGACCAAGCACAACTATCTTTAAAACCTCGTCCATATCAGCCTCTAGCTTTGTGTCAATAGCAGCCTCATCAACAGTAGGGAATAGGCATAGGTGAACGCTTTCCGGTGCTGTGTTGTCTATTGAGCGTACAAGGTTTTGATAAATAGATTCGGCCATAAACGGAATCATAGGGGCCGATGCTTTCGCTATTGTAACAAGTGCTGTGTATAATGTCATATAAGCGTTAATCTTATCCTGTGTCATATCCTGTGCCCAGAATCTTTCACGACATCTTCTTACATACCAGTTACTCATTTCATCTACAAAGCTTTGCAGTGCTTTTGCAGCTTCAGGAATTTTATAGCCGGACAGGCAGCTGTCTACAGCCTTAACTGTTGAATTTAACCTGGACAGCAGCCACTTGTCAATAACAGCTAAGCTGTTTCTGTCCAATGTATACTTTGAAGCGTCAAAGTTATCAATATTAGCATATAGTACAAAGAACGCATATGTGTTCCAAAGTGTACCCATAAACTTTCTTTGTCCCTCAACAACAGCTTTGCCATAGAATCTCTTTGGCAGCCACGGGTTAGAATTGGTGTAGAAATACCATCTTATAGCGTCTGCACCGTAGGTTTGCAGTGCGTCAAACGGATCCACTGCGTTGCCCTTTGACTTTGACATCTTTTGTCCGTTCTCATCCTGAACAAGACCAAGAACTATAACATTCTTATATGGTGCTTTGTTGAAAATAAGGGTTGAAATTGCAAGCAGGGAATAGAACCAGCCTCTTGTTTGGTCAACGGCCTCCGAGATGAAATCAGCAGGAAATTGTGACTCGAACAGCTCCTTGTTTTCAAAAGGATAGTGGTGCTGTGCAAAAGGCATTGAGCCTGAATCAAACCAACAGTCAATAACCTCAGGAACTCTGTGCATTTGCTTTCCGCAGTGCGGACACTTTATTGTAACATCATCAATATATGGTCTGTGCAGCTCAATATCATCAGGGCAGTTGTCTGACATTGCCTTTAATTCCTCGATACTGCCGATAGAGTGGCGGTGACCGCATTCACATTCCCAAATGTTAAGCGGAGTACCCCAGTATCTGTTTCTTGAAATACCCCAGTCCTGTACATTATTCAGCCAGTCGCCGAAACGGCCCTTACCTATGGAATCAGGAATCCAGTTTACTGTGTTGTTGTTTGCTATAAGCTGATCCTTTACATCGGTCATCTTAATAAACCAGGAATCTCTTGCATAGTAGATAAGCGGTGTGTCACAACGCCAGCAGTGTGGGTATGAGTGCTCAAACTTAGGTGCAGAGAACAGCAAGCCTCTTTTATCAAGGTCAACCAAAATTTCCTTGTCGGCGTCCTTACAGAATGTACCGGCCCAAGGTGTTTCCTTTGTCATTTCACCCTTTGAATCAACCAGCTGAACCAAAGGAAGATTGTACTTTCTGCCTACATTTGCATCGTCTTCACCAAATGCAGGTGCAATGTGAACTACGCCTGTACCGTCTGTAAGAGTTACATATGTGTCGCAAGTAATGTAGTAGCACTTTTCCTTAGGTGAAACAAAGTCGAACAAAGGCTCATATTCCTTGTATTCAAGGTCTTTACCCTTGTATCTCTCAAGAACGGTATACTCGCCCTCAATTATGCTGTCAACCAAGGCCTCTGCCATATAATATACATTGTCGCCTGTTTGAATTTTTACATAATCCTCATTAGGGTTTACACAAAGGGCAACATTAGACGGAAGCGTCCAAGGTGTTGTTGTCCATGCAAGAATGTATGCATCCTCGCCCTTTGCCTTAAACTTTGCAATAGCTGAACGCTCTTTTACGTCCTTATAGCCCTGTGCAACCTCATGTGAGGACAAAGGTGTTCCGCATCTAGGACAGTATGGAACAATTTTAAAGCCCTTATATAGTAAGCCCTTGTCATATATTTTCTTTAATGCCCACCATTCAGACTCTATAAAATTGTTGTCATAGGTAACATATGGGTTGTCCATATCTGCCCAGAAGCCTACAGTGTCGGAGAAATTCTCCCACATACCCTTGTACTTCCATACAGATTCTTTACACTTCTTTATAAAAGGCTCAAGCCCGTATTCTTCAATCTGCTCCTTGCCGTCTAAGCCCAGCATCTTTTCAACCTCAAGCTCTACCGGCAAGCCGTGTGTGTCCCAACCGGCCTTACGAGGAACCATATTGCCCTTCATTGTTTGGTATCTTGGAATCATATCCTTAATTACACGGGTAAGCACATGACCGATATGCGGCTTACCGTTAGCTGTAGGAGGGCCGTCATAGAATACATACGGCTTTCCGCCCTTGCGTTCCTCAATACTCTTTTCAAAGATTTTGTTTTCTTTCCAGAACTTTTCAACTTCTTTTTCACGCTGAACAAAGTCAAGGTTTGTGTCAACCTTTTTATACATTTCTTCAACCTCCTAAAAAATAAAAAGGCCGTCATCCCATAACAGGACGAAGACCTAAAAGCTTCGTAAAACCACCTATTACAGCATACTGCATATGCGTTTTCTGTTAACGGAGAAAATCCGACGCATTTACTTGCATTTAAGCGTTCAAATTGCAGCTCCGAAGTGATTTACAGCCTAATGTAATTATCGGACTTTCACCATACTCCGACTCGCTAAAACCTTTAGAAGGCTGTCTGTCTTCATCATCGCTTTTAAAGTGTTTTATACTGTCAAAATTCTATCACATATTATTTATAAAGTCAATCTGTGTACAAAGTATTTTTACCGTACAAAGCTAAAAATGCCGTGTGTTCAATCTAAGCATAAAAGCCTGTCGGCAGGTACAAAATGTATAGAACCATATGTGTTTTAGTTAAATTGAGGTTAGTGCAGTTGTGAATTGTAAAATAAAAATTCAACATTTGTTGACGGTTATATGTATTTGAGTTTAAAAGCTCCGTTGCTGTGGTGTGCCAAAGCATAAATTTGTGTTTTGTTATTTTGACAAAGATAATATATTAAACGCCTGAAAAACTGGCTATGTTTAATTATTTACAAGGATAAATGCAATTTAAGAAAAGCTTAATTGCAAATTTAGCATAAAAACTGTTGAAAATCCTGTGTGCTAAAACACAATTTGCAGGAATTGAGGTATTGACAAGCAAAAAGCCTTGTGGTAAACTTTACAACAACAAAGGCGTTACAAACACTTGAGATAAGTGTGTTGTGACGCCTTTTCCATTTTATTTGATTAAAAATATGAAAGGGGATTTTAAAATGGATAGCGGAAGTATTGGCTTTATGATTTTTTGTACGGCACTTGTTTTTATTATGACACCTGCCTTGGCGTTCTTTTACGGAGGTCTTGTTCGCAGAAAGAATGTAATAAACACTATGATGGCTTCTGTGTTTATTACCGGTACAGCAGTTCTTATGTGGGTGCTGTTTGGTTATTCGTTCTCGTTTGGTGCAGACGCAGGAGGCTTTGTAGGCGGTCTTGATTTTTTGGGATTAAACAATGTTAGTATTTCAGACAGCACAAGAGGCTTGGAAATTCCGGATATGTTGTTCTGTGCCTTCCAAATGATGTTTGCAATTATTACACCGGCACTTATTACAGGTGCTGTAGCAGGCAGAATGAAATTTAAGGCACTTGTTCCGTTTATTTGCCTATGGTCACTGCTTGTATATTACCCACTGGCTCATATGGTATGGGGTGGCGGCTTTATGGGTGCCGAGGTTGAGGGCGGTGCCGGTTTATTCGGCACAGGCTTGTATCTGAATTCAGTTGATTTTGCCGGCGGTAATGTTGTACATATAAGCTCAGGTATTACAGGCTTAGTTCTTGCCGTTATCCTTGGCAAGCGTCGTGACTACGACCGTAGTACATATACACCGCATAACATTCCTTTTGTGCTTTTGGGTGCTGCGTTGCTGTGGTTTGGCTGGTTTGGCTTCAACGCAGGCAGTGCACTGGCAGCTAACGGTACAGCAGTACACGCATTTATAACATCTGCTGTTTCATCGGCCTGCGGCTTGATTTCATGGATGGTTATTGATACAATTACTACAGGAAAGCCAACCTTGGTAGGTGCTTCAACAGGTTTGGTAGTTGGTTTGGTTGCAATTACACCTGGCGCAGGTTTTGTACCTGTATGGGCTTCAATTATTATCGGTTTACTTGTTAGCCCAATTTGTTACTTCTGTATGCACCTAATCAAGAAAGTGTTAAAGATTGACGATGCACTTGACGCATTTGGCTGTCACGGTATCGGCGGTATCTGGGGTGGCTTGGCAACAGGTATCTTTGGCGTAAAGGAGCTTGCTCCGGGCGTTGAATCAGGCGCTAAGTGGAACGGTCTTATTTTCGGCGACTACCACTTGTTCATTGCACAGTTTGAAAGTATAGTAGTTACTATTGCTATTGCTGTAGTAGGCACACTTATTTGTGCGGGTATAGTTAAGCTGTTTACTAAGACACTTCGTGTATCTGAAATGGATGAAAGACTTGGTCTTGATTCAACTCAGCACGGTGAATCAGCTTACCCTTCATTTAACGGCTTGGATTAATTTAGAAAGGTAGAGATAGCAATGAAAAAAATTGAGGCTATTGTGCGTCCTGAAAAGTATGAGGAAGTAAAGGACGCATTGGACGCAATAGATGTTAAGGGAATTACAGTTTCTCAGGTGTTGGGCTGCGGTCATCAAAAGGGCCACACCGAGCGAATCAGAGGCGTAGATGTTGAGATTACTATGCTTAACAAGATTAAGTTTGAAATTGTAGTATCTACAGACGAATGGGCAGAAAAAACGATTGATGTCATTAAAAAGGTTGCCTGCACCGGTAATGTAGGCGACGGTAAAATATTTGTATATGACATTGAGGATGTAGTAAGGATAAGAACAGGTGAAAGAGGCATAAAGGCTGTATAATCTGCAAATTAAAACTTGTTACAACTGTCAGTAAGCTTTATTTTCCTATAAAAAAGGGAGCCGCACTGTTAAAGTGTCGGCTCTCTTTTTTGTGTGAAGCACTAAAGTTTTGTTTAAAAGGCAGGCAAATTATATAAATTTATTTGTTACTATTCTTTCGCCTTAATTTATTAAAAATGCCTGCAAGCTTGAAAAATAAGGGCCTTATGGGCTTTAGCCCACACCAAACAAAGGTGTAAAGCCGCACGAAATTGCCGGTGCATTTTTTTATTTTGCCGTTTCTTCTGTACGCCTTTACAACAGCAACAATTTGTGATGAAGCTATTACTTCGGTCCAAAACTGTCCGTCACCGTTAATTAACAATTGACTATTGTTTAACTTTTTTATAATGCGGTGAAGAACAATTTTACCGTTGTCACGCTTAAAAAGCACTATGCTGTATTTTTTAGGCGGCATTTCAAGAGGGGAAACCAAGTATACTAAATCCCTGTTGGGCACCAATGTAGGCAGCATACTTGTACCTGTTACTGTAAGAGGAAAACAGCCCTTATTGTTTATACAGCTTTCTATTAATGGTAAAAGTTCGTTAAGTGGGCTTTTATTTTTTTGAATATCCAAGTAATCACCGCCTTTTAGTGAAAAAATTATACCATAATAATATGCTGCTGTAAAATACATTTTATAAGACAGGCGTATATTGGTTGAAAATAGTATATTTTTATGTTAAAATCTTAATGAAATATATATGAGAGGTGATTTTTTATGTCGACAGTGCTTTGCGGTATCGTATATGTCGTATTAACATGTGCTTTTTATTTGTTGTCAGGTGCATATAAGGACAAAAATAAATTTATTTATTTTAAATCTGTTCCCATAATATTGGGATTTTTAGCAATTTTGCTTTACGGATTTGCAGCTATGGCGATTTTAAAGCATAGTATTGATATTGCTTCATATTTAATAGGTACAATTATAATATGTTGTTGTGTAAATGTTTTTGCATTGTGTAAATCAGAGAGATTATTTAAAGCTGCACTTTGCCCATTTATAAAAAAGGCTGCGTGCATTGTTCTTGTTTTAATAGCATTGGAATTTACTGTGTTCAATATTTCGTCGTTTACTTCACCCGTTAAAAACAACAATAATGCTTTGCCCTTTTCGTCAGCCGAGTTGTCGGAGGGCAGCAATACAGCCGACTCTATACTGATTGATAAGGATGATGAGTTTATTATAACCTATTCAAATTTAAAAGAGAGCTGTGAAAATGTATATATTCAATTTGAAGGAAAACCAAAATTAGTAACTGTCAGTGTCGGAATTTCAGATATTAATTTATCACAATCTTTATTAGGTGTTTTCAGCGAAAAGCTTTATGCTGATAATGACAGTCCTGTTTTATTGAATGTTCACTCAAAGGAGCTTGACACACTAAAGATAGGCATAAAAAATGCCTCCGGCTTAACAATAAGGGAAATTGGACTGAATAAAGAGCTGCCAATTCAGATTAATTATCTAAGGCTTATTGCTTTTGCGTTGATTTGTTTGTTGGTGTTGGCTATTAAAGAATTTAAGCTGTACAAAGCTGTTTATAACAACAGCCCAAAGCAATTAGCTGCCCTAATATTAGTTGCGGCTTTGTGCTGCGGCAGCTTTATTTTTATCTTCTGTGCTAAGGGTGACGATGCAATAACTCCATATAGGCAGGAAGGTGTTGTTTATCGCTCACCGTATTATCAAATGTTTGATGCTTTTCAAAAGGGACAGCTCAACCTTGACATACCTGTTGACCAAAAGCTTATAGATGCAGGGGACAAGGTGTATGATCCTCAGTACAGAAGCGAGATAGGTGCAAACGCTTCGTGGGACAGGGCTTTTTATAACGGAAAGTACTACAGCTACTTCGGTACAGCACCGCTTTTTTTAGTATATTATCCTATGTATTTTATAACCGGAGCACTGCCCACAGACAGCTTTGTCTGCACCTTGTTTAGTATGCTGATATCAATATTTGGCTTTATGGCTGTAAGCAAAATTGCGACGGTTGCGGTAAGAAAATCGAATTTTTTACTGGTAATGTTAAGTGGAGCAGCAATTCCGTTTGCTTGCGGAATATACATACTTTCAGCATACGGTGATTTTTACAATTTGCCTAAGCTGTGCGGAATAGCGTTTTTATTCTTGCTAATATACCTAACGCTGTCTGCATATAAAAAGCCGAAATGTTATAAATTTTTAATGTGTGGAATTACCGTAGGTCTTATTGCGGCATCAAGGCCAAACCTTGTTATTGCCGCCATGGCAACTGCACCGTTCTTTATTTCGGTGCTGTTAAATAAGACAATTAAATTAAAAAGTAAGCTACGCTATGTTGCAGTATTTATAGTGCCTGTTGCTCTCTTTGCAATAGCATTAATGATATACAATTATGCCCGATTTGGTTCGTTGTTTGAATTTGGTACATCTTACCAGCTGACTGTAAATAATATTTCACTTAACAATGTATCGCTTGCCTTTTTGGGGCCGGCCTTGTATCATTACTTCTTCCAAATGCCGGACACTGCGGCTGAGTTTCCGTATGTAAGTCCATCATCCTGCCTGGATGGTACACCGTCTTATTTAGGGGGAATAATTAAAGTAAACAGCTATTCACGCTATTTTTATATGACCGGCTCATATGGAGTGTTTGCTTTACCGTTGAATTGGCTTGTTGCTTTTATTCCTGCCGCCAAGAAAAGGCTCAGAATAAGCAGCATAAACAGATGGTTTATAATGTTGTGTGTAGCACTATCTGTATTAATAGCATTTACGGATTTCTGTATGGCAGGTGTTGCCATAAGCTATGTATGTGATATTGCACCTATAATGGCCATAGCGGCAATAATTATTTTGCTGTATATTGAAAAGTCTGTTAGAAATATCTCCAGTATATACAAGGTGGTGTATATACTGCTGGCAGGTGTGATTGTTCTGTCTGTTTTAATAGCTGCCGCACTTGCAATTAATACGGTTAATAGTGTATATCAGAGTTCGGCTCCGGCCTTGTACAGTGCACTCAGAGGTATCTTTACCTTTTAGCCGATAAATAGTTTACTGAGATGTGGAATTTTATGAAAAAGCGGTTCTGTTGTTGTAAACAGAACCGCTTTTTGTGCTGAATTTATATTTTGTTCATATAAAATCCATAATCAATTATCAAATTTGTATGAATAACCAAAAAAACAACAATTTTTTTTGTAGTTATTTAACTATACTTTTTGAAAATATGATGTTATAATATAGCTGTAATAAAAAGTTAGCTAAGTTGCATAGTTAATTATATAAGAAAGGTGGATTTATATGACATACGACAAAATATTATCTGAACGCAAAGGCAAGACTATTTACAAGGTTGGCGATACCGTTGTTAAAGTATTTGATCCTGAGTATTTTCCAAAGTCGGATGTGCTTAATGAAGCGCTTAACCAAGCCAGAGTTGAGGAAACCGGACTTAATATTCCGGATTTAAAGTCTGTATCACTAATTGATGGTAAATGGGCAATTACTATTGATTATGTTGAGGGCGATACTCTCCAAGAGCTTATGGATAAGAATCCTGACAAGATTGATGAATATCTAAATTTATTTGTTGATCTTCAGCTGGAGGTACATAGTAAAAGGGCTCCTTTACTTAATAAGCTAAAGGACAAAATGAATAGAAAAATCTCAAGCTTAAAGGAGATTGACGCAACTACTCGCTATGAGCTGCACACTCGTTTGGAGGCAATGCCTAAGCATACCAAGGTTTGTCATGGTGACTTTAACCCAAGCAACATTATTATTGACAGCAAGGGTGAGGCACATATTCTTGACTGGTCTCATGCAACACAGGGCAATGCTTCTGCCGACGCCGCAAGAACATACCTGTTGTTCTCTCTAAGACAGCCTGAGCTGGCTGATAAGTATTTAAAGCTGTTCTGCACAAAGAGCAATACCGCTAAGCAATATGTTCAGCACTGGTTGCCTATAGTTGCTGCATCTCAAATGGTTAAGGGCTTAGAAGACGAGAAAGAGTTCCTTATGAAATGGATAGATGTTGTTGAATACGAATAATCTTTTATCATCTTAACTACTACATAAACAAAAGGAGTCATAGCCTGTCAGCTGTGGCTCCGTTTGTGTATTATAACGAAAAAACTGCACATATATGTAATGGAGGTATTTTATGAATATTAATAAATTCAAGTATGATGGAAAGAGAAAATTCAATATAAAAGAAAGCTCAACGGAATATTCCGGAAAGTATGCAAAAAAGCTTGCAGATTCGCCGTTGTTTGCAGAAAATATAAACGAAATCAGAGAGCTTCAAGAAAAAATGTACGCTCAAAAGAATGAGGGCTTGGTTATCATTTTTCAGGCAACAGACGCAGCCGGCAAAGACGGTGTTATTCGCACGGTTTTCAGTATTTTAAGTCCCCATGGCGTTCAGGAGCATTGCTTTAAAAATCCTTCATCGGTAGATCTTTCTCACGACTATATGTGGCGTGTGTGGTCCAAGCTGCCGGCAAAGGGCGATATTGCCCTGTTTAACAGAAGCTATTATGAGGAGGTTTTAATAGGCAAGGTGCATCAGCTTTATAAAACGCAAAAAAAGGCTGACCGCATCAGCAATAAAACAGTTATTAAAAACAGATATCAACAAATTAATAATATAGAAAAATACCTGTATCAAAATTCTATTAGAGTTGTAAAGATATTTTTAAATCTTTCTAAGGACGAACAGGCTGAAAGATTTATTTCAAGAATAGATGAAAAGGATAAAAATTGGAAGGTTTCGCCTGCTGACATTGGCGAGCGTGAATATTGGGACGAGTACCAGCAGGCGTTTGAAGATATGATAAACAATACCTCTACCCGCATTGCTCCATGGTATGTAGTGCCGGCAGACCATAAGTGGTATGCAAGATATGTAGTTTCTGAAATTGTGCGTGACATATTAAATGATATGAATCCTAAATATCCAAATGTTGACAAAGGTGCAATGGAATATGCCTTGAATGCAAGGCAGGAGCTTTTTGACAGTATACAGGACAAAAGCCGAAAAGAAAAAATACTTAACAAAATGGAGGCCAAAAAATTAAAAGGAAAAAGCAGCTTAAAAAACAATTGCGAAAGCAACAGGGAAGAGAAGCCTGAGGCTCAAGCAGAGGATGAGTAAATTATAAAGTGGTAAACTGTTTTTTGTTAATATTTTAAAAATACTGTGTGATACAATGGAAATTGTTATCTTCATATGCTATAATAGCATAGCATAAATTGAGATTGATACGGAGGACTTAAAAATGAATGTTTCGTTGCTTGGCTGCGGCAGATGGGGTTCGTTTATTGCATGGTATTTAGATAAGACCGGTCACAATGTATATACATGGGGCTTGGAGAATGATGAGATTTTCCAAAGCCTGCAGCGTGAAAGAAAAAATGACTATGTTCAGTTTAGTGATAGCATTGTTATTACTCCTGACCTTACCAAAGCTGTTAATCACGCAGAGGTTATGATTATTTCTATTAGCTCTCAAGCGTTAAGCAGCTTTATGGAAAACCTTATTAAGGAGAACTTAGACGGTAAAATAATTGTGCTGTGTATGAAGGGAATAGAAGAAACAACCGGCAGAAGACTGTCAGAAATTGTTTCTGACTATGTAGATACAAGCAAAACGCCTGTTGCTGTATGGGTAGGCCCGGGTCATCCACAGGATTTTGTTCGTGGTATACCTAACTGTATGGTTATTGATTCCGATAATCAGGAGGTTAAAGAAAAGCTTGTTCATTCCTTCTCCAGCGAGCTTATTCGTTTTTATTTCGGACAGGACTTAATCGGCACAGAGGTAGGTGCGGCGGCAAAAAATGTTGTAGGCATTGCCGCAGGTATGCTTGACGGAATGGGCTATACATCATTAAAGGGTGCTTTAATGGCACGAGGTACAAGGGAAATTTCCAGACTTATTAAGGCAATGGGCGGTAACGAAATGTCTGCCTATGGTCTTTGCCACTTAGGCGACTATGAGGCAACTCTGTTTTCTAAGTTCAGTCATAACAGGCGCTTTGGTGAAATGCTTATTAACGGTGAAAAATTTGACAAGCTTGCGGAGGGTGTGTCTACAACAAGAGCACTTGTTAAGCTAAGCCAAAAATATAATGTTGACCTGCCTATAGTAAATGCTGTAAATCAAGTAATTACCTATAATCAGGATCCAAAAGAAACTCTTTCGTCGCTTTTTTTACGCTCAATAAAGGACGAGTTTTAAGAGCTTTGGCAATATAAAATATTTTATAAAATAGACTTGACATTTAATGTAAAAAAGCGTATAAATGTTAGTAGAAAGCTGAATAGCATTAAAGGCTGCGATAAGGACACGGGTTCGTATAACCATTGTTTAGAGAATTGACGGTTGGTGAAAGTCAGTCGTGGCATATGTTGCCTATCCCCTTTAAGCCTGCCTCTGAAATTACAGTAAGAGAGTACGGGTTCTCCCGTTACAGAGAGTAGCATTGTCAGATGCGGCAGAGTGGTCTGTTTATACGGACAATTAAGGTGGTACCACGGAATTTCGTCTTTCGTCCTTTATTTGGACGAAAGACTTTTTTATTTTGACATAAAAATTAGGAGATGTTATTATGCTAACATTAGACAGAATTTATCATGCGGCTTATGTGCTTAAGGACGCTATCAGACCAACTGATATGATTAAGTGCTCGGCTGATGTTGTACCGGGTACCTCGGTGTATTTAAAAACCGAAAATCTACAGGTAACAGGTTCTTTTAAGGTTAGAGGTGCTTACTATAAAATTTCTCAGCTGACAGAGGAAGAAAGAAAAAAGGGTGTTATAGCCTGTTCTGCCGGCAACCATGCACAGGGTGTTGCCAGAGCAGCTACAAAAAATGGTATTAAATCTTTAATTTGTATACCGGACGCCGCACCAATAAGCAAAATTGAGGCTACAAAAAGGCTTGGTGCAGAGGTTTGTCTTGTAAAGGGTACATATGACGATGCCTACGCAAAGGCTGTAGAGCTTCAAAAGCAAAGCGGTGCTGTATTTATTCACCCATTTGACGATGAGCTTGTTATTGCAGGTCAGGGTACAATCGGACTTGAAATTATTGATAAAAAGCCAAATGTTGACGCTGTAGTGGTACCTGTAGGCGGCGGCGGACTATTAGCCGGCGTTGCATTTGCTATTAAATCGCTGAACCCTAACATTAAGGTTTACGGTGTGCAGGCGTCGGGTGCTCCGTCTATGGTTCAAAGCGTAAAGGACGGACAGATAGAAACATTGGAAAGCGTTCATACCTTCCAGGACGGCATAGCAGTAAAAACACCGGGCAATCTTACATACGAAATTGCCAGCAAATATGTTGACGGCTTTGTTACCGTAACGGACGACGAATGTGCGGCAGCCATACTAACGCTGCTTGAGCGTCAAAAGCTTGTTACAGAGGGTGCGGGTGCCTGTGCCTTTGCAGCTGTATTGTTTAATAAAATTCCTGAAATTAAAGGTAAAAGAGTTTGCTGTCTGCTTTCAGGCGGTAATATTGATGTTACTATTTTGTCAAGAGTAATTAACCGTGGTTTGCAAATGAGCGGCAGACTTGCAGATTTGACCATAGAGCTTCTTGATAAGCCGGGACAGCTGCAGGGTGTGTCTGAAATTATTTCTAATATGGGCGGTAATGTTGTATCCGTAAGCCACGACAGGGCAGAGCTGAATTCCGATATTAATGCTTGCTTCCTGCGTATATCCATGGAAACAAGAAACCAAGCCCATGTAGATGAAATTAAGGCTGAGCTTGTTAAAAACGGCTATAGATTAGTTTAAAAAATATTTAATTGTGATTTTTGGAGGTTTTAAAAATGGCAGAGAAAATTTATACAAAGAACGCACCGGACGCAATCGGTCCTTATTCACAGGCAGTAGTTTGTAACGGAATGATTTTTACTTCGGGACAAATTGCTATTAATCCTGCAACAGGAAATGTTGAAGCAGACAATATTGAAGGTCAAACAGAACAGGTTATGAAAAATTTAGGTGCTGTTTTAGAGGAAGCCGGCTCAGGCTATGACAAGGCTGTAAAAACAGTTTGCTTCTTAGCACAAATGAGTGACTTCGCTAAATTTAACGAGATTTACGGTAAGTATTTTACAAGCAAGCCTGCCCGTTCCTGTGTAGCCGTAAAGGAGCTGCCAAAGGGAGTGCTGGTTGAGGTTGAGGTTATTGCCGAGGTTTAATTTTTGACATAATTAGATTATATAGTAAAGCAGAGGTGCTCTGAAAATTTTAGAGTACCTCTGCTTTTTATAATTATTTTTATTAAATTTCTCTGTATTAAAAAAACAGACAGACTAACATAAGTCAGCCTGTCTGAAAAGAATAAATTCTAGTTATGCTTTTTCAAATACACTCGTTAATCCTGTGTTCTCGTCTGTTATTGTCAAAATATCATTGTCAGCGTCGTATGTAAATACTGATGTTGTAGTTACATCTTCACCTGTTGAAGGATCTTTTGTTGTTACAGAAGATGTTATCTGGTTGCCATCTGCCGTATATGTGAATTCCATCTTAACTCCGTTTAGTGTGCCAACTGCGGTGCCGTCCTCAGCAAACTCATATGTTGTTTCCAAGCTTCCTTCTTTTAGACCATTGGCAACACAGTACTCGTCAATAGTTTGAGTATTACCCTCAGCATCAATAATATTAGTCAATTTCCAAGTTACACCCGTATAAGCAGCTGCATCTTCTGAAGCTTCTTCTTCGGTTACATCCTCTGCCTCAGCTTCTGTTTCTTCCTCACTGGTATCAGAGCTGCTTGAGTCCTTGTCCTGGCTTGAAGCACTGCTTGTCTGAGATGAGCTGCCTGACGATGAGTTATTGCCATTGGAACCGCCGCAGCCACACAGTGTAGCTGCTGCAACCATACAAACTGCAATAATAACCGCTAATTTCTTCATAATAAATTACCTCTTTCTATTTCTGTAAGTAGATTTAACTTTGCCGATTATACAGCTGTATTGTTTACGCAGCTGTAAACCAACTATAGGTAACATTTTACCTGTTTATTATAATTATTCAAGTCTTTTGTGACGAAAGGACAAAATGTGGGGCGAATGTTTATTGCACAAAATGCAGTGGAAAATTTTGTTGAAATGCTGTATAATGATTTTGAGGGGATAATATGAAAATTGCTATTGTTGATGACACAGATTCCGAAAGAGAGTTTGTTAAACGCTATATATTAAACTGGGCTGAAATTAATAAGTGCCCGGTAGAGGTGACTGAATATACTGCGGGGGGAGATTTTCTTATAAATATTGCTAAATATCCTGTGGATATTGTTTTGATGGATATTTTTATGGATGGACTCAACGGCATAGAAACGGCCCAAAAAATGAGAGAGCTTTCTATGACGACTATTCTTATTTTTATAACTACAAGTATAGAGTATATGCAGGACGCTTTTTCCTGCCGTTCCTTTGATTATATTATAAAGCCTGTTGACGAGGCGAAGCTGGGTAAGGTTATGAATGACGCAGTAAGCCTGTTATCAAAATTGCCAAAGTATCAGCCATATATTAAGATAAATTCTCATAAAAAGGAGATACCTATTTTATACGCAAAAATTGAATATGTTGTATCCGATTCTAATTATATATATATTTGTGTAGATGGCATTGAGTATAAATACAGAATGTCCTTTAAGTCTATTTCAGCTTCACTTTTGAATGACAATCGTTTTTGTGTTATAAATAGGGGAGTGCTTGTAAACTTTGATTATGTTATTAAAATGGAAAAAAGCACCTGCAATATGAGGTCAGGCAAGCTTCTTGCTGTAAATATCAGAAACAGCTCTAAGCTCCGACAGGCACTTACAGCGTATCGCTTTAACAACAAAAGAGATTTAATTAAAAGGAGGCAAGTATGAATAATACCTTGCATAGCTTTGTTTTGTCTGTGCTGAGCTACAGCGTTGTAATTCCGGGTGCGGCTATGTGCATTGTGCCTGTTGCAAAGTATCTTAAATTTTCTAAGGCGATTTTTATGCCTTTGCTGGCAGGACTGTTGGTTTTACTGTCTGTAGCAATGGCGTTAATTGACAGCCTGTTTCCGAAATTTGACGCAAATTACCTATTAGTACCTGTAATGCTGTTGCTGCTGGTTTTATATTTTCTTTTTGTGAATGTAGATAAAATTAAGCTGCTGTTTATTTTTTTATCAAACACAGCCTTACTGTCTTTTCCCGGGCTTATAAACCATTTTGTTGAAAGCCAAATAACCCCAAACGGACACCCTTATGACAGCTCCGTTTGCGGCCTTTTTGTACAGCTGGCAATATCCACAGCTCTTGCGGTGTTATCCATTATAATTGCAAGCAAGCCACTGTGTTGGCTTATTGATAATTTTAATGTTTACGCAATATGGTATATTGTATGCATTGTTCCGATAATTGTAACCGCAAATAATATTGTTATGATACCGGTTAATTATTCTACAATGAGTGTAGGCAGGGTTGCCGGAGTAGGGGCGTTTATGGTTTGCGTAGTGTTTTTGCTTTTTATGATGTTTCAGCTTGTATTTTATTTTACGGCAAAAACTATTGTTGAAAAAAATAAAGCTGAAAGGATTTCGCACATTTATAAAGCACAGGCCGAGCAGTATGAGGCTATGAAAAATTATATGGAATCAACCCGAAAATTGCGTCATGATTTTAAGCATACGGCAACAACTGCTATAGGGCTTGCTCGTGAAGGAAAAACAACCCAGCTTGTAGAATATTTAAACAGCTACAGTAAATTGCTGGACAACACAGGTAAACAATTTTTCTTTTGTAAAAATTCAGTTGTAAATGCAATTCTTGGTTATTATGCAGAGTTAGCTTTTCAGCATGATATAAAGACGGATTGGAGAGTGAATATGCCGGAGGTGCTTTCAATTGACGATGTTGTGCTTTCTGCAATAATCGGCAATGTTTTGGAAAACGCACTAGAGGGCTGTTTGACTATATCCGAGGGTAAACGATATATAAAGCTGCAAATAGATGTTGAAGGCGGTTGTCAGCTTTACATTATAGTTGTAAACAATTTTGACGGTAAGGTGAAAAAGAGGGGAGATGTTTACCTTACCAACAAAGCAAACGGAAGCGGCTTAGGCATAATGTCGGTAAAGGTTATGGCTGAAAAATATAACGGTCAAGCTAGGTTTTCCCACATAGATAATGAATTTTATTCTGAAATTATGCTTGATTTTTAACAACGGAATATTCCCAAAAGGTTACATATACAATATAAAGCACTGCCTGTGCAAATCTTCTAAGGATTTTTGCACAGGCAGTGCTTTTATAAATTTTAAATAAGCTTGTGTATAATTTGTGCTACTCCGTTATCATTGTTGCTGCTCGTAATTATATCAGCACACTGCTTTACTTCTTTTCTGGCGTTAGCCATTGCTATGCCTGTTCCGGCATACCTTATCAGACTTACATCGTTTAGCTCATCACCAAATGCAATAACCTCGCTTTTTTTAATATTAAGTGCTGTATTGAGCATATCCAGTGCCAATGCCTTTGAGGCCTTGATATTAAAAAACTCCAAAAACCACGGCTTTGAGGTACAGCAGCAAACGCTTTTTGACACAGTGCTCGACATCTCTTTTAAATATTTTGCAATTTTTTCCTCAGAGTCATGCCATAGCACCTTGGTAATAATTTTGTTTTCAAAATCCGCAAGGGAGTTGAATTTTTCAGGGGCTATACCGCTTATTTTGCTGTAGCTTAGGGTGTAGTCATTTATAACATTGCAGTATAGTTTATTGCTGCTCCAAATGCATATGTTGGTATCATATGCAATGCCACGGTTGATGATATAAAATGCGTCCTTTTTGTCCATTGGGCAGTGGTAAATAATTTCGTTGCTTTTTAGATTTATTATCATAGCACCGTTGTAGGCTATTGCATATGTGCTTAATTGTGCAAGGCGGCCGTATTTTGTGATGCCGTTTACGGCACGACCGGTACACGGAACAAGAATTATCCCTTTGTTAGCTGCGTACTCAAGTGCCTCGTAATTGAAAAGGGAAATTTCTTTGTTGTCGTTTAGCAAAGTGCCGTCAAGGTCGATTGCAAGTAGTTTAAAATTCATATATAACTCACCAAATAAATATGTAAATATAACGCAGAAGGGCTTGGTTTAAATTGTTAAAGCTGTAAACAGCTTAGTCTTTTACCATTGCACCGAATGCCTCTCTGATATTTCTTACGCCAACCAGCTCTATGTTGTCCGGAAGCTGGCTCTGTTTAATATTTTTTAAATTTTGATAAGGCAATACTATTTTTGTAAAGCCAAGTCTTGCAGATTCAGAAATTCTAGCCTGTGCCTGAGAAACACCCCTGATTTCACCCGCCAAACCTATTTCGCCAAACGCCAGTGCGTTTTCCGATATTGCGGTATCCTTTAAGCTGCTTATTAAAGACATTGCTACCGCCAAATCTACTGCCGGTTCATCAAGCCTTAAACCGCCTACTACATTTATGTAGGTGTCTGCACTTGAGAAAAAATATCCGGCTCTTTTTTCCAGCACAGCCAAAATAAGACTCATTCTGTTATAGTCAAAGCCGGTGGACATTCTGCGTGGGTTTCCGTATCCTGAGCCGGTAACCAAGCCCTGTATTTCTGCAAGAATAGGTCTGGTACCCTCCATTGCACAGGCAACACAGGTTCCCGAAACATTTCTGGGCCTGCCCGAAAGCAACATCATCGACGGGTTTTCTACTTCACTTAGACCGTCATTTGTCATTTGAAACACACCAATTTCGTTGGTAGAGCCATAACGGTTTTTAACTGCTCTTAGTATTCTGTAGGACATTTGCTTGTCGCCCTCAAAATGAAGAACAGCGTCTACAATATGCTCTAAAACCTTTGGGCCGGCTATAGCACCGTCCTTATTAACATGACCTACAATCATTACGGGAATTTCAAGTGCCTTTGCGGCACGCATTAAAATATTTGTACATTCTCTTACCTGGGTTACACTTCCCGGTGATGATGAAAGCTCTGTAAAATTCATTGTTTGTATTGAATCTATCATTACTAAGTCCGGCTTTTCGCTTTGGATTATTTGCGATACAATCTCAATATCTGTTTCGGTAACGACAAAAAGATTATCGCAGTCAACACCAAGTCGATTTGCTCTAAGCTTTATTTGCCTTTTTGATTCCTCACCGGATACATACAGAATTTTTAAATCATTTCCAAGTCTGCTGCAAACCTGTAAAAGAATTGTAGACTTACCTATACCGGGGTCACCGCCAAGCAGCACCAAAGAGCCTTTTACTATGCCGCCGCCAAGCACACGGTCAAACTCCTTTAAACCTGTTTTGTAGCGCTCTTCGTTGGTTGTGTCAATTTCTCTCATTGATATTGGTGGTGTGTACGAGTATGTTTTTTCTGGTTTTGATGTATATCCAAAAGAGGCAGTAGGTTTTGCTGTGCTTTTTAGCTCCTCCTGCATAGTGTTCCACTGACCGCAGCCCTGGCACTTGCCAACCCATTTTGATGACTCCCAGCCACATTCGGAGCAAACAAAAACACTTTTTACCTTTGACGCCATTTAATCACTTCCTATTTTATATAAACCGATTTATTATAATGCTCTGTAGTATTTACAGCAATTTAATCTGAGGCAATAGCTTCTGTCAAGTATTGCCCATAAATAGATGCGGTTTTATTATCACGGTTTTTATTTTATCATACTCAAATTGCAATTACTACAAATTTTGTGAAATAATTAAATACTTAATACAGAAAAACGCCTGCATTATGTAAAAACGCAGGCGTTTATTTTTGACGCTTTTTTAAATATGTACTTTAGCTTGCCGACAGGAATTATACTAATCAGCTTGTTATTAAAATAATGACCTGTGCAGGGAGAAAAATGGACAGTCTAAAATAAATAAAAAAAGTAAATATCAGTATTATTTTAACCCTTTTTGAATATAAATTACCGTATTGGTTAGAGCATTTCACTCATCTCTTTTAAGCAGTTCTTGCAAATTATATTGTCTCTAAAAACCGTTAAATCGTGTATATTGTTACAGAAAATACAGCCTGGCTTGTATTTCCTCATTAAAATTCCTTCATCCATCATAATTAATTCAACCGGTTCGTTTTTTTCCATATTGTAGGTTTTTCTCATTAAGGATGGTACAACAATTCTGCCAAGGCTGTCAATAGTGCAAACCTGTCCCATTTTTCCGTTTTTCTTTTTTGTTTGTGACATAATAGGAACGCTCCTTTACTTTGATTTACTATGTTTATTTTACCAATTATTGGTTATTTTGTCAATGAGATACCAAAAAATATTTATTCTGTCTAATAATTAATATTGGGTGTTATTTTATGATGAATTTTGTTTGGGCTATACTTACATTAATTGCAATACTTTTCGGTGTTTTGCTGGGTAACGGCGACTTAGTTGCCGCCTCTGTGCTAAGTGGGGGAGAAGCTGCTGTAAAGCTGCTGCTTACATTGGCAGGTACTATAAGCGTCTGGAGTGGCATTATGGCTATAGCGGATCACTGTGGTATTACAAACGGTTTAAGTATATTGTTTAAACCCGTACTTAAATTTTTGTTTCCCGACCACAAAAATAATAAAGAAGCTATGAATGCCATAAGCACAAATATTACTGCCAATCTTATCGGTCTGGGCAATGCCGCCACTCCGGCAGGACTAAAGGCGGTGGCGGCTATGCACAATGGGGGAGATACGGCTAACCGTGGTATGTCAGTTTTTGTTGTTATGAATACTTCATCAATACAGCTTGTTCCTACTACAATAGCAGCACTAAGGTTGTCAAACGGAAGCAGCTCACCCATGGAAATAGCACCTTGTATTTGGATTTCTTCGGTTGCTGCGTTAGCTGTAGGAATTATGGCAACAAAAATATGCACTGGATTTACAAGGTGATTTTATGGAGTATATTGCGTCGATATCGGTTGTGGTTATAATTGCCGCTATAATACTTACCGGCCTTATTAAAAAGCAAGAGGTATTTATGCTTTTTACTGCCGGTGCACTGGAGGGATTAAAAACAACCTTAAGCATAGCTCCGTCAATTATCGGTTTGGTTATGATGGTAACAATGCTTGAAAGCAGCGGCTTGTTTATGTGGCTGGCAAAGGTATTGGAGCCTGTGTGCAGTGCTGTGGGATTTCCGCCGGAGGTTATACCAATGGCTCTTATAAGACCTGTAAGCGGAAGCGGAGCTTTGGCAGTTCTCGACAACATACTTGCACAAAATGGGGCAGACAGCTTTGCCGGCAGGGTGGCAAGCGTGGTTATGGGCTCAACAGAAACCACATTTTACACTGTTGCAATGTATTTTGGCAGTGTAAATATAACCAAAACCGGTTGCACAGTGCCTTGTGCATTACTTGCAGATTTTACGGGGCTGGTTGTTTCGGTGGCAACAGTTTCGCTATTCTTTTGTTGAGTAAATACCGCTGTATGAATTTTACCAAGACAGGGAGAGGTTAGAGTGCTTTTTGAAATATTAAACGGTATGTATATGTTCTTTATACTTCACCTAACATCGGGAAATGTGTATCCAAAGCCATTGTCAGCCGCAGACGAAAAAAAATATCTGGCAAGAGTGGCACAGGGTGACAAAGAGGCAAGAAATATTTTAGTAGAGCATAACTTGCGTTTAGTTGCACATATAGTAAAAAAATATTATACAGGCACCAATGATTATGATGACCTGCTTTCGGTAGGCGTGGTAGGATTAATAAAGGCGATTAATACCTTTGACGCAGCTAAAACTCGCCGTTTAAGCTCGTATGCCTCAATATGTATCCAAAATGAAATATTGATGATGTTTAGAAATAATAAGAAGACACAGCAGGAAATTTCACTTAGTGAATCGGTAGACAGCGACAAAGACGGAAATAATTTGGTGCTAATGGATGTAATAGCGGTAGATGATGATATTGTTGAAAGGATAGATACCAAGTTTAAGAGCGAAAAACTGCAGCAGTATATAAATGAAGAATTGGACGAAAGAGAAAAAACAGTAATAGAATTAAGATACGGACTAAACGGTCATAAGGAAAAAACCCAAAGGGAAATAGCTGCAATGCTGAATATATCACGCTCATACATATCAAGAATCGAAACAAAGGCCTTAAAAAAATTACGGCAGAGATATGACAAGGGCTAAAAAAATATACAGAATGTAATATTACATTCTGTATATTTTTTCTGCTTTGCAATAAAACGAAGACGACATAAAAAGTAAATCAAAGCGGCACTACCTCGCAAAGAATATGCATAAATATTCATACTCTAAAAATTGCGGTTATGCACAGTATTCAAAATGAATAAATATACACAGCTTCTTTTTTAAAAATTATTGGCAATTGAATAATATGCAAATCATAATTACAGCCGTATTTATTGACAATAACCGCTATAAAAACACTTGCTATCAACGGATTTAATCACTTATTAGTAGTCAAACAGAGCGGTTTTAAACATTTTTTTAGACTTGTTGACATTTCAGATGTTGAATGTTTAATATTTATTCACATTTATAATTTATGAAATTTTTATTATGCAGTACATAAAATTTCAGATGGAAGTACAAACAGCAATAAAATTTCAAAAATTGCAGATAATAAACTTGATAATACAAAGCAAAGTGGTATGATAGAATTTGAAAATGGTGTTACAAAAGAAGTTCAGGAAATTTTTAATAACGAGCTTGAAAATATGCAAAAGAAATTCGGTAAAGTAACAACCGTTTCAAGAGTTGGCATACTTAATTCTAAAAATTCAACAGACTATGGTGTGTTTTATGATAATTCCGGAGAACTTTTATTAAAGTTTGCGAATAAGAAAAATGCTTTGTCTGAACACGCACAAAAAGCACAAGAAATGAAGAAATCGGGTGAATGGTCATCATCGCACCCGTTGCATATTTTCAGACATGAATTAGGTCACAAATACTATTACGACAGTATTAAAAATCTTGCAAAAGTCAAAAATATCGAGTATAATAGAGTAAAGGATATTATTGATGAAAAGATTTTGTCTTATATTCAAGGCAAGGAAATTGGTAGTGATTTGAGAAAATCTATATCAGACTATGCTCGTTTAGGGTATAAAGAGCACAACTATACTGAGATAGTGGCAGAATCTTTTACTGTTCCTGAAAACGAGTATGCTAATAATTTAATAAAGTTAGTAGGTGAAGAGTTATGATGATAATTCCAACAGAGGAAGAAATGAAACTTTGTGATATACTTGATTCAGTAGAGGCTACCAAAGAAGAAAAGAAAAAGGCACAGGATAGACTGTTAATAATCGGAAAAGAAAAAATGAAAAATAATCCGTTTCATCAAGACTAACCGCTCCGTAAAAAGGGCGGTTTTGTTATGCCTCATTAACAAAAACAGCACAAATTTACGCATTAAGCATTTTATAACCGACAGTAATGTTGATTATAGGGTGCTTTTTTATTACCAATTTGAAAGGTGGTGACGGAATGAAAATCAGAGTGACAACAACATTTAACGACCGGCAGAACGGCTGCGTTACCCGTCCTGTTAATGAAGCTTTTGAATGCTCGCACGAAAGAGCAAGGGAGCTTATGTCCTTAGGCTATGCCGAGAGGGTTGAAGATGAACAGCCTGAGGGCAAGCTTACAAAACCAAAAGCAGCAAAAAAAGCATTTGTGCAATTAACTTCACAAATGCTTTTTTGCTGCTCTAAGTACGGCGTAAACTGCTATTTTACAGAATGAAAGGTAATAATTATGCAAGAACACGGCATAATGCTGTATAAAAAGACGGCTGCATTTATTCTGAAAAGGCTTTGCTGTCTAAATAGCCTATAGTAAATTCTCCCCAGCTATAGTTCATCATATATTCGCCTGTGTATGAATTAATTGCATCCTTGTCACCGTCTAAAAACTTATAATAATCACAATCAATTTTACTTGTATCAACCGACAAATGATTATAACGCTTGTTTATAACATCACCGACACCCTCGCTATTTAGTGCTTTCATCATAGTTGCTATTATTGTTTGCAGCTGATGCTGTAATGAAGAGGTATATTCTTTGTCTTCATACAGCACAGAAGCAAGCTCCCTTAGCGAACAGCCTGTACCGTTTTTATGTATTAAATAGGCGAAAAGCTCTTTTGATTTTGCTCTTGGAAAATGTAAAGGCTTGCCGTTTACATAAACCTCAAAGTTGCTGAATGTTTTAACCCTTAGTTTAGGCTGATTAATTGTGTCAATTGGATAGCGTAAATTTGAAAGAGCTTTTAAAACAGATCTTTTCTCTGCCGGCTTCAGTATGTAACCGCTTGCGTAAACAGAAAAGGCGTCCAAGGCATATTCTGAATAGCCTGTTACAAATATAATATTGGTTTTTTCGTTAATCTGAGTAAGCTGTGCAGCAAGCTGCAAGCCGGACATACTGTCCATTTCAATGTCCAGAAACGCAATGTCTATACTATTTGCCCTGGCATAATCAAGTGCATCATCAGCTTTAGAAAAGCCGATTATTTTTGTATCTGCTATGCATTCCTCCAAAACCTCTGTAAGGTCATTAAGTGCAAATGTTTCGTCGTCCACCGCTATTACATTCATATGCTTTCTCCTATGCAATTAATTCAGTTTAGGAATTGTAATCAGCACTGTTGTTCCTATGCTTGGCGTGCTGTCTATAGTTAATGTGCCAAAGCACATAGATTCAATTCTTTTTTTGGCATTTTCAATACCTATATGACTTCTGCCATCTTTATTGCTTTCCGGCGTCCGTGTTAAATCAACTCCAACGCCATTGTCATATATTTCGATATAATAATTATTTTCACTTTCCTTTGTTGATATTGTAACAGTACCGCCGCTTTTCCTTTTGGAAATTCCATGGCGAATTGCGTTTTCGACTACAGTCTGAATTGTTAAGGACGGAACCTCAAAGTCAATGCAGTCAATATCGTATTCAATATTAATTTTATCACCGAATCTCTTTTTTTCAAGTGAAATATAGTTTTCTACATGCTCCATTTCTTTTTCAAAGGGTATGGTTGTATTAAGCGTAAGTGAATCAAGGTTGCCCCTTAGGTAGTTTGCAAATTCCGTAATGGCTTCTTTTGCCATTTTAGGGTTAATGTCACAAAGCTGCCTTATTACTACCAGTGTGTTATAAAGAAAATGCGGCTGTATTTGACTTAGCATTATTGATATTTTACTTTGAATAAGCTCGTTTTCCATTTCGTTGGTCCTAATAGCTTGTTCGTAATTCCTCTTGGAAAAAATCATCAAAACCACAAATTGGAGTATTGCAAACAACAGCAAGCCGCATTCAAATATATATATATAAAATTCACCGCTGCTTATTTTGAATATTAACTCTATCGTTATGCATAGGTTAAATACAAGTGACGCAATAAGAAGAATTTTTTTATCTTTATTTTTGTTCTTTTTATAGTCCGCAATAAAAAACAGAGCATTGGCGGTCATAAGTATAACGGCAGCTGCTGTTATGTATTTTGAAAAGGTATAGTAGTCCAGCAAACCGGAGGATTGACCTATAAAAAACGCCACAATACAAGATGACCAAATAATCATCAGCAGGCTTATAGTGCTGTCTATGCGCTTGTTGTGCACAAATTTTTCTGTATACATCAGCAGTAAAAATGGAATAAACAGTAAAATAACATACCTTGTCATTGTTACAAGAAATGCGTTGTTGAATATCAGGCTGATACAACTGCAATTCAAAAATAAAAGCAAAGCACTGCTCATTATAAGCAGGCAGCAGGATATACCGTTAATGCTGTATGGCGTTTTCATTAATTTAAAGGCAAGGTTCATAATTAACAGTATAAAGCCTGCAATAAAGGAAAGCACCGCTCCCAGAATAATAAAGAGGTTTGTTTCAATTTCAGATTTTAATAAATTATCATAAGAGCCTACAGACAGACTGGAAAGAAATTTATTTATATAATTTGGATTAATATGACCGTACGGACTTGTTATTTTAAATTTAACAGTATCGGTGTTATTAATACCGACCGAATTAAAATATGTCCAGCAGTTGCCTACAGAGCTGACAATGTCGGGCAGATTTGCTTTGTCACCAAAGGCAAGCACCTGATGGCCGTTGTAGAATGCTTCTATAGCTACCATATCTGCATATATGTTAATCCTTTCTCCGCGAAAAATAGGTCTGTTAAATTGTAAATCAAATTCAATCTCATAGGCGTTGTTTACTGTTATTTTTTTGTAATCGTTTGTAGGCAGCTTATAATAAATATCAGAATTATTTATTGAGTAGCTTCCGGTAAAATTAAGATACGAAATGCCGCCCTCCGGCGTTTTATAGTCTCTTGAAAATAAAATACAAAACAGAGAGAAGGCGCTCAAAAGCGTTACCAATATCGTAATTAAAATAATTGTTCGTATTTTTTTATTGTAAATTATATTCATAAATTGCTCCGATTGTTTTAAAAATACTTAGCTCTATAGAGCTAATATAACACATATTGGTATAGCTTGTAAACAATATAGACATAAATGTGCAATTACCATTGTAAATTTTTTGCTTTTATAGTAAAATAATTATTGGTATGGATATAGTGATTAAGGAGGTGGATCGATGGCGAGCAACAAAATCATCGGCGGTGATAATTTAAGCGGCTATGACAGCAGATATTACGGAAGCTTTTTTAACAGAGATGAAGCCAAAACAGCAGAAGCATATAAAAATACCGCTAAGCTTATTCACCCAAATAATAAACAGGTTGTTTTTGTAAAGAAGCTTATAACCGAATATAGATCCGACTTCCTTAATAATTTGCTTAACAAAGAATCAAACAGCTCTCTTATAAATACATTGGAGCATTATTTGACAGATAATGAAAATCTGCCTATTGTTGACAGGTTTAATATTTATGAGAGGATAGTTAAGGGCAAAGCATATACAGTTGCAGAAAAACTGGTTTTGCTTAACGAGATTAACAGTCAGCAGCGGCTTGACCTTAGCAGCAAAATAAGTATACTTGATAATATTATTAAAAGGAATATTTTAGAAAACAAAGAGCTGTATAAGCATATAAATAATAAAATCATTTTGTTAAAAAAACTTAAAGAGAGTGGCTACAAGCACCAAACACTGTCTGCTGAATACAAGAAGAGGTCTTTAGCGGCTGAGTATAATTTAAAGGTCGCTGCTGATGATGAATTGGCAGATAACGGCTTAACTAAAGCTGCAGATAATACAGAGCTTGGCACTGATAATCCTATAAGCGGCGAAAATACCTCCAAAACTAAGAAAAAAGAGCTTATCTGTAAGGAAAATCCGCAATTAAATAATATTGATACAATAACAAGAATGACGGTAAATTCTAAGGAGTATTTTAAATTCGGTGCAGGTGTTAGGTGCTATGGGAACGGTTTTTCGTTAATCGCTCCCAGCGGTTACGCAATAAAGCATATTTCAAACAGAGATGTTGTTTATTTGAAAAATATATTTTCAGATAAGCTTGATGAAATCTATGTTAAGTCGCCGCTAGTTGTTGCTGTTTATACGCAAAAAGAAAAAAGAATAAAAAGCCTGTTTCAATTTTTTAATTATTATATAGAACGCTCCGTTAAAAACAAGGAGCAATACATACGAACTGTTGTAGACGGAAGTGCTTGTGTGTTGTCACATAAAAAAGGCAGCAGCATTTATGAGGCTGCTGTCTTTAATGATAAAGAATGCTGCTGTGTGAGCATTAAATTTCACTTTAATTGTAAAATTAATAATAAATACAGCGTTGTACAGAGAATGCTGTGGGGCGTTGATCTTGGAGGTGCAGTGTAATGCCGTTTGATTTTCCTGTACTTTATTTTATGCAGGATTATATAGTATCTCCTATTTTAAATGATGTTATGATTATTGCCTCGGCACTGGGTGAATATGGAACTATATGGCTTTTGTCGGCAATTCCGCTGTTGTTTTTTAAGAAAACAAGAATATGCGGTATATTAATGATATGTGCTATGACGCTGGCATTCCTAGTGGGAGAGCTGTGTATTAAAAATATTGTTTGCAGACCAAGGCCGTGTCACATAGATACAGCTGTACAAATGCTGGTGAATTCGCCAAGAAGTTATTCTTTTCCGTCCGGACACACTTCGTCATCTTTTGCCGCTGCAGCGGTTATAATGTATTTTAACAAAAAGCTTGGTGTTTTGGCCCTTGTGTGTGCCGGTACCATTGCTTTTTCCAGGATGTATCTGTTTGTACACTTTCCGTCAGATGTTTTTGCAGGAATACTGCTTGGCGTTTTAAGTGCTTTGCTTGTAATTTACATATATAGAAAAATTTCTCTGAATAAGACAAATAGTTTAAGTAAATAAGAGGTGATTATTATGAAAAATTATTCTTATTTAGGAAACAGTAAAAATGAAAAATTCTGTATAAAAGGTATAGATGTATTCAAATATAATTGGATAACTATAGGGGCTGTAGTTGTGGTTTTAGATCCAAATACAAAACAGCCAAGGAATTTTTCCGCATACAAGGTGCAGATTACCGAAAATAAAGAAATTAAATTTGTTGCCGGAAAAACACAAGACGGCAACTGGGCGTTTTATGACTATGAATAAACTTAGGAGGATTACTAATGAGCTCTAAATTGGAAACAAAGGCGTTGCTTGACTGTACGCATACTATTGCGGCACCGCTTTTTGAGGGTACTAAATATCCATGGGAGGTCTTGGATAAGATTGAAAAATTTATAATGGAAATAGGGCCTACACTTTCACCGGAAAAATATGACCAAATAGGTGATAACATATGGATAGCCAAAACTGCAAATGTCGCTCCTTCTGCAATGCTTAACGGCCCTCTTATAATCTGTGAGCGTGCCGAGGTAAGGCACTGTGCTTTTATCAGAGGCAAAGCGATTATCGGCGAAGGCTCGGTAGTGGGCAACTCTACCGAGATTAAAAATTCAATTTTGTTTGATAATGTACAGGCTCCGCATTTTAATTATGTAGGTGATTCTATATATGGCTATAAGTCACATACAGGTGCCGGTGTAATTGCTTCAAATTTAAAATCTGATAAAACAAATGTTGTTATTAATGTTGATAATCAAAAAATTGATACCGGCTTAAAAAAGCTTGGTGCTATTATAGGCGACTATGTGGAGGTAGGGTGTAATTCTGTACTTAATCCGGGTACGGTAGTTGGCAGACACACAACTGTTTACCCTGTTTCAAGAGTTCGTGGTTATGTAGCAGAGGACAGCATATATAAGCAGGCGGATGATATAGTTGAAAAGTTTTTGCCGGATGTGGAATAAGGTCTTACTTAATCTAAGCCGTTTAGTATTATAGTCTATACGGAAGTTAAGCGGAATTATATAACATAACAGCCTTGTGTTGGAGGTGTTTTTTATGGCTTTTGATATTTTGTATAACGAAAGTGAAAATAAGAACCAGGGGGTTTTGCCCGGAGGACTTCACGACAACGAACAAATAAAGGTGCTTATATGTTATTTGCTGAGTGATGTAAGCGAGGGAGTAACCTCTGACTTTATGTGCGGTGTTCTTCAAAAGTGTGGTTCGGCTAATTATTTTGAGGCCTCCCACAGCTTTGCAGAGCTTGTATCGGGCGGGCAGATTGCCGAGATAAAAGAGGGCAGTAATCTGTATCAGCTTACCGATACCGGCAGATATATTGTAACAAATCTTGCCGATGAGCTGCCTGCCTCCGTTAAAGAGAATACCCTAAAGAATTTTAAAATGTATCTTCACCAGTATGATGTCAAGCAGGAAAACAGCGTAAAGCTTATTAGCAAGCAGGACAGAACTTATATTGAGTGTATGGTGAATGATGGTGATAACCAGCTGTTAAGCGTTAAGATGTATATACCGGATGCCGAGCAGGCCATCCTTGTCAGAAATGTTTTTTATAATAATACAGATGTTGTCTATCAGGCAATTGTTGCACTTATGACAGGTGACAAAAGCACAGCCTTACAGGTTATAAATTCAGCTGAAATCAATACGGAAAACTTCATATAGTTTTCGGATCTTTTGAGAATATGGCAGGTGCTTTTACGATAAAGCTATGCCTTATTGGCTGTGGCATTTTATTTAAAAAAGGTGTCTATTATCAGCATAGCAGTTACAGCCGGTATTCCGCCTACGGCACTGGCACATACGCTTAAACAGCTTACCGGAATATATACACCTGTAAATATTCCCGATATATTTACCGCCGCTAAAGCCGCAAGACCTGTAAGAACGGTTCCGCAGGCTCTTTTTAAAGGCTTTTTGCTTTGCTTTGCGGCGTAAATAACCGCAAAAAATATAACAGTGCTTACAATTATTATTGCAATAAATTTTATATCCATTTCTTTCTCCTTAAATCTAATCTTATACCATAAATATATGTATAAAGCTTAACTGATATTAACAAATATTTTAGTGGTTGGTTACAAATTTGTATATTGACTAACCATATTACATATGGTATTGTATAATTGGGTTGAGTTAATTAAGACCTATTTGTGGAAAGGAGATGAGGTATTATTTATGGATATTAATTTTTTCTCTTTGCCGATTTTTTGGATAGCCATTGCAGTTATTGCTATAGTTGTGGAAGGCTGTACAACGCAGCTGGTGTCTATTTGGTTAGCTGTAAGTGCCATTATAACTGCCATAATTGCGGCTTTTACGGATTCACTGCTTTTGCAATGGATGGTCTTTGTTGCTTTGTCTATTGTCTGTATTTTGGCAACACGGCCGCTGGTGCATCGGTTTAGGGCCAAAAATGCCAAGGTTGCTACAAACAGCGATCGGTACATAGGAAAATTAGCAGAGGTAATTGTTGATATAAACAATTCCGATGGGGTAGGTCAGGTTAAGGTTGAAGGCTCGGTGTGGTCGGCAAAAACTACTTCACCGTATGTTTTACCTGCAGGTACTGTTGTAAAAATTGATGGCATAGAGGGTGTTAAGATGATTGTTACACCTGTAAATGTTACAACGGGATAAAATCGGCATTCGGCTATTAAGTCAACCGTAAAAATTTATTATTATATTATAAAGTAAGGAGATTATTATGCCGGCAATATTTTTAGTTATTATTATAATTGCGATTATTGCAATTATTGTATTTATCAAGAATGTTAAGGTTGTGCCGCAGGCACATTCATTTGTTATTGAGCGTCTTGGTGCTTACCACCAGTCATGGGGTACAGGCTTGCATTGGAAGATACCTTTTATTGACAGGATAGCAAGGAGAGTATCCTTAAAAGAACAGGTTGTTGACTTCCCGCCACAGCCTGTTATCACAAAGGATAATGTTACAATGCAGATAGATACTGTTGTATACTTCCAGATTACAGATCCTAAGCTGTATACCTATGGTGTAGAAAATCCTTTGGCAGCTATTGAAAACCTGTCAGCAACAACGCTTAGAAATATTATAGGTGAGCTTGAGTTTGACCACACATTAACCTCAAGAGATGTTATTAACACAAAAATCCGTGTTATTCTTGATGAAGCTACCGACGCTTGGGGTATTAAGGTAAACAGAGTTGAGCTTAAAAACATTCTTCCTCCTAGAGAGATTCAGGAGGCAATGGAAAAGCAGATGAAGGCTGAGCGTGAGCGTCGTGCAAGAATTACCGAGGCTGAGGGCCAGCGTGAAAGTGAAATAACTGTAGCAGAGGGTCATAAGCAGGCTGCAATTCTACAGGCTGACGCTGTAAAAGAGAAGAAAATTCGTGAGGCAGAGGGTGAAGCTGAGGCTATCAGAAGCGTACAGCAGGCTTATGCCGACGCTTTGAGAATGCTTAATGATGCAGCTCCGTCAGAAAAGGTTATTGCTCTTAAGAGTCTTGAGGCATTCCAAAAGGCAGCAGACGGCAAGGCTACAAAGATTATTATTCCATCAGAAATTCAGTCCTTGGCAGGCTTGGCTACTTCTGTAAAGGAAGTTTTCCATACTGAAGATGTTCAAAATAAGTAAGGCTTAATGTGTGCCTAATATACAATAAGGTTATGATTTATACAGCCGCACTAACTATTTTTGTTAGTGCGGTTTTATCTTGTAAATATGTAAAAAATGACAAAAAAATTAAGATATTTTCTATTGCTATGCACAATAAATACAAATGGCTTTTTAAATTCTTTTATCCGTGAAAAATAGTTGAAATTATACTCAAAATGCAATAAAATATATATAACGACTACTAAGCGGAGGTGTTTCCAATGGCGAAAATTATGTGCGGCTGCAGCAGTTTTGTTATGGTCTGTGGAAACCTTGCGTTTTTTTACAAGGCACAAGTGTAGGCTGTGGTAAATATAACCGCAGCCTTTTAGTTTTGTAATGTAGCTGTACTGTTTACAAAACGCCTGTTTGCCATGTGCATACAAATAGGGCTTTTGGTTTATTTCTATGTTTAAGAAAGGAATGTTAGATTATGAAAAAAGTAGCGGTAATTATGGGCAGTGACAGTGACTTTCCTGTAGTTTCAGGTGCTGTAAAAACATTAAAGGAGTATGATGTACCTGTTGAGGTACATGTAATGTCAGCACATCGCACACCGGCACAGGCTGCCGAATTTTCTTCCAAAGCCAAGGAGAACGGTTTTGGTGTAATTATTGCTGCCGCAGGTAAGGCTGCACATTTGGCAGGAGTTTTGGCTGCACACACTACAATTCCGGTAATTGGTATTCCTGTAAAGTCATCAACGCTGGACGGACTTGACGCTCTTTTGGCTACAGTACAAATGCCAAAGGGAATACCGGTAGCTACAGTTGCTATAGACGGTGCAGACAACGCTGCACTTTTGGCTGTACAAATGCTTGCTTTGTCTGACAATGCTTTGTCAGCTAAGCTTGATAAACTGAAAGCGGATATGGAAGCGGGCGTAATTGCCAAGGATAAGGCAATTCAAAGCAAGGTGAACGAGCTGTGAGTATATTTCAAGAAAAAACAGAATTATTAACTAAGGAATGTAAGCCGCAGGACGAGTGCGGTGTGTTTGGCATCTACAAAAATGATGATGATATTAACACCGTTGCCGAGGTTTACAGCGGGCTTTTAGCCTTGCAGCACAGGGGGCAGCAAAGTGCCGGAATTTGCGTAAATGACAACGGCACTTTTAAATGCTTTAAAAACAACGGTTTGGTGTCGGAGGCACTTACGGTAGAGGGACTTGACGAGCTGCCAAACGGAAAAATAGCCATAGGTCATGTCAGACACTCAATTTATACTAGGGACAAGCACGACTTTGCGGCTGTTCAGCCACTGCTTATGAGATACATAAAAGGTTCGTTAGCTATTGCTCATAATGGAGCAATCACAAACCGTGCCGAAATTCACAAGCTGTTGGAGCAGGGCGGAGCTATTTTCCAGTCCAACAGTAATGCAGAGCTTATTGCTTATGTAATTGCCAGCAACAGACTTCAAACATTTTCTATTGAGGAGGCTGTTTTAAAGTCTATGGATATGCTTGAGGGTGCATATTCTATGGTTATTATTTCACCCAGCAAGCTTATTGCGGTGCGTGACCCAAACGGCTTTAGACCGCTTTGTATAGGTAAAATGAAAAACAGCTATATTGTGTCCTCCGAAAGCTGTGCCTTTGACAGCTTAGGGGCTGACTTTGTAAGAGATGTTCAGGCGGGCGAAATGGTTGTAATTGATGAAAACGGACTGCACAGCTATACTGAGCACTGCAGTGATAAAACATCAATGTGTATATTTGAGCCTATTTATATTTCAAGGCCTGACAGTGTTATAGACCACCAGTGTGTTCACAATTTTAGAATGAATGTCGGTGCTGCACTTGCAAGGGCGTATCCTGTGGAGGCTGATGTTGTCTGTGGTGTGCCTGACAGCGGTGTAAGCTGTGCAATAGGCTATGCCAATGCTACAGGAATCCCTTATGGCGTAGCAATTATAAAGAATAAATATATAGGCAGAACCCTTTCTATGGAGGGCAGCAACAATCTAAAGAAACGCACTCTTGAAATAAAAATAAATGTGCTTAAACCAACTGTAGAAGACAAGAGGGTTGTTATTATTGACGACAGCATTGTTCGTGGCGGTACTATGGCACATATTGTAGATTTGTTGAAAAAGGCAGGAGCCAAGGAAGTCCATGTTAGAGTGGCGTCACCGGAGTTCCATGAAACCTGTTACTACGGTACAAGCCTGCCTGCTAAAGACCAGCTTATTTCACAAAAGCTTTCAAAGCAGCAGCTGTGTGAAAAAATAAATGCAGATTCCCTTGAGTTTATATCTTTGGAGGATCTTAAATCCTGTGCAACAGACAACAGTGTAAACTTTTGTACTGCTTGCTTTGACGGTAACTTCCCTACAGAAGTTCCTACTGAGCAGTTTGAAGATAAATTCAGCAAGAAAATTAAGAAATAATTATTATATGTTTTATTTATAAAAACAGGTATGTTTTACGGAGGTTTTTTATGAAGAGTTTTAGTGAAAGCTACAAGGCAGCCGGTGTAGATGTAACAGCCGGCTATAAATCAGTAGAATTAATGAAAAAGCACATTGCTAAAACAAATATTGACGGTGTTATTTCCGGTATCGGCGGTTTTGGCGGCTGTTTTATGCCTAATCTTTCCGGTATGGAGGAGCCTGTACTTGTTTCAGGTACAGATGGTGTAGGCACAAAGCTAAAGCTTGCTTTTCTGCTGGATAAGCACGACACTATTGGTATTGACTGTGTAGCTATGTGTGTAAACGATGTTGTATGCGGCGGCGCAAAGCCATTGTTCTTCTTGGACTATATGGCACTTGGCAAAAATGTACCTGAAAAGGTTGCAGAAATTGTTTCAGGTGTTGCAGAGGGCTGTGTGCAGGCAGGCTGTGCTTTGGTAGGCGGCGAAACTGCCGAGATGCCGGGCTTTTACCCTGTAGATGAATATGACCTTGCAGGTTTCTCTGTAGGTATTGTAGATAAGAAGAAAATTATTGACGGAGAAAACCTTGAAGCCGGTGATGTTCTTATAGGCTTGCCGTCATCAGGCGTACACTCAAACGGCTTTTCACTTGTAAGAAAGGTATTTAATATTAACGAAGAAACAGTTAAGAAAACATACCCTGAGCTTGACAAGCCGCTTGGCGAAACACTTTTGACACCAACAAAAATTTATGTTAAGCCGTTGCTTGCGCTTATTGAAAAGTGCAGTGTTAAGGCAGTATCTCACATTACGGGCGGCGGCTTCTATGAGAATATTCCAAGAATGTTAAAGGACGGTATGTCAGCAAAAATTAACAAGTCTGCTGTGCCTGTTTTGCCGATATTTAATGTTATTCAAAAAGAGGGCAATATTTCTGAACACGATATGTTTAACACCTTTAATATGGGCGTAGGTATGGTTATTGCTATTGACAAAAACCAGGTTGATACCGCACTTTCTGTACTTGCTCAGGCAGGCGAAAAAGCGTTTGTTTTGGGCGAGGTTGTTGAAGGCGACAAGGAAGTAATTTTTGACTGATTACTTTGAATAAGTATCTGTGAACCTACTTTTAAGGTGAGCTGATGCTTTTTATTGAATGTTTGGAGGCTTAGCTGTGAAGAATATAGTTGTTTTAGTGTCCGGCGGCGGCACAAATTTACAGGCGCTTATAGATGCCCAAAAGGCAGGAAAAATTAAGAACGGCAAAATAACCTGTGTAATATCAAGTAATCCTAATGCATATGCTTTGCAGCGTGCCGAAGCAAACGGTATTGACACAGCCGTAATCAGACGCAAGGATTATGCAGAATTTTCCGAGTACAGCAGTGCGCTGATAAGCCTGCTTAATGATAAAAGGGCAGACCTTATTGTGCTTGCAGGCTTTATGACTATTTTGGGCGAGGATGTTATAAAAGCGTTTAAAAACAGAATTATTAATATCCACCCATCACTTATACCTGCATTTTGCGGTGAGGGCTTTTACGGACTAAAGGTACATGAGTGTGCTTTGCAGCGTGGAGTTAAGGTTACAGGTGCAACCGCACATTTTGTAAACGAGGTATGCGACGGCGGGCCTATAATTTTGCAAAAGGCTGTAGCAATAGAGAACGGCGACACGCCGGAGATACTCCAAAAGCGTGTAATGGAGCAGGCAGAATGGAAAATACTTCCTATGGCTGTAGCACTGTTCTGTGATGATAAAATTAAGGTTATTGATGATAAAACCACTGAAATATTAGATTAAATTTTATAAGAGAAAGGGAGATACCAATGGAAATGCTTTCATTAGAAAAAGAGCTTACTGCTAACCCATATCCCGGCAGAGGTATTGTTATAGGTAAAAGTGCAGACGGAAAAAATGCAGTAATTGCCTATTTTATTATGGGAAGAAGTGAGAACAGCCGCAACAGAATTTTTGTAGAGGACGGCTGTGGCATTAGAACACAGGCATTTGATGAATCTAAGCTGGAAGATCCGTCACTCATTATATATGCACCGGTAAGAGTGCTTGACAACAAAACTATTGTTACTAACGGCGACCAAACAGACACAATTTACGAATTAATGCAGCAGGGTAAAACCTTTGAGGAATCCCTTAGAACAAGAGAGTTTGAGCCGGACGGCCCTAACTATACACCAAGAATTTCCGGTATAGTTGAACCGTCAAGCAATGGCTTTGACTTTTCAATGTCAATTCTAAAGAGTGCAAACGGCAATCCTGACTCTTGCCAAAGATACACCTTCTCTTATGAAAATCCTTTAAGCGGACAGGGCAGATTTATTCATACCTATAAGGTAAACGAAAATCCGCTGCCAAGCTTTGAGGGTGAGCCAAAGCTGGTAGAAATAGGCAGTGACGATATTGATACCTTTGCTAATAAGCTTTGGACAGCACTTAACGACGACAACAAGGTTTCACTTTTTGTAAGATATATTAACCTTGAGGATAATAGTACACAAAGCAGAATTATAAATAAGAACAAATAATCAGCTTTATTACATTTTTTGCCATTATATTAAGGAGGATATTTAATGAAAGAGCTAGAGTTGAAATACGGATGTAATCCTAACCAAAAGCCTTCAAAAATATTTATGAAAAACGACGGGGAGCTTCCTATAGAGGTTTTAAACGGCAAGCCGGGATATATTAATTTCTTGGACGCATTTAACAGCTGGCAGCTTGTTAAGGAGCTAAAGGCTGCTACAGGTCTGCCTGCGGCTGCTTCCTTTAAGCATGTAAGTCCGGCAGGTGCTGCAGTAGCTACAGAGCTTTCTGACACCCTAAAGAAAATATATTTTGTTGATGACTTAGAGCTTTCTCCGCTTGCAAGTGCATACGCAAAGGCAAGAGGTGCCGACAGAATGTCTTCATATGGCGACTGGATTGCCCTTTCAGATGTATGTGATATTCAAACTGCAAAGCTGATTCAAAGAGAGGTTTCCGACGGTATTATTGCACCGGGCTATACAGATGAGGCCTTGGAGGTGCTGAAGTCAAAGAGAAAGGGTACATACAACATCGTAAAGATTGATCCTGATTATGTACCGGCTGAAAAGGAGTATAAGGATGTTTTCGGAGTAACATTTGAGCAAGGAAGAAACAACCTAAAAATTGATGATGAAATGCTTTCTAACTTCGTAACAGAGAACAAAAACTTTACAGACGAGGCTAAGCGTGACCTGAAGATAGCACTTATTACTCTAAAATATACACAGTCTAACTCCGTTTGCTATGCAAAAGAGGGCCAGGCTATAGGCGTAGGTGCAGGTCAGCAGTCAAGAATTCACTGTACAAGGCTTGCAGGCAACAAGGCAGACATTTGGTTCCTGCGTCAGCATCCAAAGGTACTTAATCTTCAGTTTGTTGACAATATCCGTCGCCCAGACCGTGACAATACTATTGATGTTTATATTTCTGACGAATACGAGGATGTATTGGCAGACGGTGTATGGCAGCAGTTCTTTAAGGTTAAGCCGGAGCCTCTTTCAAGAGAAGAAAAGAAAGAATGGCTTACTCACCTAAGCGGTGTGGCACTGGGCAGTGACGCATTCTTCCCGTTTGGCGACAACATTGAAAGAGCTAAGAAGTCCGGTGTTGAGTTTGTTGCACAGCCTGGCGGTTCAATCAGAGATGACAATGTAATTGATACCTGTAACAAATATAATATGGCTATGTGCTTTACAGGTATAAGACTGTTCCATCACTAATAAAAAGGAAGAGGTTACTTATGAATATTTTAATGATAGGCTCAGGCGGCAGAGAGCACGCACTTGTAAAAAAGCTGCTGGAAAGTCCACAAGTTACAAAGCTATATACAGCACCCGGTAACGGCGGTATTTCCCGTGACAGTATTTGTGTTGATATTCCTGTTATGGACAAGGAAAAAATGGTACAGTTTGCAAAGGATAACAGCATTGACCTTGCATTTGTAGCACCTGACGACCCACTTGCGGCAGGTATGGTAGACGCATTTGAAGCAGCAGGCATAAGAGCCTTTGGCCCAAATGCAAGGGCGGCCGTAATTGAAGCCAGCAAGGTTTTTTCAAAAGACCTTATGAAGAAGTATAATATTCCTACAGCAGAGTACGAGGTTTTTGACAATGCACAAAAGGCTGTAGAATACATAGAAAGCAGAAACGAATTTCCTGTAGTGGTTAAGGCAGACGGCTTGGCATTGGGTAAGGGCGTAATTATAGCACAAAATCTCGATGAAGCTAAGGCAGCTGTTAAATCCATTATGGAAGACAAAAAGTTTGGTGAGTCGGGCAATCATATTGTTATTGAGGAGTTTTTAACAGGCCCTGAGGTTTCGGTACTTTCCTTTACAGACGGAAAAACGGTTAAGCCTATGGTATCTTCAAAAGACCATAAAAGGGCATACGACAATGACCAAGGTCTAAATACAGGCGGTATGGGTACAATCAGCCCAAATCCTTATTACACAGACGAGCTTGCTAAGGAATGCCAGGAAACAATCTTTGAGCCTACCATAAAGGCAATGGTTGCAGAGGGCAGACCGTTTAAGGGCTGTTTATATTTTGGACTAATGCTTACGCCAAAGGGACCAAAGGTTATTGAATATAATGCACGCTTTGGCGATCCGGAGGCACAGGTGGTATTGCCTAGACTAAAAACAGATCTTGTGGATATTGTTAATGCTGTTATTGACGAAAAGCTGTCAGATATTGATATTGAATGGTCAAACGATGCATCAGCTTGTGTTGTTATGGCAAGCGGCGGATATCCGGAGGCCTACAAAAAGGGCATCGAAATTACAGGACTGAATGACAATGGAAATGTTGACGGTGCTACTGTTTATCATGCCGGAACTGTATATAAAGACGGAAAGTTCTTTACTAACGGCGGCAGAGTGCTTGGCGTTACAGCTACTGCACCAACCCTAGACGAGGCATTAGAGAAAGCCTATAAGGCAGTAGATAAAATTCACTTTGACGGTGCACATTATCGTAAGGATATTGGCAGAACTAAGTGATTATTTAGTTTTTACAAAAAAGAAAAGCTTGGTATTTGCCGAGCTTTTTTCTTTTGCTGTATGAAATAATTCATTACTTTAATTATGTTTCATATTTATTTTAAATATGATATAAGGAGGTTGTTATGAGCGAAATTTTAAAAGATAATGCAAAAGGTAAATCGAATTGTAAAAAAGGCAGCTTCTTTTCTCTCTTTTCAGAAGAATATTCTCTCAACAGCATACTTGTGAATTTATACCTTGCTGCAATGTTTATAATTTTCCCGTTGTATTACACACAGCAGTATTCAAATATCCGCCACGATAAGTACGATGTTTTTCTTGTATTAAGTGCGTTGCTTGTAGTGGGAGAGGTTTTCCTGTTGTTTGCTTTGGCGTCAAAGGGGAAAGCAAATGATAATATTTCTGCTTACAAAACCCTAACTACTACAGACTATGCCATGCTTGCTCTTTTGTTTGTTTATGTGGTTTCAACAATTTTTTCCGCATACAGAGAAGATGCTTTTACAGGTGAGGCAGGACGCAACAACGGCTGTTTAATTATGATTGTATATGTTGCTGTATATTTTATAATTACACGGGAATTTAGCCACTGGGAATATCTGTTTGCGGCTTTTGCATTGGGCTCCGGCATTGTGTTTTTGCTGGCTGTGCTGAATTTTTACTATATTGACCCGTTGAATATGTATGTAGGCTATGAGCCTGCCGATGTTGAGAATTTTTCGTCAACCATAGGTAACAAAAATCTGGTATCCAGCTTTATATGTGTGTGTTTGCCGGCGTTAATGCTGTTGTTTATGAACACAAAAAACAGGCTGTTATCGGCAATATATTTTATTGCCGAGGTACTGGGATTTTCTGCGTTAATGGTAGCTGACAGTGACAGTGGCTTTGTTGGCTTTTTTGCACTGTTACTTTTAGTTTTAGTTTATTATATTAGAAAGCCCAATTATATGTTTAAATACTTTTTGTCACTGTTTTCAATGCTGTTGGGGGCAAAGGTTTTATTTGTTTTTTCAGTGGCGGCACAGGGTAAAGTAAAGGAGTTATCGTCTATTCCAAGCTTTTTTGTATATACAAACGGGCTTTCATTTGTACTGATTTTACTTACACTGATTTTGTGCGGAGTATTTTTTATTATAAGCCGCAAAAATGCCGAGGCATTGCTTCCAAAGGCGGTTTTTTACGCAGCAGCAGCTGTTGTTGCAGCTTGTTTCTTGGCTGTTGTTTATATGATAATTAAGTATACCTTTATAGACACTACAAGCGAGCTTAACGGTATTTCGTCATATTTTAGGTTTGATGACAAATGGGGAACTCACAGAGGCTATATATGGAGAAAATCCTTTGAAATTTTCCTTGATGCCAATATTAAGGATAAGCTTATAGGCTGCGGTCCGGATACGCTTGCATATCCGTTTACGCCTTTTTTTGCAGAGCTTGCAAGCCGTTTTGGAAACGACTCCACCAACTGTGCACACAATGAATATTTGAATTACCTTGTTACTACAGGTATATTAGGCTTGGCAGCGTACCTTGCTGTAATTGCTTCGTTTATAGTACGGGCAGTAAAATACGCAAAACATAATCCGCTTATAATTGTATGTGCGGGAAGCGTTATATGCTACTCAATACAGGCTATAGCTAATATAACCCAGCCTATTACAACACCGCTGTTTATTCTAATGCTTTGTATAGGCGAGGCTCTGTGCAGGCAGTGTAAAAATAAAAAAACAGCTGCTAACGGTTAAGCTGTAAGCAAAAATAATTATCGGTACTTTTCAAACTAATTCGGCATCGCCATTTATAATTTGTGGCGATGCCGTTTTTTATTGCTGTGATTTACATAAAGTAAGTTAAAACAAAAAAGCACTACATTTAATGCAGTGCTTTTAATGCTGTTAAGTAGAAATAATTACTTTTCGTCAGCCTTTTCCTTGTCTTTTTTCTTTTTTTTGTTTGTAGTTGGCAGCTCTTTTTCAGTTGTAATAGTTGAAATAGCCCACTTTTGGAATTGGATTTTTGTTCTGTCCGGGCCTGTTTCCAATATAAAGGACTCGTCGTCCTTAATACTTACAACTCTGCCTGTAATACCGCCTATAGTAATTAGCTCGTCACCAATTTCAAGGCTGTTTCTAAGCTGTTCCTCTTGCTTTTTCTTCTTTGAGTTTGGTCTAATCATAAAGAAGTAAAGAGCAGCAAACAGCAGAACATATATGGCTATCATTGGTAGCAGTTGTGTAAAGTTTGTTGCTTGGCCTGATCCGCCGGAGGAGGCTGCTGTTGAGCAAGATGATAGTCCTAATGTCGCAGCTAATCCTAATGCTGCAATAATTGCTTTTTTCATTTAGTTAAGTCATTCCTTTCAAATTCAATACAACAAGCTAATTATACCATAAAATTTAATCTAATCAAGTAAAATTATTAATTAAATTCTTTTTCCGAGTATGTCCCTATATTTTAAATAGAATTCATTAAATGTGCCGTTGTCCAGCTCTTTTCTTATTTTTTCCATTAGATTGTTATAGAAGTAAATGTTGTGCATAACTGCCAGACGCATACCCAGCATTTCACCGCTTTTAAACAGGTGCCTTAAATACGCTCTGTCAAAATGCTGACAAACAGGGCAGTCACATTCCTCATCAATAGGGGAGGTATCCAGAGTATATTTTGCATTAAAAATATTTCGTATGCCCTGCCAAGTAAACAGGTGTGCGTGTCTTGCATTTCGGCTTGGCATAACGCAGTCGAACATATCTACACCACGGTATACAGCCTCCAATATGTTTTCAGGGGTGCCGACGCCCATTAGGTATCTTGGCTTTTCCTGCGGCATATACTCCTGTACCTGCTCTATAATATGGTACATAACCTCGGCAGGCTCGCCTACAGCAAGTCCGCCTATTGCGTAGCCGTCCAAATCAAGCTCTCGTATTTCCTTCATATGCTCAACCCTAAGGTCGTCATATGTTGCACCCTGATTAATGCCAAACAGCATTTGCTGTTTATTTATTGTGTCCTCCAAGCTGTTAAGCCTGTCCATCTCGTCCTTACAGCGCTTCAGCCAGCGTGCTGTACGGGCAGTAGAATTTTTAGCGTAGCTGTATTCCGCCGGATTTTCCATACATTCGTCAAATGCCATAGCAATGGTAGAGCCAAGGTTTGACTGTATTCTCATACTTTCCTCAGGCCCCATAAAAATTTTATGACCGTCAATATGTGAAGAGAAATATACGCCCTCTTCTTTTATATTTCTCAGCTTAGCCAGTGAAAAAACTTGAAAGCCGCCGCTGTCGGTTAATATTGGACCGTTCCAGCGTGTAAATTTATGCAGACCTCCCAATTGCTTTACAACCTCATCTCCCGGTCTTAAATGCAGATGATAGGTGTTGCACAGCTGTATTTGGCATTTTATATCCTTTAGATCAAGTGCGCTAACAGCACCCTTAATTGCACCGCAGGTGGCAACATTCATAAACACGGGTGTTTGTACAGTGCCATGAACGGTTTCAAGCTCTCCTCTTCTGGCGTAGCCCTCTTTTTTTATTACCTTAAACATAAGAAATCCTTTCTTAATTATTCTATAAGCATGGCGTCTCCAAAGGAGAAAAACCTATATTTTTCTTTAACTGCTGTTTTATATGCGTTCATAATTGTGTCGTAGTCTGCAAAAGCGGATACAAGCATTATTAGTGTGCTTTCCGGCAGGTGAAAGTTCGTTATAAGCCCGTCAAGCACCTTAAACCTGTAGCCCGGGTAGATAAAAATATCGGTAAAGCCCTCGCAGGCGATAACCTCGCCGTTATGCTCTGTTGCAACCGACTCCAAGGTACGACAACTGGTTGTACCTACAGCAATAACTCTGCCGCCGTTGTTCTTAGTTTCTTTTATGAGCCTTGCTGTTTCCTCCGGTACCTCATAATGCTCCGAATGCATTTTATGCTTTGTAACATCCTCCACCTTTACAGGACGGAATGTTCCTAAGCCTACATGCAGTGTAACATAACCGATTTTTACGCCCTTTTCTTCAATGCGTTTCATAAGCTCCGGGGTAAAGTGCAGTCCGGCTGTAGGTGCGGCGGCCGAGCCTAGCTCCTTGCTGTAAACGGTTTGGTAACGCTCCTGGTCTTCAAGCTTTTCGGTTATATACGGCGGCAAAGGCATTTGTCCTACTTTTTCAAGGGCAGTATAGAAATTATCCTTACAATAAAATTCAACAATACGGTTGCCGTCTTCGAGCACCTCAAGCACCTTACAGCTCATTATATCGCCAAAGGTAAATTCCGCACCCTCACGAGCCTTTTTGCCGGGCTTTGCAAGACATTCCCAAACATTATTGCGAACCTGCTTCAACAGCAAAAATTCAACTCTTGCACCTGTTGAGCGTGTACCGTATATTCTGGCCGGCAAAACCCTTGAATCGTTTGCTATAAGGCAATCGCCGGGATTTAAGCTGTCTATAATATCATAAAAGTGCTTATGTTCTATGGTATTGTTTTTTCGGTTAACAACCATTAATCTGGAAGAATCTCGTGGCTCTACAGGGGTTTGTGCAATAAGCTCCTGTGGTAAATCATAATAAAAATCACTGGTTTTCATATATCATCGTTCCTTTTGTTTGCCTATATCTTTTCTAGCTTTGCAAAGTTTGCCATAAGCTTTTTGGTACCAACTTTGTCAAATGCAATTTCAAGCATAGTGTCGTTTGCCATTGGTGTAGCAGATACTACCATTCCCTTGCCAAATGCCTTGTGCATAACCTGATCGCCAGCTTTATAGCTTGCCGATTTTTTAGGTGCGGCAGGTGACGGGTAGGTTTTATTTGCAAAGCTGTTTGCTTTTGCAAAGGTACTGTTAAGAAATCCACTGTTAGCACTGCTCTTTGATGAGTAAGAGGTAGGGGAGGTAAAGCTTGTTTTTACTACCGACGATGTTACTTCGGCAAGCTCTTTCGGAATTTCATTAACAAATCTGGACAGCATATTGCGGCTTGTAGAGCCATAAAGCATACGCTCTTGTGCGTGTATGATATACAGCTTTTCTTTTGCTCGTGTAATTCCCACATATGCAAGCCTGCGCTCCTCCTGTAATTCATTAGGATTAGTAATAGACTGCATACCCGGGAAAATTCCTTCCTCGGCACCCGGAATGAATACAACAGGAAATTCAAGTCCTTTAGCGGAGTGCAGTGTCATAAGAACAACGCTGTCTGCGTCAGCATCATAATTATCAATGTCAGACAGCAGTGCAATATCCTCTAAAAAGCCTGAAAGCGTTGCGTCCTCCGGGTTGTCATCCTCGTAGTTCTTAATGTTGGTCATAAGCTCGTTAATGTTTTCTATACGGCTTTCGCTGTCTTCCTTTTCCTTTTTCAGGCACTCTATGTAGTCTGTTCTTTCAAGTATTTCATTGTACAACTGGCAAATTGTTGTGTCCTCATCCTCGGCGTATTCAATTAAATCTTCAATCAGCTTTGTAAATTTTTGCAGCTTTGGAACAGCCCTTTTTAAAGGCTCATACTGGTCGGCGTGACTAATAACATAGTATAGGCTTTCTCCGGTAACGGCTGCAATTTCACTTGCCTTGTCAACAGTGGTAGGGCCTATGGCACGCTTTGGTTTGTTAATAATACGGCGAAGTCTGATGTTGTCGGACGGGTTGCTTACAACTTGCAAATAAGAGGTCATATCCTTTATTTCTTCTCTGTCATAGAAGCGGTGGCCGCCTATTAATCTGTGCGGTATACCGCTCCTTGCCATATTTTGTTCTATAATATTTGACTGTGCATTTGTTCTGTACAGTACTGCAAAATCGGAAAATTTTCGTCCCTTTTCCACCTCGTCCAAAATAATGTCAGTAATATATTTTGCCTCATCTCTTTCAGAAGAGGCTGTATGGACTACAATTTTGTCTCCCTTTGGGTTGTCAGTCCACAGGGTTTTGCCCTTCCGTTCCTCATTATGGGCAATGACACCGTTAGCGGCGTCAAGAATTGTCTGTGTAGACCTATAGTTTTGTTCCAGTCGGATTACCTTGCCGTCAGGATAGTTTTCTTCAAAGCTTAAAATATTTTCAATGGTTGCACCACGAAATTTATAAATACTTTGGTCGTCATCACCAACTACACATATATTTCTGTTTTTTTCGGCAAGCATACTTATAAGTCTGTATTGTGCCATATTTGTATCCTGGTATTCGTCAACCATTATGTATTTAAACAAATTTTGGTAATACTCAAGTACATCATTGTTTTCCTGAAACAGCTTTACGGTATTGTAAATAAGGTCGTCAAAGTCCATTGCGTCAGAGCTTTTTAATCGCTCTGCATATACGGCATAGGCCTTTGCTATAGTTATTCTTCTGCTGTCATTAAAGGTTTCCTTTGCAAAATCCTCGGGACTTTGCAGTTTATCCTTAGCTCTTGAAATTTCTGTAAGTACGCTGCGGTGAGGCAGTATCTTTTCGTCAACATTCATTGACTTTAATATTTCTTTCATCTGTCTGCGTTGATCGTCTGTATCATACACAGTAAAATTGTTGGTATAGCCCAGCCTGTCGCCGTATCTTCTTAAAATTCTTGCACAGCTTGAGTGAAAGGTAGAGGCCCATATGTCGGTAGCTTCGGGTACTCGTGCAATAATTCTTTCTTTTAATTCTCCTGCCGCCTTGTTTGTAAAGGTAATAGCTAAAATTTGCCAAGGCTTTGCCGGATTTACAAAAAGCTTTTTCTTTATTTCAAGCGGTACCTCGGTTTTGTTATAAGCGGCATCTTCTATTAAGGCAATTTCATCGTCCGAAAGCTCCTCTTTGAAATAACTGCTGTTATATGCGTTGCCCCAGCTAACAAGATTTGCAATTCTGTTTACCAAAACAGTGGTTTTTCCGCTTCCTGCACCTGCAAGAATAAGCACAGGCCCCTTTGTGGTAAACACAGCTTCCTGCTGCATATTATTCATTCTTGAAAATTCATTTTCCATTAGCCTGTTTCTTAGTTTTGTCAGCTTAGTATAATCCATTTTTTATTCCTTTCACAAAAAGATAACCGTTAAGTGAATTAACGGTTATCGCATAGTTTGTTTGAATTATTTTTCGCAAAAATTACAATTTGTCCTTAATCTTATTGTAGCAGTCGTCAAAAAGCGAGGTGTCAACATCGTAATCCTTGCTAAAGCAGTAATTCATAAGGTACATTTTTACATCGTCTTGGTCTTTCATATCATATGTGAAATAGGCAGAAATATAATACTCGCCTGATTTTATATCTCCGCTTTCGGACTTTATGTCACATTTTAGAACAGCAACGGTTTGATTATCGTGATAAACATCAGCCTCAGATTCCTCAATGTCAATAGAGGTGATTTTATTGCCCTTTGAGTTTAAGTCTTCCATAACAAACTTAGAGAAATCTGTGTAAACCATATCATTTCTGACTATAGTAAACTTATCACCGTCAGAATAGCATTTAAAGTCCATACCCTTGTAGTTAATATTTGGCGTATAGTAATCCTCACTTAATGAGCTGCTGTCGCAGCCGGTTACAAAAATGGAGCATACAGCAATTACAGCTATTGTAAGTATTGATAATAATTTCCTCATATTATTTATTCCTTATTATTATATATTATTGTAGAAATTCATCTACTATATATCTTGGTCTGTGCTTTGTTTCAAGGTAAACCTTACCCAAATATTCTCCTATAACGCCAATTGCAAACAGCTGTAAGCCGCCTAAAGCCCATACTGATATAAATATGCTTGCCCAGCCCGATACTGTAGCGCCGCAGAAGAATGTGATAAGTGTGTAAATACCAAAAATAAGTGCCAGTAAAAATATAATTATACCCAGCCACATAATCATTCTTATTGGCTTAATGCTAAGAGAGGTGATACCCTGCCAAGCAAGGGCAAGCATTTTAGTAAGGGGATACTTACTTTCGCCGGCTGTACGCTCAAGGCGCTCGTACTCAACAGTATCGCTTTTAAAGCCAACCATAGGCACCATACCACGAAGAAACAGGTTTACTTCCTTAAACTCTGCAAAAGCGTCAAGGGCACGCCTGCTCATCAGTCTGAAGTCTGCATGGTTGTATATAACTTCTCCACCCATAGCCTCAAGTATTTTGTAGAAGCTTTCAGCTGTAAATCTTTTGAAAAATGTGTCTGTTGTACGCTGCTTTCTTACACCGTAAACAATATCACAGCCCTGGTAGTATTTGTCAACCATTTCATCTATTGCATTAATGTCGTCTTGTAAGTCAGCGTCAATAGAAATTACTGCGTCTGCATGGTCTTTTAATGTCATTAATCCACCGTACAGCGTGTTTTGGTGTCCTCTGTTGCGGCTCATTTTCAGGCCCAATATATATGGATTTGCCTCGTGCAGGGCAGAGATAATCTCCCATGTTTTATCCTTTGAGCCGTCATCAATATAAACGATTCGGCTTTTATCGGATATTTTTTTCTCTGTAATAAGTTGCTTATATTTTTTCAAAAGCTTTATTGTGGTATCCTGTAAAACGGCCTCCTCATTGTAACATGGAACCGCTAAATATAATGTCATCATCGCTCATTACTCCATTAAAATTAAATTCGTAATTAATTATATCATTTTATAAAAACATCTTCAACCGAAAAAGAAATAATTAATTATAATTTACAGTAATTTAATAAAAACAAATTTAAAACTGTTGTAAAAAGATATATCCAATGGTAAAATAACAATAGATAGCCTTACAGGAAGGAAGGTGTATCATTAGTGGCTAAAAAGGGTAAGAACTTATCTAAAATATACAGCCTAATAGGTATAGCTGCTGTGCTGGTACTGCTGTGCTTTATTGCTTTTTGCGTATCCGGCGACAGCAGCAGTATAAACAAGAAAGTTACAGAGGCACCTACGGAGGCGGCAACGCAAGTAGTTACCGAGGTATCTACATTGCAAATTGCCACAAGTCCTTCTCAGCAGGCAACACAGAGACCTACTGCCGCAGCAACAGCGGCTACGGAAAAGCCTACAATGGATGTTGAAATAATTGGCAGCATCGACAACAACAGCAGCCTCTTACAGCCTACCGCACCGCCTGCACAGCCTGAAGCATTGCCTACGGAAGCACCTACGCAAATACCTACAGAGGATGCGGCTGTTCAGCTTAACCAATTAATCTCCGAAAGCGGATACACTGCTGAGCAGATTTATTCTGTCGGGATTAATCAGCTGGTAGTTGTAAATTCCTTTGGCACGCAGGCAGATGTTTATTTATTCAGCAATTCAGATGGGTTATGGAAGGATGAGGATATGAAATGCGGCGGCTTTGTAGGAAAAGCCGGAGTTGGCGAAAAGAATGCGGAGGGTGATAAGATTACGCCAAAGGGTTTATATTCCATAGGTGATGCATTTTATACGCACAGTCAGCCGTCTACATGGCTTAATACCTTTAGAATAACAGAGAACACCTATTGGGTAGATGACCCGAAATCTTCAATGTACAACCAAAAGGTTGAGGGTGAGCAAAATAAGGATTGGGACAGTGCCGAGCATATGATTGATTATAATGACTACAGATACGGCTTTACAATTAATTATAATACTAACCCGATAATTGCGGGAAAAGGCTCTGCAATATTTATGCACTGCGGCAACGCTCCTACAGCCGGATGTGTAGCTGTTTCCGAAAACGATATGCTTCGATATTTGGATAAGCTAAGCACTTCAAAAAATCCGCATATTTTAATATTTTAAATATATGGGCTGACTGATTTTAGAAAATATGGTCGGCCCTTTGTGAAGTAATTATTAAATTTTTAAAAAATACTTTAAATGTATGTTACATTGTGATATAATCAACTGGTAAATTTTATTTGAGGATGTGAACAGTTTGGGTACTGTAATTGCAAATGTTTTTGCGGAACAATGGATGTATATGCTGCTTGCGGCGGTAGCTGTGGCTGCAACCTTTTTGGTTAAAAAGTTTTTTTCGGATTTTTATCGAAGCTTTTTAAAGGGTGGCTTAGTTGTACTTGTTCTTTTATTGATAGTTTTAGCTTTGCTTGTACATGCTCCGGACTTATTCTTACTAATACCTATTATAATTATTTGCTGTGAGCTTTTTGGATACGGTGTTACAGGCAAGGTTGTAGGTGTACTTTTTGTAGACTTTTTACTTATTCAGGTGGATTATAATTTTATTCCGAATAAAACGGCTATGACTGTTATTTTCTACATACTTCAGATATTGGCTGCAATTTGTATAGGAATTATTATGGATAAATATGTAAGAGAGGTTCAGGAAGAAAAAAGAGAGGGCAAGGAGCTTACTGACAATGAGCTTGCTGAGCTGCAGGAAATGATAAAGGACGATAAATCCTCCGATTCTCAGAAATCTGCCGAAAAAACCGATGATGATTTTTATGACTTAACCGGCATTGAGGATACTTCAGACTCTGTAAACACTATAACTGATGAAGACCTTGAAAATCATATTGATGAAATTATGAAAAAAATTGACGCTGAGGATTAAGCTTTTTCAGCATTCAAAACCGCTTTAGGCACCGGCCCAAGGCGGTTTCTTTTTGCAAGGCTTTAGCTGCAGGGGTTGACATATTTTTGATTATATATTAAAATACCCGTTAGTGAGTAAACTGAGCGACTGCGGGCTGCAAAGCCGAAAGGCTGCACCCGAGGAAAGTCCGGGCTCCACAGGGCAAGAATAACGGCTAACAGCCGCCGGGGGTGACCCTAGGGAAAGTGCAACAGAGATATACCGCCGGTATTTTACCGGTAAGGGTGGAAAGGCGAGGTAAGAGCTCACCGGCGTTAAGGAGACTTAACGGCCCTGTAAACCCTATTCGGAGCAACACCGTGGAAAGACATTATGCATTTGCCCGATGCGTCTTAGGAGGTGGCATTGAGCAGTTTCGGCAACGGACTGCCAAGATAGATAGTCGTTCAAGACAGAACTCGGCTTATAGGTTTAGTCACTCTTATATGAATATTCAGCTGTTTTAAACAGCGAAAGCCTTAACTCCCGCAATGCTGTGTTGCGGGAGTTTCTTTTATTTATTCGATGTTTTTCAATTAATTTTGTGAAATTTTTATTTAACTCTTTTATACGGTTAGTTATTATGATATAATAAGTTGTGTATAAACTAATATATTATACAGAGAAAGGGAAAGTAAAATGAGTAGTATAGTAAGAAAATCTATCGCAAATGGTGTTTCCTTTAACAGTGTAAATGAGGAGCGTTTTAAAACTGCCAAAATATCGGTTACGATGTTTGTTCCTCTTGAGAAATCAACTGCCGCAGGTTATGCACTGCTGCCGTCGCTTCTTGCCTACAGCTGTAAAAAATATCCTGACGCTATTAGTCTTAATCGTGTTTTAAGCAACTGCTACGGTGCCGGCATTGGTGCGTATTGCAGAAAAATGGGTGAATGCTTAGCGATGACATTAACTATATCAGGAATTGACGACAGATATACTATGCAGGGCGAGAAAATATCTCCGGAGCTTGTTAACCTGCTTTGCGAGGTTATTTTTAACCCTAAAATTGAAAACAAGGCTTTTGCCGAGGAAGATTTTAACCAATGCAAGCGACAGCTTATTGAGGCTATTGACGCCGAATATAACGAAAAGCGTATTTATGCAATTTCACAGCTTACCTCTGCTATGTGCGAAAATGAGGCTTATGGAATTAAACGCTACGGCAGCAAAGAAGATGTTGAAGCTCTTACAGCAGCCGATATGTATGAATATTGGCAGAATGCACTGAAGAATTCCAGGGTTGAGGTTATGATGCTTGGCAGCAGTAACCCAAATATGGCACAAAAAATAATTGCCGAAAGGTTTTCACAGCTTCAGCGTAGGGTGCCTGAAATTAAAACAGAAATTATTAAAACCCCAGCCAAGGTTAAAAGCGTTACAGAAACCTCCGACATTGCTCAGGCAAAGCTTGTAATGGGCTTTAGAACAGCGTCGGCAGAGCCGGAGGACGATACGGTGCCTATGAGCCTTACCGTTGCAATATTGGGAGGAACGCCAAGCTCAAAATTCTTTTTGAATGTTCGTGAAAAGCTCAGTCTTTGCTACTATTGTGCTGCAAGATTTGACAAGCTTAAGGGTATTGTAATTGTAGACAGCGGTGTTGAAAAAGAGAATATTCAGCGTACTGTTGAGGAAATAAAAAACCAGTTGGCAGATATGCAAAAGGGAAATATAACTGATTTTGAAATCAACTCTGCAAAGCTTGCACTTGCAAACAACTTAAAAAGCTCGCAGGACACGCTTTCCGGCACTGAGGCATGGTATATAGGTCAAATGCTTGACAGAAAGCTTTCTACTGTAGATGAGGTTGTCAACGCTTTAAACAGTGTTACAAAGGAAACCATAGTTAAGCTGGCTAATACAATTAAGCTGGATACTGTTTATTTATTACAGCCAAACAGCAGTAAGGAGGCAGAATAATGGAAAATATAGAGGAAATTCAGTGCAGTATTTCGGGCGACAAATATTATAAGATAAACCATAAAAGCGGTCTTACCATATATGTATATCCAAAGGAGGGCTTCTTGTCTACCTATGCACTGTTTGGAGCAAAATACGGTTCAATTAATACCGCATTTGAAAAGGAGGACGGTCAGCAGGCTGTTGTTCCTGACGGAATTGCACATTACCTTGAGCACAAGCTTTTTGAATGTGAAGATGGTGACGCATTTGCAAAGTATGCAAAAACAGGTGCATCTGCAAATGCATACACCTCTTTTGATAAAACCTGCTATTTGTTCTCATGCACGGATAATTTTGAAGAGTCACTGAAAATACTTCTTGATTTTGTTCAGGAGCCTTATTTTACAGACGAAACTGTTCAGAAAGAGCAGGGGATTATAGGGCAGGAAATAAGAATGTACGACGACGATCCTAACTGGAGAGTATCATTTAATCTTTTAGGTGCGTTATATAAAAATCATCCTGTAAAGATAGACATAGCCGGTACTGTAGAAACTATAGCAGATATAACGCCTCAAAAGCTATATGACTGTTATAACGGCTTTTATAATCTGCACAATATGGCTTTAACCATTGTGGGCGGCAAGGCAAAGCTTGATGTTGTTTTGCCTATATGTGACAAATATTTAAAGGAATCACCCGAAAAAAGAGTTGAAAGCACATTTCCAAAGGAACCTGATGAAATTGCCAAAGAATATGTTGAGCAGAAATTTCCTGTTTCAATTCCGCTGTTCCAGCTTGGCTTTAAGGAGCCAGTAAGCAAAGAACGCTTAACCGATAAGGAAATGGCTGAAAGTGAAATTTTGCTTTATGCTATTGGCTCCGGCTCTTCAAAAATGTATGAAAGCCTTGAAAAACAGGGCTTAATTAATAATACCTTTGAGTATGAGCATTTTGAAGGCCCTTTCTACAGCAGTGTGCTTTTTGGCGGCGAGTCTAAAAACCCTAAAGCTGCTGCAAGGGTAATAAAGGAGTATATAGAAAATCTAAAGGCAAGTGGTATTTCGGAAAAGGATTTTGAAATTGCACAAAGGGCTGTGTACGGCGAGAACATAGCTGCCCTCAATAATAACGGTACGGTTGCGGGTATTCTTATGGATAACGATTTTGCCGGCAGAGAAATATTCGAGTATATTAAGTGTGTAAAAAACGCTACACTGGAAAATATAAATAGACGCTTGAATGAGCAGTTTGATATTTCCAAAGCAGCACTTTCGGTAGTTTTGCCACTTTAAAATTTTAGGAGGTTATTTTATGTATCATGTATCGTTTCCGGGCTTGGGTATTAGCGTGGAAATTAACAATCAAATTCAAATTTTTGGCCTGTCAATATATTGGTATGGCATAATTATAGCAACAGGCTTGATTTTAGCCGTAATATACGGCTGTGTAAATTCAAAGCGACTGGGTATTTCAGCGGATAATTTGCTTAACTGCGTTATTGTCGGCGTTATTACCGGCATTATAGGTGCAAGGCTGTACTATGTTATATTTAACTTGGACTATTACAGTAAAGAGCCAAATAAAATTCTTGCTATAAACGAGGGTGGACTTGCCATATACGGCGGAATAATCGGTGCCCTTATAGGTGGACTTATTGTTGCAAAAATAAGCAAAATGAATATACCTGCTCTGTTAGATGTAGCCGCAATAGGCTTTTTAATAGGACAGGGCATAGGCAGATGGGGCAACTTCTTTAACCAGGAGGCCTACGGTACACCTACCGACTTACCTTGGGGTATGATAAGCGAGGGCACAAATAACATTGCAGTACACCCTTGCTTCTTGTATGAATCAATATGGTGCTTATTGGGAGTTTTATTGCTTCATCTTTTCTCAAAATCAAAGCTAAGAAAATATTACGGACAAATTGCTCTTTTATATCTTGTATGGTATGGTGCAGAGCGTGCATTAGTAGAGGGTTTGCGTACTGACAGTTTATATATTCCTAACACCGGAATAAGAATTTCTCAGTTGCTGTCAATTATTATGGTAGTTGCAGGCGTTGCTCTGTTGGTATATTTCTATATCAAAAAGCTTAATAACCTAAAGGCTGTTGAGCCTGCTGTTGATATATCTTATATAAAAAGCGACAGCAAGGATACAAGTGAAGAAAAAAACGAATTTGAAAAAGAAGGCGTTTATTCCGACAGTACTCCAAAAGCAAAAAGCACTAAGGTAAACGGCAGTATTGTTGATACAATCGATGATACCGACAAAAAAAGCGAAGATGAAATTGATGATATTCTAAACGATATTAAAAATATAAAAATGTAGGAGGATTATAGCAATGGCAAAAATAATTGACGGTAAAGCTGTATCTGCCAGTGTAAAGCAGCAGGTGGCAGATGAATGTGCGGAGCTTTTTAAGGCAACAGGAAAAAAACCGGGCTTAGCAGTAATTATTGTTGGTGATGACCCTGCCTCAAAGGTATATGTCAACAATAAGAAAAAGGCCTGTGAATTAGTGGGCTTTTTGTCAAAGGAATATGCTTTGCCGGCTCAAACCACACAGCAGGAGCTTATTGAGCTGGTTGAAAAGCTTAACAACGACGATGAAATTAACGGTATATTGTGTCAGCTTCCTCTGCCGAAGCACCTTGATGAAAAGGCAGTAATAGAGGCTATAAGCCCAAAGAAAGATGTTGACGCTTTCCATGCTGTTAATGTCGGCAAAATAATGATTGGCGACTATGACTTTTTACCTTGTACACCGGCGGGCGTAATGGAATTGCTTGCATACTACAATATTGACATTGAGGGTAAGGAATGTGTTGTTCTTGGCAGAAGCAATATTGTAGGCAAGCCTATGAGTATGCTTTTGTTACATAAAAACGGCACTGTTACAATTTGTCACAGCCGTACAAAAAATCTTGCAGAGGTTTGTAAAAGGGCAGATATATTGGTTGCGGCAGTAGGTATAGCAAGGTTTGTAACTGCCGATATGGTAAAGGAAAATGCCGTTGTTATTGATGTAGGCATAAACAGAATGGATAACGGTAAGCTGTGCGGCGATGTTGATTTTGAAGGTGTTCAAAAGGTTGCCTCATATATTACACCTGTTCCGGGAGGAGTAGGGCCTATGACTATTGCCACGCTTATGAAAAACACTCTTACAGCCTTTAAAATTCAAAATAAGCTTGTCTGAATTTTGCTTTTAAATATATTATGCTCGGCGGTTCTGCTTTTCTAAGCAGAACCGCCGAATTTTTATTGGTTCTATGTCAACAGCCGGGGCAAAACCGAAAAAATATTTGAGCAAGCGGTGATAATTAAGCTCGGCTTTTACAGCAAAGACCTTTCTATATAAGAAAAAAGCAGATGATTTTATAAAATCATCTGCTTAAAGCTTGTGTTATTTACTCTGCCTTCTTTACCGAAACTGTTACGGTGTAACTGTTAATGCACCAACAGCTTGTTTGATTAACAAAGGAAATAGTAACAGGTACCTCTTGAGAGCCTTCAAAGTTGCCGGCGAGCCTGCTTAAATCAGCGGTTGCTATAATATCCGAAGAAGTAATTTCACTAATTGTGTCTGTCGGGCCTGCTATTGTAATATCTATTGCACTTGTAGTAACAGACGCCGTATAACCCTCAGATATAGAGCTTAACAGGAAGTTGTCTATACTAACCACCGTTGTTGAATAGTCGCTTAAATCCAGAGAAATCTTTGCCTGCTCCTGGTTACTTATGTCTATACAGCCGTTTGGCAGTGATATTGCACTGGTAATCTGAGTTTTAGTAGGATCTAGAGTTGAGAAATCTATAGGATCCAGACTGATTGTATCAAGCTTTTCAATTACCTGCTGCGGACCTGCAACCGTAATGGTAGACGGCTTAACAGTGGCAATCGTGGTCGTATCTATTCCGCTTGGAACATTTGTAAATGTTGGTATAATTTTAACATCCTTTTTAGGAAGTATCTGTATTGTAACCTCAACAGTCTTAGGCGTTACAGTTATCATATCACTGTTAAACGCCTCGCCGTCAGAGTCTAAAAGCTGAACATTCAGAGTTTTTGTTATATTAGAGCTTTGCTCTCCTGTTATTATATCCGACACCTGAGCTTTGTTTATCTTCTTAACCTCCTGCTCCGGACCTGTAACGGTTACAGTATCTGTAGACAGAACCGGTCTTGCCAGGTAATAACCGGCAAGGTTGCTGTCATCACTTTTTGGAAGTGTAACCTGAGATGTGTCAATGTTCTTATCTATTGCATATTCCTGTTGTCTTTCCTTGTCTACAGTTATGTTAATAACCGACGGTGTTACAGACAAAATTTCGTAATCGGTTTTAACGCTGTTTTTCTTTGCGGAAAGACTAATAGCATAGGTGTCAGCTACGGTAATTGCACTGGTGTTTTGTGCTACAACCTGTATATCGTTTTTGGATATAGAGCCGGCAGTAAGCCTGTTGCCTTTTATTTGTACAGTAACCTTTTGCTCACCGCCACGGTAAACCTTTAAGCCGTCAGCAACTGCTTGCTCCGGAAGCTCTATAGTAACAGGTACCTCAGTAACCGAAACCGTGCTTTCTTCACCGGAGGACGAAGCAAAAGCCACCCAGAAAATACAGGACAAAAGAAAGGAAAGCAACAGCAAAAATTTTGTATTATTAAATAGTGCTCTAACATTAATTATCTTTTTCTTTTTTTCCTTTTCCATTTGTACCCTTTTTATCCTTTCTTATTGATGAAAAAATAGGAATATAATCTACAAAGTCATTTTTTGCTTTTGTAGATTCCGGAATTACAAGCTTTTCAAGGCGTCTGTACAGCTCGTCGCCATCCTCCATAAGCCTTAGCCTGCCCTTGTAAGCCATCGAAATGCCTCCGGTTTCCTCAGATACTACAACTACAACGGCGTCTGAATCTTCACTCATACCAATAGCTGCTCTGTGTCTTGTACCTAAATTTACATCAACATCCTGATTGCGGCGTGTTAAGGGCAATATACAGCCTGCCGCATATACTCTGCCGTTTCTTATGATTACAGCACCGTCGTGTAAGGGTGCTTTGTTAAAGAACATATTGCCAAGCAGCGGTACAGAGGCCTCTGCATCTACTATTGTACCCGTGTTTATAATATCGCCAAGCTTTGTTTGCCTTTCAAAGACTATTAAAGCACCTACCTTTTTATTACTGAAGCTTTTAGAAACGGAAACAACCGCATTTACGCAACGCTTAGTTTCCTCGTAAAGCTTTTCTGCCTCGTCCTGATTTGAAATGCCGAAGTATCTCGATATTTTACTTCGACCGATTTTTTCAAGCACATTTCGTATTTCCGGCTGAAAGATAATTATTAAAATCAGCACACCAAATTCCATAAAGGTTCTTAGTATTGCCGAAAACATTGTTAAATTCAAGAAGGAGGAAACAAAGTATATTCCTATTAATATAGCCGCACCTTTAAGCAGCTGTACAGCCTTAGTATCCTTTACAAACTTTATTAACGCATAAATAATAAAAGTTACGCACACTATATCTATAACATCTTTTATTTCAAAAGTCTTTATAACAGATAAAAAGGACTGAAACCATGACACAATAAAATCCATGATTATCCATTCCAATCTATAACATCTTATTAATTGCAGTCCTAAATTCAACCGCAATTCACATAGTTAATTTTATCACAAAATTTTAAAATGTACACTACTTTATTTGAATTTTTTATTTTCAAAATATGAAATATTTTTTATTGCATTTGCTAAGGCTACAATGTCGTTGCTATTATTAAAATAGGACATAGAAGCTCTTACCGCACCTGTTTCCTCTGTACCAAGCATCTTGTGGGTTAAGGGTGCACAATGCAGTCCCGCTCTTACCGCTATGGAATATCTGCGGTTTAAAATATCTGCGGTTTCCTCGCTCGATTTGCCGTCAACATTGAAGGAAATAAGTGGTGCGTTGTATTCTGCCGACGGTTTTGGGGTATACAAAACAACACCGTTTATTCTGCTTAGCTTGTCATACAGTGAAACCAACAAAGAATACTCGTGGCTTTGTATTTTCTTAATGGACACACTATTAACAAAGTCTATACCCTTTTTCAAGCCACAAATTCCCGGCAGATTGCAGGTGCCGCTTTCAAATCTGTCCGGCAGTGCTTCGGGCTGCTTTAAATCCAGCGAGCTGCTTCCCGTTCCGCCGCAGACCAAAGGGGATAGGCTTTCAGGCTCCTTTATATATAAAATTCCTGTTCCCATGGGGCCCATTAAGCCCTTATGTCCCGGTGCAGCCAAAAAATCTATATTTAGCTCTTGAGTATCTATCGGCAAAACGCCTGAGGTCTGTGCCGTATCAATTAGCACCTTTATACCATATTGATGTGCAAGGGCTGTAAGTCTGCCAACAGGCAGAATGGTTCCGGTAACATTTGAAGCATGGGTTATAACAAAAAGCTTTGTATTATGATTTATTGCATTTCTAAAATTATCAACTGTAGCGTCAAAATCACCGTGTACTACCTCAGCAACAGTATAGCTTACTCCTCTGCTTTTTAGAAGCTCAAGGGGGCGTAAAACAGAGTTATGCTCTAAATTTGACACAACCGCATTATCTCCTGCTTTTAAAAAGCCCATTATAACAGTATTCAGTGCATAGGTACAGTTTGGGGTAAATATAATATTTTCAACGTTTGGAGCATTATAAAAATTTGCAGCAGTCTCCCTGCAGTTATACACAAGCTCGGCAGCCTTCAGTGACATTTTATGTCCGCTTCTGCCGGGATTTGCTCCGTAATTTTGTATTGCACTGTTAACAGCACCATATACTGCCCGTGGCTTTGGAAAGGTTGTTGCTGCATTATCTAAATATATCATTTATACACCACCTAATTAACGGCTAAAATATTTATATTGTTTTCTTTCAAAATGCTTACGGCCTTATCTGCATTTTTAAGCAGTACCAAGCTATAGCCGCAGCCCTTAGAGTCTGATATTTTTGATGTTTTTACTATATCCGCATATATTCCGTAATTTCTGAGAATGGATTTTGCTTTCATAGCATAGGTAATTGATGATACCGAAATAAACTGCTTTGTCATATACTTCACCTCATTATTCATTTAAACTCAATTCTTTTTAACATATTATGCTTTATGTCTTTTATTAGTGATATTTATAGAACTAATACTTAATGAAAGTAAAAGCAGGTATGCCGTTTGCGGTGCTGTTGACACGCTTTTGACATACCTGCTCTTAATAAAAGGGGAGAGGATAGTTATTATTTAATTTAGTGCTGTTTTTAATGCGGTAAGGTTATCTGTCATCATTGAAAGATAGGTTTCGCCATTATTAAACTGGTCTTTTGAAAGATTGTGGCAGGAATAAAAGGTAAGCACCTCGGCACCTGTTTCACCGGCTATTGTGTCTGCTACAGCCGAACTGCTAAGCTCTATTTTAAAAACCACCGGAATTTTATCCTCTTTCACCTTGTCAGTCAAAAAGGCTATAGTAGAGGCACTTGGCTCGGTTTCGGAAGCACAGCCCGGAAAAGCGGCATAATATTTAAGCCCGTATTCCTTAGTAAAATAAATCAGCGGAAAACGGTCGCCGAATATAATCTCGCTTCTTTTACCGTTTTTTACTATTTCAGAAAAGCTTTTGTCCAGCTCCTCCAGCTTAGACACATAGTCCTTGGTATTCTCTTTGTAGTATTTATCATTTTGACTGTCAGCCCGGCAAATTGCGTCGCTGATAGCATTTACCATTTTAACTGCATTTTTAGGTGATGTCCAAATATGTTCGTCAGTTTCCGGTTCATCGCCTGCCTCATCGCTGTGCTTTTCCTCCTGCATTCCCTCTACGGTTTCTTCCTGCAGGGTATCAACATAATCAATCAGCCTTACAACTTTTGTTTTGCTTGTGTTTACAGAATCCAGTATATTGTCAACCCAAGCGTCGCTTTCTCCTCCTATATAAAGGAACACATCAGCCTCCTGAATACTTATAATATCCTGTGGGGTAGGCTCATAGGTGTGCGCCTCTCCACCCGGGGGAATCAGCATTTTCAGACTGCCTTTGTCGCCTGTAATTGCCCTGGCAAAATCGTACTGCGGAAAGATAGTAGATACTATTTTAACTCCGCTGACTTGGTTCTCCTTTTGACCACAGCCCGAAAAAACAGATGCAATTACTATTGCCGGCACTATAAACAATAAAAATATTTTCTTCTTCATTCTTACCTCCTGATACATAAAAACTCCACCGCAGATATTTCCGTGGTGGTGTTTCTATGTATATTAAATATTATTTGCTAAAATCACTCTATAATTCTTCTTATAGTGTAATATCCGCCTATGTTTGTGTCGTGCATAATCATATAGCCTGTATCATAGGCATGCACTCTTCCGCCGTTACCGTCATAAATAGCAACATGACCCGGGTAGCAAAGAATATCGCCTGCTTTTGCTTCCTCTATAGATTTTACCTCTGTTCCGGCAAGATACAGGTCAGTACGAACGCCCCACAGGTTAATGCCAAATCTTTGGTAAACCGCACATATAAAGCCGGAGCAGTCAACGCCTGTTGACAGGTCTGTTCCACCCCAAACATAAGGTATCTTTCCGACATATCTAAGTGCTTCTTCAATAACCGAATTGGCAGGAACAGGGTTTACAGGAACATACACGCTTGTGCCCTCAGGACAGGTTACAACAGGCATTGTATTTTCAGCTGTAATTTCACATTTTTTAGAAAGATATGTGCCGTCTATGGTAGTGCATACAATGTCACATTTACCGTCGCCTGTAATTGTAACATTGCCGTCATTATCTACACAGGCGACATTCTCATTTGTGGAATGCCAGGCAACATCTTGGTATGTAGCATTTTCAGGGTAAACAGTGGCTGTCAGCTTAACAGGCTCGCTTTGCGGGCCGCTGAAATCATAGCCTACATAATCAAGAAACAGCTCATCAGCCTTAACTATTTTCTGAACCGTAACTAAGCATTCGGCAGTAATATCATTAGCAGTTGTGCAATATATTGTGGCAGTGCCCTCCGATACAGCCTTTACCACACCCTTGTCAGATACCGCAGCTACGCTCTCGTCAGAGGACGACCATTTTAGCTTTGTTTCGGTAACTGTATCCTCAGGGGTAATCGAAGCACTTAGCTTTAGCAGCTCGCCTACATCTGTTAAGGTGTATTCTGCTTTATTAAGCTCAAGAGCTTCAGGGTAAACAGGCGTTGTCACGGTTATTGGCAGTGTTGCTTTTATGCTGCTGCCTGCTTTCTGACAGGTTATAGTGGCTTTACCGTCTGCTATACCTGTAACTATTCCGTTTTTATCCACCGTTGCCACGCTTTCGTCACTGCTTGACCAATTTAATTTATATTTGCTTAGGTCAATTCCGTCAGCCAGCTCTGCTGTATATTTATCTCCTGTAGAAACTGCGGCCTTTTTCTTTACAAATGATATTTTATATTCTTTTTCAGGCAGCCTCTCATCAGCCGTTGCGTCTTTTTTTGAAGTGCTTTTTTCGGTTGCTTTTTCCACAACAGTATGTACCGGGCTTTCTTTTCCCGAAAGTCTATCAGCGTAGTTGCCTCCTATAATTCCACTGCCGGCAAACAAAGCACCGGCAGTACCGGCCACAACTATTACCGCCAGAGTGCTTCCTACAATCGTAATAGCTTTCTTTTTTCTTGGTACAGCTTCTTTTTTCTGCTTTTTTAGTAAATTCATTATAAAACCCCATCAATTCTCTATGTAAAAATGTTTACATATTTATGATAACACATTACATTTTTGTAATCAACGAAATTTACTAAAAATTTAATAACTGTTCACATTATTTGTAATATATTCGTTCTGTTATTCGCCGTTATATTCGCTGTTATATATTTATAACCTGCTCCATATCCTTTGGCAGCGGTGTGGTTACAGTTACACTTTTGTGAGTAACAGGGTGAATAAACGTTATGGTTTTGCAGTGAAGAGCCTGTCTGTTTATATGCTCCAAAGAACCACCGTACATATCATCTCCTGCAAGGGGATGACCTATATATGACATATGCACCCGTATTTGATGTGTTCTGCCTGTTTCAAGATTAAACTCAAGTAAAGTATGGTTGTTGCCGATAATTAACGGCTTATAGTGTGTTACGGCATGCACGCCGTCTGCAGTACCTGCGACACGCTGGATAGTATGCCCCTCTAAAAGAGATATATTTGCATTAACCGTCCCCGGCTCTGTAATTATACCCTGACATACTGCCGAATAGACCTTTTTTACATTCTTCACAAGGTTTGCGGCTGCATAGCTGTGCTTGGCTAACAGCACAAGTCCGGTGGTATCACGGTCAATTCTGTTAATAGCTCTAAAACAGCTTGTACAGCCCTTGCTTTGCAGATAAAAAGCAACGCCGTTTGCCAAGGTGTCATCAATATGGTTGTGTGTCGGATGAACCGGCATAAAGGGAGGCTTATTTACAACTAAAATATGCTCGTCCTCGTAGCAAATGTCAAGGTCTGTTTCTACAGGAATAATTTTGTTATTATCCTCCGGCAGTTTAACCCTTATTACATCACCTGTATATACATTATCTATTACACGCAGCAAGCTGCCGTTTCGGCTTATGCCCAGCGGAGTAAGTTTAAGGGCAGTCAGCAGTCTTACGGAGATATTGCAATAATTACGCAAAAACCACTTTGCCTGTGTGTCGTTATATTCCTTTGGAACTGTAAAATTTAAAATAATATTACTCATATTCTTGACGCCCACAAAAGTACCGACACAACCGCTATAAGCTCTGTAAAAAATATTATCGGTATGCCTGCCATAAATTTTGCCTTTCTTGTTTTGTGGTGTATTATCCTCATAGTTATATACATTCCCACTGCGCCGCCCAATGCGGAAACAAGCAGTAAATCAGCTTCCTTTATTCTCCACCTGTTGTGCTTTGCCTTTTGCTTATCTGCTACTGTTATAAAAATTGCAACTATATTTATAAGTACTAAATAAATTATAGTGCCGTATAGTAAATACCGCAATTTTCCACCTCTATTGTTACCGAATATTTAGCCTGTGCCAAAAGTATATATATAATAGCACATTTTACAGAAATTGTTAAGACAGTCTTTGCTGAAAAAACATTGGAAGGAAGATAACAAATGATATTAAAAATTAAATGCAACAGAATATGGTGTATTGCGGTTGTTGTTCTGGTAATAGCTACAATTACAGCCTATTGCTTTAACTCACTAAGCCCCGTTAAGCCGAGAGCGTCCGAAGCATACAATGTGCTTGGGGAGGCGGTGCCGATAAATAAGGCTGATGTTGATAATATAAGAGGTGTGTGGGTGCCGTATATGTCCCTTGAAACCAAGGAGCATACCGAAAAATCCTTTAAAGAGTGCTTTAACAAAATTATAAATACAGCAAAAGAGAATAAAATAAATACGCTTATTGTACATATAAGACCATTCTCCGACGCACTGTACACCTCCAAAATTTACCCAAGCTCTCACATTGTTACAGGCAAGCAGGGTGCAGAAATGAATTTTGACCCATTAAAATATATGATAGACCAATCCCACAAGAATAATTTAAAATTTCACGGTTGGATAAACCCGTACAGAATATGCACTGAGGATACTCCAAAGGAATTATCACAAAAAGGCGTGCTTAGCAAGCTGGACAGCAATGATATTTTGGAATATGACGGTGGTAAATATATAAATCCTGCAAGCACTAAGGGACAAAAATTAATTATAGACGGCGTTAAGGAGGTTGTAAAAAATTATGATGTAGACGGAATACAGTTTGACGATTATTTTTATCCCGCTGCCGAAACAGCAATAGACGCCGACAGCTACCTTAATTACAAAGAAGGCCTTGACGCAGAGTGTATACCCCTTACCCAAATACAATGGCGAAAAAGCAATGTAAATATGCTTGTCAGCAGTGTATACAGCAGTATAAAGGCTATAAAAAGCAATGTGATTTTCGGAATATCGCCGCAAGGAAATATAAACAACTGTCTTAACATTGGTGCCGATATTTACACCTGGTGCAGCACCAAGGGCTATGTAGATTATATATGCCCCCAAATATATGTAAATTTTAAGCACTCTGTTCTTCCGTTTGATACAATGCTTAAACAGTGGCAGGACGCAATGCAAAACAGCACGGTGCCTTTATGTGTAGGTCTGGCACTTTATAAAGCCGGCAGTAATGATGATGACGGCACTTGGAGGGAGGACAACGATATATTAATGAAAGAGGTTGAATACTGTAAAAAGCAAAATATTAACGGCTTTATGATATACCATATTGATTATTTTAATAATGATAATGCCTCAAAGGAGGTTGAAAATGTTTTAGCCGTGCTTTAAATGAGTATACAAATTATATAAAGCATTATATGCCCTTAAATATACTGTGTAAAAATTGACAGCAGACATAAAAAGAGTTAATATAGGTTTGTATGTAAAAATACAGGAGGAGTTAAATATGCTAAGGAAAATACTGGCAATATCACTTTGTGCAATTACTCTTGCCGCTGCTGCAGGCTGCAGTAGTTTTAGCACAACTATCGACAAATTTACCGGTAAACAAGAGGAGTATCCTGTAAATGTAGGTCACGACACAATAACAGCAAAGCCCCAAAGGGTTGCAGTACTTGACGATAATGCTGCCGACATTCTTATTGCCTGCGGCTATAGTGATAAAATTGTAGCAAAAACTAAGGATTGCAGTCAGGAGGAATTAAAAAATGTAAAGGAATACGGTACAGATGCAAATCCTGACACGGCATCCGTAAACAATTTAAACCCTGATGTTGTATTTACAGCCGACAGCATAAAATACAGCGATTATAAGGCAATGAAGGACAGCGACACAGCAGTGCTTAGAATAAAGCCTGCCTCAGATACAGAGGAGCTTAAGCTTCTTTATAAAAACCTGTGCAGGGTTATGGAGGGCAGCATAACAGGGGAAAGGTCAGGCGAAGAGTCTGTTAAAAAAGTACTCAGGTCAATGGAGGCAGAAAAAAGCAAAAACAATGTAGTAAAGGGCTGTTATCTTTTTAAGCTTGATGATAAAAGTGCCGTTACCACCGATATGTTTGCAAATACAATTCTTGAATATGCAGGAGTTCAAAATATAGCTGTTGATACGGATAAAAACGGTGCTATGCCCATATCCAGAATAATTGCCGCCGATAAGCAGGAGGGCTTTGCGTTTTATGTGCTTTGCGAAAAAGGACTAAAAGCCAAAATTCTTCAAAGTGATGAATTTAAAGGCAGTAATGTAATTAATAAAAACAGAATTGTTGAGATACCGTCTGTTTATTTAACCAGACAAGGTAATACTGCCGTACAGGGCATTAAATATATAGAAGACCGACTGGCAAAGCAAAAAGAGGTCAAGGGCAAGAGCTTAACTGAGGATTACGGAGTAGAATTATACGACGGAATTTCGTACAGCTTGGAGGATCAAGACTATGTAGTACTTGCTTTGCAGCAAAGGCTGGACGACTTAGGCTATCTGCCGATAAATCCTACCGGATTTTACGGTGACTCTACAGCAAGTGCAGTTAAGGAATTTCAGGTAAACAATGAGCTTAATCGCCGTGACGGTGTGGCCGACTATGAAACACTGGAAAGACTGTTTTCTACAGCGGCCTACTCAAGGGCTATTCCAATTAAAGAGAGTACTAACTCTACTGTACAGTCTCAAGGTCAGGTTCAGGCAACCGAGCCGGCAACCTTTGAGGTTACCGCTGAGTAATAAATGCTATATTTATAAGACGGGCATTTATTATATAACCCGAAAAAATAAAAACATCTTATTCACTAAGGCAGGTATAGTCAGGCACAACCGGCAGCACGGTAAAAAGCTTGGCATACCTGCTTTGTTTTGAAACCGTAATACTTAATTTTGTACAAAAAATAAGGTGTACTTTGTTGATATGTGCCGTATATTGTCTTGATTCCTTGAAAAAACATAAAAGATGTAGTAGTATATATAATGGTTATTTGTCATTGCAGGCTTTTTATATTTTGCTGTAAAAAGGTCTGCTGTATAAAAGCGGGGGAGGATTAAAATGCCTAATCAAAATATCAATGTGTTGGAAAAAAACTGTACATACCTTAATGTTTTCTACTGCAGCTTAGAAAATCAGACTGTACCTGTAGATATTCTTACAGATGCACGCAGTCGTTTTTTTATTTCAGGCGGTAAAAAAACAAAGGACAAGCTTTCATTTACATACAACGGAATATCCTATTCATATTCCTACCAAATTCAAACCAACTCTAAGACTAAATGGAAAGCTACAGCAAACGGTGTTACATCTGAGGAATTGGTATTGGATCCGTCCGGATATGGAATTATATACAAAAATCAAAAAGGTTTTATTGTAAAAAGAATGTTTTTTAATCACTCCCATATCTGGCAAAAAACAGAGTATTTTAAAAATGGAAGCAGTGAGCCTACTGTTTCGTTAATGCCGTGGCTAAATGACGACAGAGCGGCTATTGCACTTTATGATGGTGAAGTATCCTTCCCGCAAATACTTTTTGCACTTGAAATATCTGACAATACTTATTTAAACGACGAAGCTGTTGCAAAATGCAGGCCCTTGGTTAAGGCAACGGTAAACGGCAGAACATATTATTTTGGTGACGAAGAGGTTCAGGCACGATGGAATTTGATTATAAACGGCACTAAATCCAACAAAAAAGAAAGTCAGACAAATAAAAACAATTATTTCAATATTGACAATTTAACCAAAAATGTCAAGTATAAAAATCTTGCAGCGTCGGCGACTGTACTTAATATAAACAGCGTTTCCCCTAAAGTAAAATACGCTGCACCGGCTGACAAAAAAACAGCATCTCAACAGGCTGCAAATTCTGCATCTGTCGATAACGCTTCATCGGCCGATGCTTTAAACGATGACAAAAGCACTGCTTATAGAAAAGCAATAAGCAATGCACTAAAGCCGGCGGCCGATACCTACAGTGAAATTACAAGCTCTAAGGCAAATGTAGGTACAAATAAGGGCACAGATGTAGGTGCTGCCGAAAGCAACAGCTCTAATGCCAAACCTGAAGATATTATGGACGCTCCGGCTATGCAGGATGTGGATGTTTGTAAAAATCCGGGTAATGAGGCCGACAATGCCGACAAACAAATTTCACTTTCACAAAAGGAAAAGGGATATTACTTTGGCGAGCTTGACAGCTTGAAGCGTCGCAGCGGGTACGGCAGAACTGCCACAGCAAAGGGCAGAACACTTTACGAGGGCGAATATTCCGAGGATATGAAAAACGGTTTTGGCGTTTCATATTTTAAAACCGGCAAGCTTGCCCACATAGGAAATTATAAAAATAATAACTACGACGGCTTCGGCTTGGAATTCAGAGCTACCGACGGCTGCATAACTGCCGCAAACTTTGAAAATAATACAAAAAAATATGTCAGTGCAAAGTTCGATAAGCTTGGTCATTTACTGTATGCAAGAAGCTCCTTTGAAAAAAACGGTGCAAGGGTAACCTTTAATTTGGAAAACGGCGAAATGTTTATACCTAAGGTTGAAAACGGTACACCCTTAAATTTTGGCACTGTTATTTCAGCAGACGGCGTTTTAATATACAGCGGTGACTACAAAAACGGAAGCAAAGAGGGAGCAGGCACTCTGTTTAATTCCGACGGCACCGTAAAATATATAGGCAGCTTTAAAAAGAACATATATAACGGAAACGGTACCTTTTATTACGATAACGGAAGCACCTATACAGGTGAATTTGCAAACGGTGTTCCTAACGGAACGGGCGTGCTTAAAAATTCTGTCGGAGATGTTGTATATAAAGGTCAATGGAAAAATGGTATGTACAACGGCGACGGAAGACTTTATGACAAAAACGGCAGCTACTGTGCAGGTAAGTTTGTAAACGGTGAGGCAAAGGGCACGCTTTCAATATATGACAAGAACGGCGTTATTATATATAGCGGTACTATTTTAAACGGAAAGCCAAACGGCAGCGGTATCTGCTACAGCAACGGTGTGAAGGTATATGACGGACAGCTTTCGGACGGTATAAAATCCGGTACAGGCAGACTATACAGCAATGACGAATGTGTTTATATGGGCAGCTTTGAAAGTGATATGTTCAACGGCTTTGGCATCAGCTATAAGCATACCAACGAGGAATACTGCGGTATGTGGCAGGACGGCAAATATAACGGTGCCGGCATATTAAATATTGACAAAAATACCTTTATGGCAGGCAATTTTAAAGATGGCATACCTGACGGCAGAGTGAATATAATTAAAAACAATGTGCTTATAAACGAATGCTTCTATAACGGTGGCGAATGTGTATATATGCATGAATATTCAAAGGACGGCACAAGCATTATTTATGACGGCAATGTAAAAAACAATCATCGTGAGGGTATGGGCTGTATTTTCAGCGATTACGGCGAAAAGAAGTTTGAGGGTATATTTAAAAAAGGAGAGCCATATAAGAGCATGAAGGTCTCTCTGCGTGAGCTGCAGCCTCTTGAATATGTGGCAAAGCTTAAAGACACCAAATACGAAAAGTTCAGACATTATAAAGAATTTGTTGTAGAACAGCCAATGCTTGGCGGAGTATTTTCGGGGCAATTAAATAACGGAAAGCCTGACGGCAAGGGTACAATACTTTATGCAGACCACAGATATACCGGAAATTATAAAAACGGTTTGCCTTGCGGAAATGGTACAATATATTTTGGTGACGGTACTGTAGTAACCGGTATATTTACCGACCAGGAGTTGGTAAATACAAAGCCAATAAAATTTGCAAATGCTGTTTACTATCTGTTGGAAAACTAAGAAAGGCTGGTAAGATATGAACCTTCTTCTCAGTGCACCGGCAGCCAACGCAACAGCAGACGGTGCTGATATAATCGAAAAGCAAGTACAGCAGTCAACCGGCTTTCTCGAAAAGCTTTTAAACGGCTTTTTAGATAAGCTGCCGTCACTTATTTTCGGTGTTATTATTTTTGCTATAGGTTGGTTTATCGCAAAATACCTTACTAAGCTAATAATGAAGTTTATTGAACGCAGTAAAATAGATTCATCGGCAGAATATTTTATTAAATCTCTTTTACTTGTGGTGTTTAGACTGCTGGCTGTGTTAATAGCCCTTGGTCAAATGGGGGTAGATGTTACCAGTATTATTACAGCTGTAGGTGCAGCTACAATTACGGTAGGTTTGGCCTTGCAGGATACCTTGGGAAACATTGCAAGCGGAGTTTTACTTATATTTACGCATCCGTTTAAAGAAGGAGATTATCTTAAAGTAGGCTCTGACGAGGGCACAGTAACCAAAATATCCCTGTTTTCAACACATATAAATACGGTTGACAATAAAACCGTTGTCATTCCAAACAGAAACATAACAGGCTCAAGTGTAATTAACTACTCATGTAATGAGAACAGACGGGTAGACCTTACCTTCAGCATTGCATATGAAAACGATATACTTGAGGTTAAAAAATTAATACGCAAAATTGTTTTGTCAGAAGATAAGGTCTTAAAGGACGAGGAAATAACTGTAGGTATTTTCAGCCATAATGACCGCTGTTTAACAATTGATGTAAAGTTTTGGTGCAAAACTTCCGATTACTGGGATTTGTACTACAAGCTGGAGGAAAACATAAACATAGCGTTTAACGAAAACAATGTTATTGTTCCTCATCAAATTATTATAACAAAATAGTTTTATTTCCTTTTATCGGTATAACATAAAAAACTATATCAATACCCAAAAGAGGCTGTGCGACACTTTAGCACAGCCTCTTTTGGGTATATGTTTTAATAATAATCATTTTAATTGTACAGGCTTTTATAGCTTACTCCCAAGCTGTCGGCAAACTCCATAATACAGTCATTACTACCGGCGGCTTCAATACATTCAAGCTTATCACATTCAATAACAGCCTGCTCATTTATTTTTATAACAGAAGACGGTAAGGATATTTTCATTAAGCTTTTGCACTTATTAAAGGCGGCATAGCCGACGCTTTTTATATTGTGCTGTGCCTGAACCTCCTTTAAGGAAGCATTCTCAGAAAAGGCATAGTCAGGTATCACCTCAAGCATAGGCGACAGCACAACCCTTTCAATATTGTCACAATAAGAAAACGCATTACAGTAAATAGTTGTAACTGTATCCGGCATAATAAATTCTTTATTCTGACGGTTTTCGGGATAAGCTATTAAATTTGCAAAATCAGCCGTGTATAATACTCCGTTGGAATCAGCATAGCTTCCATTTTTTTCACAAATTATTTTCTGAAGATATTTAGACTTGTAAAAAGCCAAGGCACTTACACTGCTTACTGTGCTTGGTATTGCAACACTCTTAACAGCATGGGGATTATCCTCGTTTTGAAAACAGTGAGAGCTTATAGCAGACACAGGCAGACCGTTAATGTATGAAGGCACTTTTACAGAGCTTTCTTTTCCCAAATATCTTGTAATTGAAATATTGCCGTCATCGCCGATGTTATACTCAAAGTCCTTGTATATATTGTATTCTTCCGCAACAGATTCTGTTTTAGAATTTTTGTTTACCACGCCTGCAATAAATTCAGTTTGATTGTTGTTTGCGGCACAGGCAAAAAAGGCAGTGCTTGCCGTAACTGCACCTAATGCTAAAATTGCCATTTTGTATAAACGAAACATAATAAATTTGCTCCTATAACAATTTATGCATTAATTTTACCACACAAGAAGAGATAAATTAATTAAGAAAATGTAAATAAAATGTTTATTTTGTCTCTATTATTACAAATTTTCTTTTGCACAGCTTAGAGCCTCTGCAATTACATTATGCATATCAAAATATTTATACATACCAAGTCTGCCGCCGAAAATTACATTTTCTTCTTTATCGGCAAGTGCCTTATATTTTGCGAAAAGCTCGTTGTTTTTACTGTCGTTCATTGGGTAATAGGGTTCGTCACCCTTTTTCCATTTAGCAGGGTATTCACGGGTAATTACCGTATGGTTAGTTTCATACCCGCCCTGACAGCCAAATTCAAAATGCTTATGCTCAATAATTCTTGTGTAAGGAACCTCATATTCTGTATAATTAACCACAGCATTGCCTTGATAATTACTTATATTCGGTAAATCCTCGGTTTCAAACCTTAAGCTGCGGTATTCAAGCTCGCCGTATTTGTAATTGTAATATTGGTCTATCATACCGGTAAACAAAACCTTGTTTGCCAAAGCAGAAAGCTCGGCCTTGTTATTGAAAAAATCTGTGTTTAGTTTTACCTCAATGCCGTCAAGCATTTTTTCAATTATTTTAGTGTATCCGCCAACAGGTATGCCTTGGTACTTGTCGTTAAAGTAATTATTATCATACACCAATCTTACAGGTAAACGCTTAATAATAAATGCCGGCAGCTCTGTTGCCTTGCGGCCCCACTGCTTTTCTGTATATCCCTTAACAAGCTTTTCATATATATCTCTGCCTACCAAGGATATAGCCTGTTCTTCCAAATTTTTAGGCTCGCCTTTAATTTCGGCTTTCTGTCTGTCAATTTCAGCCTGTGCCTGCTGTGGTGTAACAACGCCCCACATTTTATTAAAGGTGTTCATATTAAAAGGCATATTGTAAAGCTCGCCTTTGTAAACTGCTACAGGTGAATTGGTGTAGCGGTTAAATTCAGCAAACTGTTGTATGTAGTCCCATACCTCTTTATTACTTGTATGAAAAATGTGGGCACCGTACTTGTGCACCTGAATACCGTTTACATCTTCTGTATAAATATTGCCGCCAATATGTGAACGCTTGTCTATTACAAGCACCTTCTTACCTTTTTTCTTGGCCTCGTGAGCAAACACAGCCCCAAACAAGCCCGCTCCAACAATTAAATAGTCGTACATTTTAAACCTCCGCATTTAATTTTTATATAATTATATCAGTTTTATTCCTTTGTGTCTACTAATAGCATTTCAAACAGAACAGTCTATGCTTTTAATAAAAACAGGGCAGAGGTACACCTGCTGCCCTTATATACATTTTTGTATGCCAAAATCACCAATGCAAGGGCTTAACCCTCCTCAATAGATTTTGTGGCATAAGCATTTAAGTCCTGCTGTGCGGTATGTCCGCTTAAATATTCATAATAGCCCTGTGAACCAACCATTGCCGCATTATCACCGCAAAGCTCCTTTGGCGGCATATACAGTACTAAGCCGTTTTCATCACAAAGCTTTTGCAAATTTCTTCTTAAAAGAGCATTTGCAGAAACGCCGCCTGCTATTACAATGGTTTTACTGCCGGTATCCTGTGCGGCTTTCATAAGATTAGTGGTAAGACATTTTACAACGGCATTTCTAAAGGATGCCGATACATCTTCTACAGAAAGCTCTTCGCCCTTTTGCTTTGCATTATGTATAAGATTAATTACCGCTGTTTTCAATCCTGAAAAGCTAAAGTCATACGGTGCATTGTCCACCTTTGGAAATGGCAGCTTAAATGCCTCCGGATTACCGCCCTCTGCAATCCTGTCTAAATGTATACCGCCCGGGTACGGCATACCCATAGTTCTTGCCGCCTTGTCAAACGCTTCGCCTGCGGCATCATCTCTTGTTTTGCCTATAATTTTCATTTTGGTGTAGTCCTCTACAAGAACAATATGGCTGTGTCCGCCGCTTACAACCAAACATAAAAAAGGTGGTTTAAGTTCAGGGTGTGCTATATAATTTGATGCAATATGTGAACGCAGATGGTGTGTTGGCACAAGCGGTATATTTTTTGCAAGTGACAAGCCCTTGGCAAAATTGACACCAACCAACAAAGCACCTATAAGTCCGGGTGCATATGTAACAGCTATAGCGTCAATATCATCCAGGGTTACATCAGCCTGCTGAAGTGCTTCGTTTACCACTCCCGAAATTGCTTCTGCATGGCGTCTGGAGGCAATCTCAGGTACTACACCGCCATACAGCTTATGCTCCTCAACTTGTGTTGCCACTATAGACGAAAGCACCTTCCTGCCGTCTTCCACAACCGCAGCAGCAGTTTCGTCACAAGAGCTTTCTATTGATAAAATTTTCATTTTCTTCATTCCTTTAATGTGTGTTCCGAGTAGTCTTTCAAATTGGAAAATCAGACAGCAATAGCCGTGAAAGGCTCTGCGGCTTTTAAGCTAAAGCCATATATGCCTAATTAAAATTAAGAGTCATAATTAATGCGTCTTCTGTAGGCGTTGTATAAAAACCTTTGCGTCTGCCATTCTCCTCAAAGCCTAAATTCTTGTAAAGAGCTACGGCCTTAGTATTAGACGGACGAACCTCAAGGGTAATAAAACTGCAGCCTTTTTCCTTTGCCGTTTTTACTAAATGTGAGGTAAGCTTTTTTCCGCAGCCCTTGCCTTGATGCTCCGGCAGTACAGCTATATTGGCAATATATGCTTCGTCTGCGGCTATGTGCATACCGCAGTAGCCTATAACCTGTGAATCTGCTGTAAGTACATAAAATTGGGCACTGCTGTTGCTAAGCTCAGCTTCTATGGCCTTTTGCGACCAAGGCTTGCTAAAACAGGCCTTTTCAACCTCTGCAACTTCATATGTATGGCACTTCTGCATTTTAGTTATGCTTGTCATTTTCCAGCTTCCTCTCAATAAGCTGTGCCAAAATTAAAAGTTGGTCATATATGTTGTGGCAGCATTCCTTATATGTCTCTAAGTTACCGCCAAATGGATCCTGAACATTCAGCACATAAATTTTATTCTTAGGTACATTACCGCTCATTAACGCCTGAGCATGTGTCATAGTCATACATACAAAAAGGTCGGTTTCGTCAAGCATTTTTGTGGTAATAGAATGAGATATATGCCCTGATATATCAGCACCAAAATCCTTACAGGCAATAACTGCATTTTCAGTAGCCTTCTGACCTTCTGTTGCCATTAATCCCGCACTGCTTACCTGAATATCCTTTAGCTTGTTGTCCTTAGTAATAAAGGTTTTAAATATGCCCTCAGCCATAGGGCTTCTACAGGTGTTTCCGGTGCAAACAAATAAAATTTTCAATGTATAATCTCCTTACTTTACCTTGTCGTAATATGTATAAAGCTTTTGTACACCATTTTCCAAATGAAAATAGTGTACTATATACGGCACAAGCAGGCACATTAATGCCACAAACAGCAAAGCAAGCCCTATGCTTTTAAACGCCACAAAGCCCATTATGGAAATTATGGTGCATATTGCAACAAGCATCGTAACTAAAAAATGTACGATCCTTTCATGTTGAAAGTAACCGATTTTAGTTTGCAGCTCTTCGTTAAGCTCTTTCTTTTCTTCCTTTGTAAGCTCCTTGCTTGTTTTATCTTCCATATAATCAATAAATTCTTTTAATTCCTTCCACATATTTATTCCTCCTTAATTATAAAATTTTTATCCTTTTGCGTCGTACCAGGTTTTTCCTATAGCTGCATCGGCAATAAGCGGAACGCTTAAATGCACGGCGTTTTCCATTTCCTCCTGCAACAGGGCTGCGGCTTTTTTGGCCTCGTCTATAGGGGCTTCAACTATAAGCTCATCGTGCACCTGTAAAATAAGCTTAGAACGCATATTTTCTGTTCTTAGTCTGTTATGCACCCTTATCATTGCAATTTTAATTATATCGGCGGCAGTACCCTGAATAGGCATATTTCTTGCTACACGCTCACCAAAAGAGCGAACCATTTTGTTAGAGGCAGAAAGCTCCGGTAAATATCTTCTGCGGTTAAACATTGTTTCCACATAGCCTGTTTCCTTAGCCTGCTCAATAATATTTTTCATATATTCATCAACACCGCTGTAGTGGGCTAAATACGCCTTGATATAACGGTCAGCCTCTTTTATTGATACACCAATATCCTTTGACAGAGAGAACGCACCAATGCCATATACAATACCGAAATTTACAGCCTTTGCACGGCTTCTCATAAGTGGCGTAACCATTTCTACCGGCATACCAAACACCTGCGAGGCCGTAATAGTGTGAATATCGTAATTGTTTATAAATGCATTGCACATTTCCTTGTCATTTGCAATGTGTGCAAGAACTCTAAGCTCAATCTGGGAATAATCGGCGTCAACCAAAACACAGCCATCAGCCGCAGTGAAAAATCTACGCATTTCCTTACCAAGCTCTGTTCTAACAGGTATATTCTGCAAATTTGGCTCTGTTGAGCTTATTCTGCCTGTTCTTGTTTCGGTTTGATTAAAGCTTGAGTGTATTCTGCCTGTTTTGTCAATAACCTTTAATAAGCCGTCACAATAGGTAGATTTTAGCTTTGAAAGCTGCCTGTATTCCATAATATACGCAACGGCAGGGTGTTCGTCAGCCAGTTTTTCAAGCACCTCTGCACCTGTGGAATAGCCGCTTTTTGTTTTCTTTAAAGGCGGCAGTCCCAGCTTTTCAAAAAGTGCTGTGCCTAGCTGCTTAGGTGAGTTTATATTAAATTCGTACCCCACCAGGTTGTATATTTCCTGCTTTATCTCGTCTATTCTGCCGCCAAGGTTGTTGCCAAACTTTTCAATTCCCTTTCTGTCAGCCATAAAGCCACGGTTTTCCATACAAGCAAGCACATTGGCAAGGGGAATTTCAATGTTATGCAAAAGCTCCTTTTGATTATTTTTTTCAATTTCACTTTCGATATTTTCTGAAACAACCGCAAGCTGTGCCAGTGCATTAATATCATTCTTTAATTCACTGTTATCAGCATTTTCAACCAGGAACTCAGGTGCGTTGTACTCCTGTGCCAGTCGGTCAATGTCATATGACGATGCTGACGGATTAAGCAAATACGCCGCAAGCTCAGCATCAAAAATTTCACCCTGCGGCTCAATTGATTTTTCATCAAGCAACGCAAAAATTCCCTTAATACCGTGGGTAATTTTTTTGTTGCTATTGCTAAACAGCTTATACAACACACTGTAGCCGTCACTGACTGCAATATTTACACCGTTTGTCACAAGTGTATTTTTACCGTTGTACAAAACAGATACAACCTTATCAGTAATTATTTCTTCTAAATTTGCATCTGTATTGGATGCTAAATTAAATTTAACAATATCAATATTTTCATTAACCACAGGGGAGACTGTGCCGTTATTTAGCCCGAATTTATCAATAAGTGTGAAAAGCTCAAGTCTTGTCATAATGTTAAGCGCCTCTTGATACTGCGGCTCTTTAGGAATATAATGCTCAAGCTCTGTATCAATAGGGGCGTTTTTAACGATTTCTCCTAAATGTCTGCTTAAATATGCGCTTTCTTTACCCTCCTTGAGCTTTTTATACATTGCAGGCTTAAGCTCAAGGCTGTCTATATTATCGTATATATAGTCAAGATTTCCGTATTGCTCTATCAACCCTGTAGCACCCTTTTGACCAATTCCCTTTACACCGGGAATGTTGTCGGAGGTATCTCCCTGAATTGCCTTAATATCTATAAGCTGATGAGGCGTTACACCATACTCCTCTTTTATTTTAGCCTCGTCGTAGGTTACTACGCTTTTTGTTGTAATAAGCCTTACATTTGTTGCACCGCTTACAAGCTGCAGGCTGTCACGGTCACCTGTTGCCAAAACGCAGATATTGCCGCTGTCCTCACAAGCCTTGGCGAGAGTTCCTAAAATATCATCAGCCTCATAGCCGACACATTCCACCAGCGTATACCCAAGCTTTTCCAAAAGCTCTTTAACAACAGGCAGCTGCTGTGCAAGCTCGTCCGGCATACCATGCCTGCTTGCCTTGTAGCCGTTGTATTCCTTATGTCTGAAGGTAGGCTCCCGTCGGTCAAAAGCAACTGCTACAGCATCCGGAGAGGTATCGGCAATTGTTTTGTGCATAGTATTAAAAAAGCCATATACAGCGTTTGTGTATTCGCCGTTTTTGGTTGTTAAAAGCTTTATACCGTAATAGGCTCTGTTTAAAATACTGTTGCCGTCCAATACAAGAAGTTTCATTTGTGTGCCTCTTTTCCTCGTTATTTAAGCAGATGGTCAACTGTGCCGACCTCTTTGCCGTTTTGCAGATAAACCCTTGCCACACGCTTGCTTACAAGGCACACCACCTCGTAATTTATGGTGTCTGTCCATTTTGCAATATCATCGGCAGTAGGTATATGTCCGTTTTTGCCGTTTCCAAACAGCAGTACCTCGTCATTCATTTTTACATTGTCTATTTCTGCAGCGTCTGCAATAAGCTGGTCCATACATATTCTGCCCAAAATTTTAGCTTTTTTACCGTGTACTGTTACATAGCCCTCTTTGCCTATTGCTCGTATGTAGCCGTCAGCATAGCCAACAGGTACGGTTATTGCTTTTAACCTCTTTGGTGCTGTATATGTTCTGCCGTAGCTTACCGTAGAGCCCTCTTCAATTTCTTTAACAAGAGATACTACGCTTTTAAGCTCCATTGCCGGTATTAAATCAAGCTTACCCTTAAGCTTACAGGACGGCGAAAGACCATACAAAATAATACCTGCACGCACCATATCCAGGTGAGTTTCGGGATAATCTATAATTGCACCGCTGTTTGCACAGTGGCGAATTTCAAACTTAATGCCACGCTTCTCAAGCTGTTCTATAGTATGCATAAAGCAATTAAACTGCTGCATTGTAAAATTTCTGCCGTCATCTGCTTCATCACTTACCGCAAAGTGGGTAAACACCCCCTGCGGGTGCAAATTGCTTAGTCTGCATATTTTTTCAGCTGTATCTATACTTTTGCAGTCACGCTGAAAGCTTTGACACATTAGTCCTATTCTTGACATACCTGTATCTAACTTGAGGTGTATATTAACGGTAACATTATTCCTTTTAGCACAGTCCGACAGACCTTCGGCATACTCAAGGCTGTAGCACGCCTGTGCAATGTTGTTTTGTGCAAGCAAGACCGCACATTCGGCAGGGGTGTAGCCTAAAATCAATATAGGCAAACTGATTTTATTTTGCCTCAGCTCTAATGCTTCTTCTATGTTGGAAACGGCAAACCAATCAGCCCCCAGCTCTTCGTAAAGCTTAGCCAGCTGTACAGCACCGTGACCGTATCCGTCCGCCTTAATTACACAGCAAATTTTTGCTTTTGGACTTGCCTTTTTTCTTATTAAATTATAGTTGTGTTTTATATTATCTAGATTAATTTCCGCCCAAGTTCTTCTGATTATATTGTTCAAAAAATTCACTTCCAATTTCAAGCCGCTATGGTGTGTATTAACAAATAAATTATATTACTTATTGCGTTTAAAATCAATGCTTTTAGTTTTCCGGCCAATATATTGTCTGTACATTTTAGAACAAAAAAAATATAAAATTTTCCTTAAATTAGTCGAAACTTGTATTGCAATAAATATATATCCGTGCTAAAATTGTACCGTAAAGGTTATATGAATACAGTCATGTATTAGTTATTAGTGGTGTTTTAGTTTCGATTAGGAGTATTAAAGTGAATAAAAATAATGTTAAAAAAATAATAATTGCAGCCGCAGTGATTGCAGGCTTTTCGCTGTTTGGCGTTGTGGTGTCGGCAGACAATAAAGTAAGCTGTGTTGACGATTTCAGCTCAAGCGAACAAACAAGTAAGTCTATTATACTAAGCTGGAATAAGGGAATAAATGCTGACGGATATGTTATTTATCGTGCCGACAGAACTACAGATGGTCGGTATAATCCTTATACAGAGCTGAATAGCTCTGACATAACAAAATTTATGGACATTAATGTTGCACCTGCTATGCAGTACAGCTACCAAATACGCTCATATAACGGCGACGGCAGTCACCGTTCCTACAGCAAGGCCGAAACCGTAAAAACAGCCGCAAGCCCTGTTGATACAAAGGGTTTACAGGTTGTGTCGCAAAATGAAAAATCCATTTCATTAAAATGGACAAGGTCTGAGGGTGCTACCGGATACACCGTTTACAGAAGCGACTCAAAGTCCGGAAAATACAATAAAATTTGTGATGTACAGGGCTCCGAAAAATATTCAGACAAGGGGCTTACGCCGTCACATTATTACAGCTATTATGTAGCTGCATACAAGGAGGTCGACGGCAAAAGATCCTACAGCGGCAAGGGCACTGCTGTTGAAACAGCAACCTCACCGTCGCAGGTACAAAACCTTGAAACTATAGTTAAAAAGACCAATTCGCTAACAATTTCTTGGGACGAGTCAGCTAATGCAAGCGGCTATGTTGTTTACAGAATGAGCAACAACGAAAACGAATATGAAGGCGAGTGGGTATATGACGAAAATGCATATGATTATGTCTACAAGTCTAATGTCGGCAAATATGTTAAATACGCTGTAATTAAAGACGGCAAAAAAACTACATATACAAATAAAAATCTAAATGAACAGCAGGCATACAGCTATAGGGTAGTTCCTTACTTTAAATCTAACGGTAAATATTACTATGGCGACTACCGTCAGGTTTCAACCGGTACAGTTACCGAAACACCTGAAATTGAGGTGTTCAGCCGTGACAAGCGTGTTATGGCAAAATGGTACCCTGTTGACGGTGCAGACGGCTATGCATTTTATATGTCAGAAAGCAAAAACGGCCCTTACAAGCTGCAGGGAACCACAGACGACACCATTTATTTAACAAAACAGCTTACAGTGAATAGAAAATATTATGTAAGAGTTTGTGCTTACTATGTAGCTGACGACGGAAAAACAAAGGTATACAGCAACTACAAAACGGAGGATACAACCTGCACAACGGGAAATCGTGTGTACAAGTATAATGTACCTGACACATATATTGAAATTGACCTTGATATGCAGCATATGTGGTACTATGAGAAAGGCAAGCTTGTAGTGTCTACGCCTGTTGTAACCGGCCTGAAATATGGCAGAGATACCACAACCGGTCTGTTTGATATATTTAATAAAGAATCCCCTGCAAGGCTTGTTGGTGAAAATTGGGATACCTATGTAAATTATTGGATGGCTGTTACCTATGATGGAATAGGTATTCACGATTCTACATGGAGAGCAGACTATGAATACGGCGGAGATACATATACTTATGACGGTTCTCACGGCTGTATAAATACACCGTATGATAAGGTTGAGGAAATGTACGAAAAGGTCAAGGTAGGCACACCTGTTGTAATCTACCAAAAGTCAGAGGACACAGAAAAGAAGGACAACTCCGAACAGTAAAAAATAAAACAATAATTTTGTACCGATTACTGTATAAATAATTTACAGTAATCGGTACATTTATTTTACAGCTAATTACTTGACTTTAACAAGCTAATGTGTTAATATCCGATTTAGTGGGAATTGCCATAAGCTTTTGGCTTTATTTACTGAATTTCCAAATAGCAGATAGTTATATATGACAATACAGTTAATAAGCTGAAGCCTTGTCATAGAAAATTAGAATTTTAAGAAAGAGGCATTCACAATGGATTTTTTAAAATTAGCACAGGAAAGATATTCTTGCAGAAAATTTGAAGATAAGCCGGTTGAGGATGAGAAAATCGATGCTCTGCTGCAAGCCGCACAGCTTGCTCCTACAGCTGTAAATTTTCAGCCGCAAAGAATACTCGTTTTAACCGACAAAGAAAAAATAAAGGCTTTGGAAGAAAACAAATGCACACGATATACATTTAGTGCTCCGCTTATGATGGTAGTATGCTACGACACAGAAAGGTCATGGAAGCGTAAATATGATAATGCTGATGAAGGCATAGTTGATGCCAGCATTGTTGCAACACATATAATGCTTGAAGCTGCTTCTTTGGGTCTAGGCTCAACCTGGGTGGGCTCTTTTGACCCTGCAATAGCCCAAAGCGTGCTGAATATTCCTGAAAGCTATAAGGTTGTAGCTTTACTTCCTATAGGTTATCCTGACCAAAAGCCAAGTGCAAAGCACAGCGACCGTTTACCTATTACCGATATTTCAGCAAGAAATAATTTCTGATAACCTAAATATGTTACTGCATAAATAAAACATAAAAAGCTCTGCTGTCTGAAAGCAATACAGGCAGCAGAGCTTTTTTGTAAAATAATTAATTTAATCCAACGATGTATATATTATTTATATTTTTCCAGTCTTTTTAACTGTCGCACATCTGTGCCGACAAAATTCATTATTACATACTCGCCCATAAGTCTTGAAATAAGTCTTTTTGAGTATATAGCCTCCAAATCTTCAAATTCAAGATTTGTGCTGATGATTGTAGGCTTTTGATGTATTAGTCTAAAATTAATTATATTATAAATTGTGTTTTTAGTAAAAGCAGTATGAAATTCTGAGCCAAGGTCATCAAGGATAAGAAGGTCGCAGGCTTTTAATGTTTCTTCGGAGTCCTCATCTGTTTCAATTTTCCCGAAACGCTCCTTTTCAAGTCTTGCCAGAATTTCCGGAGTAGAACAGTAAATAACGCCGAAGCCGTTTTCTATAACGGTTTTTGCTATAGCAAGTGAAAGGTGAGTTTTACCCAAGCCGGTATTTCCACGCATAAATATATTTCTTGAATTTTCGCTAAAGCCGGCGGCATACTCCTTACAGTACTCAAAATATTTTGACATTCTTTCACGATCGGTCGGATTACCATCTTTTTTATTATTATCGTTGTAATATTTCAGCAAAAATGTATCAAAGGACGACAATCTAAACGGAGAAAGCTTATTGAGGTTATTGCAGGCAATATCTTTTACCAGCTTTTTATAACAATCGCACATTTTGCCGTCTATATTTCCCTTATCCTGACATTTGCTGCAAACAAATTTTGGCTCCAGCTCCTCTTCACTAATCCCCGCAGACCTATATATCGCCTTTAGCTTATCCTGTGTTGCCAAATTATTTTCTTTAAGCTGTAGCAGAGCCTCTGTTAGGTTAATGCCGCCCTTAAGCATAAGGCGGGTAATTTGGGACAGGGTGGAGGCAAGCTCTTTGTTAAGCTGCTCAGCCTGCGGATATTTTTTGTAAAACTCAGCTTTTGATATGTCGGCATTTTTTATGGCTGTGTTTCTTCTTTGCTGCATTATACTGTCAGCTTCTATATATATACTTTTATCATATCCCATTGAATTGCCTCCTTATTCAAATATATCATAATTTTTAAAGCTGTTTATATCATATGAGGTATCGCCATCGTTTGAATTTTTAGAGGATTTATTATTTGAGCCACCTTTTGATTGTGACGAATTATCTTGAGTTTTAGCCTTATTTTTAATATCCTCTTCAGTTATTATACCATTTGCGTGCCATTTTTTAATTATACCGTTAACATAGCTCAGGTTAAATTCGCCTCTGCTGTTCATACAAATTTCATAGGCAATTCTCAGCATTTCCGGTGTATAGCCCCACCTGTTTATCCACAAATCGGCAAACTCAATTTGTTTTTTTGACGGTGAACCGCTGAGCTTTAGACCAAATGCTTCACTTGCTATGTTCCATGCAGCTTTCCTGCTTAGTATGTCATTAATTCTCTCCTCTGCTTTTTCGAGGGTGTCGATTTCAGCGCTGCCCCATTCTCTGCCTAAAGCCTCTATATAGCTCATTTTAAGCTTATTTTCTGACTTTGCAAAGTACAAAATCATAGTAATAACCTCATATGGCAGTCCGTCTTGGTCATGTATCATCAAAAGGGTAGAGGAGTCGTTATGTGTAAGCGGTCTGCCCAAAATTTGCTCTGTTTCGGTAAGCAGTGCAGAAAAGCTTTCATCCTGAGAAATACGCTGTGCTACCTCAATAGGATCCGGCTTTTGGGCTTTGGCTATAGTCCTTTTAGGGGGAACATAGCTGTTCATATCACTTTTTATTTCTGTAAGCTTATTATCAACATCATTCTGTACCGCTGCATCAACATCAGACACTTTTTGTTCGTTATTTGTATTTTTGGAACTACTGACCTCGTCTGCTTGTTGTATGTAGTTTACATTGCTTTCGTTTTGGCTGTCGCTGACATTATTGTTTTTATCATTTTTTGAGAATAAGCCAACACTTATCCAAAACTCCATACAATCCTTAACATCAATAGGGTTCATATTTAACGCAGCACCAATATCATTGGCTGATATTTGCTGCCGCCTGTCGTTATTGCGCAGCAGCCAAAGCAAAACCTTAAGCTGTGCAGCACCCGCAAGCTTTATATATTTATCTACAACATCAGATGGTACGGCAAAAACATTGCCCCATATTCCTGCACCTGTTGTGTAATATTCCATAGTTCACACACCTGTTCTCCATAATCTTGAACATTAATTATAACATAAAAACAATTCTTTTTACATATACAGTTATAAATATTATTTTAATTTTTGCATAGAACTTTTTTACTGCTCATATAATCTTACTAAAGAATAAGAACGGTGGTTATTATGGTTATAAACAAACGGCAGCTAATACTATTTACAATAATCGCTTTAACAAGTATTGTTATAATTTCTGCTATTTTTGTAGGATGCAACACAGCGGCAACCGCAAGCACCACAAAAAGCAGTCCTCCCACAATAGTTATAGACGCCGGCCACGGTGGGGAAGACGGTGGAGCTGTAGCCTCCGACGGCACAAACGAAAAGAATATTAACCTTAAAATTGCTGAAAAGCTCAACAGTTTTTTCTTATCCGGCGGCTACAAAACAGAAATGATACGAACTGATGATACTGCAATATATGACAAAAATACAGAAAGTATAAAATCAAAAAAGGTTTCCGATATGCACAACCGATTAAAAATATTCAATAAAAACAGCAACAGAGTAGTAATAAGCATTCATCAAAATAAATTTGAGCAGGAAAAATACAGCGGCACACAGATATTTTACAGCCCTAATAATGAAAACAGCAGGCTGCTTGCCAAAAACATACAGTCATCCGTTACAGGTATGCTGCAGCCTGACAATACAAGAGAAAATAAAAAAGCAGACAAAAATATTTATCTGCTTTATAATTGTACAAATCCATCGGTAATTGTAGAGTGCGGGTTTATATCAAACCCATCGGAATTAAAAAAATTAAAAACCGATGAATACCAAACACAAATGGCGTTCTCTATTTTCTGCGGTTGCTTGGAATATATAAGTAATAGCAGTAACAAAGCTATTACTTAGCTTTGCCTGTTTTGTTTATTATATAAACACCTGCAACCACTAAGGCCGTTGCCAATATATACTTAGGATAAAATTCCTCTCCCAGCATAATACACGACAGTATTGCACCAAACACCGGAATAAGAGAGTTGAAAATAGCAACCTCACCTACAGGGTTACAGCTTATAAGCTTGTTGTACAATGAAAAGCCTATTGTGGAAACCAAAACCAACAGCAGTAAAATAACTATTCCGGACAGTGTAATTGTTTTTACAGAGCCTCCCATTGCCACACCGACTGCAATCATAATCAGTCCGCCAAGGGCAAGACTGATGCCTGTTGCCACCAAGGAATCAACCTTTTGTGTTACAACTCTGGTTAAAATTCCGCCAAATGCGGAGCATAAGGCACTCATAAACAGCATACCGTCACCACCAAGCGAGAAATCAGTTGCGGTGCTTCCGTCAACACTTAGGTTAATAACCAATATTCCGGCGAAGCCCAAAACACAACCAATAATTTTTTTACCTGTAAGGTGTTCGCCTTTAAATATAATGCACGCTAATATTATCAGTAAAAATGTACTTAAAGAGTCAATTATAGAAGACCTTGAGCCGCTTAAATTGGACAGACCGATATAAAAAAAGAAATAATGCAAGGAGGTGTTTACTACAGAGTACAAGCATAACCACCCTGTATTTTTTATTTTTGCAGCCTCTGAAAAATTCTTCCTGCCGACCAAAGCCAAAGCTAAGGTTAATAAGCCGGCAAGGAAAAATCTGATGCCGGCAAATAGTGTCTTTGCACCTGTGTCGCCGTCGGCAATTTCAAACGCATTAAACCCCAGCTTTATTAAAGGAAAGGCAAATGCCCAAGTGACAGCCGAAAGTGAAGCAAGCAGCACAACAAAGGGTTTCTTTTGAAAAATACTGTTATTACTCATAATACCGTCCTTTTACATAAATATAGGTGAACACAAATGCGTTCACCTATCAATAGAATATTTATTTTAATATCAGTACGACGCACCTGTTAATTTATCTGCCTGATTAAACAGCTTCGTTCTGTCAAGAACAGTGTAAACAATAACGGATGTAACACAGCCAAATACGCCTTGTACAGCATTGCCAAGAACATCTGCCAAAGCTCCCGCTGCACCATAGAGGAAAACTTCAAATACAAAATAACCGCCTATCATTACAATTTCTGCCGCTGCAGCAGCAACTACTGCTAGGGTTATTTGCAGAGCAAATGATTTTTTTCTGGCTGCTTTGGTTATGAAGAAAACAACTATTGCCATAATCGCCTTTATAACAAATGTTGCCGGTGCATAAATGCCATAGCCTAAAAACAAATCTGACAAGCCTGCGCCAATTCCGGCTGCCAAAGCTCCATAAACAGGACCAAGCATATAACCTGCAATTATAACAAAGCAATCTCCTAAATTAGCAAAGCCGCCTGTTGGCAGCGGAATAACCAATACTGCGGTAGATACGCACACAAGTGCAGCCATTAGTCCTGTAAAAACCAATTTAATTAAATTTTTATTTTTCAATTAAATTCATCTCCTATTTATTTTATCCGTAATTATTATATTACTTTGTTTATTTATTGTCAATGCAGTAAATCTACTATATAAGTAGGCTATATAAAATCACAAAAAATTTCCGCCCTTGTTTGAAAAACAGAGCGGAAATTTTTTATCAAGACCGAATATACTTTTGTTTTGTGATTAACTTTGCCGGAACAGTCTTGATAATTTTGTGTTTTTGCATGCTTATAATATGCTTTCTCGTTTTGCGTTTTAACGAAAAAAGACCGAAGGTTAAACCGAGTCCTAAGGTCTTTTCCATTTAAGGTTACAAGAGTTTACCGAAATAATCGGTTTGTGAGAAATTTTCTAGAAACCAGCACAGTCAGTCAGCATATGGCACTTATCTAACTGACCAGTTCATCGTTCTATGGCTATAGTATACACTATAAATAACAACAACATAACAACAAGCTGACAACAAATTTTAAAAAAACAAGCAACTTATTTACTTTATTTTATATTATGATTTAGGGGTGTTTATTATGAAACGGCGTCATAGAACCGGAAGAATAAGCAAAGGTAAAATCATACTTGCTTGTTTTTTCTTATTTATAGCATCTGCTTACATAATTTTTGAAACTCAAATAGAACCCAGCTTTTTGGACTTAACCAGACTAAAGGCGGAGGAGCTTTCCACTACTGCCATAAACACTGCTGTTTTAAAAATACTTGATGAAAATAATTATACCTACGAGGACTTTGTAAAAGTAAACGCTAACGACAGCACTGTAACTAATATAAGCACCAATACAGTTACTGCAAACCGTTTTAAGTCTATGATTTCACTGGCCGCACAGGAAGAAATAGGTAATATGAGCGGAATGGAGGTAAACTATAGGTTGGGTGATTTTTGCGGTGCCGAAATATTAAACGGCAGAGGCCCTGAAATTATAGTAAAAATATACCTGTCATCAAGCGTAATTACAGATATAGAAAGCACCTTTGATTCTTGCGGTATTAACCAAACCAAGCATACATTAAATGTAAAGGTAACTGCAAAGGTATATATAACCTCAGATGATGATTTAGATACTTACACCACGGTGGTTACAACAGTACCGGTTGCTGAAAATATTATCGTTGGCCATACTCCAAGCATTAACATACAGAAGGATTAATACATAATTATAATCAAAGCTATGTAATTTTAAGATTATAATTTGCTGTTTGCCTAAGCTTATATTATGTTACATCTCAGCTATCAGTATTTCCATTTGAATTATCTGTGGAGGCTGCCTTTTTTCTAGGCTTTACATTAGCCAGCGGATTGGCGTTAGCGGCATTTTCCATTTGTTTATCTGATAGGTGTGTGTATATTTCAGTGGTTCCAAGGTTTTCGTGACCTAAAATATCCTGCAATACTCTTATATCCACATTGCCATGCTGATACATTAATGTAGCCGCCGTATGTCGAAGTTTATGTACAGAGTATCCGGCACCATCTAATCCAATCTTCTTTAAATATTTATTCACCATTGCCTGCACAGTTTTAGGACTCATTCGTTTATACTGCTTGCTGATAAAGAGTGCTTCCTTATCCTTAACACCATCATTTGGTCTAACCTTTTTATAGTCGTTAATTGCATTTACACAGGCATCATTCAGATAAACCATTCTTTGCTTATTGCCTTTACCTGTAACAATAAGCTGACGCTCACTTTTAAAGCTGTTAAGATTTAAAGCTGTCAATTCGGATAATCTTAATCCACAGTTTAGAAAAAGAGTCAAAATACAATAGTCACGCTCTTTATGGTCACCATCGACAGAATTTAAAAGCTCCAGGCTTTCCTCAAGAGACAGATATTTCGGCAGTTTTTTAGGGATTTTAGGTGTTTCTAAATTTTGAGTAGGATCATCATCAAGCTTAAGGCTTTTTTGGGTGTGATATTTAAAAAATGTTTTGAGGGAGGAGGCTTTTCTTGCTCTGGTTTTTGCACTGTTGCTTCTGTCTGTTATGCTATAATTCATAAATTCATATATATCGGTTATAGTAACGGACTTTACAAGTGCAAGATCCACATCTTTAATTGAAATATCCTTAAATTCAGTGTTTTTATCAACAAGCCTTCTGCGAACCTTTAAAAACCTAAAAAAAGTTCGCAGGTCAAGATAATACTCTTTTATTGTATTTTGAGATTTGTTTTTAACCGTACCTAAATATAGTAAAAACTCATTTATAATTTCAGGTACCTGTTCATAGTCGATGTTGCTCAATAGACTTACCATCCTTATATTAATATTGTGTTATATTATTTAATTTAATTTAATTGCTTACACAAGGGAAACAGCTGTACCCACATATAGCTAATTATACAAAATGAATATTTTGTATAATTAGAGTAGGGGCTTAACCAATTAGCTTATAAAATATCATATTGATTCTGTTAAAGGAAAAATACCTCCGATATCCAGCAGCGGTTTATTACTTAGCTCTAAAATATATACTCCGTAGTTTTGCAGAAATGACCTTATTAATATGTAGTCAGGGTGATTTTTAACGCTTCCTGTAAATGCTAAAATATCCTTTGAAAGTTTAGTACAGCATCCGCCTATAAATCCATAATTATAATATGGGAGTCTTATAAATTGCGGAGTTATTTTTAAAACATCAATGTTATTCTTTTTACATACCTTAAATATTGACTCGTCAGCTGTTATCACTGCATTACTATTTACAACAGCTGTAGAGCATTTGGAGTAGCCCTGCTTAGTATTTATAATTTTACAATTAGGCTTGCTAAATTCCTTTATAATTTCTTTAGCTGTAAATTTTACATTGCATATTAATTTATTGTCAATAACAACACTGTTAAAGCATATGTTATATGGGTATTTATTGCCTAAAAGCGACATAGATTTTTTTATATTAATATTTGCATTGGTATTTGCACTAATATTTGTTAATTTTTTAACAATATTATCCTCCGCCGTTGTTGTATTACTGCTGACTAATATTTTGCCCTTAGAGTAATGTGAAAGCTGCAAATCGGTATGAAATCTTTCAGGATAAGGAAGTCGGGTATGCGGAGCTGTAGTAACTACCGTTATGCCCAGTTTTTTTAATTCGTCAGTTATATAACTGTATTCACCGGACGCAGCAACCGCTTTGACAGGGCCTTCAGGCAAGTTAGGTTTACATAAGATCACAATTACTCCCTCCTACTGCACAATATTATTTGAAAATTTTGTATAAGCAAAATTAAAAATGATGATAATATATAAAAACAGCTATAAAGCTCTAAGCGTTTCGGCAGGTCTTAGCCTTGCGGCTTTCAGTGCAGGATATACGCCGAAAACTACACCCGAAGCTATTGAAAACATACAGGTAACGGCTATTGTAAGTGTATCAATCATAATTGTTAAATTAATTAGTTTGGCAGCAGCAAAAACCAGCGTATACGCTATTGCTATTCCTAATATACATCCGGCAGCAGAAAGCATAAGAGCTTCACTTAAAAACTCACGCACAATTACAAATCTGCCGGCTCCAATAGATTTTTTTATTCCTATTTCCCGTTTTCTTTCGCCTACTGACACAAGCATAACAGTCATTATACTCAATCCTGCAACTATTAGTGAAACCGCACCAACAGCAGACAATATAGCTGTCACTATTGAAAGTATTTTTGTAAGCGATTCTTTTTGTTGTGCAAGATTGGTGATTGTATAGCTGCCTTTATCTGTTCCGTTAATTATAGAAAGCTTTCTTTCAATTTTGTCTGTTAATGACGCTAAGCTAATTCCGTCAGATGCTTTTGTTATTATTTGATTATAATTGCTTAACCCTGTAAAGCACTGCATAGTTGTGTAGGGAATATATATAAAATTCGGCATATAGCTGCCCATTGCAGCCTGCAAAAGTCCGCTGCCTGTTTTTATAACGCCCACTATAGTAAGCTGTTCGGTATTACCCTGCAGTGTAACTGTCAGATTATGTCCTACCACATTCTCCTTGCCATACATTTGTTTTGCAAACGCCCGATCAACCATACAGATATTTGAGTTATTTCTTATGTCGGACTTATTTATGTCCCGTCCATACATAGGCTGTAACGCTACAATGTTTTTTGCATTGCTGTCTATACCCCATACTATGGCGTTTTCGCTTTTTCCAAAGCCTGACACCGCCTTTGAAGCCTCCATATATACAGGTGTGGCATTCTTAACGCCGTCAAGGCCTTTTATAGCGTCAAGCTCGCTCTCGCCCAGCGGAATGTCGCTTGCTTGTGCCGCCACAGTAAGTCCGCCCATTCCCAAGCTGTCAAGCTCGTTGTTTACGGCATATGTGCCGTAAGAGCCAATACTATTTATTATTATAACAGAACAAACACCAATAGCAACACCTAAAACAGTTAAAAGACTTCTGCCTTTTTTGCGGAACATATTTTTAAAAGGATAAATTATTATTTCTTCAATCATTTTTTAATCTCCAGCAGCTTATTTACTCTTACAGAACCTGTATTACCGATTTTTTCAGGTGCTTCAATTACCAAATCATTTTTATTTAGTCCGGATATTATTTCTACACCGTTTTCATATTCATTGCCGATTTTTACAGATTGCTTCTGTGCCCTTCCGTTATTAAATGTATACACTGTACCGCTGTTTTCGCTGTCCATTTCAACTGTTTCATATGGAATTATTATGCCGTTATTCTTTATGTTGGTAGTTATAGTGCATTTTGCCGTATAGCCCTGTTTTATAAGTTGGTTTGGATTTTCAATACTAATCTTAACATCAACAGCGGTTTCTTTGCCTGTGGTTGTTACAACCTGTTTTGCAATACTGTCTATGGAGGTAACCTTACCGCTGTAGTTATGATTTTCAAAGGCTGTTCCGGTTATTTTAACAGGCTGACCTGTTTTTATTTTAGAAATTTTATTTTCATTTATCGGTACATTTACGCAAAGGTTATTACTGTTTACTATGGTTATAGCTGTTGCTCCGCCTGCTATTGCATCCTCGCTTTTAATATCTACAGACAGCACTGTACCGGATACGGGGGCTTCTACATTCATAGAATTATTATTTACAACATTTGCCAAAGTGGCTTTGTCGGCTCCCCTAACATTTTCAGCTGAAATATTGGCAAGCATTGAAAATAATTTATCGCCCTTTTTCACCGTATCGCCCCTTTCTACAAATACTTCCTGTACAATGCCGTTGGCAGCAGGTGAAACCCGGTTGGTTTCAGTATACTCAATTTTACCCGAGCAGATAACGGTGTCCTCCAGCTGTGTGCCTGTAACTCTGTAAACATTTACTGCCAATACATTACTTTTAATCATTACACCTGAAAACAAAAGGAATATTACAACGCCAAATGCTGCGGCAATCTCAATAATAATTTTTTTCATCTAATCAGCCCCTTATAGCTAGTATTTATAATAATTGCTAAAATATTACCCGGGAAATCATTTTATTTCTTTTTAGGCTTACCACCACTATTAACGCAGAGCCAAAAAAAAGCAGAGCATACTTTTTCCAAAATCTGTTTAAATGGGATTGTTTTGAAAACCATTTGAACAGAGAAGCAAGTATGCTCTGCAATTGTTTATAAGTCCGTAAATAGATAAATCCCCTAGCAAAGCTAAGGGATCTATCCAGATAGTGTATTAGGGTTAATTGTAAGTTGTAAGCAATTAATAACTGTGATAAGCAATTCCTTATCACAGTTGCTATTATAACTGATGTTTTTATAAAAATCAAGTGTTTTTATAAAAAAACTTGATTTTTTTTTTAAAAATAAATAATTAGTGCATACACAATAAGCAGTGCAGCAAATTCACTAATGCTTATTTCTTTTCAAATGACATACAGTCCGTACACTGGTCAACTGTTGGGTTGCATTCGTGAGTACCTACCTGTATACAATTCAGGGAACAATTATCCTTGCTGCTGCAATGGTTTTTGCACTGGTACACTGTGCACTTAATTGATTCATTAGCATATGAGTTATCCATAATTAGTATACTCCTTATAAATTGTAATTTGACTTTTCGTCTGTATTATTTTTATCCGAAATTAAAAATAAATTCACACCATATTTTTCCAAAAACATAAAATGTAATGAGGTGATTTTATGTTTGAAACAATTAAGGATTTATTATTTATACTTCTTGCAGCAGCCGGACTGATTTACATATGGAAAATGATTTTAATTTTTTTGTTAAGAAATAAAACTAACAAATTTATATATGTTGTTGTACCTATTGATGATACTATGGAGTGTATTGAACAGGTACTGCGAAGTGCCGCCGAAAGAACAATGCTGATGGGCAGCAGTAAATGGAGCAGGGTTGTTTGTGTTGATTATGGCTGTAACAGTGAAAGCCGAGAAATAGCACAAAGATTATGTGACGAATACAGCTTTTTGGACTATATGGACAGTGAAACATTTAACAAAATATTTGTATCAAAAGCAAAACCAGCGGTAAATTAAAGGGAGCATACCGTACAAAACAGTATGCTCCGAAATATTGTCAAAAAAGTAATTATGATATATAATTATAGCATAAATTAGGCTTGAACTCCCGGTGCCAGGGTGTCACCGTTTTTCTCAAAGTTTTCAAGCGGTCTTATAAGTATAATAGGAGTAAGCTCCTTACCTTGTCCTGACGGGTTATCTCTTACAAACTTAATAAGCTCCTCGGCAGGTATAGACTCTCTAAGGTCGTCTGAACAGCCTAAAAGCTCTTGTCCCAGGTCGTTGGCGTCAACTATTAAGCAGCTCATACCCAGCTTTTCCTTTAGCTCATTGCAAACACCGTTTGGATTTTCCGGAATCTTGATACCAATGTCGCCGTATTCATCCCAAACCTTGTCGTAAAAGCCGTCAAGTCCGCTTACCTCAGTACCTACTATTTCGTAGAAAACACCTTTTTTGCCAAACAGCTTTGTTACTGCACTTGCAAAGCTTGCCCACAATACCTTTGGAAGACCAACCTCATGAATTGCGTACTGCATTTTTATGGTTTCGCCTACACCGTAGCCTGTGTCAGGGTGAGATGCAAACTTTGAAAGCAGCTTAGCCCAAAAACCGATTTTAAGCTCTTCCCTCTTAACAACTCTGTTTTGACAAAGAGCAATAATCTTTTCACTTGTAGAAACTATATCGCCCTCTTGGTAGAGAGGAGATACATATTTTTTAAATACCTCTACATAATCCTCGCCCTGTTTTACAAAGTGGGTTTTAATTGAGTGACGCATATATTTTTTACCGTTAACCTCAACGCCGGATTTCTTACCTTCGTTAGCGTAAAATTCCATTACTATACTCATTCCTTTTCACTTAGAAGTTCACTTCTATAATTTATCAACCAACTTATTATAAAACAATTTGTATTATATTGCAATGTTCATAAAATATAAATTTACAATTTGGAGCAGTTAAAAAATGACGAATAATAAACAATTAATTGAGCTTACCGGAGAAATAGAAGATATTATTTTTAGAAATGAAGCCAACGGCTACACTGTTATGGATATAATCAGCGGTGACGAAACAGTTACTACAGTAGGTGTGGCAGCCTCTGTAAGTGTAGGAGAAGAGGTCAAGCTTATAGGGAGCTACAAAAAACACCCTACCTATGGTGAGCAGTTTACCTTTGAGGCTTGTGAAAGAACTATCCCCTCTACCTCATCGGCTATATTAAAATATTTGTCTTCGGGTACTATAAAGGGCGTTGGGCCTACAACCGCCAAAAGACTTGTTGAGGCTTTTGGTGACAAGACTCTGGAGGTTATAGAAAATGAGCCTGAACGGTTGGCAAAAATTAAGGGTATAAGCAATGATAAGGCGCTTGCTATGAGCAACGAGCTGCAAAAAATATTTGGTATAAGAAAGGTAATGACACAGCTGGCACAGTACGGTATATCGTCACATCAAGCTATAAATGCTTGGAATATGTATGGAAATAAGGTTATAGAGCTAATAGAAGAAAATCCTTATATGCTGTGTAACCATGGACTTAATATTTCTTTTGAAATTGCTGACAACATAGCCATTGAGCAAAACAGACAATTTGATGATAACTGCAGGGTGCGGGCAGGACTTTTGCATATTTTATATCACAATCAGAATAACGGCCATACCTGTTTGCCTATGAATAAGCTTATTGAGGCTTGCTGCAAATTTTTACAGGTAAGCACTGAAAAGGTAGAAGAAAATCTTAACAATATGCTGAGTGAGGGCGAGTTAATCGTAGATATTGTAGGTGAAAAAGAATTTATTTTTTTGCCGGAGATGCATTCCTGCGAAAGCTACAGTGCAACACGAATTGCCATGGCATTGCGATTTCCTGCCGAGCAGATAGATAATATTGACGATGAGATAAATTATGTTGAGCATGAAAGCTGTATTACCTATGCACAGCTGCAGCGTACAGCAATAAAAATGGCACTTACAAAGGGTATGCTTATATTAACAGGCGGGCCGGGTACGGGAAAAACCACAACGCTTAACTGCATTATTAATATTTTAAAACGAAGCGGAAGTACGGTGGCTCTTGCAGCTCCAACAGGACGAGCCGCACAGAGAATGGCTCAGCTTACAGGCTGCGAGGCAAAAACAATTCACCGACTGTTGGAGGTTACATGGAATAAGCAGGATAAGCCTGTGTTTATGCGTAATGACAAAAATGTACTTGAATGTGACGCATTAATAATAGATGAGCTTTCGATGGTGGATTCACAGCTTTTTGAAAGCGTTATGAGAGCTTTGCCGCTGGGCTGCAGGCTGATTATGGTAGGCGACAGCGACCAGCTGCCAAGTGTAGGTGCAGGCAATATTTTGTCTGACCTAATAGCCTGTGGCAAAATTCCTGTTGTTCAGCTGAATGAGATTTTCAGACAGTCTATGGAAAGCCTGATAGTTACAAATGCTCATAGAATAGTTAAGGGCGAACAGCCTGTAATTGACAGTACTACAGGTGACTTTTTCTTTATGAAACGCACAAGCCTTAGCTCGCTTACAACCACCATAGCCGAGCTTTTTACAACAAGACTGCCTAAAAGCTATGGGCTGTCGCCACTGAATGATATTCAAATTTTATGTCCCGGCAGAAAAGGACAAATAGGAACACGGGAATTAAATAATGTTTTACAGGCAAGTATAAACCCAAAGGCGAGCTTTAAGCGTGAGATAAACATAAATGGTACTATACTTCGTATGGGCGACAAGGTAATGCAAAACAAAAATAACTATGATATACCTTGGACAAAGGACAGCGGTGAAACCGGTGAGGGTGTGTTCAACGGCGATATTGGAATTTTGACAGCAGTGTCAGGCAGTCCTGCCGTGCTTCAGGTAACATATGACGACAAGGTAGCTCTATATGACGCTGAAAGTGCCGCTGACTTAGAGCTGGCATATGCAGTAACTGTGCATAAAAGCCAGGGTAATGAATTTAACGCCGTTATAATTCCTCTTTATAATAACCCGCCGCAGTTAATTTACAGGAACCTCCTTTACACCGCAGTAACAAGAGCTAAAAGGCTGCTTATAATTGTAGGCAGCAGCAATACGCTGTACCGTATGGTTGAAAACAATAAGAAAACCCTTAGGTACTCTGCATTAAAGGATTTTATTATAAGAGAGGTAGAGTAACAAGGTGCGTATAAAGGTTTTACTGGACAGGCTTACAAGCTGCTTTTACCCGGATAGATGCCCATACTGCAATATAATAATTATGCCAAACAGCCTTTGTTGTGAAGAATGTGGCGAAAACATAATAAAGGAGGATATTGTGAGCAAAGGGATTTACTGCAGTAATGTGTCACCCTTTCGGCTAGACGGTATGTATAAGAACGCCATATATTCAATGAAATTCAGCAGTCATCCCGGCTATGCAAAACAGCTTGCAATGTCTATGGTAACTTCCACAAGGAAGATTTACAGTGAACAATTAGAAAAAATTGATTATGTTGCATATGTGCCGGCAACCAAAAAGAGTTTACACAGTCGTGGTTATAATCAAGCTTATCTGTTGGCAAAATATGTTGCAATGCTGTTGGATATTCCCTGCAAAGAGCTGCTGTTAAAAATTAAAGAAAATGACATTCAGCATTTACTTACACGAAAAAAGAGAAAACAAAATGTTAAAAATGTTTTTGGCTTTAACAGCAGGTATAATATAAAGGATAAAAATGTACTGCTTGTAGATGATATTTACACAACAGGCTCAACGCTAAACGAATGTGCAAGAGTGCTGTTGGACAGTGGTGCAAGTAAGGTAATGTGTACAACATATGTAACTGCTGTAGCTAAAAATAAAATTGAAAATGATTTTTATATTTCTGAGGATTTCTCTCAAGATATAAATAAAAACTAGCACCGACCATTTAAGAATAACCTTAAACGGTCGGTGTTATTAGTATACCAGGTTTAATTAAAAAATATATTACTTACCAAAGAAAAGCTCTATATCCTCCTCTACTGTACCTATACCGCTGATACCAAAATTATCAACTAAAACCTTTGCAATATTAGGGCTTAAAAATGCCGGAAGTGTTGGGCCTAAATGAATGTTTTTTACTCCAAGATACAGCAGTGAAAGCAATACAATTACAGCCTTTTGTTCATACCAAGATATATTATAAATTATAGGCAATTCGTTAATATCGTTACATTCAAAAACTTCTTTTAATTTCAATGCTATTACGGCAAGCGAATAAGAATCGTTACACTGGCCTGCGTCCAGCACCCTAGGAATACCGTTAATATCGCCTAAATTGAGCTTGTTATACTTGTACTTAGCACAGCCGGCAGTTAGAATAACTGTGTCTTTAGGCAATGCTTTTGCAAAGTCTGTATAATAGCTTCTGCTTTTTGCACGACCGTCACAGCCTGCCATTACAACAAACTTCTTTATAGTGCCTGTTTTTACTGCGTCTACAATTTTATCTGCAAGTGACAAAACCTGATTATGTGCAAAACCGCCGATTATTTCACCGTTTTCAATTTCTGTAGGTGGCTGACAGCTTTTAGCCATAGCAATAATTTCAGAGAAGTCTTTTTGTTCGCCAATGCCGCCGTTAATGTGTTTACAGCCAGGGTATCCTGTTGCACCTGTTGTAAACAGACGGTCTTTGTAGCTGCTTTTTGGAGGTACAATGCAGTTTGTTGTCATTAGTATAGGACCGTTAAAGGCTTCAAACTCCTCCTTTTGTTTCCACCATGCATTACCGTAATTTCCTATAAAGTTAGGATATTTTTTGAATTTTGGGTAATAGTGAGCCGGCAGCATTTCTGAATGTGTATATATATCAACGCCTGTTCCCTGAGTTTGCTCAAGCAGCATTTCCAAATCCTTTAAATCGTGGCCGGATACCAATATACCCGGGCGGCTGCCTACGCCTATATTTACTTTTGTGATTTCAGGATTGCCGTAGGCCTCTGTGTTGGCACTGTCCAGCATAGCCATACCGTCTACACCGTATTTACCGGTTTCCATAGCAAGCTCAACAAGCTGGTCGGCAGTTAGTGTATTATCTAAAGTTGCCGACAGTGCACGCTGTAAAAAGGCGTCAACCTCTTCGCTGTCTTTTAACAGCACATTTGCGTGCTTAGAATAGGCTGACAGTCCCTTTAAGCCATAGGTTATTAACTCACGCAGTGAACGAATATCCTCATTTTCTGTGGCAAGCACACCTACCTGTGCTGCCTTTGCCTCAAAGTTTTCCTCACTGCCATTCCAAACAGCAGCCTCAGGCAACATTTGTACATTTCTGACTTTTTGAAGCAGCTCTTGTTTTTTAGAGAGTGTTATTTTAATTCGCTCTGTAATTACCTCTTTATCAAAATTGGCATTTGTTATTGTTGTAAACAGATTTAGGGTTATAATATGATTAATTTCAGAAGAAACCTCTTCCCCACCTGCACGAAGTGCCGTTGTTACGGCAGATATGCCTTTAGTTACATATATAAGTAAATCCTGCATTGCAGCAACATCAGGCTTTTTTCCGCATACGCCAACCTGTGTACAACCGGAACAGCCGGCTGTTTCCTGACATTGGTAACAAAACATTTTATTTTCCATACAAATTCTCCTTTGAATTATAATTTACAAATTTTAACAAAAAACAATATTCTTTAAGCGCAAAGGCTTAGTTCAGCAGTGCCCCTGCGTTGGTTATAATATAATACAAAACGGTGTTAATGTATGTTGTTATAACAACCCTTTAAAAATAAAAAATTTCCGGCAGCCTATATAACTGCCGGAAATTTTTAATACAAATATTATTAATTTTTATTTACATATAAAGTAAAATGATTCTTTTTATAGTTAAGTAACCCTTCACTTTGCATATTTGACAGCTCTTTTGATAAGGCGCTTCTGTCTAGGTTCAAATATTCTGCCATTTGCTGACGGTTAAACGGAATATCAAATTCATTACTGTTGTGAATTATGCGTTGTTCGTTTAGGTAAGTAAGAAGTCTTGAACGAACATTTTTAGGAGTAATACAAAAAATTCTGTTTGCCAAAACAAGATTTTTTTCTGATGAAAGTTTAATAAGATTTTCAAGAATATGTGTGTACCAACGGTATTTTGAATTATTTTTGGACAACAGGGCTTGCACATTTAAAAATATAAGCTCAGAATTTTCAGCCGCTACAACATCAACCATCATTATTTCGTTGGTTATAGCGTAAGCCTCGGCTATTGTGTGCCCCGCCGAGAAATTGCTCAATATACTTTTATTTCCCCATATGTCAATTTTTTCAATGTTTACACTTCCGCTTTTAATTATACCGATTTCCTTTGTAATATTGCCTGCTGATAAAATTACGGTATTTTTTGCAAATTTTTGTTTTCTTATACACCCCATTTCAAACATTTGGTTTATATCGTTTTGGGTTATATTATTAAATATTAAGTATTTTTGCACTGACTTACCACCTGCCGCTAAATTTAAAAGTTGTTGTTATTGATATGTAATTATATTAACAAGAAATTTAAAATTTATATACAGCAATTGTAGAAATAAAATGGTATAATTTGACCATTGCTTTAAGGGTGTGATTTTATGGATAAAATAAGACTTTTGGAATGTCTTTCGGGGCAATACCCTACAATAGACAGTGCCGCCACTGAAATAATAAATTTGCAGTCGATTTTAAATTTGCCAAAGGGTACAGAGCATTTTCTTTCGGATATTCACGGCGAATACAGAGCTTTTTCTCATGTACTGCGTAATGGCTCGGGAGCTGTAATGAAGAAGATAAACGATGTATTTGGCGAAAAGCTAAGTAAGGAAGAAAAGCAGGAGCTGGCATCGCTTATTTATTATCCAAGCGAAAAGCTTGAATATTTAAAAAACAAGCAGCTTGCAGACAGCAGTTGGTACAGAACAACGCTTTATCAGCTTGTAGAGGTATGCAGAATTGTTTCATCAAAATATACCCGCTCAAAGGTTAGAAAGGCTCTGCCGGAAAACTACAGATATATTATCGAGGAGCTTATTACAGAGAAAAAAGAGGTTCTTAACAAAACTGCGTATTACGATGAAATAATTAACACAATTATTGAAATTGGCTGTGCCGATGATTTTATTATAGAAATGTCACACCTAATCCAACAGCTGGTTATTGACCACCTGCATATTATAGGGGATATTTACGACAGAGGCTATGGCTCCCATTTTGTAATGGACAGCCTTATGAAATATCATTCCCTTGACATTCAGTGGGGTAATCATGATGTACTGTGGATGGGTGCCGGTGCCGGTCAAACTGCCTGCATTGCAAATATTGTACGCACAAGCCTGCTGTATGACAATCTGTCTGTACTGGAAAACGGCTATGGTATAAGCATTATGCCTTTGGCACTGTTTGCAATGGATATATACAAGGACGACCCCTGCAGTGAATTTGCCGTAAAAAGCCGACACAGCAGTACAACGGATAATGAAACACAGCTGTCTATGAAAATGCAAAAAGCTATAGCCGTTATTCAGTTCAAGCTTGAGGGCAGGCTTATTAAGGAGCACCCTGAATACAAAATGGATAACAGGCTTATGCTTGACAAAATAAATATAAAAAACGGCTCTGTAACTATTGACGGGAAAAGCTATGCTATGCGTGACCTTAGCTTCCCTACAGTTGATTTTAATGAGCCTTATACCCTAACCAAACAAGAGCAGCTTATTATAGATAAATTAAGAAATTCATTTATTAACTGCAAAAGGCTGAGAGAGCATATTAAGCTTTTGCTAAACAAGGGCGGTTTGTACAAGGTTTGCAATAACAATTTGTTGTTTCATGGCTGTATTCCGATGAATGATGACGGAACATTCAGGAAAATTAATTTGTTTGGCACCGAATTGTCCGGCAAAGCTTTGTACGATGAGCTTGAAATAAGAGCAAGAAAAGCATTTCTGTCTGTTGATGAGAGGGAAAAGAAATGCGGCAGGGATATATTGTGGTTTTTGTGGAATGGTGCAGACTCCCCACTGTATGGCAGAGATAAAATGACAACCTTTGAACGATACTTTGTAGACGATAAAAGCACCTATACAGAAACGAAGGATCCTTATTATAGCTTTATAAACGATGAAACAACAGTTAAAAATATCTTTAAAGAATTCAATATCAACAGCGAAAATGCCCATATTATTAACGGTCATGTACCTATACACCATACGCACGGTGAAAGCCCCATAAAATGCGGCGGCAAGGTAATTATTATTGACGGCGGCTTTTCACAGCCGTACCACAAGGTAACCGGCATAGCAGGATATACACTTATTTATAATTCATACGGTTTAATGCTTACGGCACACCAGCCTTTTAAATCTGTGGATTATACCATTCAGAGCGGAAAGGATATGGAAACAACCCGTGTAGCCTCACAGGTAAGCAGCACAAGAATTCTTGTAGGTGATACTGACACCGGTAAGAAAATTAAGGAGAGTATAAACGACCTTAAAGAGCTTATTGAGGCATACAGAAACGGTACTGTAAAGCAAGCCCATAAAAAATAGCAAGTCAAAAACAGCCCTGTGCTTTTGCACAGGGCTGTTTAAAATCAAAATGTAAATGCAAAGTAAAATTACTTAACCATGCTTGCAACTTCGTCAGCAAAGTTGTCTTCACGCTTCTCCAGACCCTCGCCCTTTTCGTAACGAACGAAGTCTGTAATCTTAATAGAGCCGCCTAGCTCCTTAGCAACATTGTTTGTGTACTGAGTAACTGAAAGGCTGCTGTCCTTAACGAATACCTGGTCAACCAAGCAATTTTCCTTGTAGAACTTACCGATTTTACCCATAACGATTTTTTCTGCAATAGCCTCAGGCTTACCGCTGTTTACAACCTCGGCCTTCATAATGCTCTTTTCATGCTCCAAAACCTCAGCCGGAACTGACTGCTCATTTAGGTAGCCTGGGTTAATAGCTGCAATCTGCATAGCAATATCCTTAGCATATGTCTGGAAGCCGTCTTTGTCAGCAACATCTGTGTCAAACTTAACGATAACACCGATTCTGCCGCCGGCGTGGATGTAAGATGTTACTGTACCCTCAAAGCGAGCAAAACGACGAATCTTAATATTCTCACCGATTGTAAGAACCTTTTCCTTTAGCAATGCGTCAACTGTTTCTGTTGAGCCTGTAGCTGTGCAAGCAAGCAAAGCGTCAACATCAGCAGGATTCTGCTCCATAACTGTGTTAGCACATGTCTCAACAAAAGCCTGGAAATCAGCGTTCTTAGCAACAAAGTCTGTTTCAGCGTTTACTTCAATTACAACACCCAGAGTATTGTCAGCGTTTGTCTTTGCGAAAGCAACACCCTCAGCAGCAATTCTGCCGCTCTTCTTAGCCTGCTTAGCAAGACCCTGCTCTCTTAGGTAGTCAACTGCTTTATCCATATCACCGTCTGCTTCTGTAAGAGCCTTCTTACAATCCATCATGCCACATCCGGTTTTTTCTCTTAATGCTTTTACATCTTTAGCTGTAAATGCCATTTAAAATCATTCCTTTCGTATAGTTATATCTACAGAAATTACAGGGCAGTAAATTCTACCCTGTAATAATTTTTATATCCGGTTCTGAAATTATTCAGCTGCTTCCTCTACAGCCTCTTCTTCTGTCTCAACTGCTTCTTCCTCAGCTGCAGCTGCGCCCATTTTACCTTCGTTACCCTCGATAATAGCGTTTGCGATAGTACCTGCAATTAGCTTAACGGCACGAATAGCGTCGTCGTTACCAGGAATAACATAGTCAATTTCGTCTGGGTCACAGTTTGTATCTACAATAGCAACTATCGGAATACCCAGCTTCTTAGCCTCTGCTACTGCAATTCTTTCCTTGCGTGGGTCAACAATGAACAATGCGCCAGGCATTTCCTTCATTTCCTTAATGCCGCCCATAAACTTCTCTAGCTTTTCAATTTCAAGGTTTAGCTTAATAACTTCCTTCTTTGGTAGAAGATCAAAAGTTCCGTCCTCTTCCATTGCACGAAGCTGCTTTAGTCTGTTAATTCTTCTCTGAATTGTTGTGAAGTTAGTCATCATACCGCCTAACCATCTAGCGTTTACATAGAAAGCACCGGCTCTTTCAGCCTCTTCCTTTACAGAATCCTGAGCCTGCTTCTTTGTACCTACGAAAAGAACGCTCTTGCCTTCCATTGAAAGGTCACGAACAAAAGCATATGCCTCTTCCAGCTTCTTAACTGTCTTCTGCAGGTCGATAATATAGATACCGTTACGCTCTGTGAAGATGTATTCAGCCATCTTAGGGTTCCATCTTCTTGTCTGGTGACCAAAGTGTACACCTGCTTCTAAAAGTTGTTTCATTGATACTACTGCCATTTTAAAAAATCCTCCTTAGGTTATAATCCTCCGCTGTACTCAACATAATATTTGCCAACTGTTAATGGCTAACAGCACCTGCAAAAAAGTACCAGCGTGCGTAATGCCTAAATATTTTAACACAGGCGAAAGATATTTTCAAGTGTTTTGCAAATTTTTTCTGAAATTAAGTCATATTTATTATATTAGACAATTAATTTCGATTTGAAAATAAAAGCTGTTATGTAATTTTGTTAATCTTAAAAATATTATGTATTGTTTTTAAAATACATATACACCTGGCATTTTATCATACCGTTGTACAATTTTCTGCGTTTGTCCGCCTTGCGTCCGAAAATCATCTCAAATTCTTCGTCCGGACTGATAATAGTATAGCTGTAGCCGCTTTTTTGCACAAACCTTTCTCCCATAGTCCTGTAAAGCTGCTGTGCCTGCTCAATATCCAATAGTCTTTCACCGTATGGCGGGTTTGTAATAATGCTGCAGCGTTCAAAGTCCATGGCGAAATCTTTAATATCTCTCTTTGCAAAATGCAGCCTTTTGCCTACTCCTGCCTTTACTGCATTTGCAGCCGAAAGCTCCAATGCGTTTTGGTCAATATCATAGCCGTAGCCCTCAAACAAAGCGTCCTGTTTTTCTTCGGAAATCGCCCTTTCGATTTCCTGCTGCCATATGTCACTGCTTATGCAGCTCCAGTGCTTTGAAGTAAAATCACGATTCTTTCCCGGTGCTATATTCATTGCTTTTAGTGCCGCTTCAATTAAAATTGTACCTGAGCCGCAAAACGGGTCCGCAACAATGTGGTTGCTGTGTATGTGAGATAAATCTGCCATTACAGCAGCCAGGGTTTCTTTTATTGGTGCTTCTGTAGACACAGCACGGTAGCCACGCTTGTGCAAGCCGCTGCCGGAGGTGTCTATCATAATACTTACTTTATTTTTCATAATTAAAAACTGTATCTGATAAAGCTCACCTGTTTCTTCCAGCCACTGCACCTTGTATTTGCTTTTTAGTCTTTCAACTATTGCCTTTTTAATTATTTTTTGGCAGGACGGCACACTGCTAAGCTGTGAATTTAGGCTTCTGCCCTTAACAGGAAATTTGTCTGTTTTTCCTATCCATTGCTCCCAAGGCAATGCCTTTACACCTTGAAACAGTTCCTCGAAGGTTTTTGCAGTAAACCTGCCCATTTCTATCAGGATTCTTTCACTGTATCTTGAGCAGATATTTGTTCTTGCCAAAATATTATAGTCACCGCTGAAATTAACTCTGCCGTTTTCCGGAGAAACATTTTCAGCTCCCAGCCTTTTAAGCTCCTGTGCTACTATACCCTCTACTCCCAGCAGGCAAGGTGCAGTAAAGTTTATATTCATTGTTATTTTTCCTTTCAAAAAGGCGGCTAACAGCATAAGCCGCTAACCGCCACAAACTGTAGGTATAGTATACCACAGCTTTTAATTCTATTCAATATTAATTAATACTCTTCCTCGTCACCCGGAATCAACAAGCCGTATCTGCCGTCTTTTCTCTTGTATACAAGTGAAATATCATCAGTATCTGCGTCCTTGAACATATAGAACTGGTGATTTAACAGGTTCATTTGAAGAACGGCTTCTTCTACAGACATTGGTTTAACAGGAATTGTTTTTGTTCTGGCAATCTCAAAGGTTGACTCCTCGTCCTCTTCATAATCGTCATATGTGAAATGATAATTTTCAACAAAGCTGTCAATAGCGGCTGCTGATTTATTTCTCTTTTCGAGTCTTGTTTTGTTTTTACGAATTAATCCGCCTAAAATATCAACAACCTTGTCTAAGGCGTCGTTCATTTCAGAACAGGTATTCTCTGCACGGTACAGCATACCGTTATCCCTAATAGTAAGCTCGACAGTCTGATTATTTTTTTGCAGTGTAACTGTTATATTAGCCTCTGCCTTATCGCTAAAAATTCTCTCGAATTTACTTAGTTTCTTTTCTACTCGCTCTTTAAAATTATCCTTTAGATTTACATTTTTTCCAATATAAGTAATCTTCATAAAACTACCTCCTAGGTATATTCTCTAACAAAAGCTTTTTACATCCTTTTGTTGTAAAACATTATAACACATATTTTGTAAAAAATAAATACAATTCGTAAATTTTTTGTTAGTAATTTTTATAAAGTGCTTATTTATATCAAAAAAACAGATACACTGCAAGCGGCTACAGTGTATCTGCAAAAAATTCATAATTAACTTAGTCTGTTTCCGAGCGGATTTCGTTAATAAGCCTGTCAATATCTGCAATGCTTTGCTCAAGCATATTGTCTTCCTCTGATACATCGGTTGATTTGCCGTCGAAGTATTCCTGAGAAAGCGGGTCATATTTATCCGGATTTTTATCTTCCTTTTCCATTGACTCAATAACCTCGTCCACACCGTCAAGCTCGTTGTTTACACTTTCCTCAACATCAGTTATGTCAACATGATTAATTGATGAACGGTTAAGCTGCTCCTTTTCAATCTCATCGTTGTGGCTTTCCTTGACTGTATCGTCGGCATTGCTGCTTTTTGATTCTGTTGGTTCTTTTTCGGCTGCATTAGCTGTAAGCTCTATCATCATAAACAGCAGGTAAAAGGCCATACAAACAAATCCGATTATTTCTACATTATTGAGTGTATATTCGTTTAAAGAACCGATACCGTTGCCGTCTACAACAACATATGCACCTTTGGTTGTTATTTGGTCAACAGCATTTGCAACCGCATACACTATGGTAACAACAAACGCAGGCATACCGTAGAGTATTGTACCCTTTACAGGGTTCTTGCAAACCGATTCCTGATATATCAGCGACAGGTTAAACAGTGCCATAATCATAAATGACATAAAGAAAAGGTTTGTCATATCAAAGGCATTTACAGACTGTCTTGAGTAGGCAACAAAGGTAACTATAAGCTTAATACAGCACCAAAGCGGTGCGACTATGGAAAACAATCCCATTTTTTTAGCTATGTTTCTTCCTGATATTGAAGACAAGCCCATAAGTATTATTGCTATACCACCAAGCAGACCAAATACAGAATCGATTATTGTTCCAAAATTAAGCGTAGTAATTTTACCCAATGCAGCTCCCGAATTAAAAATAAACAGTGCCGCCGATATTACTGCAAAAAAACCTGCCGGAACATTTCGCCGAGGCTTACAGTAAGGAGAGGTTTTTCTGTCTACACCGCAAAAAATCAACAATAATACAAATAATACAGCCACCATACAGGTATAGATAACCCACGCTGTACCTGTACTGATAAAGCCTGTATCAATGCCTTGGTCAATAAACAGCTTTTGGTACAGTCTTAAAATAACAGACAAAATTGCAATGGGAATAAACGGAATCCATGATAATTTAAATTTCATATTTACACCTCAAGTATTTTATTGTAGGACTTCCTAAAATATATAAATCATAAAAAGCAACAGATACTAATAATAATTATATATAAAAGTTATTCAGTACATTTAATTTTATTCAAATAATTAGATGTTGTCAATACATTAAGAGGACATATTTACATTGTATTAAGAAAAGGAATGGTAATTATATGAAAAAAGGCATGGTGGCTGTAATACTTACAATAATAACAATAGCTGTGGTTCCTGTTATTTCAATCTTGGTAGGAGGTAAATATGAAAAATCCTACGCAGCCGTATCGGCAACCGAATCGTTTACCGAAAAAAATACATATACCGCACAACCGGATGAAAATACAGAGAAACCCTCCAAGCCGGTAAGTACAGCCACCACATCAAAAAGTTCAAGCGAAGAAAATACATATAAAATTTACGATAAGTCAGCAAAAAAAGTAATTACCGTAAATGATGTTGATTTTTGCTGTGGTGCACTTGCAACAGAAACAGAGGCAGATATTCCTGCAGAAGCACTCAAGGCACAGGCTGTAGCTCTACACACATATTATACACACTTAAAATATGAAAGCAGAAAGCAAAATAAGGAATACGACTTTCAGTGCAACAGTAAAATATGGGAGGTGTACGCTGATAAAAAAGATATTAAGGCTAAGTGGGGTGACACCTTTAAGGAAAGCTTTGGCACTATTGAAAAGGCTGTAAAAGAGGTTTCGGATATATTTGTTTTGTATAATGACAGCCCTGCTATGACTAAATATTTTGAAATATCCTCGGGGACAACCGACAGCTACAGCGAAATATACGGCAAGGATATAAAGTATCTTACTAATGTTGCAGCTCCCTACGACACAGTAGCCAACAATTATCAAACAAAGCAAACCTTTTCTTATGAGGAGCTTAACAGCCTTATGGGTAAAAAATACAAGGATTACAAGGCTGAGAATATAGACAAGAATGTGTCAGAAATTAAAAAGAGCAATTACGGTACAGTTTTAAGCCTGCGTGTGGGAAATAAAGAAATAAAAGGCTATGAATTTGCTGACATACTTAAGCTTCGCAGCAGTAATTTTAATGTTGAAGTCAAGGAGGGCAGCTATATTTTCACAGTTTGCGGCTACGGCGAAAATATAGGCCTAAGTAAATTCGGAAGCTGTCAGCTGGCAAAGCAAGGCAGCAGCTACATTGAAATTCTTGAATACTACTATCCGGGAACAAAAATAGTAAGAGGACATAAAAAATAGACAATGTAAAAGCGGTTTTATAATGTTTCTATAACAAAAGTCTGAGTAAAAAAAGCCGGCAAAATCAATTATAAAAGCTATAAAAAAGCTGACAACCATCTGCAAAACAAACGCAGAGGTCGTCAGCTTAGTAAGCGGCTTTGGCAATGCCGCAGGAAAACCTTATTACAGTTTAAAAATATTAGTTGAAAATTTTACATAGGAATTTATTATTTAAAGAGCCTTAATTCTGTCAAAAGGGAAAATTACAATGGGGGCTTTGCCAATAATATCCTTTTCGCTAATTAGTCCTACAGTGGTAAATCTGCTGTCTGTAGAGTGGTTACGATTGTCGCCCATAACAAAAACCATACCCTTAGGGATAACAGACGGTATTTCTGCATCGCCCTGCTTTGTTGTAAGATTTTTTATGTAAGGCTCATCAATAACAACATTGTTTACAGTGACTGTTCCTGTTTTGAAATCAATATTCAGGGACTCACCCTCTGTTGCTATTACACGCTTTATTATAGGCTTGTTAAGATTTTGACCGTGACTGATAACTACAACATCGCCGTCCTTTGGTGTATAACAGAAGTTTGTTACTATAACCCTGTCACGGTCGTGAAGTGTATCCATCATAGATTCACCGTCAACATCAACCATTCTAAAAAAGAAGGTCATTACCAAAATTACAACTATAAAAGCAAAAATGAGAGTATGCATAATTTCATAGCAGCTCTCTTTTAGAGATGTTGGTGCTTCATCAACAGTCTTGTCAGCTAATGCATTATCCTTATCAACCATATTGCTGTCTCCTATATAAAATATATTATAAGCAAAAAAGGGACTTGTATAGTCCCTCTTAAATTCAGATATTAGCGAATCTGCTCTTTAACCTTAGCAGCCTTACCTACTCTGTCTCTTAGGTAGTATAGCTTGCTTCTGCGAACCTTACCATATCTGACAACCTTTACATCTTTAACATTAGGTGAGTGGATAGGAAAAACTCTTTCCACGCCAACGCCGTAAGATACTCTTCTTACTGTAAAGGTCTCGGCTACGCCACTGCCTCTTTTGGCAATAACTGTACCCTCGAACATCTGAACTCTTTCCTTTTCACCCTCGCGGATATTAACGCTTACCTTTACAGTATCACCAATACCGAACTTAGGTAGCTCATTCTTCAAAGAGTCAGCTGCGATTGTTTTTAGTGCATCCATTTTATAATCCTCCTAGTTTTCAGACATTCTTGCTGTAATACAGCAGAGGACTGTCCGCTTCAATGTCTTGGCTTTCGCCAGGCGTTGATCCCCATTACCAAAAGATAACGGAATTCAAATGCTTAAATATTGTAACACACTTGTTTTATAAATTCAATACCTAAAACAAAAAATTATATTAATATGAAAGCTATTGCATATAATTTTGTTTGTTAAGTGTATAACCATCCCTTATGGCAAAAGCGAAGGAGATGGTTATACAAAAATTTATTACCTAGCTACTATATTTACAAGCTTGCCCGGTACATATATTTCTTTAATTATATTTTTACCGTCAATAAGCGGTGCAATTTTTTCGTTTGATTTTGCCTGTGCAAGTGCGGCATTTTTATCAATATCTGCCTCAACTGTAAGCTTAGCCTTAACCCTGCCGTTTACCTGAACTACAATTTCTATTGTGTCGTCCTTGCACTTTGCTTCGTCATAGCTTGGCCACTGTGCCTGAGCGACAATGCCCTCACCAAGCTTAGACTGCTGCCAAACCTCCTCTGTAACATGAGGTGCAAAAGGATTAAGCAAAATTGTGAAAATTTCAAGCTCTTTCTTTGTAATGCTTCCTGTAGCGGTTATATCATTAATAAGAGCCATCAATGCAGCAATAGCTGTGTTGAACTTAATATTCTCTATATCATAGCCAACCTTTTTGATAGTCTTGTGGAATGATGATTCAAGCTCAGGTCTGAGATTATCGTCATCAGTTAGAATATCCTGCAAGTTCCAGTATCTTTCAATAAATCTGCGGCAGCCCTTTATGCTTTGTGGATTCCAAGGTGCACTCTTTTCAAAGTCTCCGATGAACATTTCATACAGACGCATGGTATCTGCACCGTACTCGTCTACAACCTCATCAGGGTTTACAACATTGCCTCTGGACTTGCTCATTTTCTCACCGTTAGAGCCTAAAATCATACCGTGGCTTGTACGCTTAGCATATGGCTCCGGGTTTGGAACTACGCCAATATCATACAGGAATTTATACCAGAAACGGCTGTAAAGCAGGTGCAGGGTGGTGTGCTCCATACCGCCGTTATACCAGTTTACAGGCATCCAATACTTTATAGCCTCCTTGCTTGCCAAAGCCTCTTTATTGTGCGGGTCGATATATCTTAGGAAATACCAGGAGGAGCCTGCCCACTGTGGCATTGTGTCGGTTTCTCTGTGTGCCTTGCCGCCGCAATGAGGACAAGTAGTTTCAACCCAGTCCGTCATATTAGCAAGAGGAGACTCACCGCTTTCGGTTGGTTCGTAGGATTCAACATTAGGCAGTGTCAGAGGAAGCTGATCCTCGGGTACAGGCACATAGCCGCACTTGTCGCAGTGTACTATCGGGATAGGCTCGCCCCAATATCTTTGGCGTGAAAATACCCAGTCACGAAGCTTGAAGTTTACCTTTGCATGACCTATTCCCTTTTCTGTCAGAAATTCTGTAATTGCCTTTTTAGCTTCTTCAACGGTTTTGCCGTTGAGAAAATCTGAATTTACCATTATTCCTGTAGAGCAGTTTGTAAATGCTTCTTTTTCTACCTCTCCGCCCTTTACAACCTCTATAATAGGCAAATCAAATTTCTTTGCAAATTCCCAGTCACGAGTATCGTGAGCAGGTACAGCCATAATAGCACCTGTTCCGTACGACACCAAAACATAGTCAGAAATGAATATAGGTATTTCTTTTCCGTTTACAGGATTAACAGCTGTAACACCGTCAAGCTTTACGCCTGTTTTATCCTTTGCTACCTCTGTTCTTTCAAAATCGCTCTTCTTTGCGGCAGCAGTCTGATATTCTCTTACAGCGTCAATATTATTTAAAATTCCGCTCCACTTTTCAATCATTGGGTGCTCAGGTGAAATAACCATATATGTAGCACCAAACAGTGTGTCAGGACGGGTTGTGTAAACTGTAAGTGTGTCGCCTGTTGAGGTTTTAAAATCAACCTCTGCACCGTATGAACGCCCAATCCAGTTTTTCTGCTGTGTTTTTACACGCTCCGGATAATCTACCAAATCAAGATCGTCAATAAGCCTGTCTGCATACTCTGTAATTTTAAGCATCCACTGTGACTTAACCTTGTGTACAACCTCACTGCCGCAGCGTTCGCATACGCCGTTTACTACCTCTTCGTTAGCAAGCACGCACTTACAGGAGGTACACCAGTTTACAGACATTTCCTTTTTGTATGCCAAGCCTTTTTTGAAAAGCTGCAGGAATATCCACTGTGTCCACTTGTAATATTCGGGATCGGTTGTATTTATTTCTTTGCTCCAGTCAAAGGAGATGCCCAGTGACTGAATTTGCTTTTTAAACCTTGCAACATTTTGCTGTGTAACAATTCGTGGGTGAATATGGTTTTTTATAGCATAGTTTTCTGTAGGCAAGCCGAATGCGTCCCAGCCGATAGGATACAAAACATTGTAGCCCTGAAGTCTGCGTTTTCTTGAAACAATATCAAGAGCGGTATAAGGTCTTGGGTGACCTACATGCAAGCCCTGTCCGGATGGATAAGGAAATTCTATAAGAGCATAGAATTTGTCTTTATCTGAGTTATCCTCTGCGTGAAAAACTCCCTTATCCTCCCATATTTTTTGCCACTTTGGCTCAATGGCTTTATGATCATATCTCACAAAAATTCCTCCTGCAAATTTATTTATAAAAATAAAGCTTAGTCAACAACATCGGAAATGTCTATTTCCTCGCCGTCCTTCCACAGACGCTCAAGGTCATAAAACTCTCTTGTTTCGTCAATAAATACATGAACTATTACATCAATATAATCCATAAGGATCCAAGTGTTAGAGCGATAGCCCTCTATATGGCTTACAGACACGCCGGCATTGTCAAGCTCGTACTCTACATTGTCAGCCATAGCCTTTACCTGAGTACTGCTTGTACCTGTTGCAATAACCATATAATCTGCCAAAACTGAAATATCCTCTATTTTAATTACCTTTATATCCAATCCCTTTTTGGCGCTAAGAGCTTTAGCCGCCAGCTTTGAAACCTCTAAAGATGTCACGAAATCACTCCTTGATATTATTTATTGTTATTTATTATTAATTGGTTATACAGTGCCAGGGTGTTTTGGTCTATGGCACATTGCCTTGTCGCCAAGTCCGTAATGCTGAATGTAACACCGTAAAGCATTGCCTCATCAAGACTGCTTTCCGCTTTTTTACGCATAACATCAACCCCCTTGTAGTCACGCTCTTCACCGATAAAGTCTGCTACAAATATCACCTTTTCAAGCAAGCTCATATTTTCACGGCCGCTTGTGTGATAACGAATAGCATTTAAAATTTCTGCATCTGTAATTCCTAATTGTGTCTTTACATATACACTGCCGGAAATAGCGTGCCAGAGTTTAGGTGAAACCTGTTGAACACTGTCCAGTATTATACCATTTTCCTGCATTATTTTCAACTGAATATCATAAGGTGTTTCCTTGGTTACATCGTGCAAAATGCCGGCAATCACCGCCTTTTCAACATCGGCACCGTATTTTTCTGCCAAATGCTTTGCCGCCCTTGCAACATTTACACTGTGAATATATCTTTTGTCACCCATTCTCTTTTTAATAATGCCCTTGTAATACTCTAAATTCAAAGCTGTCACCCCATATATAAAGAATTATCATAAATATACTGCGAAACTCTTGGGCAAACCATACCGTTTATTGATTTACTCATTTTTATATTTTCTCGTATTTCAGTTGAAGAAACATTCATCATATGCTCATCTGCAATTACATATTTACAGCCGTATTTTTCAAGTGTGCTGCCATATTTGGATAATGTACAGACATGGTCACTGTCCCGTGGAACGGCACAAACTACAGCAAGCTTAAAAATTTCCCGAAAATTTTTCCATGTAGTAAGGCTTAAAAACATATCTGCCCCCATAATCAAAAAAAGCTGTGAATTTTTGTAAATTTCCGAAAGCTGTATAAGCGTATCTACCGTGTAGCTTTTCCCCTGCCGTTTTAGTTCAATGTCACTTACCTCTATTTTAGGCAGATTCTCTGCCGCCAGCAGGCACATATTGTAGCGGTGCCGTGGTGATACCATTGCACTGCTGCTTTTGTGCGGCGGCGTGTTGTCGGGAATAAGCAGGAGCTTTTCCAGCCCAAGCTCACTTACAAAATACTGTGCCAGCTGTATATGCCCTGTATGTATAGGGTTAAAGCTGCCGCCGTACATAGCTACAAAGGGCTTTCTTATGTTGCTTAGATCAGCATTTGTTATAAGCATATTATTTAGCCCTTGCCTGCGGAAGCTTATACTGCGATTCCTTCTTTTTCTGCCTGAACAGTACAAACTTTGAGCCTATAACCTGTACAACATCGGCGTTTACTTTTTCTGCTATTTCGTCAGCCGCCGCTCTTGGTGTAGTGTCCGAATTTTCAAGCACTCTGCCCTTTATAAGCTCTCTTGCCTCCAGTGCGGTATCCGCTTGTGTTACAACAGTATCTATAACGCCGCTTTTACCTATAATTAAAATTGTATCCAATGAGTTAGCCATACCCCTAAGGTATGCCCTCTGCTTGCTTGTAAGCATTAATTTTCCCCCCGTGTAATTTCTTTACTTAGCTGCTGCTTTAATATTCTTATAGCATTGCCACGGTGACTTATTTTATCTTTTTCTTCCGGCGAAAGCTGAGCAAAGCTTTTGCCGCCTTTAACAATAAACAGCGGGTCATAGCCAAAGCCGTCATTTCCCCGAGGCTTTGTGGCTATTGTACCTATACATTCACCATGCGCAATAATTTCTTTTCCGTTTTCCAATATACAGCAAATAACGCACACAAACTTTGCTGTACGGCGTGCCGGCTGTACCTGCGAAAGCTCAGCTAAAAGCTTTTCGTTATTGGCACTGTCTGTTGCATTTTCGCCGGAATATCTGGCTGAATATACCCCCGGAGCGCCGTTTAATGCATCTACCATAAGCCCCGAATCATCTGCAATACACGGCAGCTTTGTTCTTTCGAAGGCCGCTCTTGCTTTTAGTCGGGCATTCTCAACAAAGGTAGTGCCTGTTTCCTCAACATCGTCAAGCGAAACTCCCATTTCCTTTGCTGTTTTTGCTGTAATTCCCATAGGATTTAATATTCTGTTAAGCTCATTTACCTTTTTAGGATTGTTGCTTGCAATTACAAATGTTTTCATAGCTTACTCCTCATTTTTGGCAAACAAAGCCTTGGCAAATGAATCGGCGTCAAATGGCTGTAAGTCGTCCATTTGTTCGCCAACACCAATGTATTTTACAGGTACGCCAAGCTCTTCCTTTACAGAAAGTACAACGCCGCCCTTGGCAGTGCCGTCAAGCTTAGTAAGAACAATGCCTGTAATGCCTGCTGAATTTTTAAATTCTCTTGCCTGATTTACTGCATTTTGACCTGTAGTTGCATCAAGCACAATTAAAAATTCCTTGTCGGCGTCAGGAAGCTCTCTGTCTATAATTCTTGTAATTTTGCCCAGCTCGTCCATTAAGTATTTTTTATTGTGAAGTCTGCCGGCTGTATCTGCAATAATTATATCTGTTCCCCTTGCCTTTGCGGCTGATATAGCGTCATAAACAACAGCCGCAGGGTCGGAGCCTTCCTTTTGCTTTACTATATCGCACTGTGCACGCTCTGCCCAAATTTCCAGCTGATCAATGGCTGCTGCCCTAAAGGTATCAGCTGCCGCCAAAAGCACACTTTTGCCCTGCATACGCAGGTTGTTTGCCAGCTTGCCGATAGTGGTGGTTTTGCCTACGCCGTTTACACCTATAACAAGTATAATTGACGGCCTGGTATTTAGGTTCAGCTCCTCGCCGCCTCTTAGCATATCTGCGGTAATTTCTTCAAGAAGTCTGTGAACCTCGTTAGGGTCTGTTACGCCCTCTTTTTTTACTCTTACACGAAGCTCTTCTGTAATTTTTGACGCTGTTTTAACGCCGACATCGCCCATTACCAAAAGCTCCTCAAGCTCCTCGAAAAGCTCCTCGTCAATTTTGGTAAAGGATTTCAGCATACCGTCAATTTGATTAACAACGGCATTTCTGGTTTTTTTAAGTCCCTCTTTAATTTTACTGAAAAAACCCAATTATATCACCTTTTCCTTATTACAATATAAATATATTTTAATTCATATTCAGCTTTTCTGCAACCTCTGAAGCACGAAGTGAAAGCAATTTTGAAATGCCCTTGTCCTGCATTGTTACACCGTACAAAACATCGGCCTCCTCCATTGTTCCACGGCGGTGGGTTATTAGAATAAACTGTGTTTTTTCGTTCATAACACGAAGATACTGTGCAAAGCGGTCAACATTAACCTCGTCAAGTGCTGCCTCAATTTCGTCCATTACGCAGAACGGTGCCGGATTTACCTTCATAATGGCAAAGTAAAGGGCTATGGCTACAAGTGCCTTTTCGCCGCCTGAAAGTGCCTCAAGGTGTACTACTATTTTACCCGGCGGATGAACAATAATTTCAATTCCGCTTGTAAGAACATCTTCCGGATTAGTCAGCTCTATATGGGCTTTTCCGCCGCCAAACAAATCAACAAATATTTTAGAGAAGTTATCGTTTATCTGAACAAACCTGTCTACAAATATTTCTTTCATCTGCTTTGTAAGATCGCCGATAAGTCTAAGAATTTCGTTCTTGGATTTTTCAACATCTTCTACCTGCTTTGTCATAAAGGAGTGTCTTTCTGACACCTCTTTATATTCTTCTATAGCAGACACATTCACACTGCCCAGTGCTTTTATTTTGCCTTTTAATTCGTTTAGCCGCTTTTTGCCTGCCTGCACATTGTCTATCGGCTTACAGCTTTCCTGTGCCTCTCGTGGGGTAAGCTCATATTCCTCCCACAGCTTGCTTATTATTTCGTCGTACTGCTTTTGGAGGTTTATTTTGCGTTCCTCCAGCTTTGAAAGCTCTCTGCCGGCGGTTTCACGCTCGTTAAGCTTGTCACGCTCTGCCTTTCTCAGCTGTGCTGTTTTAGCCTCTGTTTCGCTTCTTTCTCTGTTTACCGACTCAATTTTCCTTTGTGCAGATTTTGATTTTTCGGTAAGCTCTTTAACAAGCTGTGTAAGTAATTCAATTTGTGCATTTATTGAATTATTGCGGCTGTTGTACTCTTCAATCTCTTTAACAAGCTGCTCTCTGCGTTGTTTTCTGTTACTTTCGTTTGATAGTGCGATATTAATTTCGGCATTAATATTTTCAATGTCCTTTTGTGCCGTAACTACTTCCAAACGAATATCCTGAAGCTTCTGTGCCAAAGTTTCACGCTTAACAGAAAGCTCCTCTCTGCCGCCTGTAATTTCACTTGACTGTGTTTCTGCCGCTTCTATTTCTTTGTTCAGCTTATCAAGCTGTTTTTGCGACTGTCTGTGTATGTCGGATTGCTGTTCTGCCTTAGCGGTCAGCAGCTTGATTTCATTGTCTAAGTCGCACACAGCCCCTTGGTGGGTTTGAAGCTCTGTTTTACTGCTTTTTAACGCCGCTTCAATTTTAATTTTATCCTGCTGTGCCGTAGAAAGCTCTGCGGACGAGGCTGTTATTTCAGCGTTTGCGGCTGAAAGCTCCTGAGCAGCCTGCTTATACTGCTGTTGTGCCTTTGCAAACTCTGCTTTTAGCCTTTCTGCAGTGTCCTTATTCTTTTGAATTTCAGCTGTTCGGCTAAGCAAGCCGGACTTTCTGCCCTGAGAGCCGCCTGTCAGCGAACCGCCTGCGTTAACAACCTGTCCGTCAAGTGTAACCACACGGAATTTGTAGCTGTATTTTTTTGCTATAGCCACAGCGTTGTTAAGATTGTCTGCAATAACAATTCTGCCCAACAGAGAGTTAAGAACGCCTGTGTATTTAGGTTCACAGCTGCAAAGCTCTGCAGCTACACCTACAAATCCACTGCAATTATCAAGTCCGTTTTCATTAAGCTGATAGCCCTTTATTGTTGTAAGGGGTAAAAATGTAGCTCTGCCTCCGTCACGCTTTTTTAAAAGTCCGATAGCCGCCTTTGCGGTATCTTCATCAGCTGTAACAATGTGCTGCATAGAATTTCCAAGAGCCGTTTCAATAGCTACGGTATAATCTGCCGGAACATTAATTACTCTGGATACAGGCCCGTGTATTCCCTGCAAGGTACCACGCTGTGCCTCTTTTATAACAATTTTTACACTGTTATAAAAGCCCTCCATATTGCGTTCCAAATCTTCAAGCATTCTTACACGGCGTACTCTTTCCTGATAGTCAAGGTTAAGCCTGTCGCACCTCTGCTTTAGCTCTTCGCTTTGCTGCTGCTTTTGTGAAAGCTTTTGTCTGCTAAGCTGTAGTTTACTGCCAAGACTGTCTATGCTGTTGTTTGTGTCAGCAAGCATATTTTCGTAGTCACTGCATTGCCCTAGAAGCTTTGCAATCTGCTCAGCCTTAACCTGCTTTTGGTTGTTAAGGTTGCTTATTCTCTCCTTAGCCTCGCTTACAGACGCCATACTTGTCATAGCTGACACCTTAATATCCGCCGCCTGTGTGCTAAGCCTTGTAAGATTAAGTGACAGCTCCTGCAAAACATCTGAATTTTTGCTTACGCTTACATTAACCTCGTTTAAGCTGCTTTCAATTTCTGCATATTGCTTTTGAAGCGTAGAAATTTTTTCATTATACCGGCTGATTTTTTGCTTTTTTAGTGCAATTTCATTTTCTGTGTCAACTGCCGAGCTTGCAATAGAATCAATTTCATTATTTATTTTTTCAATGCTTTGGTTGTTATAAGTAATGCTGTTTTCAGCAACAGATATGTTTGATTTTTTCTCTGATATTTGTTGTTCATAGTCAGAAATTTCTTTTCTGATTTCATCAATTTCCGAAAGGTATTTGCCGTTTCTTAAAAACAGTTCTTCGCTTTCTTTTTGAATGTCCTCAAGTGCCTCTTGTGCCGCCTGATGCTGACTGCGGGCAATTTCAAGCCTTTCCTCCTGCTCACGCAAAACGGCGGCAGATTGCTTTATTGTATTTAGCCATAAAGCAATTTCAAGGTCTTTTTTCTCGTTTGAATATTCCAAAAAAGCCTCTGCCTTTTTCGCCTGAATTTCCAAGGGTCCTACCCTGTCGTCAAGCTCTGTTAATATGTCACGCAGACGAACTAAATTTTCTTCTGTACCCTTTAGCTTTCGCTCTGCTTCCAGCTTTCTGTATCTGTATCTTGATATTCCTGCCGCCTCTTCAAAAATTTCTCGCCTATCTTCGCTTTTTGACGCCACTATACTGTCAATTTTACCTTGGCCAATCATAGAGTAGCCGTCACGACCTAAGCCTGTGTCCATAAAAAGCTCGTGGATGTCCTTTAGTCTTACGGCGGCCTTATTAATCATATAGTCGCTGTCGCCGGAACGGTAATAACGCCTGGTAATAGAAACCTCGTCGCCGTCAAAGGCAAGGGCACGGTCTTTATTTTCAAAAGACAGGGTAACCTCGGCATAACCAAGCTTTTTTCTGCTGTCTGTTCCGTTAAAGACAACATCTTCCATTTTGGAACAGCGTATAGCCTTAGGTGACTGCTCTCCGAGAACCCAGCGTATGGCGTCACTAATGTTACTTTTGCCGCTGCCGTTTGGCCCTACTATGGAGGTTATGCCATGGTCAAAGGTTAATTTAGTTTTATCCGGAAAGGTTTTAAAGCCTTGTATCTCTAGTGATTTTAATAACAATTTACTAACTCCAATATTTATGTGATGTGTAAAATATACAGCCGATATTTATGATTTATTAAAACAGGTGTTTTGTTTGTCTGTTAAATCTGAAAAATAAAACTCACCCGGCACTACATTGCCTTGTTTTACAGTTAAGCTATAGCCCTTTTGTGCAAAGTATTCAATGTTGCTGTGCTTTTGTCCGAGCACCTTTGAAATGTCACGGCTGTTTACTGCTACAGTATAACAGCCTGCAGGCAAAGCATTCGCTTTTATATAATCATCAATACTGTTTCTGAAAACCCTTGCGGCACACAGCTCTCCTAACGACGGGTGCCATGGCCCTGCCACCATACCTTTTGATATATCCTCTGTACTGTGTAAGCCCAAACGGATTACCCTAATGCCTTGTTTGTTAAACATTTGCAAAAGCTTTGCACACAGCTCAACAGTATCTTCCAGTGGATATGTATTGTAATCCCCGTTTTTATAATAATCTGCAAGTACAGTATCCGCCATAATTATGGTGGGGTAAATTCTTACGGTGTCGGGCGAAAGGCTGCAAATTTGTTCGGCTGTATAAATATCCTTTTCAATACTGCTTTTATACAGCCCTGTCATCATTTGAAGTCCAAGGGAAAAGCCGTATTCTTTTATGAGCTTCGATGCGTTGGCTACATCCTTGGCGGTATGCCCACGCATATTGGCTGTAAGAACATCGTCACACATACTTTGCGCCCCAAGCTCAATAGCGGTAACACCGTAGCTTTTTAAAATTTCGAGAATTTCGTTGTCAATATAATCCGGCCTTGTGGAAATGCGTATTCCGGCAAAGCTGTCGTTTTTTACATACTGATATGCCGCAGACAGAAGCATTACCATATAACTGCGGTCAATAGCCGTAAAGCTGCCTCCAAAAAAGGCAATTTCAGACTGCTGCGGGTTATATCTTTTGCTTTTCATTGCGACGGAAGCCGCATTAATAACATCGTCTGCTGTTGGCTGTTTTTGCTGACCTGTAATTTTCACCTGGTTACAAAATGAACAGCAATGAGGACAGCCGTTGTGCGGTACAAAAATAGCTACATTTGAGTGCTTCAATAGCCCATCAGTCCTAACGCTTCTCTTGCCGCCTGCTGTTCTGCTTCTTTTTTGCTTTTGCCGCCGCCTTTGCCGATAACATTACTGTTTAAATGTACTTCTACGACAAAGTGCTTGTTATGGTCAGGCCCACTTTCTCCTACAAGTACATACTCCAGCTTTTCTTCCGGATTTTTCTGAATTATTTCCTGAAGCTGTGTTTTATAATCCTTAAATCTAATAGGCTTTGCACTTTTAATATCCGGTATTACAAAGCGAAGAACAAATTTTCTTGCTTCCTCCATACCGCCGTCAAGATAAATTGCGGCTATAACAGATTCAAATGCATCTGCCAAAATTGAAGGTCTTTCCTGACCGTTTGAATGGCGTTCACCCTTGCTTAAAAGCAGATAATCACCAAGGTGAATTGACCTTGCATATCCTGCAAGGGATTTCTCGCAGACAAGAGCCGCCCTCAGCTTTGTGAGGTCACCCTCGGGCAGTGACGGGCAGTGCTTATAAATATAGTCGGAAACAACAATGCTTAAAACGGCATCGCCTAAAAACTCCTGACGCTCGTTGCATTTTATATGAAGCTTTTTATGCTCGTTGGCGTAGGATGAATGTGTAAGACCTATTTTTAAATAATCTATATTTTTAAATTTATAATCCAGTACTTTCTCAAGCTCTTTCATTATAATACCTCTTTCGATTTTACAGCTTTGCAATGTTTGTGCTTATTTCTTCAACTACACCACCCTCGACAAATTGCTTTGTTAAGCGAAGTGCACTTTTAATTGTTTTAGCCTTTGAGCTGCCGTGCGCCTTAAAAACAGGCTTGTTTACTCCCATAATTGCAGCACCGCCGTACTCATTGTAATCCATCTCTTTTGCAAGCTTTTTCAGGTCGCTCATAATCATTGCTGCTGCAATTTTATTTTTTACATTTTTCATAAATACGCTCTTGATTTTGCTCATAAGCTCCATTGCAACGCCCTCATAGGTTTTTAGAATAAGATTACCGTTAAATCCGTCTGTAACCAACACATCACAGCCATCGGCAGGAATATCTCTGCCCTCTACATTTCCTATAAAGTTTATAGGTGTTGCCTTCAGCAATTCAAATGCCTCCTGCTGCAGTGAGCCTCCCTTGTGCTCCTCTGTACCCACATTTGCAAGGCCTACTCTTGGGTTATCAATTCCCATAACCTTGTTCATATAAATTGAACCCATTATTGCAAACTGCTGTAGCATATCGGGACGAACCTCGTTATTTGCACCGCCGTCAACAAGCATAAAGCAGCCTTGTGCCTTTGGCATTACCGGAGCAAAAGCAGGGCGTTTAACACCCTTAATTCTTTTTATAATCAAGCTGCTGCCCATTACCAAAGCACCGCTGTTGCCGGCAGATACAAAGGCATCGCCCTCGCCGCTGTTAAGCAGCTGAAAGCCCATTCCCATAGATGAATTTTTCTTTTCCTTTACTACTGCAGAGGCGTCATCGTCCGGTGAAATAACAACATCGGTATGAACAACCCTTATGTTATTAAGAGAAATGCCGTTTTCTATAGCGGTTTTCTTTATTATGTTTTTATCACCCGTAAGAATTACTTCTATTCCTAAGTCTTCTACAGCTAAAGCACAGCCCTTAATAATTTCAAGAGGTGCATTGTCACCGCCAAAAGCATCTACAATTATCTTCATACTAAAACCTCGGTTTTCTTAAAACAAGTTAAATATTATTTTCGTTAATAAAGCCTTCAAGAGTTGAAAAGGAACGCAGAGAATGCTTTTCTGCCTTTAGGCGTTTATCCCTAATATTTTCTGAAAGCTGTGGCAAAATACCGATATTTGCCCCCATAGGCTGGAAGCAAGTAACTGACGGATTACTGATATACCCTGCCAACGCACCCATCATAGTTACATTTGGCAGCACAAGAGTTTTTTTACCCATAAACAGCCTTGCGGCATTTATGCCTGCAAGCAGTCCGCTGCTGCCGGATTCCATATATCCCTCTACACCGGTAAGCTGTCCGGCAAAAAACAGGCTATGGTTTTTCCGCAATGAATAGTCAGCATCTAAAAGCTGCGGTGAATTTATAAAAGTATTGCGGTGCATTACGCCGTATCTGACAAACTCTGCATTTTTAAGTGCCGGTATCATTGAGAATACACGCTTCTGTTCGGGAAATTTCAGGTTAGTTTGAAAGCCGACAAGGTTATACAGGGTACCTTGGTTATTTTCCTTGCGAAGCTGTAAAACAGCCCACGGCCGGTGTCCTGTTTTTGGGTCTGTAAGACCTACGGGCTTCATAGGACCAAAGCGTATGGTGTCGGCACCACGCTGTGCCATAACCTCAATAGGCATACAGCCCTCATACACCTTTGGGTTTTGAACATCAAAATCCTTTAACGGGGCACGCTGTGCGCCTACAAGCTCTGCATGAAAGCTCTCGTACTCCTCTTTATTCATAGGGCAATTTATATAATCATCCCCACTGCCCTTTCCGTATCTGCTGGCAAAGAATGCACTGTTAAAATCTATAGACTCGGCTGTAACTATTGGTGCAGCTGCATCAAAAAAGCTTAGTGCTCCGCCAAACTCTGCCTTAATATTTTCTGCCAATAGGTCAGCGGTAAGAGGGCCTGTAGCAATTACGGCAATTTTATCTTGCGGCAGCTCTGTGATTTCTTCATTAACTACAGTAATATTGGGGTGCTGATTAATATAATGAGTTACCATATTGGAAAAGTCATCTCTGTTTACAGCTAACGCTCCCCCGGCGCTTACACTGCAGGCGTCTGCACACTTTAGAAGCAGTGAGTTAAGCATTCGCATTTCCTGCTTAAGCATACCTGCGGCACTGGCTGTTCGTGCGGCTTTAAGAGAGTTTGAACAAACAAGCTCGGCAAATGTGTCGCTGTGGTGGGCCGGTGACTTTTTATTTGGCTTCATCTCGTAAAGCATTACCTGTATGCCTCTGTTGGCTATTTGCCATGCAGCCTCACAGCCTGCAAGCCCTGCACCTATTACACTGATATATGCCTTTTCCAAAAAAGCACCTCCTTTGCTCTGTTAATATAATCTATTATTCGTCATCCTTTTCTACAAAGTCCTTTGTAAAACCACAGCCCTCTGACTGACAATAAAGCTTTGGTTTTTTGCCCTTTTTCTTGTACAGCACACCGCCGCACTGGGGACAACGCTCGTTTGTAGGCTCTGCCCAAGATACAAAGTCACAGCTTGGGTAGTTGCTGCAGCCGTAGAAAACTCTGCCCTTTTTTGATTTTCTTACTATAACATCACCGCCGCATTTAGGGCATTTTGCACCGGTAGGCTCAACAAAGTTTTTAACATTTTTGCATTCGGGATAACCCGGGCAGGCAATAAACTTGCCAAATCTGCCGTTTTTAACAACCATTCTTCTGCCGCATTTTTCGCAGATAATGTCTGTTTCCTCTTCCTTTAGCTTTATTTTAACATCCTTTGTATCTTCCTTTGCCTTTTTCAGGGTTTTGTTAAAATCGGTATAAAAATCGTCGAGTACCTTTACCCACTGCTCCTGACCATGCTCAACCTTATCAAGGTTTTCTTCCATTTGTGCGGTGAATTTTACATTTACAATTTTAGGGAAATGCTCAAGCATAAGCTTGGTGGTAACCTCTCCAAGCTCTGTAGGATAAAGGGTTTTGCCCTCTCGCTTTACATAATCTCTGGCTGTAATTGTAGAAATAGTTGCGGCATATGTAGATGGTCTGCCTATGCCGTTTTCCTCCAATGCTTTAATAAGTGTAGCCTCTGTGTAGCGTGCAGGCGGTTGTGTAAAGTGCTGATTCGGCACAATTTCTTTTACACGAACAGGCATATCTTTTTCAAGAGGCGGAAGTTCTGTCTGCTTTTCCTCCGCTGTGTCCTTGCCCTCTACATAAAGCGTAGTAAAGCCCTCAAAGTCTACTCTGTAGCCTGTAGCCTTAAAAATATATTTACCGCCCTGTATTTCTGCACTGGTGGTTTTCTGTATGCACTCAGCCATTTGGCAGGCTGTAAAACGCTCCCATATAAGCTTATAAAGCTTATACTGGTCGTTTGTTAAGCTTTCCTTTATCTTGTCCGGCTCCAGTGACGGCATTGACGGACGAATAGCCTCATGGCCGTCCTGTGCATTTGACCTTGACTTAAATACTCTAGGCTCTTTAGGAAGATATTTTTCGCCCCATCTGCCCTTAATATATTCTGTAACCTCAGCAATAGCGTCATTGGATATTCTTAAGGAGTCGGTTCTCATATAAGTAATTAAACCTACTGCACCCATATCCGGCAGTTCAATGCCCTCGTACAGCTCCTGTGCTACCTTCATAGTGCGTCGTGACTGAAAATTTAATTTACGGGAGGCTTCCTGCTGCAGTGTAGAGGTTGTAAAAGGAGGTGCCGGCTGCTTTTTGCGTGTGCCGTTACGCAGCTTTGTAATCGTAAACTCTTCATTTTCCAGCTCTGAAACAATGCTTTGTGCTTCTTCACCGCTTGAAATTTTCAGTTTACCCTCTGTAGTGCCGTACAAAGCGGCGGCAAAGGTTTTTCTGCTGCCCTTTGGAATAAACTTAGCGTCTACCGACCAATATTCCTCCGGCTTAAATTCATCAATCTGCTTCTGACGGTCAACTATCAGCTTTACCGCTACAGACTGCACTCTGCCGGCAGAAAGTCCTCTACGGATGCTTCTTGACAGAAACGGGCTTAGCTTATAGCCTACAAGCCTGTCTAATATTCTTCGTGCCTGCTGTGCATCTACAAGGTCTTGGTTAATACACCTTGGGTGGCTCATACCGTTTTGTATACCTGTTTTTGTAATTTCATTAAATTCTACTCTGTTGTTTTCATCAAGGCTTAGTCCCAAAATATAAGCTAAGTGCCAGGATATAGCCTCACCCTCACGGTCGGGGTCGGTTGCCAGATAAACATAGTCTGACTTTTTTGCTGCTTTTTCCAGCTTGTGCACAAGCTCTTCCTTGCTTGCAATAATTTCATAATTTGGCTGAAAGTGTTTTCTTACATTTACGCTTAATCTTTTCGCCGGTAAATCCCTAACATGTCCCATAGAGGCTATTACCTCGTAGTCACTGCCTAAATATTTCTTTATGGTTTTAGCCTTGGCAGGTGACTCCACTATTACTAATTTTGACATACTATCCATTTTCCTCCTTAACCGGGCAAGGCATATACTCCGCCTGATTTTCTTTCCACCGCATCGTTAAGCTCAAGCTCTGTAAGTGCCTGCATAACCTTGGCGGCAGGTAATTTGGTTTTTATAACTATATCATCAACTGTTGACGAATTGTTCAAAATAATGCTGTACACCGATTTTGCTGTTTCCGAAACACCGTTAAGCTCTGTATGTACCTTAACATTACTCTTAGCAATGTCCGGGGTGGCTTTTCCGGTGTTGTTTTTTACAGACGGCATATTATTTACTGAAAGCGGCGGTTTTTTACCGCTTGGAATACTGTTTATTATATTATCACTTATTTCACTAAGTGGCAATGTGTCTTTTAAAGTAATTGAATATTTTTCAGAATATTCATTAATTATATCCTGTGCGTTGGTTACAGGTATTGCACCCTGCTTTATTAAGCTGTTTGTTCCAAAGGCAAAAGCGTTGGTAACCTGGCCGGGTATTGCAAAAACATCTTTATTCTGGCTTAACGCTGTAGAGGCTGTAATAAGTGCACCGCTTTTTTCACCGGCCTCAACCACAAGCACTCCCTGTGATAAGGCGGAAATAATTCTGTTACGCTTAGGAAAGCTGTATTTTTGCGGCGGAGTATCCGGCGGGTACTCCGAAATAACAGCACCGCTGTTTGCAATTTTGCTTCGCATTTGTGCATTAGTCATAAGGTAGCTGTAGTTTATGCCGCAGCCCAAAACGCATATAGTTGTTCCGCCGGCCGCCAAAGCCCCGTTATGTGCCGATGTATCTATGCCCAATGCCCCTCCGCTTATGACCGCAACGCCGTTTTTAGCAAGGTCATAGCTTATTGAATATGCCAGCTTTTTGCCTGTAGGTGTTGCATTGCGTGTACCTACCATAGCTATTGCAAGTATATTGTCAACATCTGGCAATATTCCGTTTACATATAAAACAGCCGGAGGCTCATAAATTTCTTTTAGCAGCTGCGGATACTCCGGCGAATCTGGTGTTACAATTTTATAGCCGAGCTTTTTACAGCGGTCGTAAATTTCCCCTGCGTCCTGTATGGTATACGTGCATAAATTAGAAAATTCTTTTTTCGTAAAGCAGCCGCACAAACGCCACTCTTGCTGACCGCCCTCATAGAAATCCGTTATTGACGGGTAAAACCTAAGTATAGTATTAACCTTTGGATTGCTGCAGCCAAGACATTTTTGCAGCCAAATCCAATAAAGGGCTGTATCTGTCATTTGCTTAGCCCCCTTAATAATTCCCACATTGATATTGCGGCGGCGGCAGAAGCGTTAAGGGATTCTGCCCTGCCAAGCATAGGTATTGTAACCTTTATACCGCATTTATTTATTGTGTCTTGCTCCAGTCCGTTTCCTTCGTTTCCTATTAAAAGCATACAGTGCTTTTTTTCGTTTTTTGATAATTCGGTTATGCTTACAGCACTGCCGGAAACGACTGTAGCTATGGTGTTTAATTTCTGTGCATTACAGTTACCTATAATATTTTTTAAATCGCTGCAAAACATTAAAGGCAGTCTGAACACTGCACCCATTGTTCCACGCACTACCTTAGGAGAGTAAACATCACAGCAATTATCAGTCAGCACCACTCCTTTTACGCCCAGTGCTTCGGCTGTTCGTAAAATTGTTCCCATATTGGACGGGTCTTGTATATGTTCAAGTGCCAAAAAAACACCGTCGCTTGAAAAATCGGGTGCTTTATCGTTTATTTTACATATACACATTATACCCTGCGGTGTTTTAGTGTCTGAAATTTGAGAAAACAGCTTGTCTGAAAAAACGAAGGTGCTTTCGCAAACCTCACATAGAGTACTGACCTGCTCTGAATACTTCTCAGCAGCCTGCTGCGAGAAAACAACCGCAGCTATATTTGCACCGCTTACAAGTGCGTCTGTACAGAGCCTTGCACCCTCTACAATATATTCGCCGCATTCCTTACGGTAAGCGGCACCTTTAATAAGCTTTGAAATGTGCTTAACCATATTGTTGTCTTTACTTGTAATATACTGCATAATTAACCCCCAAAAAGAAAGTGGCAGAATTTTTATAAAAACCATTTAGGGCAACACCGTACAATATAGCCTAAGGTGGCATTGTGTGGTATTGCCCATAAGTAAAATTCCTAAAGTCTAGGAAAAACTATAGCTTAAATTAAGCGTTTTTAGCCTGCTCTACCAGCTTAGTAAATGCAGCCGGGTCAGCAATGGCAATTTCAGAAAGCATCTTTCTGTTTAGTGTAACGCCGGCTTTCTTTAAGCCGTTCATAAATGTTGAGTAGTTTGTACCGTTCATCTTGCAAGCGGCAGAAATACGAGTAATCCATAGTCTGCGGAAATCTCTCTTTCTCTGCTTACGGCCGATATATGCATAGTTACCGCTCTTCATAACAGCCTGCTTAGCCATCTTGAAGTGTCTGCTCTTGGAACCCCAGTAACCCTTAGCCAGCTTTAAAACTTTTTTTCTTCTCTTGCGAGTCATCATCGCACCTTTAATACGAGCCATATTATTTTACCTCCGTGTTGGTTGTTTATTTAATCAGTAATACTCCTAATTATTTATAAGGAATCAGTCTCTTTATCTGTGCTACATTTGTCTTGTCAGCAGCAACATTCTTTCTAAGACCTCTTTTACGCTTTGTTGTTTTCTTGTTTAGAATGTGACTTTTGTTAGCGTGTGCACGCATTACTTTACCGCTCTTAGAAACCTTAAAGCGTTTTTTTGCACCACTGTGTGTTTTAATCTTTGGCATAATATTATCCTCCTTGATTTTTGTGATTATTTGCCTGTTTTTGGAGCAAGGAACATAAGCATATTGCGACCCTCAAGCTTAGCAGGCTTTTCTACAACAGCTACTTCCTCCATAGCCTGTGCAAAGCGTCCCATATTTTCGTGACCGATCTCCGGGTGACCCATCTCTCTGCCACGGAAACGAATAGAAACCTTTACCTTGTTGCCACTATTGATAAATTTTGTTGCTTGTTTTACCTTTGTGTTAAAGTCGTGTGTATCAATATTAAGTGAAAGTCTAACTTCCTTAACATCAATAACTCTTTGGTTTTTCTTAGCCTCTTTTTCACGCTTAGCCTGTTCAAAACGGTATTTGCCGTAATCCATAACCTTACACACAGGCGGTTTTGCCTGAGGCGCAATTTTTACTAAGTCTAAATTCTTCGACTCCGCAATTTCCAATGCCTTTGAAGCGGACATAATACCAAGCTGAGAACCGTCAGGGCCTATAACTCTTACTTCTTTATCACGAATTTCATCGTTGATTTGTTGTTCCTTGTTGCTAATTGTTAAGCACCTCCAAAAGAATAATAGGAAATAAAAATGCGAGCAGACACACTCCGCTCGCAATCAAACACAAAAATATGCACAATGCACACAATTAAAATGATTGACCCATGCAAGACGGAACCTCATAGGTGAAAGCATATCTGCTTTACTTTATTTTCTCAAATGATTATAGCAGACTGTTGTATTTATGTCAAGACTTTTTTACACATATTAAAAATAATAACAGTCAACTGCTTCATTTTCTTAATTATACAGCTGTAACCTTTATTTTGTCAACAGTAATTCCTGTTTGCCCTGTAGCAATATCCTTTATAATAAGTGCGTCATCGGCTGTTAGGTCACTGTCCCTTACAACTATACTGCATTCCCCGTTTTGAATAAACACCATACATTCCTCAAAGCCCTTTGCTTTTATAAGACTTTCCACATTTGTCTGCTGTTCCATCACCGTTGCAAGCTCTGCTGCCTTGGCAACGGCCTCTGCTTTTGCTGTGTCGCTTTCCTCTGAGGATTCAAGTATTTTTTTGGTCATTTCAGCAATGTCATCCTGTGTTTGCTGACGGTTCACCTTTGCCTGCGAGAAGTACTCGTCACTGCTTTTAGAGGCAGATGCAGTGCTTTCCTTACTGCTTGACAGCTCTGTGCTTTTTTGGGCAGTGGACTCACCTGCTTTTTTATCGCTTGAGGTGTTTACAAATTCTGCTTCTCCCAGCTCTTTTGACACACTTACTGCATCTGAACCGGAAAGCAGGTCGGTATTGCCGGAAAACTGCCAGTTTAAGTACACTGCTGCACCCAATGTTAAAACCAAGCCCGTAAGTATAAGTTGTTTTTTGCCTATTTTCATATTATATAGTCCTCCTTATTTGGTTAGCCCTGCTACGCTGACCTTTGATGATGATATATCTAACGCTTTAGTTACTGCGTCAATTATTTTTTCTTTTACTACACTGTTATCGCCGCCGCTGCACACAACCAAAACACCTCGAACCTTTGGCTGAATTTCCTTAACCAGCACTGTTTGCTGTGTTCCGTCTGACAATTCAACCGTTACATAGGAGCTGTCAGCTGTAATATCCTTGTTATTGGCGGTGTCTGCCTCTTTTGTGTTGCTGCTGTTTTTCTGTGCAATATTTTTGTCTGCGGCATACACCTGCTCAACGGTGCTGTCCATTGTAATTAAAACCTTTGTTTTTCCGGCACCGTCAATAGAGCTTATTATTTCTGCCAAGCCCTGCTCAAGGTCGTTTTCATATTTTGTAAGCGTCGTGCTTATTGATTCCTTTGGCTCTGCTTTTACCTCATTTTTTACATTTTGGGTAAAAAAGCCTGACAAAAGAATTAGTGCAATTCCCAAAAGACCTGCACAGACAATAGCTTTTACAAAGCCTTCATTTTTTCTAAATTTACCGAATTTTGCAAAAAAGCCCTCGTTTTCTTTTTCTTCCATAATGTCACCCCACGAATACATTAGGTGTAATTCCTGTTTTCTCTTTAACTGTTTTTTGAATTTCAGGCAGCTTATCTCGCTCTTTACCCGATATATATATATCAGCCATTATCATATCTATGCTTGTGCCATTGGAACTATCCATATTAATTTCAATTTTTTTATAGGGAATTGCTTTTTCGTCCAAGGCTTTTGCAATAATATTTTTTACTGCGTCTTTACCGATAGCAACTGTAAGATCGTCACTGCATTGCGGCAGCTGAAAGCTTTCCTGATTAAACTCTATGTCCTTAAACCTCAGATTATCGGAATTAAGCATATTTGCAAAGGGTACTATAATTGCCACTGCAAGAAACAGCCCCAAAACAAAATTCAGTATTTTTAATATACTGCCCTGAGGAGCAAGCATTTCAAACAAAGCACATACTACCGCTACGGTGCACACCGCACCGGCCCAGGAGGTTAAGCCGCCCATTAGCTGACACCCCCTGCCATAAGCATAATTGCCGACGATACTATAAAGATAATCATACAGCACAGCAAAATTGCAATAAGCGAGTTTATAACTGTTGTAACTGATTTTAACAACTTTATAATATCTCCCATATCGAATACACCGGCAAGGGCTATGGCTATGTTTATGGCAGCAAGCCACAACAAGCAGGATATAATTGCCGGCAGATATATTGTACCTGTTGCCAAAATAGCAAATACACCCACGCCCGACTTTAACATTCCCATACAGCCACGCACTGTTTGGTATGCTTCGCTTAAAGCACCTCCCACAAGAGGAACAAAGCTGCTTATGGCAAAGCGGGTTGCCTTTACACCTGCGGAATCAGCCGAGGAGGATATTATGCTTTGCATAGTAAGTATTGCCGTAAATACAGACATTGTAAATGTAAGCACCCATTTCAACACCTTGTTTATAAGCTCGCAAAAGCCGTTTAGATTTACACGCTGCGATATTCCGCTTACCACCGATATACCTAAAAAAGTGTTTAAAAGAGGAACCAGTATATTATTTGAAATTTGTGAAACCGCAGTGCCTGCACCCATTACCATAGTGTAGCTGCCTGCCGCCTGCAGCGACTGCCCCATGGTAAGCATAATGCCCGCCATTACAGGAATAAATATCAGCATAAAATCAGCCGACAGCTTTATAATTGTGGTGCTGTATTCAATGGTTTGGCAAACAGGCTGTATTAAAATAATACTTACCGTAAGTGTGGCTACAGAATTAAGCACAGCTGTAAGCGATGACGAGCCTAAAGAGGATTTTACACTGTTTATCAGTGCCACCAGCATAACAACACCCATTATTTTCACCACACAGTTAAGAGGCGTTACCGACTGCTGCTGTATAGTATTCATAATACTGCCGAATATATCAAAGAAGGACATAGAGTTTAACTCTTGCCAGCTTGGCGATGTTACTCCTATATCCTTCAGCTGTTTTTTTACCTCCGGAGTAAGCTCCCGCAGCAAGGCGTCTGCTCCGCTTTGCTCATATTGAGAATTATATATACCTTCTGTTGTGTATTCCGTGGCATCTTCTATATCGGCATATACCGTAAAGGAAGAAAGCAGAATTGTTATAAAAAACACCATTAAAAAAATAAACTTCTTCATTTTGACTATCCTCCCAACAAAGAGGAGGCAGTATTAAGCACCTCCTCCATAAGCGGAAGCGATGATATTAATATCATTATTTTTCCTGCAAGCTCTACCCTGCCTGCCAAAGCACTTTGTCCTGCATCCTTGCATATATCGGAGGAAAATTGGCACAAAAAGCATATTCCCACTGACTTAAAGAGTATTGCTGCAAATTCTGTTTTTACACCTGCCGCATTAATTAATGAATTGATTTTTTCGGTAATTTGCGGCAGTACAGAGCACACAGCAATAAAAATAATGACACCGGTAATAAGCGTGAGGGTAATTGAAAGCTGTGGCGTTGTATGCTTTAAGGTTATTGCCAATATTGCACCGATTATAGCTACAATGCATATTCCGAGTATACTCATAGCTATAAACCAAACAGATTTTTTATTGTATCAAACAGTCCGCTTATCTGCTGAACTATCATAAGCAGTACCACTATAAGCCCGGCCAGGGTAGTCATCATTGCCTGTTCTTCTCTGCCGCTTCTTATTAACACCTGATTAAGCACAGCAACAATAATGCCTATGGCGGCAATTTTAAAAATTAAATCAACATCCATTTTATGCACAACCTTTTAATTTACTTTTTTCGCAAAACACCGTTTAACTCTGTTTTTTGTTAAATTACCGCCAACGATATTGCTGCACCACTAAAAAAGCCCAAGCAGCGGTACACCCTTGATTTGCCTACGCATTCCTGTGCCAGCTTTGATGCTCTGCTGTGAAAAAGCTCCTTGAAATACTCACAATGGTCTGTTTGTCCATAAACATCTGTAGTACCCAGCTTTGAACCGAACTGCTTAATTAATGCTCTGTCTTCTTTTGTAATACCGCAAAATACAGGTATGCCGTCAACTGATTCTTGCCAGCCTTTTTCAAGGGCTTTTCCTTTTTCTACACAACTAACCGCATTTTTAATAAAATCAAGCTTTAAAAGCAGTCCCTCTTGGAGCAGTATTTTTGTTATGTCATCACCGCTATAGCGTATAGCGGCTGATACATTTCCTGCAAGCAGAGCAAGCGTATTAAACAGCCTTATCCTCCGTTTGATCATTACTGACAGATAGCACCCTGTGGCTGTGGTGCTTATTATCAGTAGTATGCAGCCTATTAGCCTCATAAATTTTTAACTCCTCAATTGTATATATTTCTTTAACAACACCCGGTTGAATTCTGTCAGACAAAAATCCTACATATGCAAAGGCATTGGCAGATAACAACATTCGTGCTTGAGGCTTAGACATAAGCTCGCATATATTTGCACAATGTAATGACGCTATAACCGTAACACCGCTGTTTAAGCACGACTCTATACTTTTTGCCTCCTGCTCTGTGCCTATCTCGTCGCACACCACAATTTGCGGTGACATACAGCGAAGTGCCTGCATTATACCGTCAGCCTTCATATAACCGTCCAAAACATCACAAAAGCCTATATCGTTTTGAGGTACTCCTGAATATGAGCCGGCAATTTCTCCACGCTCGTCTACAATGCATATTTTTTTGTTTTCTTTTGTGGAAAGTATTCTTGATATATCACGAAGCACTGTTGTTTTTCCGCTTGAGGGAATACCGCACAACAGTATTCCGCCCCTGTTTATATCAATGCTTCTCAGCAGCGGCTTTGCTATGCCCTTTATTTCCTTTGCAATTCTGAGATTTATAGAGGAAATATCCCGCATATTTGCAAGAGTATTATCCATATATACTGCCGTACCGCATATACCGGCCCTGTGTCCCCCACGCATTGTTATAAAACCGTTTTTAATTTCCGACTGCCTTGTATATACGGAATAACAGCAAATATTCTGGAAGCACTCATAAACATCATGCTGTGTAGCAATCAGCATATCGTTGTCAAGACATACCCCGCAGGAAATAAGCTGGTTATTGGCGGTAAGATAGTAAGTAATGCTTCCGCAATAAATTGACACCGGTTTGTTTATACGAATATGTATCTCCTGTGCATGGGCTTTAATGTGGTCAGGGATTTTCAAAACATATTGTGACAGTCGCTGATTTAAGCCCTTGGCACACATATTAAATCTTTCTATGAAGTATTTATCCATTTGCAAATCCTCCTTTATTTTGCATCGTCTTTTTAGCTGCCGTATATTACAAGCTAAACTTGTCTTTGTGCTTAATACAATATATTTACAACTACTGTATATTAGAACTTAGAAATAAAAAAATCCAAGAAAATGCTTTTAGCATATTCTTGGATTAATTGTATATATTTAATTTTTTAAGTAAAAGCCGAGATTATATTACATTGTAAAAATCGTGGTTACCGGTAATTTCCTTTGGTATTTCTAAGCTTGTTTTCATAGCAATTTTACTGTCAACCGATATAGTGTTGTCTTTGTTAATTGTAATAACATCACGGTAGTAATCAAGTGTGTCGCACTTGTCGTCTTTTTCACTCCAATGGGTAACTGTATAGAAGCAGTAGTACAGCATACGGTTGGTTGTGCTGTCATTATATACAAAGCTGTCTATAACCTTTACAGCACCTGTATTTGCAAGCCTTGAGTATTCATAGGTATCGCAGTATTTGCGGACGGTTTCGCTGTCTTTGTCATAGCTGTATTTACCTTCTATATTTACATCAAATGAGCCGCCGTCACGGTAAAAGCCGTCATAAAAAACAGGAGAAGGCTCGAGCGAGCATAGCTTGTATAGTGAGGAATCATCCAGATATTGAAGCTGCTCTACACGCTCCAAAGCAAAATCGTTTGAGTACGGCTTATTTGCATAGGCGGCAGTAACATCAAATTCTCCCTGGGTAGCTTCCTGTGTAGGATTAGCCGCAGAGGCTGAACTGCTTTTTGTACTGTCTTGTGTAGCACTTGTTTTTTCACTGCTGTCATTACATCCCGATAAAACAGAAACAGCCAAAGCCGCAGTAAGTACTGCTAATAATATTTTTTTCATATATAATCTCCTTTACCAATTGTCATCTGTTATTAGGCTTGGCATTATTGTTTTTTATAAGATACACTTCCTTATTGCTTGCTCATTTCTATAAGCCGGTTTTCTGTAATAATAGTAATTCCTAATTGCTGTGCCTTGGTAAGCTTACTTCCTGCGGCGTCACCTGCAACAACAAAGTCGGTTTTCTTTGAAACAGACGAGGATGTTTTGCCTCCCATATCCTCTATTATTTTTGCGGCCTCGCTTCTTTTTAGTGTAGGTAATGTACCTGTTAAAACAAATGTTTTTCCGGCAAATTTACCGTTATCGGATTTTTTTTCAACAGGAGTCATCTTTACGCCAAGCTCTCTAAGCTGTGCCACAAGCTGTATATTTTGCTCCAACGAAAAATATTCTGCCAGGCTTTCTGCCATTATGCCGCCAAAGCCCTCAATAGATGAAATATTCTCAACGGCTGCATTCATAATGTTGTCTATTGTAAGCATAGAGTCACAAAGCAGCTTTGCACTTTTATTTCCTATGTGCCGTATGCCCAATGCATATATTACTCTGTAAAGTGGGTTTTCTTTGGAATTTTCCAAAGCCCTTAGCAAATTGTCGGCTGACTTATCTCCCTTTTTATCAAGAGTTAATATTTGTTCCTTTGTCAGTCTGTATAAATCCACCGGCGACTTTACAAGCCCTTTTTCTACCAGCTGCTTAAGAACAGCTTCACCCAGTCCGTCTATATTCATAGCGTCTCTTGATACAAAATGAATAAGGTTTCTTAAAAGCTGTGCAGGACATTTTGTATTGGTACAACGCAGTACAGCTTCGCCCTCTTCACGATAAACCCTGCTGCCGCAGGAGGGACAGACAGACGGCAATACATATACATTTGAATTTTCGTTATGCTTTGCAACAGAAACAACCTCAGGTATAATTTCACCCGCCTTGCGTATTAACACTCTGTCGCCTATGCGTAAATCAAGCTCATTTATAAAGTCTTGATTATGCAAAACAGCTCTGCTTACTGTTGTTCCGGCTAAAAAAACCGGCTCAAATATTCCGGTAGGCGTTAATGCACCTGTTCTGCCTACATTCACCTCAATATCAAGCAAGGTAGTTTCTTTTTCCTCCGGTGGATACTTATACGCCTCTGCCCACTTAGGAAATTTTGCCGTACTGCCAAGCTCTCTACGCTGACTAAAGCTGTTTACTTTTATTACAGCACCGTCAATTTGATATTCAAGCTCTCCTCTTGTGTTACCTATATTTTCTACGCTTTCTATAGCATCGTCTATATTGTCAAACAGCTTGTAGGAGGCAGGCACAGGAAAGCCCATCTCAGCCAAAAAATCAAGTGAAGCCTTATGTGTTTCAAGATTCACACCTTGAATCTGCTGAACATTGAAGGTGAAAATATCCAAATTTCTTTTTGCTGTTATTTTTGCGTTTTTTTGTCTTAACGAGCCTGCCGCTGCATTTCTTGGATTTTTAAACGGCTTTTCGTCGTTAAGCTCCTGCTCCTCAACCAAATGCAAAAAGCTGCTGTTGCTCATATAAACCTCACCACGAACCTCAAGGAAGGGTATTGGTTTTTTCAATCTTTTAGGCAAGCTTTTAATTGTAAGCAGATTTTCTGTTATATCCTCACCTATTGTTCCGTCGCCTCTTGTAGAGCCTCTGACAAAAATTCCGTTTTCATATTCACAAGAAACCGACAAGCCGTCAATCTTTGGCTCTACAACATATTCCACATTGCCTACAGTTTGTCTAACTCTTTGGTCAAATTCCCGTAATTCACTATGGGAAAAAGAGTCATGCAGGCTTTCCATAGGTACAGTGTGTACAACATCAGAAAATTTTTCAGATGCCTTTCCGCCTACACGATTTGTAGGTGAATCCTCTTTACGAAGCTGTGGGTACTCCTGCTCCAGCCTTTCAAGCTGATTAAGCATCATATCATATTCATAGTCACTTATTTCAGGATTGTCCTGATTATAATATCTGTCGTTATGATAATTCAGCTGCTCGGTAAGCTCCTGAATTTTATTTTTCGCTTCTTCTGTAGTCATCAGTATCCACCTCAAATTAATTTATATTATTTTACCCTTTTTTTAGCAAAAATTCAACACCCTCTATCAGAAAAAAGCTTGACATTACCGCCGGCGTCTGATATAATTCTAATTGCTGTTTGGAGAGATGTCCGAGATGGCCGAAGGAGCATGATTGGAAATCATGTAAGCGGTAATAACCGCTTCCGGGGTTCGAATCCCCGTCTCTCCGCCAAAGCACTTCTGTTAGCCGAAGTGCTTTTTATTTTAATAATTTGGAGATGTACCCAAGTGGCTGAAGGGTCTGGCTTCGAACACCAGTAGGTCGGTAACTCCGACGCAAGAGTTCAAATCTCTTCATCTCCGCCATTTTGCAAAAACCGCTTAGACAAGCGGTTTTTTGTTTTGAAAAATAAAATATACAAAAAGTTTTCTAAAAAAAATTGTTTATAAAGCTTTTACTCTGCTATTGCAATAGGATAGGTATATGATATAATAGGCGAGTCAATTGTCGGTAAATTATGCTAAAAATGAGGTAACAGCTAAGGAGAGAGAAACAATGAAAAAAATTTTTGCAGTTATTATGTGTGCAGCTGCACTTTTGTCTGCTGCAGCCTGTACAAGCCAAAATTCAAACAGCAACAGCAGTAATACTGAAAGCAGCTCGTCATCAGCTGCTGACAGTTCAAAGAAATTCAAAGATATGCAGGAATACTTTGAATCTTCGGATGTTCAGGAGTCTATCAAGTCTATAAAGGATTTGTCTGATTCAAGTGTATTTACCTTTGATGCCTATACGGAGGATAACAGCTTAGTGTTTGAATACAAGTATCAAAAGCAGATTCCGGAGGATAAGCTTGACAAAGTGAAGTCTATGCTCAAAAAAAATCCTGACAGCAGCATTGCTGTTTTTACTCCATATATGAAGCAGGTCGTTAAGGATACTGACATTAAAGACCCTGTTATGATTATGAGGTACAGTAACAGTGACGGTTCTGTTATACTGGAGCTTGAGTATGACAAATCTATTTTAGACAAAAGCAGTGCAACAGAATAAAACATTCCGATATTCTTTTATCCCCCACTGTTTAAGGCAGTGGGGGCTTTAATATGCTTTGTGTAAAATTGATTAGTACAACAAAAGGACTGCCGGGGTTAAATCCACAGCAGTCCTTTTGTTTATCCGTTGGCTATTTCTCTTAGCTCTTCTAATTCTTTATCTTCTTTAGTTCTTCCGAATTTGTTACGGGTAAGCTGGAATATAAATGTTGTGACGGCACCAATAATAAGCGGTAAATAGAAGCTTACTCCACGGGTAATAAGTACAGACGCCGGAAGCAGCGCACCTGCAAAAACAGTGCCGAATACTGTTTGGTACATAAGCTCTGATATTCCCTGTGCACCCGGCAAAGGAAGCATATCAACTGCAACATATACAGAGGCCTGTAAAACGGTTATAAGAACAATGTTCTTTTCGTTTAAATCCATTCCACGGTATATACAATAGGTTACAAAGAATATGCTCATTCGTTGAACAACCGTCATAACGGTTGTTGCTATTATAGGTTTAACATTATGTACAAATGCCATAACAGCGTTGTTGTATTCTGCTGCAATGTTTGTAAGCTTTCTTGCTCGTTTCATAGACGGCTTCAAAATCCTGATTCGTACCAAAGCGTGTTCGCACTTAATCAGTATTTTTCGGAATGCCCTTGGGTTAATCATCAAAAACAGCAGTACCGCAACAACAACGGCATTTAAGGCAAGCCCAAAATAATAAAGATATATATATCCCTTTAGGTATTGATGCAGTGTTGCGTTAAAGAACACCGCCATAAAAACACCGATAAGCACCAATACGAACTTATACAATGTAGCAACTATGGTTAGTGCAACGGTAGAATCGGATATTTTTATTTTATCCTTTGTCATATAATAAAGCTGCATAGGCTGTCCGCCTGTAGCTGACGGCGTTATTCCCGAAAAGAAAAAACCTACAAAGGAGTAGCCAAAGCAGTTAAGCAGTGACTGCTTGCTTTTCATTTTTCGAAGTAAATACCATATCATAAAACCCTCGCCGCACACAAAAAATACAGCGGCAAAGCAGGCTAAAACCAGCCATCCGGGCTGCAGCGTAAGCATTGCCTGCCAAATAGAGGCAATGTCATTATCTTTTAGAATCATCCACATTGTAAGTGCCACAAGCACCACAAGTATTATAATACCTAAAACATTTTTATTTAATTTTTTTATTTTACTCATAATATTCACTTAAAGATTCCTGCGATGCAAAATTTTCAATATCACACTGAATCGATTTTATATCTATATATTTTTTAGCTAACGGTTCAAGAGGACCTTCATATATATACGGCAAATTCAAATCATAAAAATCCCTTGGTGTTATCAATGAAAAATGCTTGTCAAAAAGCTTTATACCGTTGTCCTCAAGTATACGACCTGCAAAAGAGGAGCAGGTATAGTGGTTTTTTTGGTAGAATTCCTTGTTCATAAGCAAAAAAGGCAGCCCTATTGTACAGTAATGATAGTCAAATCTGTTTTTATAACACTCTCTTAGCTGTTTAGCTATAGCTTGTTTTTGCTTACTTGTACATTCAATGTATGAAATTCTATAGTTCGCCTTTGGAAATTTATGATAAACCTTGTCAAGCTCTTCCCTTTCAAAGCCTGAAATAAGCGGCACGCTTGGGTGTCGTCTTCCGACACTGTATGCCTCAAATAAGTCCTTATCCAAGGAAAGCACAATATGAACATAATTCATATTAACAACACGCCTAATCATAGAGGCAAACAGACCCGGAGTGTCTACAAAAGCTATATATAATTTTTCCATTTATATACCTTCCTTTAAATTTGCACCTAATAGGTTAATTAAATTTGTAAATGGACTGAGCCAGCTTGTATCCACCCATGGTAGCTTTGTCGCCTACCTTGCCAAGAGGCAGGTATGTACCGCCGCTTAGTGTGCGGTAGCGCAGCTTTCTGTAAAGCTTTGGGTCACGCTCTTTAACGGTATCCCACAAGTCCTTACGCTTTTCCATAGCGTCCGGTGTATTTATCATTAACAAATGAATACAGGAAATAGTCATCATAATTGATAAATTTCTTACTAAATATTTTCTAAGCTTCTTAGGTGCATTACGCTCCTGCTCGGTAGTTACTCTGTCTAAAATCATCTTTGTAACTCGAATTTGCTGGTCAATACGCTTCATAAGCACCTTTTCGTTTACAGACTGGTCTTCCCTGCCTATAAAATAGTGATACAAATTCAGATCTAAGTAACATATGGTTTTCACATAAGACAATGGCTGATGTGTAAAAATATTATCCACATAAAATGTATGCTCCGGCAATACAACGCCCGACTCTCTTAGAACATCTGTGCGAAACATTGTTGAATGCATAATAATATACTGTGACGGTGCAAAATTTCCTATATGATCCCAGTCTACAATTTCGCCCTCTTTAAAAACATTTCTGTAAGCCATTTCTTTTGTTTTATGTTCAAACAAATGGTCATATAGATAGTTAAACATAACAAGGTCTACCCTTGTGCCGCTTGTGTGCCATTTTTTTAGCTGGTCAAGCAGCTTAACAAGCTCCTTATCATCCAGCCAGTCGTCAGAGTCAACTACCTTTAGATATTCACCCCGAGCTGCGGCCAAGCCTGCGTTTACGGCCGAACCGTGGCCACCGTTCTTTTTATGTATAACCCTGACAGTGTCAGGGTATTTTTCTTTGTAGGCGTCAGCTATCTCAGCAGTTCTGTCAGTTGAACCGTCATTTACAATAATTATTTCAATATCTGTGTTATCCGGTATCAAAGTGTCTACACAACGCTCTAAATAATCCTGAGAATTATAGCTTGGCACTACAAATGATATATACTTCATAATTTATAAACTCCTAACCGTTAACTTACAAAATATAATATACCTAGAACTCGTTATAATACACCATGGACATTATGTAAATTCATTTAATTAAACCCAACAATATGCCTTATGTATTTTATTCTATAAAGTACATTATACAAAATATTTCTTTAAAAGTCTAATCAATTACATAAATTTTATAATTTTTTATATTTTGATTAGAATTCCAGCACATTATTTGGCAATAGTTATGTAAACATCACTATTATTTAGAATAATGGTTACAATAAATTGACAATTGCCTCTGCACACTTAATTCCGTCAACTGCGGCCGACATTATTCCGCCTGCATAACCTGCACCCTCACCGCACGGGTACACACCTGCCACACCTGTACTTTGCATATTGTCACCCCTAAGTATTCTTACAGGTGATGAGCTTCTGGTTTCAACAGCTGTAAGCAAAGCGTCGCCGTTTGAAAATCCGTTTAAACGGTTGTTAAGCAGCAAGATTCCCTCTTTAAGTGAATCTGAAACATACCTTGGCAAGCATTTATTAATGTCCGCCATTGTAACGCCTGCAGTATAGCTTGGCAATACTTCACCAAAGGAGGTTGTCTTTTTATTTGCCATAAAATCGGCAACACGCTGTACAGGAGCCTTATAGCCCCCCTCGCCCAGTATATACGCCTGTTCCTCTAGCTTACGCTGAAAATACATACCTGCAAGAATATGCTCACTGCCAAAATCACTTGGTGACACACCCACAAGCAAAGCACTGTTTGCATTCTTTTCTGCTCGGCTGAATTTGCTCATACCATTGGTAACAAGGCGGTTTTTCTCGCTTGCCGCCGCAACCACCGTACCGCCGGGACACATACAAAATGTATATACTCCCCTGCCGCTGTTTAAATGCACCGCCAGCTTATAATCAGCCGCACCTAAATTGCCCTTGTTTGCAAATTCGCCGTACTGAGCCTTGCTGATACTGCTTTGTAAATGTTCTATTCTGGCACCTACGGAAAACGGCTTTTGCTCCATTGCAAATCCTAGATTATTCAGCATTTCAAATGTATCTCTGGCACTGTGACCCAAAGCAAGTACAAGGCTGTTACAGTCAATTTTTGTAACTGTATTTTCAGAGCGTACCTCTGCGGCACATACAGCTCCGTTTTTAATAAAAATATTTGTCAGCTGTGATTCAAACATAACCCTGCCGCCTAAGCGAATTATTTCTTCACGAATACTCTTAACTACGCTTGGAAGCTTGTCCGTACCGATATGCGGCTTTGCATTGTATAATATTTCTTTTGGTGCGCCATGCTTTACAAACTCCTGCAGCACCTTTTTGCTGCGAATATCCTTTGTACCTGTGTTTAGCTTTCCGTCAGAAAATGTTCCTGCACCACCCTCGCCAAACTGTACATTTGAATTTTCGTTAAGCCTTCCGGTTTTCCAAAAGCACTCTACATCCTTTTGACGCTGTTCAACTCCCTTGCCTCGCTCAATTATTACAGGGCAGGCTCCGGCTTGGGCAAGTACAAGCCCACAAAACAGTCCGGCAGGGCCTGCACCTACAACAATCGGAGGCAGGCTCGGCTTTTTAATATTTTTCACATAATAAGTATACGGTTTTACAGCTTGCAGTGAGAGCCTTTTATTCTTCTCTGTTATTTCATTTTCCCTAACACTACCGCCTTTCAGGACTATACCAACTGTTGCGGTATAATGTACTTTATTTTTCTTTCTGGCATCTACAGAGAGTCTTAGCATTTCAAAATCTGCAATTTCTTTTTTATTTATTTTTAACTGCTTTGCAGCCTCTGATAATATGGTATTGTTATTATAATCTACCGGCAAGGTTATATTGCTTAATTTAATCATTTGTTTTACCATAGCCTTTCAGAATATTTCTTGCGGCCATTATACCGCTGGACCATGCCCAATGTAAATTGTATCCGCCGCAAATGCCGTCAACATCAACTAACTCTCCTACTATATATAGATGGGGGTATTTTTTGCTTTGGCAGCTGTTAAAATCAATTTCTTTACAGGATGCACCGCCTGACGTAACCTGTGCATTTTCAAATTCTCCGGCAGCTACAGGGTTGAACCTCCAGCCCTTTATACAGTGTGCAAGCTTTGTGATTTCATTTTTTGTCAGTGTAGATGCTGTTCTTTGTGTGTCTTTTATTCCACATTCGCTGTACAAGGCTGAGGCAACTCTTTTGTGCAAAAAGCCGTCAAAAAAGTTTGACAGCTTGTACCAGTGCAGACTGTTCGCTCTGCTTTTTAATAATGCGAAACACTCCTGTATAGTAAAATTCGGCATTAAGTCCAAATAAAACGCAATATTATCTTTGTTTTTCCTATTGCTAAAATACTTGCTTACATACCATGACAGCTGAAAAACGCATATTCCGCTTAAAGCACCCTTGGCAAACTGAATTTCCCCGGCCTCTTTTCCTATGATTTTGTCGCCTATTACAAGGGATATTTCGCCTTTTGTTCGAAGTCCTTTTAAATTTGCCAAGCACTTGTTACTGCAAGGCACCTGAACAAGTGACGGCATAATATTTGTCACAGATATACCCAGACCTTTAAGAAGGCTGTAGCCCAAACCGTCTGTACTAAGCTTTGCACTTGCCTTGCCTCCGCAGGCAAGTATAACATTCTCGGCAAAAACTCTATAATCATCGCTTAAAAGCGTGTAACCCTTTTTTTCGGGAATTATCTTTTTTACAGTAACATTGCAATAGCAGTCAACACCCTTTGAAAAGGCGTAATCGGTTATACAGTCATAAACTGAGGAAACATTGTTGCTTAAAGGGTACACTCTGCCCTGTTCGTCGGCATAGGTTACAAGTCCAATCTCAGAAAAGTAATTTGTAATACAGCTGCTGTTATACCTTTGCAGTACGCTTTCTAAATATTCTGCACCGCCTCTGTATGAATTTGCCGTAAGGCTTTTGTTGGTAAGGTTGCATCTTCCGTTGCCTGTTGCCATTAATTTTCTGCCGACCTTGGCATGGTGTTCAAGCACGGCGACCTTTAGCCCCTTACCCGACCTTGCCAATTCAACTGCCGCCATTAAGCCCGAAGCACCGCCGCCTACTATTGCCACATTGCATTTTATAAAATCCATTTTATCACCTAAAAAACAAGGCAGCCTCCGCTGCCTATGTTAATCAATATTATTAAATTATGCTTTATTTGGGGCAAATAAAAAGCTTATGCCGCCAAACAGCCCCATACTTGCAAGAGCCATAATAATACCTGCAATAATTACACCAAGCATTACCGCAATAACGCTCTTTTTAAAGCCCATATCAAGGAAGCTTGCTGCAAGTGTACCTGTCCATGCACCTGTACCCGGCAGCGGTATACCTACAAAAAGCATAAGTGCTATAAACAAGCCGTTACCTGCCTTAGCCTGCAGCTTTTTGCCGCCCTTTTCACCCTTTTCGATACAAAAGGTGAAAAATTTGCCTATAAATTTCTTATCCTTTCCCCATAAAAGAACTTTTCTTGCAAAAAAGTAAATTATAGGAACAGGCAGCATATTTCCCACAATACATACTACGTATGAAATTACAGGATCCAGTCCCATACCCACTGCAACGGGAATTGCTCCACGCAGCTCAACAATAGGAACCATTGAAATAAGGAACACAATTAAATAGTTAATAAACATAAATTTCTCCTTTAATTTTTAAAATACTCATTACATATATACTGTTAAAGCATTTTGGTCAATATTCAAATATGCATATCAGGCATAACGAACGACTTATACATTATAGCCTATATATGACATAAATGGCAATAGCTTAAATGTACAAATTTATCATTGACACATAAATAAATATAAACTAAAATATATAATGTTTAGGTGTGTGCATTAGATGCACCTTTTTTTATGGGAGGAAAAACTGTGAATAAGGTTATTAGGCTGAAAAAGCGAAGGGCTGCAGCTCTTATTTTTATTGTAGGTACTGTACTGCTTACAGCTTTTATTTGGCTGCATTCTCTGATGCCGGCCACAATATCTGCCCAAGAAAGCGGTAATGTTTTGTCGATTGCAGAGATGCTTTTGAGGGCACTCAACTTAAATCCACAGCTAAATGATTTTATTATTCGCAAAGCGGCACACTTTAGCGAGTTTTTGGCTTTGGGCGTTATGGTTACATCCTCATTCAAATTATATTACGGCAGCATTAAGAAATATGTATTTCACATATTGTTTACGCTGCTTATGATACCTGTAGCTGATGAAAGCCTGCAGTATCTCTCACCGGGCAGAAGTGCCCAGATTAGCGATATTTTGCTGGACTTTAGCGGCTGTATAACAGGAATGCTGCTTACCTGTGCTGCAGCACTGCTTATACATAAAGTAAGAAAAAACAGAAAGGAAAGGATTATGAGATAATGGAAAATGTTAAGGAAAATAAAATGGGTACTGCCCCATTGCTAAAGCTAATAATGTCTATGGCTGTTCCTGCAATGTTCTCAATGATTGTTCAGGCACTTTACAACATTGTAGACAGCATATTTGTTGGTCAGTACAGCTTCAACGGTGACACCAGCCTGGGGCTAAAGGCTGTTTCGCTTGCATTTCCACTGCAAATGCTGCTTATATCGGTTGCAGTAGGAACAGGCGTAGGCATAAACTCGTTGGTTTCAAGAAAATTGGGCGAGAAAAAGCAGGAGGAGGCCAACAGTGCGGCTACACACGGTTTACTGCTTGGCTTTTTTAACTGGATAATTATGCTTATACTTGGATTAACTATAGTTGCACCTTTTATAAAAAGCTATACAAGCAACCCCAACATAGCACAAATGGGCATAGACTATTTGTCAATTATAATGGTATTTTCTTTTGGCTCGTGTATAGAGGTATGCATAGAAAAAATATTGCAGGCTACCGGCAATATGATATTCCCTATGATTTTTATGCTTGTGGGTGCAGTAACAAATATAATACTGGATCCAATATTTATTTTTGGCTTTGATATGGGAGTTAAAGGTGCGGCCATAGCAACAGTTGCCGGACAAATTTTGTCACTTATTGTAGCACTTTGTGTTTTGTTTGGAAAAAAACACGCAATACAAATTTCCTTTAGAAATTTTAAATTTTCCGGTACTACTGTAAAAAATATTTATGCCGTTGCAATACCGGCAATTATAATGCAGTCTATTACCTCTGTAATGCTTATTTTTATAAACGGAATTTTCAGCACTAAGTACCCCGGTCGGGACGGTGAAGACGCCATTACTGTATTGGGCATTTACTTCAAGCTGCAGTCATTTATATTTATGCCTTGCTTTGGCTTAAACCAAGGCTTGCTGCCTATTATGGGTTACAACTACGGTGCAAGAAAAAAGGACAGGCTGTTAAAAACATTAAAATACGGCTGTATAATTGCCGGAATTATTATGGCTGTAGGCGTTGTTATATTCCTTGCAATACCTGATTTGCTTATGAGAATGTTTAACGCCGGCGACAATATGATGATGCTGGGCACTACTGCTCTAAGAATTATATGCATATGCTTCCTGCCTGCCGCTATAGGCATAGTTTTCACCGCTATGTTCCAAGCAACAGGTCACGGACTGAGAAGTATGGCTATATCGCTTTTAAGACAGCTGATTGTTTTAGTGCCTGCGGCATATTTTTTGGCTGATATAGAATTAAACGCAGTATGGTTTGCCTTTCCTATAGCAGAGAGCTTCTCCTTAGTAACAGCGATAATATTCTTTGTAACGCTATACAAGAAAAAGCTTAAGTATTTGGACAGACCGGATATTGTTAAATTCTGACATACAGAACTACAACACTTATACTAAGCAGAAGAGCAGTAAGCTGACAATAAATGTCGGCTTACTGCTCTGATTTTTTGTTTATAATTTGTTAATTAGCGAAAAAATAAATGCTCTATTAATATTTTGCAGCCTATAGCTACAAGCACTATACCGCCAAAAAGTCCTGCGTGCTTTGAAAGCAAAAAGCCAAAGGCCTTGCCAAGGTAAACACCTGCAATGCTTATGATAAAGGTAATAACGCCTATAATAGTAACAGCTATAAGTATTAAAGGAATTGTTTCTGCACCCACAGCCGAAGGAAGAATAATTCCTGCTGCAAGTGCGTCTATGCTGGTGGCAACAGCCAAAAGCAAAACTGTTCTTGTAGGCAGGCTGTCTCGCTTTTGGGGGATTTCGTTTTTCTTAAAATCTTTAATATAGTCAATTATCATTTTGCCGCCTATTACAGCCAGTAAAATAAATGCAATCCAATGGTCTACACCGGTTATAAAGGCTTCTCCTGCTTTACCGATAAGGCAGCCGATAATTGGCATACCAAACTGAAAGGCCCCAAAAAACAACGCTAATTTAAGGGCGTATGCGGCTCTTAGGTTTTTAGTTAAGGCTCCGTTAGACACAGACACCGCAAAGGCGTCCATAGCTAAGCCTATGGATATGCCTACAATAGAAATATAATCCACACTTATTCCCTCCGAACAATATTCCAAAATAAATATATTAATATTCCCATAAACTTATGATAAATAAGCTCCATAGGATAATTTAATTATTTTAACATATAAAGGATTAAATTTCAATATAATCATTCAAATAAAAGGAATAAATGACGGCTTGTTTTACGCACTTGTGAAGAGTTGCGGACAAACCTATTTTATACAGCTTCAGCTGAGTTTCGTAGCGTTCCTTAAGCTGCTGCATATTTTTTGCACGGTCTGTTTTGTAATCGATTATAACCAGCTGACCGTCCTCCTCAAAGGCACAATCGACAGAGCCACGCAGTAAATGCTCCTCGCTGCAGTTTTCAAAGCCGGTAATATCGGCTTTTACCATCACTTCAAACTTAACCTCTCTGTATTTAGCTGGCGAATTAATATACCTTTGCATAATAGGTGTGTTTAAACACGCCTTTATATAATCAGCATTAATGCTTTGACCTTGCTGTTCTGACAAAAAGCCGCTGTCAACAAGCCTTTTTATCTCAAACTGCGGTGATGACATTGCCGTTACTAAATCCCCATGCTCCATAAAAGCGTGCATAGCCGTACCACGCTGTGCCGCCGTAAGAATTTCCTTATCCTCAAAGGAAAAGCCTTCTAAGAAAACAGCCCTGTTTTCAGAATGTGTAAGTGACGACGGAGTAACAACGCTTGGCACATCTACAGACGCTTGGTAAGGGTATGGCATATTAAAGCGTTTATCAAGCTTATTAATATCAATTTCAGCTCTGCTTGGGGATTTGTTCTCCTCTGCTGTAAGTGCTTCGTGTTCGCCGGTAAATGCACTGTCGGTATCATCTGCTGTACGCTCCTGATTTTCTTCTTCCGCTTCTGTTGTTATTGTTTCAACAAAAATATCATTATACGGTGTTGCACGGTATTGATGATTAAAGGCTATATTATCCTTAAAGCCTTGTGAGGCATATTTCCAAAGGACATTATCCCTCTGCCCCTTTTGTGGCTTCATAAGAAGTGTTGTGCATATTAGCCATTCCAGCATTGTGTTATGCTTAATAAGGGTATTAACAGAAATTCCCTTATACATAGCCAGTTCATTTGAAAGCTGCTCTACAATTTTAGGCAGATTATTATATGAGCCAACAAGGTGAAGCTGTTCTCTGGCTCTGGTTAGGGCTACATACAGCACACGCAGCTCCTCTGCCGCACTATCCTGCTTCATTTTGTTTACAACGGCAAGATAAGGAAAGCTTTTATAAACAGCGTTTGTTTGGGTATCCTTTAGCTGCAGACCTAAGCCAAGCTCACGGTCAAAGTACAGCTTATCTCTGTACTGTACAGTGGATTTACCTAAATTTGCCAAAATGCATACAGGGAATTCCAGTCCCTTTGAATGGTGCATTGTCATTATTTTTACGGCATTGCCATCTGTATTGGCACCTGTTTGTGCGTCTAATACCGCACCGGCCTCCTCTGCCCTGTCTATATATCTTACAAAGGCGGAAACTCCCTTGTTTTGCTCGTTTTCAAAGCTCTTTGAATAATTGTACAGCAGCCGCAGGTTATTAAGTACAACGCCGCCGTCCTCCAGTGAGCCGGCAAATTCCGTTATAGCGGTTTTTCTGTATATAATATTAATAAGCTGGTCGGTAGGGTTATTTGCGGCAATTTCTCTGTAATACTCAATGTCATCTGCAAATGCCTTTATTTGGGTGCTGTTCTTTGACGCATCAAGTATATTTTTATACAGATAGCCCTTTCGTCCGTTTATGCTCCTTAGCTGTGCTATTTGCTGTGGGGTAAAACCAAACATAGGGCTTACCAAGGTTGAATAAAGCGGAATATCCTGCAATGGGTTGTCCACCACTCTTAGCAGGTCAATAATCATTCTAACCTCTTTACAGTCCAGCAAGGAGGCTTTGGTTTCGGTAACAATCGGGATTCCCTGCTCTTCAAGATATTCTGTAAAGGTATTTGTATTCTTTACGCTTCGCATTAGTATAGCAATATCTTTATATTCAGCCTTGCGAACCGTGTCGCCGTTTGCAACATCGTATTTGCCTACCGTATCCTTAATTATTTTTGCAACGCACCTTGCCTCTGCCATATCACGGTGGAGCTTGCTTCGCTGGGATAAATTATTAAGGTGCAAATATACATCACATTCATTCTCACCCTTATAATCAGCACCGGCAACAAGATAATCCTCCGGTTCATAGGAAAGATTACCCAAGTCCTTTTTCATAAGACCGGAAAATACAAAATTGACATAATCGGTTACGCCAAAACGGCTTCTATAGTTTTTCTTTAAAACTATATTTTCAGCGTTTATGTTTTTTGCACTGCTACAATATTTCTTTCTGTTTATAAAAATATCCGGCATAGCCTGTCTAAAGCCATAAATACTCTGTTTAACATCCCCTACCACAAACAGATTTTTGTCGTTGTCGCTTATAATTTTAAATATTAGGTCTTGAAGCTGATTAACATCCTGATATTCGTCAACTATAACCTGCTTAAAGCTTTTTGAAAGTGCTCTTGCCTGCTCGGTTATGTTATATCTTATTGAGTTGCTTCCGTCATCTACTGCAAATTCGCCGTTTTCATCTTCATTTGCCAGAGTAAGAAGAGTGTAACGCTCAATATCTGCAAAATCAAGAAGATTTTTTTCTTTTTTCAGTTGATTGTATTTATTTGTAAAGTCCCGCATAAATTCAAGCATAACTGCGGTATCGGCAATAATTCTTTCAAGCTGCTCTTCAAGCTGCTGTGGGGTAATATTGTAAAAAGACTTTAGCTTAGCTATTACTTTTTTTATCTCATCACGGTTGCTTTTGTAGCTGTCTTTAATTTCCTTGCATTCGTCGCTTAACCCACGGGGTGCAGAAAGCCTTTCAAAGAAAGTGCTGCAATGTTTACTGTCAAAAAGAGCCTTTTGAATTTCCTCAAAGGTTTTGCAGCTTGACAGTATATCTAATACAAGCTCCCTTTCTGAATTAAACTGCTGTGAAAAGTTGTTGTCCTTTGACACCTCATCTAATGAGTCCATTTTTATAAATAGCTCTGTGTTGTTGTGCATTAAGCCTGATATATAGTCTATTTGATTTATAGAATCACTCACAATGTTGTTTATCCACTTTGAATTAATAACATCTTTTTCGGAGTTTTTAAGCTCTGAAAGTGTTTGTTCCGTCCACCTTTCAGGGAAAGGCAGTGCCGAAAGAAAGCTGTAAAAATTGATAACCGACCTTTTTAATTCATTGTCATTTGTTGAGGTTGTAAACAATGAGGCTATATTTTTAAAATCCTCCCGTAAATAATATTCCTGTGCTACCTCTTCTACGGCATTGCATTGCAATGCCTTTAGTTCGGAGTTATCGCCAATGCGATAATCAGGCGAAATATCAAAACGGGTATAGGCGGTTTTTACTATATCCTTGCAAAAGCTGTCTATAGTGCTTATATGGGCACGCTCTAAAAGCAGCTGTTGGTTTCGCAAATATTCCTCGTCTAAATTGGAGTCGACGGTGCATTGGTCAAGCAGCTGTGTAATTCGTTTATTTATTCTTATACGCATTTCCTCTGCCGCCAAGTTGGTGAAGGTAACAATAAGCAGCTGGTCTGCCTTAATGTTTGCCGATTTATCAGTCAGCATTTGTATAACACGCTCAACCAATACGGCTGTTTTGCCGCTTCCTGCCGCAGCCGACACAAGTATTGTACCGTTTCTTGCGTCTATAGCCTGCTGCTGCTGGGCATTCCATTTAACATTTGCCATTATTACTCCTCCTTTGCTTTGGCTGACGGAATAAGATTAACTTCCATTCCGGGCGTAAATCTGCAGGCGTTCTTATATAGGCAGTAGCTGCACGGCAGACTGTCAAGCTCGTTTTTACTTCCTGTAGGGACAGAGCTTATGTAGCCGTCCAACAGCATATCCGACATCAGGCGTATTTTATCATCCACCATTTTAAAAATACCCTCAAAGTCACTTTTGCCGTTTTCTTCCGAAAGCAGGTATTTTTCTGAATGTGGATAGGATATTGTTTCGGTAGGTTGTTCTCCCTTTTTGCCCTTCTTTTTTGTAAGCTTAACCTTTACGGGAATAAATTTTCCCGAAAGGGTTTCGTCCATTGCCATAATTATATCTGCATCACGCAAAAACAAACCGCTGGAACAGTAGTATTTATTAAAGGAGTTTTCAACTTCGCTGCGGGCTTCGTCGGTCATACCACCGTCAACAGTAGTCTGAAATTCCTTTGACGGCATATAGCAAACACCGGCAGGGGCTAAATTTTCGCCGTACAGACCTTGCCCGTTCCTTAGAATAGCTGACAGATATATGAACATTTGCAAGCTTAAGCCCACTTCAAGGTCACATAATTTTAATTCTTTATTATTTGTTTTGTAGTCTACAATTCTTACATAGGTTTTTCCGTCTGTAGGATTTTTAAATAAATCCACACGATCTACAAAGCCTGTAATTGAAACTGAACCGTCTTTTGTTTTTACCTTGTATTCATCAAGTGTATTGCCTAATGACTTGTTGTCGCTTTTAGCACGCTCAATGCCTATTGAAAGCTCAAAATCCATTGGTATAAACTTGCTTACCTTTAATTCATTTACAATTCTTTTGGCAAGCACTGCACAGCTTTTTTCTGCCCTTTTCAAGGCAAAGGCTGTTTTATTGTCAGGAATATTATTGCTTTCAAAGGTTTCCTCTACAAACTGCTGCGAAATTTCCTTAACTATTTCATCTATATTGTAGTTAGATGTGTTCTTGACTATATCGTCAATATTTTCAAGCTTGAGGAATCTCTCCATAATGTAGTGTACCATTGAACCGTACTGTCGGCTGTCAAGGCCGGCTTTTCTGCGTTCCTGCAGCTTTAATCCGCTTTTGCAGAAATACATATAACCACATTTATAAAAATCCTCTATCTTTGAGGCAGACAAGTGCATATGCTCGGAATAGAGTGAATGTGCGGTGCCTGAGCTTATTGACGGCATCTTCTTTTCTTTATATTGACAAATACCCTCAAGCAGTGCGGCATATTTTTTGTCTGTCTTAAAATATTCCTCCAGTGCCTTTTTATTGCTGTCCTGTATGTTTATGGCGGATATGGTATGTTCAAAGGCCTGCTGTTTGCACCAAAGCTGATTTTCGCTGAATTTGTAGCTGTCACACTCAAATTCGGTTTTAAGCTGCGGCAGTATTTTTTGAACCTGTGTAACTATAGTTGACGGCAAAGCACCGCTTCCGCTGATAGTATTGGTGTAGTATGAAATATACAAGCCATCAGACGGACTGGCAAGTGTAGAATATGCACTAAACTGCTCTTGTGCGGCAAGGTCTGTAAGGTCACAGCAAAGCGGCAGCTTTTTGCTTAAAAGCAAGCGTCTTTCGTTGTCTGTAAACACACCATTTGCAGTAGGTACAGACGGAAATACGCCCTGCACCGCACCGATAACAAATGTTATTTTCGGGGAATTAAGCCTTGCTCTGCCGGCTGTACCCACTATTACACGGTCAAGGCAAAGCGGTTGGTTTGCAATTTGCTCACAATTTACAGCAAGTGTAAACAGCTCAAAATATCTTTTTCCCGTCATTGTTTCGTACTGCAAAATATTTGACATTTTGGATATTACGCTTATTACACTGTTCCACACCCTTGTGTATTCGTCAACAAGCTCCGGAGTATTTTGCCTCTTGAGCCTTTTAATTTTTTCTTTGATTACATTTTTAACATCAAAATTATACAAAAGCTCTGCCAAATGCTTTGAAAGCTCCAGCCCGTTTTCTCGCTCTGTAGCCGACTTAAAAGCCTTCAGCTTTTCATAAACATCTGCTCTTATTGCATCAATTCTAGTTAAAAGCTCCTTTTCCTGCGGCGTCATTTCCTGTAGACTAAAGCCGTTGATATTGTTATTAAAGGGCTGACTCCATTTTGGCGACCATGTAAATATGTAATTTTCTATAACGGATATATCCTCACTGCTGTATTTTGTTATGCCTGTTTTAAGCATACGAAGAATTGATTCGGAATTAAAGCCGTTGCCTACAGCCTCAAAAGCGTGTCGTATAAAATTAACCAAAGGCTTAGAATTAATATTCTGTGGCTTATCCATAAAATAACCTATGCCAAATTTTTCAAAGGTTACATCTAAAATGCCACGGTACATATCCTCGTCACGGCACACAACGGCTATATCCTTATATCTGTATTTTCCTGACAGAGTAAGCTGTTTTATTACAGAGGCCACATACTCACATTCGCTGTAAATGTTTGTGGCTGAATAAATATGAACATTTTGTGGTGTAATATTATACGCCTTAGACGGAAAGGCGTATAAATTTTCCTCAACAGCCTTCAAATCACTGCAAGCGGTGCGTCTGTTAATTAAAAACGGTTCATATAACTCATGCACCTGCTGGGAACAGGCGTCAGCCAAAGCCCGTATGCGGTGGTAGGTGTCTATAGTTACTCTAAAGCGAATACTTGTATCATCTACCCTATTGTTTCTGCATTCCGTAGAAAGTGTCACAAAAACCTCGTCGGACTGCGACATTATTGCTTTTAATACACGGTACTGTTGACCTGTAAAGCCGGTAAATGCATCTATAAACACAGCATAACCGTTAAAAATACCGTGCTTTTCAATAGCCTGTGCCATATATGACAAAATATCCTGCGTATGTGTATAGCTGCCCTCAACCAGGGTACTGTATGTATCTAAAATAAGTGCGGTTTCCTCCAGCTTTTGTTTTAGTGTAGTGTTGCTTACCTGTGCTTTTACAGCCAATAAATCATCGGAAGCAATGCAGTTGCTTTTGTATTCGTTGATAGTTGCAAGCATAGTATCAACAAAGCTTCTGTTTTTAATTTGCTTTTTATACAGGTTAAGACTGTCCGAGCAGCTTTCAACCGCAAGGCTCATAAGTATTTTAGATGTGCCCTCATCTAAAAAGTCCTTATTCAGCCCTCCCACCAATGAGAAAACATACTTAATCATAGTAGTAAAGCTAAGTATTTTTACATTTTCGTCTATAGCTCTGCTGTCGCTGTCCAGAAAGTAAAGACCTGTTTCAAAAGAAAACTGTTCAGGTACAAGTACCAAAACCGGCTTTCCGCTGTCTATATATTTGCCGGCAGCCTCTCTTAAATATCGGCTTTTTCCGCTGCCGCTTCTTCCAAGTAAAAGATTTAGCATTAAAACACCATCCCTAATTAATTATACACTGATTATATTGCAAAGGCTGTACCGTATTCTACCCACACTTAGAAATTATTTAAGAATTTCTGCTGTGCATTTGTTACCCTGAACACCTGTAATTTTAACATCATAAATTTTATTACTTAGGTTTTCATCGCTTTTAACAACAACATGGGTATAATTTTTTGTGTAGCCCTCATAAAAGCCGTTTTTTTCACGCTCAAACAACACTGATTCTACTCTGCCTACCTGGGAATTTAAAAAATCTGTCATTGTTTTTGTTGTTACTTCTATCATTGCTTTTGAACGAATATTCTTTATGTTTTCAGGCACTTGGTTTTCTGCCTTGTCAGCAACAGTACCCGGACGGCGTGAATATGCAAAAACATGAACTCTTGCAAAGGCTGTCTTTTTTGCAAAATCCAAGGATTCCTTAATTTCCTCTTCGGTTTCGCCCGGAAAACCGACCATAATGTCTGTGGTAATTGCACAGTTGTCAAAGGCGTTTCGCAAATCATTCACTATTTCTGTATAATCCTCGGCTGTATAGTGACGGTTCATTCTCTTTAAAGTTGCATTACAGCCGCTTTGCAGTGATAAATGGAACTGTGGGCATAGCTTCGGCTGTGCGGCAAGCCTTTCTATAGTGTGCCTGTCCATTCTTTCAGGCTCCAAAGAGCTTAATCGTACACGCTCAATGCCGTCTACTGCACAGGCGGCCTCAATAGCGTCCGCAAGGTTTATGCCAAATTCCTGACCGTAGGCAGAAAGGTTAATTCCCACAAGAACAACCTCCTTAAAGCCCTTAGAAGCAAGCTGATTAAGCTCCTCTGTTAGTTGGTCAAGAGGCTTTGAGCGTACTCTGCCACGGGCATAAGGGATAATACAGTATGAGCAAAATCTGTTACAGCCGTCCTCGATTTTAACAAAGGCCCTTGTTCTTTCTGTAAATGCAGATATTGCCATACTTTCAAACTTATCGCCTGTTTCGTGCTGAACAACAGCATTTATTCTTGTATGATTCAATAAGTACTGCTGTATAGTCGGAACAACTATATTTCTTGATTTATTCCCAAGAATAATATCTGCCTCTATAAAGCGTTCATCATTAGGAAACGCCTGCGGCAAACAGCCTGTAAGAACTAATACACAGTTTGGATTTTCTCTTTTTACCCTGTGCATAAGCTTTACCGCCTTGCTGTCGCTTGCTGAGGTTACAGTGCAGGTGTTAATAATAACAATATCTGCACTATTATGCTCTGCAGTATATTCAAAGCCGCTTTGGCACAGCTTTTCGTGCATTATTTGCGATTCGTACTGATTAACCTTGCAACCAAGTGTAAAAATATAAAACTTCATAACATACTCCTTGCTTTTTAAAAATGTGTCATTAATTTCGCAAAATGTTCAATTTCTGTAGTGATTTGTTCTAAAAGTAAGTTTATAATATTGACTTTATAAAAAAAGGTGGTACAATACATTTTAGATAATTTACAGAGGAGGAAAGAAAAATGTATTCAACTACAATATATATTCCAGACCTAGCCACTGCTAAAAGATTCGTTGAGGTTGCTGAAAAGTACCCTGACATCACAATGTCTATTAAGAGTGATAACCTTGAAATTGATCCGCACTCAATTATGGGCGTACTAAGTCTTGACCTAAATAAAAGACTTACTCTTGAAACCAGTGATATGGTTACAGATGAATTTAAAAAGGATTTAACACCTTTTATGGCTGACCCTGAGGCGTAATTTCTCACCCAGAAATATCATATTTTCTAAGTATAATGTTACTTAAGAAAAAAGTCAATATTTTAGGCACTGCTTATGCAGTGCCTTTTTTGATAAATAATTTCCTGTTAAGTTGTAGCCACAAAGACAAAAAACATATGTAATAAGCTTATGAGTTTTTGTCTACCTGGTGAAATTTCTTTAGATTGCCTGTTTTTTCACTTCTTTTGTCAAGCTCTGCAAGAACATCGTCCATAGCAATGCCCTGATTTACCATCATTACAGTTAGGTGATACATTAGGTCGGCAATTTCGTAAACAGTTTCGCCGTTATCATTATTTTTAGCCGCAATAATAGTTTCGCTGCACTCCTCGCCTACTTTTTTTAGAATTTTGTCTAAGCCCTTGTCAAACAAATAGCAGGTGTATGAGCCTTCCTGTGGATTTTCTTTTCTGTTGACTACTGTTTGGTACAGAGCCTGTAAAACATCGTTACTCATTTTCGTTTTCTCCTGTTTTAAAACTTTTTAATTTAGTATAAAAGCAACTGTGGTTGCCTGTGTGGCACGCCGCACCGATTTGCTCCACTGTAATAAGCAAAGTGTCATCGTCGCAGTCACCGTAAATATCTACAATTTTCTGTAAATGACCTGAGGTTGCTCCCTTGTTCCACAGCTCCTGTCTGGAACGGCTGTAAAACCAAGTGTAGCCTGTTTCAAATGTTTTTTCCATTGACTCTCTGTTCATATAGGCAAGCATAAGCACCTCGCCCGTAGAGGCCTCTTGTATTACAGCGGGAATTAACTCACCCTTTTTAAAAAACTTATCAAAGTTCATCTACAATCTCCTTATTGACTATTTCGTCAGACAAAGACGACGCCTGTATAGCTGTTTTTAAATCAAGATCGCCTGTGTATATAGCCCTGCCTGTTATAGTTCCATACAGCTTTAAAGCAGAAACATTCAGAATATCCTTTAGGCAGGAAATACCGCCGCTGGCTATAATGTGGCAGGATACAGAGTTTTGCAGTCGGTCAAGCTGGTCAAGGTTTGGGCCTGACAGCATACCGTCTTTGGATATATCAGTAAATATAATATACTGAACGCCAATATCCTCCATTCTTTTTGCCAGCTCTATAAACTCAATTTTTGATTGGTCAGTCCAGCCCTCGGCACACACCATACCGTTCATAGCGTCAATGCCTACGGCAATTCTTTCGCCGTATGCCTTTACGGCATCCTTTACGAAGTCAGGGTTTTTAACAGCGGCTGAGCCTAAAATAACACGGCTGATGCCGTTGTTTAAGTACATCTCAACACGCTCCATATTTCTTATGCCGCCGCCGACTTCTACATTAAGTCCGCTGCTTTTAGCTACATCAATTATTAAATCCTTATTCTGAACCGTTGCATCCTTAGCACCGTCAAGGTCAACCATATGCATCCACTGTGCACCGGCAGCCTTAAAGCTTTGTGCTGTTTCATAAGCATTTTCGGCAACCTTTTCAACTGTGTTGTAGTCGCCCTTCTGCAGGCGAACACATTCGCCGTCCTTAATATCAATTGCAGGTAAAATAATCATAATACTCTCTCCTTTTCAGGACTTATAAATCAAGCGAGCCTTTTGTGGAAAGTGTTTCACCGTTATTTGTCTGTGCAACTGCCGTCTTTAATGCATGAGCAACAGCCTTAAAAACAGCCTCTATTATGTGGTGGCTGTTGTTGCCGTATAGGCTGTTAATATGCAGGGTTATGCCGGCATTAACGGCAAACGCTCTGAAAAACTCCTCGGTCATACAGCAGTCGTAAGCACCTACCACTGCCTGGGGATATTCAGCTTTAAATACCAAAAACGGCCTGCCGCTTACATCTACAGAGGCAAAGGCAAGAGCCTCGTCCATAGGTATATAAAACGAGCCGTAGCGGTTTATTCCGCCCTTGTCGCCAAGTGCTTCATAAAAAGCCTTACCCAAAACAATACCGGTATCTTCTATAGTATGATGACAGTCAACATATAAATCGCCCTTAACCTTTACGCACAGACCAAATCCGCCGTGTAGTGCAAGGGCTGTAAGCATATGGTCAAAAAAGCCTATGCCTGTGTCTATGTCTGCATTACCGCCGTCAAGGCTTAACGAAACGGTAATTTCAGTTTCTTTTGTTTTTCTTTCCACACTTGAGCTTCTCATTTTAGTCCCTTTCAGCTAAAAATTCGTTAAGCAGCTCTAAAACAACCTTATTTTCATCTTCTGTACCTGCTGTAATGCGAAGATAGTTGTTCATTAAACGAACTGCCACTCCCCTACTTAAAAGAAAATCAAAAATATCCTTGCTGTAATCTGTTTTTACAAATACAAAATTTGAACAGCCGCTGACAATTTGCAGCCTTTGGGAATATGCATTTTCAATTTTCTTTAGTCCATTATACAAATTTTCCCTTAAACTTACAATAGCACCTCGTCTATTTTGTAGGAATTCTTTATTATTATAAATTATAGCACCGATTTTTTGTGAAACTGTGTTTACATTATATGGCGATTTAACCGCTTTTAGTGCATTTGAATTAACTCTATTTGCAACAGCAAAGCCCAGACGAATTGCCGCCGCACCTATTGCCTTTGAGGCAGTACGCATAACAATAAGGTTGTCGTAATCATTTACCAAATCTAAAACAGAGCTGTCCCAAAAGTCCATATACGCTTCATCCATAATAACAAGTGCGTCTACAGATGTAATAAGCTTTATAACATCCTCCCTGCTTATGCCTTTTGATGTAGGGTTGCAAGGGTTTGAGAAAACAACTCCCCTTGCTCCGCTTTCATTTACTGTTTTTATGACTGTATCAATATTAATCGTTAAATCCTCGTTTTTAGGTACAGATACGCATTTCAGCTCTGCCAGTGAGGCGTAAAAGCGATACATTGAAAAATCCGGCTCAACAGTTACCAATGTTTCGCCTGCCATCATAAATGTTGTCATAAGCAGTGTAATAAGCTCGTCAGAGCCGTTAAAAACGGTTACATTTTCCGGACTGATGCCATAATAATTTGCAAAGGCACCGCAAAGCTCTGTTGCGTATGGGTCAGGGTAACGGTTGTAGTCAATATTTTCTACAGCATTTTTTATTTGGTCAAGCATATCCTGCGGAAGATTAAAGCAGCACTCATTAGCGTCCAGCCTTACTCTGTAGCTTCCTGTTATAGGTGAATAAGGCTCAAGCTCTGATATTTTTTTATTTAGTTTATACACAAAATCAATCCTTTACTTCATTTTCCTTACGAACAATAATAGAATTTGCATGGGCTGTTAAACCCTCTGCATTTGCAATGCGAATAATGTCGTCAGCTGCATCCAACAAAGCATTTTTTGTGTAATAAATAAAGCTGGACTTTTTAATAAAGCTGTCAACAGACAGCGGCGAGAAAAACCTTGCTGTACCGCTTGTAGGCAAAACATGGTTTGGGCCTGCAAAATAGTCGCCAAGCGGCTCCGGAGAATAGTTGCCGAGAAATACCGAGCCGGCATTGTCGAGCTTGCCCACATACTCCATTGGGTTTTCACAGCAAACCTCCAGGTGCTCCGGTGCAAGAATATTTGCAAACTCTACAGCCTCGTTAATGTTTCTGCATACAATAATAGCACCGTAATTTTTAAGGGATTTCTCTATAATGTCCTTACGCTTTAGGTTTGCAGACTGCTTTTTAAGCTCGATGTTTACCTCGTTTGCCAGTTCATCACTGTCTGTAAGCAAAATTGCGGAAGCAAGTATGTCATGCTCTGCCTGTGACATAAGGTCAGCCGCCAAATAATCTGCCCTTGCAGTTTTATCTGCAACAATCAGAATTTCAGACGGGCCTGCAATCATATCAATATCAACAGTACCGAAAAGCAGCTTTTTGGCTGTGGCAACAAAAATATTGCCGGGGCCTACAATTTTGTCTACCTTTGGCACGGTTTGTGTTCCGTAAGCAAGTGCCGCTACAGCCTGTGCGCCACCCATTAGGAATACTCTGTCTACACCTGCAACAAGTGCGGCCGCCATAATATCAGGATTAGGCTTGCCGTCCTTTCCCGGAGGAGTAACCATTATAATCTCCTCTACGCCGGCAATTTTAGCCGGAATAGCGTTCATTAAAACAGATGATGGGTACGCAGCAGTACCGCCCGGCACATATATGCCTACTCTTTTAAGTCCTCTTACACGCTGTCCTAAAATAACACCGTTGCTCTTTGTGGTTAGCCAGCTTTGCTGCAGCTGTCTTTGGTGAAAATCTCTTATATTTACAGCGGCTTTCTCCAGGGACTCGTAAACCTTGCCATCACATTTAGAGGCATATTCCTTTAGCTGCTCGTTTGTAATTTCAGGTTGCTCTACCCTTGAACCGTCAAACTTAAGTGTGTATTCTTCAACAGCCTTGTCGCCGTTTTCCTTTACATTTTTTAGAATGTCGGCAACTATTGCTGTTACATCCTTGTCGTTATTTTCGCAGCGTGCCTTTAGGTCAGCTATAAATTTATATTCAGCAGTACCGTCTGCCATTACCTTTGAAATCATAATAACATCTCCGTATTATCTATTTTCGTTTATCTTACCGTATATTTTATCGACTATTGCTTCAATTTCTTTCTTTCTGAATTTTAGTGACGCAGTATTGGCAATTAATCTGGCTGATATCGGAACAATATCCTCAAACACCTCAAGACCGTTTGCCTTTAGTGTAGAGCCTGTTTCCACAATATCCACTATGGCGTCAGAAAGCTCCAAAAGGGGTGCAAGCTCAACACTGCCCTCAATTTTAATGCAATGAATGTCCATACCCTTTTTCTCAAAGAAAGAACGGGCAACATTAGGGTATTTGGTAGCAATTGTTTTTATGTTATGACCTGCGTAAAAATCTGTGCCTGCTTTACCCGCCAACGCAAATTTACATCTGCCAAAGCCTAAGTCGAGCAGTTCAAAAAACTTAGTTCCGTTTTCAAGAATTGTATCCTTGCCCACTACTCCCAAATCGCACACGCCATGTTCAACATAGGTAATAACATCTGCCGCTTTTGCAAGCACAGCCTCAATTTCACCGTTGCCTATTGGCAAAATAAGCTTTCTGCCTTTATTTCTTACGGCCTCGCAGTTGTAGCCAAGCTCTTCCAACAAATCTATGGTATCCTTTTCAAGTCTGCCCTTTGTAAGAGCAATTCTAAGTGGTTTCATAATTATACAGCCCTCATTTACCTTATATTTCTTCGATTCTTGTCTTTACATTAACAACACATATTTTCTTTATGCCGTTCTTCTGTGCATAAAATCTTGCACTGTCCTCAGATGAAAATACACTGTATTCACAGGTATAGCCCTTACTGATAAGCTCCTCTTTTACCTTTAAAGCCTCTATCTCAAAGCCGTCGTCGCCGTGCACTATATAATCTGCCGGCTTCGATTTTTCGGTGCCGTTAATATTCAGGTATATTCTTGCAAGCTCATCTACATTTATACCAAAGCCTGCCGCACAAATGGACTTCTGAAATTGGTTAAGCAAATGGTCATACCTGCCGCCTGTAAGAACAGCATCGCCGCTGCCCTCCACATAGCCGCAGAATGTCATATGACTGTAATAGTCGTTTTTCTGTACCATACCCAGGTCAATCATAAGCTTGTCCTCAGGCAGCAGCTTTGAAAGAGCCTGGTACAAATCCTTTAAATAAAACAGTGCATATTCTGCCTCGGTATCCTTAAACAGAGGCAATGCCTTTGCAAAAATCTCCTCACCGCCGAAAAGCCTTGGCAGCTTCATAAGAGCCTTTGTTGTTTCGTCCTGTGGTATTTCATCAAGTAATGTTGTAAGAGCAGAATAGTTTTTGGACTCAATGTAACCACGAATTTCTTCTTTTTTCTCGTCGCTGACAGTAAGCTTATTTAAAATTGCCTTTAGGAATGCGGCGTGACCCAGCTCAATTCTAAAATCCGGTGTAATTTTTCTTAGGATTTCGGTAGCGGAAATAATAAGCTCCAAATCCGCACGCTTTCCGCCTGCACCTATAAGCTCCATACCTGCCTGACGAATCTCGTTATCCTTACCGGCAAGGGCCTTATTGTTGCGGTAAATAGGCTGATTATAACAAAGACGAAGCGGCAGTGACTCGTCCTGAAGTCTTGTTGATACCATTCTTGCTATAGGCACAGTTGAATCCGGACGCATAACAAGCAGTCTGCCCTTTTTGTCTGTGGAAATAAACATTTCCTCCGGCATATATCCAAAGCCATCCAAATTAAAGGTGTCAAAAAATTCAAGTCCCGGGGTGATAACCCGGTGATAACCCTTTTCTTTAAAAACAGTATTTATCATACTGCTAACGGAATTAATTGCGTTTGATTCTTCAAACAATAAATCTCTTGTTCCCTCAGGAGTTAGTTTGTAATATTTTCTCATAAAGCTACCTCGTCCCTTAAAATTCACTTTAGCGTGCTACTATAATAACACGCTAAAGCTGTAATGTCAACTAAAAAAAGTTTTATTTACTGTAAATTTGACACGCACATTAATTATAACAAATATAGACTGATAATGCAAAAAATTTCCGTAAAAAAGGAGCAAACACAGTTTGCCCCCTAAATTTAATCGTGATTGTGGCGGTCGTTATCCTTGTGACCGTTTTTCTTGCTGTTTATTTTTACATTGTCCTTAATGGTTTTATACAGCTTGGTGTTTTTAAAGTTAATAGGCTCTTTGCCTGAATTGTTTAATATGTCGGTCGTAGGCGTTTCGCCCAGACTTTGTAAATAATCCTTCTCTTTAAGTCTTTTGTTCACAAAGTTGCCCATCATAACATATATTACCGCAAACAGCGGAACAGCTACAAACATACCTACTACACCGAACAAGCCACCGCCCAGGATAACGCTTGCCATTATCCAGAAGCCCGACAGTCCTATAGACGAGCCCATTACCTTTGGGCCTATTAGGTTGCCGTCAATCTGCTGTAAAATTAATATAAATACCGTAAACCAAAATGCTTCTACAGGATTTACAATTAACAGAATTATAATACTAGGCACTGCACCGATTACAGGGCCGAACATAGGAATTATGTTTGTAACGCCTATAATAACGCTAATTAGCATTGCATAGTCAAAACGGAATATAGACATACCTATAAAGCACAGCATACCCATTATAAGAGAATCTATTATTCTGCCGTAGATAAATCTGCCGAATTTGTGGTTTGTAAGCTCTGCAACTTCAAAAACCTTTGGCAAAAGCTTTTCAGGCAAAACCGCAACTGTAAACTTTTTTGTTTGGTAAATAAGCTTATCCTTGCAGGCAAGAAAGTAAAATGAAATTACGATACCCATTACCACATTATAAACATTTGTAGTAACCTGTACTGCAACATTAAATATGTCAGGACCAAAGGTATTTGCAATTTTTGAAACAAAGGCTCTAAGCTCACCGCCGGTAATAATCTTAACAAGTGAGTTTACAATAGAAAACAGGTCGTTATCCTCTTTCAGCTCAATGTGCAAATACTGGTCGCATACATTTATCAGCCACAGCTTAAATTCGTCTGCATAGCTTGCAAAGTTTGTGGCAAGCTTGTTAAAGCTGACTACCAGCTGTGGAATAATAATTACTATTAAAAATGCAACAATTCCAAATACAATTAAATACGCTAAAACAAGTGATATAGGTTTTCGTGCCTTTTTCACCATATTAAATTTGCTGTCTGCCATTCCTTTTAGAAGCTTGTCAGAAAAGAACATATACGGCTTGTTAATCAAAAAGGCTATACAGAAGCCTATTATAAACGGCATAGCAACTATAAGCACCAAGCCTACAGCGTCAAAAAGATATTTAATATTATCTTTAAGATACAGGCAAAGTCCGCCTATGACAACTAAAACAATTATTTGCTTAAATCTTTTTTTGCTCATTACTTCCTCCTTTAACCAAACAGTGACATTTGGCTGCTTTCCGGAATATCCGCAAGAGCTCCCGCCTCTTTCAGCGTTTCTATAACTGCTGTGGAAACTCCTGTTCTGGACTTTAGTTCCTCGATAGACAGGTATTCTCCCTGCTTTCCGCCTTCTGCCAAGCTAACGGCAGCTGCCTCGCCTACGCCGGAAAGTGAACAGAATGGCAGTCGAATTTGCTTACCCTCTATAACAAACATTTTAGCCTCTGATTTATATATGTCAATAGGCAATGCGGTGATTCCTCTTGCAAGCATTTCATTTACAATTTGCAGAGTATCCAGCTCTGCCTTGTCTGTAGCTGTTGCCTCGTTTTTAGACTGTTTGTTTTTAATTGCGTTTATTTTTGCTACAACAGCCTCCTTGCCCTGCAAAACCGTTACAGCGTCAAAGCCGTCGCTGCGTACTGTAAAATACGCTGCATAATATTCAATAGGCTTATGCACCTTGTACCAGCCAAGCCTAAGTGTGGCAATCATATATGCTGCTGCGTGTGCCTTAGGGAACATATACTTAATTTTCATACAAGAGTCAATATACCACTGCGGCACATTGTTGTCCTTCATAGCCTGCATATGCTCTTCTGTAAGCAGCTTTGTAGCATTACCCTTACGGACAATTTCCATTATTTTAAATGCCATTTTCGGCGGAAGCCCCTTATGCAGCAAATATGTCATAATACTGTCACGGGTACCTATAACCTCTGAAATTGTACAGGTGCCGTTTTTAATAAGGTCGGCTGCGTTACCTATCCATACATCGGTACCATGTGACAGACCGGAAATCTGCAGCAGGTCAGAAAAGGTTTTCGGCTGCGATTCCATAAGCATTTGTCTTACAAAAGGTGTGCCAACCTCCGGCAAAGAAAATGTACCGGTTTCACAGTCTATATCCTCCGGCTCTATACCTAAGGCGTGCGGCGATGTAAACAGTGAAATAACATCGGGGTCACTCATCGACACCTCCATTACCGGTATGCCTGTGAACATTTCAAGATAATGGTAAATAGTAGGAACATCGTGACCAAGCTCATCAAGCTTACAAATAGTATCGTGTATAGAATGAAAGTCGAAGTGGGTGGTAATATTGTCGGAGTCCTGCTTATTGGCAGGCCTTTGTACAGGGCAGAAGTCATATACCTCCATACCCCTCGGCACAACAACCATACCGCCCGGGTGCTGACCTGTAGTTCTCTTTACACCTGTACAGCCTATAGACAGGCGTTCCATCTCTGCTTTGCTTAGGTTTGTTCCGGTTTCCTCCATATATTTTTTTACATAACCATATGCGGTTTTGTCTGCAACTGTAGCAATAGTACCTGCCTTAAACACATTGTCCTTACCGAACAGCTCTTCTGTATATCTATGCGAGCTGGACTGATATTCACCGCTAAAGTTAAGGTCAATATCAGGGGTTTTGTCACCCTCAAAGCCCAGGAAGGTTTCAAAAGGAATTTCGTGACCGTCCTGCAAATACGGCGTACCGCATTTTGGACAATTTTTATGTGGCAAATCAAAGCCGGAGCCGTACTCGCCATGCTCAAAAAATTCACTGTTTTTACAATTTGGGCATACATAATGGGGACAAAGAGGATTAACCTCTGAAATACCCGACATAGTGGCAACAAAGGACGAACCTACAGAACCTCTGGAGCCTACCAAATAGCCGTGTGCTTCGCTGTCTGCAACCAGCTTTTGGGCTGTCATATACAATACGGAGAAGCCGTATTTTGTAATGGCACCAAGCTCACGGTCAAGCCTGTCTTTAACAATTTTCGGCAGTGGGTCGCCGTACTTTTCCTTTGCTCTTTGCCATGTAATAGTGGTAAGCTGCTCCTCCGCACCGTCAATAAACGGTGGGAATACTCCCGGCGGAATCGGTCTTACCTGCTCTATCATATCTGCAATTTTATTTGGGTTTTCTACAACAATTTCGTACGCTTTTTTCTCCCCTAAATACTCAAATTCTTTCAGCATTTCAGCTGTTGTTCTGAAATAAAGCGGTGCTTGGTTGTCGGCGTCGCTAAAGCCCTTAGAGGTCATAAGAATTTTTCTGTATTCACTTTCATGAGGGTCCATAAAGTGAACATCGCAGGTTGCAACAACCATTTTACCCAGCTGGTCTGCTAAGCGTATTATGGTTTTATTATACTCCTGTAATTCCTTTTCATCCTTTGCAGTACCGTTTTGCAGCATAAAGGCATTGTTGCCTATAGGCTGAATTTCAAGATAATCGTAGAAGGAGGCAATTTCCTTAAGCTCGTTCCACGGCTTACCGGCTGCTACTGCTCTAAACAGCTCGCCTGCCTCACAGGCACTGCCTATAAGTAAGCCCTCTCGGTACTTCACAAGCTCTGACTTTGGTATGCGGGGGTTTCTGTAGAAATACTTCATATGTCCAAAGGAAATAAGCTTGTATAAATTCTTTAAGCCTGTTTTATTCTTTACAAGAATTATCTGATGATACGCTCTTAGCTTGTTTGGGTTTGCACCCACTATATTTGTGTTAATATCCTTTACCTGTGTAATGTGATAATCGCTTTCTAAACGCTCTGTGAAATTAACAAAAATTTTTGCAAGCATTTCAGCGTCATCTGTAGCCCTGTGGTGGTTAAACTTACCCAAACGCAGGTAATCCGCTATGGTATTAAGCTTATAATTTTTAATATCACGCAGTATAGATTTTGCTATTGCCAATGTATCTATAGAGGTATAGCTATACGGCAGGTCACAGCGTTCTGCTGTTGCCCTTATGAAAGAAGTATCAAAGTCTGCATTATGCGCAACAAGTATTGCATTGTCACCGCAAAACTCCATAAATTTAAGCAGTGCTTCCTTTTCCTCCGGTGCGTCTGCCACCATATCGTTAGTAATGCCTGTCAGCTGTGTTATTTTAGCCGGTATAGGCATATGTGGATTAACAAAGGTAGAAAAATAGTCAAGCAGCTCACCGTTTTTTACACGCACTGCACCAATTTCCGTAATTCTGTCCTTTGAGGCATTTAAACCGGTTGTTTCTATGTCAAAGCATATAAATTCATCTGTAAGCTCCTTGCTGTTGCTGCCCTTTACAGCAGAAATCATATCATTTACAAAGTAAGCCTCTGTACCATATATAATTTTAATTTTTTCGGGTATTTTTTCTTCCCCCTCGTTATAAGGGGTAATGCCGTAAAACTTCTTTTGTTTTTCCTCATTAAAAGCAATGCCGTTTATTTTTTCTGCTGTATTCATAGCCTCGGGAAATGCCTGTGCTACACCGTGGTCAGTAATAGCTATGGCTTTATGCCCCCACTTTGCGGCACGCTTTACAAGGTCGCCGGCAGCATTAACGCCGTCCATAGATGACATATTGGTATGCAAATGAAGCTCTACACGCTTTGTTTCTGCATTATCCACAACCTCAGTAACCTGCGCCGTAGAAATAGCCTTGCCCGAAAAGATAGTATCTCTTGCGTAGCTGTCATACTCTACCTTACCCTTAACGACAATAACATCGCCTTTTTTTATTCCGCTGAGCTGCTCCTGCTTTTTGACATTATCAAATATTTTTACAACAATAGAGTTAGTATAATCTGTAATAGAATATGTAGTAATAAAGTATTTTCCGTCTTTTGTAATTTTAGTTTCTGTATTGAAAATCTTACCCCATATAATGGTCATACCAAGGTCTTCGGTTAAATCCTTAATAGGCGTAGGCTTTTCTTTGCTTAGTGTACCGTAAACAGATGTATAACTGCCTGTAACCAGCTGTGGGTAAAGGGATTCACCACTACGCACTTCAATAGTGCTGTTTACCTTTTCTGCCTTATGCTTAGCCTGTTTTTTAACGGCAGTTTCCATTGCACTTTCGTAGTCCTCCATTTTGGTAACTGCTGTTTCCCTAATTTCCTTTACAATATTGTCCTGCTGTTTTGAAATATTTACAGGCAATTCGGTGTCAACCTCCAAAACCCCTGTGTATTCAATTTTAAATTGCAAGTCAAATTCTTCCTGAATGATTTTTGCCAGTGCTTTATCAAAGCCCTTTTTCTGCAAAATTTCTTTTCCGCCATGGAAAAGCTCAACTGTAAGAGCATCACCGTTTACGGTTGCTTTGGAATCATTTAGCGAGCCATTAAAGGTTGGGGTATCTTTCTTTAGCTGTAAAACCAACTGTGGGTAATACTCCGCCTTAAAAAGTTCCTTTGTAAAGTGAGGTTTGATTGTAAAAGCATATGGCGAAAGAGTAGAAGCTTTTACGGCATCCTCCAGTTTAAATACTGCCTGCCGCTCTACCAAATTATTCAGTTGTAAAAATACAGTAATTTTCCCTGCTTTTCTGTCATAGCGAATGTTTATAACCTCTGCGCCGGCAATAGCCATAGGGATTTGTTCCGCACTTAGATATTTGGAAAATAAAGCTTCAAAAGACACCATTATAATTTTTCAACTTCCTTAATTAATTCTTCAATAAGCTTATCCTCGGGTACCTTTCTGATAATTTCGCCCTTTTTAAAGATAAGCCCAACACCGTTGCCGCCTGCTATGCCAATGTCAGCCTCCTTAGCCTCTCCGGGGCCGTTTACGGCACAGCCCATTACTGCAACCTTTATATTTTTATTGCAGTCACGAAGTCTGTTTTCAACCTCTGTTGCAATGGATATTAAATCTATTTTTGTTCTGCCGCAGGTTGGGCAGGATACAAACTGTACACCGTCTTTGCGTATATCAAGAGCCTTTAGAATATCCTTTGCGGCATATATTTCTTTTACCGGGTCGGCCGTCAGAGAAACTCTTATTGTGTCGCCTATTCCCTGCAAAAGCAAAGCACCCAAGCCGGCAGAGGATTTTATAATTCCCATTCGCTCTGTGCCTGCCTCTGTTACACCCAAGTGCAAAGGATAATTACATTTTTCGGCTGCAAGCTTATATGCGTCAACCATAGTTTTAACATTTGATGATTTCATTGAAAGCACAATGTTAGTGTAGTCAAACTTTTCTAAAAGTGAAGCATGGTAAAGTGCACTTTCACAAAGCGCCTCAGCTGTAGGAGAACCGTATTTGGCAAGTATCTCCTTTTCTACCGAACCGGAGTTTACACCGATTCTTATTGGAATTTCCTTTGGTTTGCAGGCATCTACAACAGCCTTTACCCTGTCTGTGCCGCCGATGTTGCCGGGATTAATTCTTATTTTATCTACACCGGCCGCAACCGACTCTATTGCAAGCTTATAATCAAAATGTATATCTGCCACAACAGGCATTTTTACATTTTCCTTTAGTGCCGGTATAAGCCTGACAGCCTCCATATTCGGTATGGCTATTCTTATAATTTCACAGCCTGCTTCTTCAAGCCGAACGGCCTGCTTTACGCTGTTTTCTATGTCAGAGGCAGGAATGTTCAGCATTGACTGAATTGATACCGGAGCACCTCCGCCTACTAAAACATTGCCAACTTTAACTTGTTTTGTTTCACTCATATTATACACCTGTTGTTAATTTTGCAGAGCAACGCTTTTAATTAATTGCTCTGCAAATATTTGCTTGTTATATAAAACTATTTACTGAATTGCGTTTGTAAATTATCAGCCTCCGCTGAAGCCCTCGCCGGAAAACAAACGCATAACATCCTTAAAGGAGATTAATATCATAAACGCTATTAATATTAAAAAGCCTACAGTATGAACAACACCCTCATATTTAGGCGGTATTGGCTTACGCCTTACTGCCTCAATTAGCAGGAAGAAAAATCTGCCGCCGTCAAGTGCCGGAATAGGCAGCATATTAAATATACCCAGGTTTACGGATATTACCATCATCATAAATATAAGGTTATTTAATCCGTTTAAAAAGCTTGTTTCCAGTCCCATAGAAGTAGCCTCTGTAATAGCACCGGCTGCACCTATAGGACCGGAAATATCATTCATTGAAAACTGACCGGTTACCAGTCCTATTAAGCTTGCCCAAATCATACGCACTACAGAGTAGGTTTGCTGAAAGGTTTGGGTTATAACTGTACCAATGTTCTTTTCAATAGGCTTAACATAAAAGTCAAGCTGAATGTATTTTCTGCCGGAGGAATCGGTAGTGGTGTCAAATTTAATGTTACCTAAGTCCTTTAGCTGACCGTCACGGTAAACCTGAATGTCAGGCGAATCGGTCTTCATAGTTGCAAGCGAAAATGAAAAATCTCTTGCAGTATAAATTGCGTATCCGTCTATTGATGCCAGTGTGTCCCCCACCTGCAAGCCCTGTGAAGATGATTTTGCATTTTCGTGAAACGACTCTATAGTGGTTGAGGCATACACAGGCTCCTGTACCACAAGCACGCACATAAGCACAAGTCCTAAAAGTATGTTATTAAATGCACCTGCAACAATTATTATCATTCTCTGCCAAAGTTTAGCCTTGCCAAAGGCACGGGGATTGTCGCTTTCTTCGTCCTCGCCCTCCATTTTGCAGTAACCGCCTAATGGAAAAAGCCTAAAGGAATACTGCGTTTCGCCTCTTTTAAAGCCAAAAATCTTTGGACCCATACCCAGTGCAAATTCATGCACCAATACCCCTGATTTTTTTGCACAGATGAAATGTCCGAATTCATGTGACAAAATTATTAACTCAAAAAGAAGAATACCGATTATTATAAGTAATGCTGCCTGTATTGTAATCAGTCCTTTCTTTAAAATGTATTCTAGAGCAGTATAGCATATAACCCTAAAAATCGCAGTGCGGCAATAAGCCTACAGCTTTGTATACTCGCTTAAAACAAATTCTCTTGCTGCTCTGTCAGTTTCTAAAATATCGTTTACAGATGTTATCTTACTATCGCCTGCTCTGCTTACCGCTTTAGCTACAAGCTCGCCAATTTGCAAAAACTTTATTTTTCTGTTTAAAAACAAATCAACTGCCTGTTCGTTTGCACCGTTTGCCGCAACAGGTGCAAGCTCGCATTTTTTTACTGCCTGTATGCACTGTGACAGGCAGGTAAAGGTTTCGTAGTCCGGCTTATAAAAAGTAAGAGGCGAAGCCTCTGTTAAGCTTAGCTGCTTTACCGGGGACTCAAACCTGTTTGGATAGGTAACAGCATACTGAATGGGAATACGCATATCTGCAACGCCCATTTGTGCAATTACCGAATTATCGGCAAATTCTACCATAGAGTGTATAATGCTTTCTCTGTGAATAACCACATCAATATTATCAACATCTACATCAAAAAGCCATTTTGCTTCTATAACCTCAAGTCCCTTATTCATCATAGTAGCGGAATCTATGGTTATTTTTTTACCCATACTCCAGTTAGGGTGATTAAGCGCCTGTTCAAGGGTTACATTTTCAAGCTCTGACTTGGTTTTGCCGAAAAACGGACCGCCTGATGCTGTAAGAATTATTCTTTTAAGCTCTTTTTTATTATTCATTCCCTGTAAGCACTGAAAAATTGCGGAATGCTCGCTGTCTACCGGGTACATATTAATATTATTTTTCTTTACAGCCTCCATAACCAACTTGCCGCCTGTTACAAGCGTTTCTTTATTGGCAAGGGCAATATTTTTCTTTGCATTAATTGCACTAAGAGTAGGCTGTAAGCCGACCATACCTACCACCGAATTAAGAACGGTGTCGGCACTGTCAATTACAGCAGCTTCTATAAGTCCGTCCATACCATATGAAACCTTTGTAGATGTATCAGCAATTTTTTCTTTTAAATCTTTCGCTGCCTGTTGGTTAAACATAACGGCAAGCTTCGGCTTAAATTCTCTGATTTGCTGTTCCATAAGCTTGGTATTAGACGCCGCTGTCAGTGCAGAAACCTTTAGGTTAAGCTTTCGTACAACATCAAGTGTTTGCGTTCCTATAGAACCTGTTGAACCTAAAATTGAGATATTCTCAGTCATAAATATACTTCCTTAATTTTATATAACCAAATAACCTTTTGCCTGCAAGGGCAAAAAGCGGTTAATTTACATACAAAATACCACTGCTAAAAATGCATGCAGCTAATAAAAGCGTACATTTGAAACGAAAAAAACAGCAGTACAATTAAACAAGGGGGTTATTTAATACCCCCTATTAACGCAAAATTATTAAGCTGCAGCTGTAAGCGGAAAATACTGTACAAAAACAAAAAGCATAGGTGCAGTCATAATAATACTGTCACACCTGTCTAGTATTCCGCCGTGACCCGGAATAATATTGCCGTAATCCTTTACCTTGCAGCTCCTTTTTATAAGAGAGAAAGTAAGGTCGCCTATTATTGATGTAACAGTGCCAATAGCGGCAACAACCAAAACTCCTATATAGTTTATAGCGACATTTCCATGAAAAATAATAAATTGGAAAACCAAGGCGTCTACAACTGCGCCTATTACGCCTATTATAACTCCGCCTACTGCGCCCTCTATGGTTTTTTTAGGGCTTACATTTGGGCAGAGCTTATGTTTTCCTAAAAAGCTGCCTACAAAATATGCACCGGCGTCGGAAACCCACGCTATTACAAAGCACAATGTTACATAAAATACCGAATGTGTTTCATCAAGAGCACAGGCGCCTGCCAAACAGCTTAAACCGAAAACAGTCAGACATACTGCTGTTAAAATATATGACATATCTGAAAATTTATATTCTTGATTTTTAACAATCAATAAAACAAAAATGTAGAATACAAATAAAAAGGCAACCATTTTCCACCAGCCTATAGGTACAAGCATAGGCAAAAGTGCCGCAAACAGCATACAAGGCGCTGTTATTTTTACATCTTTTATTAAAGCCTTTGCCGTAAGAAGCTCAACAGTACACGCCAGCGAAGCGATAGCACAGAGTATATTTACGCACAAGGGGAAATATCTGTTAAAAAACAAGGTCAGCAATATTAAAGGCACACCTATTATGGCAGATATAATTCTTGTTTTCATTTCTCTTTAACACCAACCTTTATACACCGCCAAAGCGTCTGTTTCGCTTAGCATATTCTATAATAGCACTGTCAAGCATATCTGTGGTAAAGTCCGGCCATAAAACATTCATAATTACATATTCTGTATAAGCAGACTGCCACAGCAAAAAATTGGATATTCTATATTCACCGCTCGGTCTTATAATAAGGTCGGGATCAGGCTGACCTGCTGTATACAAGTTGCTGCTGATAAGACTGTCATTAATATCACTTACGGTAATTTTCTTATCCTCAACCTGCTGTGCTATATTTTTTACGGCACGAACAATTTCATCCCGTGAGCCGTAATTCATAGCTATGTTCAGTACCATACCTGTTCGGTCGGCTGAGCAACGCTCGTTTTCATTTATAAGCTCCTGCAGCTCAGGAGAAAAAGCAGTTCTGTCGCCAATAAACCTTACAACAATATCCTCGTCCTTAAAATCTCTGATAGCTTCCTCAAGATAAGACTTAAACAATCCCATAAGGGCATTTACCTCGTCCTGCGGTCTTTTCCAGTTTTCTGTGGAAAAAGCATAAACGGTAAGGTATTTTATGCCAATGCTGCTGCAATATTTTGTAATTGTTCTAAAGGTTTTAGCCCCGGCACTGTGACCGGCACTGCGAGGCAAGCCCCTTTTCTTTGCCCACCTGCCGTTTCCGTCCATTATAATTCCTATATGCTCCGGCAGCTGAACATCCTGCAAGGCAATATTCTGCTTTTCATTGTTTTTTCCTTTTAGAAAAGGCAACATACTTCACCCTCCTAAGCAAATTCTATTGAAGAAAAATTAAATAGACATTATTTCCTTTTGCTTTTTCTCGGCAATAGCGTCAATTTCTTTAACAAATTTATCTGTTAAATCCTGAGTTTTCTTCTCTGCCTGCTTTAGGTCATCCTCAGTAATTTCGCTGTTTTTCTTCATAGCCTTAAACTTGTCAACAGCGTCACGCCTTACATTTCTTATGCCTACCTTGGCTTCTTCTGCAAGCTCCTTTACATCCTTAACAAGCTCTTTTCTTCTTTCCTCTGTAAGCGGTGGGAACACCATACGAAGTGCCTTACCGTCATTTTGAGGGTTAATGCCTACATCTGACATTTGAATAGCACGCTCAATAGGAGTAAGCACAGAAACATCCCAAGGCTGAATCATAAGTGTTCTTGCCTCTGTAACAGATACAGCCGCAAGCTGGTTGATAGGTGTAGGTGCACCGTAGTAGTCAACAGTTACCTTATCAAGCACTGCCGGGTTAGCTCTGCCTGCTCTTATTGCAGAATATTCATTATTTAAGTGGTCAATTCTTCTGTTCATACGCTCTTCAGCATTTTTTAATACAGTTTTCATATAAATAAGCTCCTTAAAATTATTTTACCAAAGTACCAACCTTTTCACCGCATACGGCTGATACTATATTTTCAGGATTTTCAATACTAAATACCAGAATAGGGATATTGTTGTCTGAACAAAGTGTAGCCGCTGTTGTATCCATAACAGCAAGGCCTTTGTTTAAAATGTCTAAATATGAAACCTCGTCAAACTTAACTGCGTTAGGGTTCTTCTTAGGGTCGCTGTCATAAATGCCGTCAACCATTGTAGCCTTTAGAATAATATCGGCATCAATTTCGGCTGCACGAAGTGCTGCTGCTGTATCTGTTGAGAAAAACGGGTTACCTGTACCACAGCCAAAAACAACTACTCTGCCCTTTTCAAGGTGGCGAACAGCTTTGTTTCTGATGTAAGGCTCTGCAACCTGCTGCATTGTAATGCCTGTTTGTACTCTTACTACAACATCAAGCTGCTCCAGTGCGTCAGCCACACCCAGTGCATTAATAACAGTAGCAAGCATACCCATATGGTCTGCTCTTGTTCTGTCCATCTTGCCGCTTGATCTTCCACGCCAAAAGTTACCGCCGCCAACTACTATAGCAACCTCTACGCCCATATCTACCAATTCCTTAATAGGCTTGCAAAACTTTAAAACTGTGTCGAAGTCGATTCCGTGCTTTTCGTTTCCGGCAAGTGCCTCTCCGCTAAGCTTTAACAGTATTCTTTTATATTTTGGTTCCATACTTTCTATCCCTTTCTGCTTAAAATCATTTTAAAACGGTCTTACACAGATACGCCAACCTTTGCACCCTTTACATACCGGACTGCATAGTAGGCGTTAGCATAATTATCCTTAATAATAATACTATATCTAAGAATTGTTGTAAAGTAAATGTTTTGATAATTAACTATATTTTAATAATATTTGCTGTATTACTCATACAGGTAAATATTATTTTTTGTACAAAAAGAGAGCCTAACCGAAAGGCTCCCCAATATAATAATTGCTTTTATAGACCATAGTATTTTGCGTTAAGCTCATTAAGAAAATCCTTAAAATATTTTGGCAGCTCAGAACTAAACTCCATATATTTGCCTGTTGTCGGGTGTATAAAGCCCAATTTTCCGGCGTGCAAGCACTGACCGCAAAGCTTTGTTATAACCTTTTTTGGTCCATAAACATCGTCACCTGCCACAGGGTGATTAATATACGCCATATGCACCCTTATCTGATGTGTGCGTCCTGTTTCAAGCTGAACAGCTAAATGCGTAAACTCCCCAAAGCGTTTAAGCACCTTAAAATGCGTAACAGCCTCTTTAGAGTTTTTGGCTGTAGCAGTCATCTTCTTTCTGTCGGAGGGGTTTCTTCCTATTGGCTGGTTTATTGTGCCGGAATCCTCTTTAATATTGCCGTAAACCACAGTTTGATACTCACGCGTAAAGCTGTGGTCTTTAATTTGCTGTGCAATAATTCTATGAGAGCTGTCATTTTTTGCAACTATAAGCAAGCCACTGGTGTTTTTATCTATTCTGTGTACTATGCCGGGGCGAAGAACACCGTTGATACCCGACAGACTGTCTTTGCAGTGGTACAGCAAGGCATTTACTAAGGTGCCTGTATAATTGCCCGGTGCAGGGTGTACAACCATTCCCTTTGGCTTATTTACAATTATTACATCATCGTCTTCATAAACAATATCAAGAGGAATATTTTCCGCTTCTGCCTCAAGTGGTACAGGGTCAGGAATTGTAATGCTTACAATATCACCTGTTTTTGTTTTGAAGCTCTTGCCCACTGTTTTTTTATTTACAGACACTTCTCCGTCTGCAATGTAGCTCTGAATTGCAGATCTGGTAATCTCCACAAGCTTTTCGCTAAGGAATTTGTCAATTCTCAAGCCCTCTTCGCCACTTACAACATTAAATACGAAACTTTTCATAGTTACTCTGCCCTACTGATTTTTTTGTCACTTTCATTGTTAAAAAACAGTATATATACAACAAGCATAATAGTACCGGCAGTAATGCAATAGTCAGCAAAATTACACACAGGACTAAAGAAAGAAAGCTGAATATAGTCTACAACATAGCTTAGATATACTCGGTCTATTAGGTTGCCTATACCTCCGCCTATTATCAAGCCCAGAGAAATCAGCAAAACCTTGTTCATCGGCTTTACCTTAATTAGGTATATAATTATTCCCAAAATCACAGCTATTGTAAACACAATAAACAGCCACCTTTGGTTCTGCAGCATACCAAAGGCCATACCCTTATTTTCACAGTAAAAGAATTTTACAAGTCCGCCCAAAATAGTAACTGTACCGCCGGACTGCAGTGTACTTGTAACAAGCAATTTAAGCAGCTGGTCGGCAGCTATGGCAACAATTGCTATAATAAAAGCTAATAGCATATTAACCCCTCCTTAATATAATATCAACAAAAATGTGGTGTATCACCAATACTATATGTCGGCTGCAATATACGGCAATTACAGCAGCCCCCTATTAAAGATAAGCTGCGGCACAACCTATATTTAGGCACAACATTCGGTATGACACACCACTATTATTTTCAGTAAATCACTATATTAACAAATATTATTCCTCAACAGCTGCTTCTGCTGCGTCTTCGCTTTCGGCATTTTGCTGAGCAGCCTGTTCCACTATATTTGAAATATCAGTCTCGGCTGTTTCGACAGCTGTAGCAAGAGGCTTGGCCTCATCCTCTGTAAAGCTTGGAAGAGGGTCAGTAGGATACTGCTGGTCTAGCTCAATTTTCTTCTGACCAATATCGGCAGATGTAGGTAAATCCTCAAGCATTCTAATATGATTATTATATGTAGCCAGCAGCTGCTCTCTTAGAACAACAGCGTCAGCCTGCAGCTTTAGATAGTTGTTCTTCTGCTCAACAATACTTGCGTTTGCATCGTATACAATCCGCTTAGCCTCTGCCTTTGCCTCCTCAAGCATATTAGAAACCTTAGACTCTGCTTCCTTTACTGCCGAACCCTTAACCTTTTCAGCGTTAATTAAAGCACCACGAACATTTTCTTCGTCCTGTCTGTACTGCTCAATGCGTTTTGCAAGAATGTCAAGCTTTTTAACAAGCTCAACCTTTTCTTTTTTATTCTGCTCAAGTGTTGCAACAACCTCGTCTACAAAATTGTCAACATCCTCTGCATTGTAGCCTCTGACACTTTTTTTAAACTCAACATTCTTTGCATCCTCAATGCTAATCATATTAAACTACTCCTTCAAATATATTTTTCAACGGTTAGCTTTAATCTTCCCTTTTTTGTAGTACCGAAAAAATCACTAACCAAGAACTTGCCATTTCCTCTAACCGATATTTTATCACCGGGTTTAACGGTGCGGCTTACACTATCTGCACTTATGCCGTTCACAAAAACCAAGCCTTGCCTAATGGCGGTGGCTGACCTTTCCCTGCTAAGAGGATATACAGCGGAAACAACGCTGTCAAGCCTTGCCGAGGCTACGGTAATATTAACTTCAATTACCTTTTTATCAATCGGCAATAAAGTACTGCCGTCCCACAAAGACACATCAACACCCACGGAGCCAATTTTTGTAAGCTGTGAAAGAATATATTTTTCTACATCACTCTTAACAAAAACAACAGCGTATCCGTCGGATATTAAAATATCTCCTACCGTTTCCCTTTTAATTCCTAAGCCCATTAAAGAACCCAAGAAATCTCTGTGACTTAGCTTAAAATCCTTTTTATACCTTATACATATTGCAGATATAGGAAAATAATAATCCTCTATATCAACACCCTTGCCGGCTATAGCTAAAAAGCATCTTTCACTGCCGTCACAGCCTCCGAAAAATCTGTAATTGACTGTGACTGCACCACTGTTGATATATCTTAGTGCAACAGATATTTCATGCTCGTTTAAAAAGCCCAGAAAAGCAGGAAACTGTCTTTTACCTGCATTTAAAACAGCATCATGCAGTCTTGCCAGCAGTATATTGTCTTCGCCTGTCATAATACTCAGTCAATTTGCATACCGTTGCTTTGCAGCTCGTCCAGCAAACTGTCACCCTTTAAATCAACATTATTAGGTGTGACAATAAAAATATTTTGGGCAATACGCTGAACTCTGCCCCGACTTACATATGCACTGCCGCTTATAAAATCTACAATTCGCTTTGACTCATCGCGCGGTGTTTCTTCAAAATTAAGCAAAACGGTATGGGATTTCATAAGCTCGTCTGCTACCTCTTTAACCTCAACAAAGCTTGTCGGCTTAAAGAAAACAACCTGAAGCTTTGCAGTTGCATTAATATTTAACACCTTGTTAGAGGTACCGTAGGATGAGTCGCTGCTGTATGAGGTACCCTTGCTTTCGTAACTGTCACCGCTGTTATAGCTTTCTGAGTAGCTGCGGCGGTCGCCTCTGCCTAAATCGGAATAAGCATCATCACTGTAGTCGTCACTTCTTCTGCGAGAGCTTCTTTCATATTTGCTTTGTCTGTCTTTTTCTCTATCGTCATCTTCGTAGTAATCGTCTTCCATTTCTTCCGGAACCTGCCATAAATCACGCATTTTATCAAATAGCTTTGCCATAAACTAACACCCCATTATTTATATACTCTTGCACCAAACAGTGAGGAGCCTATTCTAACCATATTTGCTCCGCACCTTATCGCCTCTTCATAGTCAGAGGACATCCCCATAGATAAACACTCCATATTAACATTATGCATGTTTTTACCCCTAATGTCAACAAAGAGATTGTACATAGAAGAAAAATATGATGATATTTCTGCCTTTGTGCTGCAAATTGGAGGAATAGTCATTAATCCCTTAATTTTTACATTGTCAAGCTCGCTTACCTGACAGCAAAGCTCCTGAAGCCTTTCAGGGAAAACGCCCGATTTGCTTTCTTCTTTACCTATATTCACCTCAAGAAGAATATCGGTTGTTTTATTGTATTTACTGCTTTGCTTGGAAATTTCCTGTGCCAGCTTTAGACTGTCAACAGACTGTATCATATCTACCTTATCAACAATCTGTCTTACCTTGTTGCTCTGTAAATGTCCTATAAACTGGAGGGAGGCATTTGTCAAATCATACTGCTCGTATTTTGATAAAAGCTCCTGTACTTTATTTTCTCCAATATATTTCAGCCCCAATGAAATAGCATAGTTAATGTACTGCGGCTCTACGGTTTTGGTAGCAGAAAGGAATATAATGTCCTCTCTTTTTCTTCCGCTAAGCTCTGCAGACCTTGCTATGTTTTCTTCAATTTTTCTGTAGTTGTGCTGAATGTCATTCAACCTCTGTTGATTGCTTAACAATTTTTCCTGCATACAAATCAGTTCCTTCCGTTACAATTTTATCATAAAGCTTTATTGTACTGCCGCTGAAAAGTTTTTTATCTTCATCATCGGTTGTACAAATTGCGTAATCTGCTGTTTCATACAGCTTTGATATTTCAGTAAAGCGAAGCTCGTTGCCGTAAAGAATGTAAACGCCCTCTACGGTTTTCTCCTTTGTACTTGTTGTTCCATCGGCATTTTCAATATTCTTTGTTACCTTGTCCTTATGTATTGCAGACTTCGCTATTTTAATTCCCGAATAATCCCTTACAGAAATTTCAACCTTTTCCTGTCTTATTTGTGCAAGGGTGCTGTTCATATTTTTACACTCTAAAATTACTACAGCATTGCCGGACGCCTTATCGCTGTTTACTGCGACTACAGAGGCTGTAAGAGTATCCGCCGAGGCATAAGGAATATTTATTTTCAAAAGCTCGTCTACATCGGAAAACTCCTTTGCATCCTTTGCCGGCATAGGACAGCAAATGTACCAGTTAAGCTCGGTAACAATCTTTCCTATTGTATTGCCGGGAACCTTCTGCGGCTTTGCCTGCTTAAGCTCGTTAAGCTTGTTGTATGTCAATTTAGATATTTTTGAAACATCATAAACAGACTCATAGCCGTCTGTTCTGCTTACATACATACCGGCCAGCGGTGAAAGAATTTGTCCTGTGGACGCCTTTGTCGAAGCCGATATGGTGTCACGCTGTGATTGTAAATCTGAAAGCTTTTCGTTAAAATTGCTTACAACACCTGTTGTAATCTGCTTTTCGTTTAGTGTGTACAGCAGATTCTTTGCCGCCTTTGCACTGTCTGTAAAATTATTATTTCTTGTATCCTCTATAAAGGCAGTAAGCTGATTATCCATAGTTTTGTTTATTGACTCTATAGATACACCGTTTACCTTTGTCATGGAATTTAGCTTTTTAAGGTTTGCGATTTCACTGTCTAAATTTGAAAGCTTAGTCGCATTTATAGCGTCACTTTCGGATTCATATATTGTAGCCAAAACACCGTTTTTTGCTACCTCCTCAAAATCCTTGGTGTTGTAATACAAAACACCGCCGTTGTCGTTTGTTATGTAGGATTCTCTACGCAGTATATATGCGTCTGACTCCAGTGTTTTTGATACTGTCTGATATTGTGCCGATTCAACATACACCATAGAAAAGCTTGCCGTTAGAAAGGACACAAAAATATATATTAAAATTATAGCCAATACTATAGGAATTATAAATTTCCATTTTGCCAGCTTTTTCATTATTTATCACCTTACTGTAATTTTATAAAATACCACTGCTTATTACTATGTTTTCTGCCTCTTTAATTAAAGAGGCGTTATCCGTAACATCTGTAAAAAGCCAATTGATTTTGCTGTCTGCCCTAAACCATGTTAGCTGTCGCTTAGCATAGCGGCGTGTTTCTCTTTTTAAATTTTCCAGTGCCTCGTCAAGGGTAATACTGCCCCTAAAGTACGGCTCAAGCTCCTTGTAGCCAATAGCCTTTACAGCAGTTGCGGAGTAACTGCTTTGCAAAAAAGCCCTAGCCTCGTCAAGCAAGCCGTTTTCCACCATAGCATCTACCCGTTTATTTATTCTGCTGTAGAGATTTTCTCTGTTTTTACAGCTAAGAGCAATACGAACATCGTTATATGGGGACGGCATCAGCCTTGATTCCGCTAAATGCTGCGTCATTGTTTTTCCCGTAGACCTATATATTTCAACTGCACGCACAAGTCTGCGGTGATTTTTCGTACCTATACGCTGTGCCGACTGCGGATCAAATGCACTTAGCTCTCTTAGCAGTGCCTCTGCCCCCTCGGCTTCAAGCCTTTTATACAGCTCTGCACGCAGCTCTTCGTTTTCGGGCTGTTTTGAAAATTCTATGTTTTCAAGCAGAGCCTTTATATACAGCCCCGTACCGCCTACAAGCACAGGCACCCTGCCACGGCTGTAAATATCTGCAATTACCTTTCGTGCAGCACAAGCATAGTCAGCCACGCTGTATTTATCTGTAGGATTTACATAGCCGATAAGGTGGTGCGGCACGCCGCAGGTTTCCTCTGCCGTTGGTTTAGCTGTTGCAATATTCATACCCTTATAAATTTGCATTGAATCTGCAGAAACAACCTCGCCGTTAAACCTCTTTGCAAGATGAATTCCCAGCGCCGTTTTTCCCGACGCAGTAGGTCCGCATACAACTATAAGGGGTATTTTATTATTAACACTGCACAAGTAACATCACACCCTGCCAAATTGTTTTTCAAGCTCTCTTTTTGTAATTACAAAGCAAACAGGTCTGCCGTGTGGGCAGTAACGAATGCTTTTGTCTGTATCCACAATTTTTGCAATTTCCATAAGCTCCTGCTGATAATTAATATTGCCTGCTTTTATTGCCGAACGGCAGGAAACACTGTGGAATACCCAGTCCATTTGCTCTGTATTAATATCCTTTCGTTTTTCCAAAAGGTTGTTTGCTATTTCAATAATCATATCTTCAATATCACAGCTGTCTACATACTGCGGTACGCCCCTGACTGCTACCCTGCCGTTGCCGAAATCGTCAATATCAAAATTGTAATCCTTCAGCCTGTCAAAATTTTCTGTTACTGCGTTGTACTCATCCTTTGGCAATGTTACAACAACAGGCGCAAGCAGGCATTGCATATAGCCCTTGCCCTTTTCCTTTAGCAGCTTTTCGTAAATTATTCTTTCGTGTGCGGCATGCTTGTCAATAAAGACAATTTTATCCTCACCTTTTTGCACAAGAATGTATGTAGAAAAGGCCTCGCCTAAATATTTAAGCTCTTCGCTCATAATATCATCTACATCTGCGGTACTGTGGTTTGGCTCTGTTTGTGGTGTTGCCTTTGAAGAACAAGCCACTGCCGTTTGCTCGGCAAAGTCGGAGCTTTCATTTTCAATATTACCGCTAACTGAATCTGTACCCTCGGTGTAAGAATTACTTTCAGCATCGGTAACAGAAACAACCGTTCGGCTGTCTTTCGGTTTTTCTCCAACCGCTGTGATATTTTCAGTATTAACTTTTTCTGTGTTGTTTACCTTAATATCAGTTTGTAAATACGGATTAACAAATTTCTCGGCTTGGCTGTCATGCACAAATGATGATGTCATTACACTTTCTGTATGTACAAAAGGCTTTGATTTTGGAATGAACAGCTGTGGTTCGTCACCGGAGGAACTGCTTTCATTTTTTGTATCAGCCTTAGTTGATTCTTTACCGAGATTTGTTTCTGCATTAATACCGCTGACTGCAGTTTTTATATTAGCACTGTAATTTTGAGGGGCTGTTTCGTATTTTTTAACATTTGATAAATTCAGCTGACTGCTATCTTCTTCTTTAGGTATATAAGGCTCCTGCCGAAACGAAAAAACATTAGGCTTTTTATGAGGAATAATATCCGAGTTATTCAGCTTGATTTCCTTAACAGTGTCACCCTTTAACAACGCAGTTTTTACACCGTGGTAAACTGCGTCAAAAATAGGGCGTTCATTTATAAACCTTACCTCTGTTTTTGCCGGATGAACATTTACATCTACAGTATCGCAGGGAATTGAAATATGCATAACGCAGGACGGTATTTTTCCCACCATAATCGAGCCCTTAAATGCCTCCTCCAACGCCTTTGCAGCTGTAAGTGATTTTACAAATCTTCCGTTTATAAAGAAATTCTGCATATTACGGTTTGGTCTGGCAAACTCGGGCTTTGTAATATATCCGCTTATCTGCACACCGTTCAAAGAATAATCTACGGGTATAAGCTTGTTTACAAATTCTCTGCCGTACACTGAATATATGGCAGACTTCAAATTGCCGTCGCCGGGAGTTTTAAGCACCTGCTTGCCCTCACGAATAAAAGTAAAGGCAATTTCACTGTGTGAAAGAGCAAGCTTGTCTATTATATTTGCAACAGCGTTACCCTCGGCAACATCTCGCTTTAAAAATTTCATTCTTGCCGGAACATTATAAAAAATATCCTTAACAATAATTGTGGTACCCTTTGGACAGCCTGCGTCACCGCAGGAAACCTCCTGCCCTCCGTTAATTTCATAAGATGTACCTATATCCTCAGAAAAGTGTCTGGTAAGCAGATGCACCTTTGCCACAGCACAAATAGATGCCAAAGCCTCGCCTCTAAAGCCAAGCGTAGCTATATTGTCAAGGTCGTTGGCGACAGATACCTTGCTGGTGGCGTGGCGGAGAAACGCCTTTGGCACATCATCTTTCATTATTCCCGAGCCGTTGTCGGTAATTCTTATATACTTTACTCCGCCGTTTTTAATTTCTACCGTTATTGCCGTTGCACCGGCGTCTACAGAGTTTTCCAAAAGCTCTTTAATAACAGAGGCAGGCCGCTCTACAACCTCGCCTGCTGCAATAAGCTCTGCAATGCTTTTATCAAGAACATTTATTTTGCCCACAGGCATTTCCTCCTTTATATAGTCACACTAATTTACAGCTGTTCGGCCTTTGCCTTTAGCTTATAGAGAATATTCATTGCTTCTATAGGCGTAAGTGTGTTAAGGTCTGTTTCCTTTAGCTGAGATATAATTTCGCTGTCAGCTGTGCTTTCTAAAAGTGAAAGCTGCGGCAGAGACTCTTCCTTTGATTGCTTTTTCTTTACAATATTAATTTTTTCGCCTGTACCGTTTTCGTATTCCTTTTGGATTTCCTTTGCTCTTTTAATTACCCAGTCCGGAATACCGGCAAGCTTAGCCACCTCAATACCGTAGCTTTTGTCGGCTCCGCCCGAAACAATACGGCGTAAAAAAGTAATGTTATCACCGTTTTTCTTTACGGCAATGTTGTAATTTTTTACACCGTCAAGCAAGTCCTCCATAATTGTAAGCTCATGATAGTGTGTTGCAAATAAGGTTTTTGCCCCCAGCTTTCTTTTATCGCTTACATATTCAAGCACTGCCCTTGCTATACTCATTCCGTCAAAGGTTGAGGTTCCTCTGCCTATTTCGTCAAGAATAAGCAGACTGTCCGATGTTGCATTTTTTATGATATTTGCTACCTCGTTCATTTCTACCATAAAGGTTGACTGACCGGAGGCTAAATCGTCGGACGCACCCACACGGGTAAATATTTTATCAACTATGCCCACATTTGCACTTGCCGCCGGAACAAAGCTGCCCATTTGAGCCATTAAAACTATAAGAGCCACCTGACGCATATATGTAGATTTACCTGCCATATTAGGGCCTGTAATAATTGCCGTGCGATTGTCGCCCTTATCCAGCAGGGCGTCATTTGGAACAAAGGGCGTATCCTTTAAAAGCTGTTCCACTACAGGGTGTCTGGATTCTTTCAGCTCCAGTACGCCTTTAACATTAATATCCGGCTTGCAGTAGCGGTTGTCGGAGGCTACATTTGCAAGTGAGCACAAAACATCAAGCCTTGCTATGCTTTCAGCTGTAGACTGTACCCTGTTAAGGTTGCCGGCTACGAACTCACGCACCTCCTCATACAGCTTGTATTCAAGTGCAACAGACTTTTCCTTTGCACCCAGTATTCTGCCCTCAACTACCTTTAAATCCTGTGTAATAAAGCGTTCGCAGTTTGCCAGAGTTTGCTTGCGTATGTATGTGTCCGGCACCATATTTTGGTATGCCTTTGTTACCTCTATGTAATAGCCAAACACTCGGTTATAACCTACCTTTAGCTTAGGTATGCCCGTTTTCTCCTTTTCCTGTGCTTCTATAGACGCCAAAATATCTGAAGAATTGTTCATATCCTTCATAATTGCGTCAAGCTCCTGACTGTAGCCTTGGCGAATCATTCCGCCCTCACGAATTGAAAACGGCGGTTCATCTACAATTGAGCTGTTTATTTTTTCAAATACATCTAAAAGGACATCTATACCGCTGTAAATTTCTTTTAGCAGATTAGACTCTACAGGCTGGGCAGTTTCTTTTAAATGAGGAATTTTGCTTATAGCACTGCACAAAGACCTAAGCTCTCTTGCATTTGATGTACCGTAAACTATACGAGTCATAAGGCGTTCCATATCAAGAATACCCTGCAAAGCGTCGGTAATGTCAAGCCTCAGCATAGTGTTATTAACAAGCTCCTCTACGGCATTTTGCCTTTTTATAATAGCACCACAGCTGATTAAAGGCTGTTCTATCCATGTACGAATAAGTCTTTTTCCCATTGAGGTTTTTGTTTTGTCAAGCACCCACAGCAAAGAGCCTCGCTTTTCCTTGTTACGCATGGTTTCTATAAGCTCAAGATTTCTTCTTGTGTTAAAGTCTAGACCCATATATTGGTTGTCGGAATAAAAAACAAATTCACGCAGTCTTTCCAGTCCGTTTTTCTGCGTAGCCTTCAGGTAGTCTACCAACGCACCTACACTGCACATTGTTACGGCATAGCTGCCTTTTTCAAGCTCCTGTGCCGTTTCAGAGCCAAAGCGCTCCTCTACTGCAGCCATGCAATGCTCATAATCAAACTTATCATCAGTTAAAAGCTCTACACCGGCAGAAAGCTTGTCCTTTATAAAGCGGGCAAGCTCCTTGTAGCGTACAGTGTCGCCGCCAATAAGTATTTCACGGGGATTAATCTTTCCAAGCTCATTTTTAAGAAGTGAAACAACATCGTCACCTTTTAAAAATGTTCCTGCAAACTCGCCTGTAGAAATATCACAGTAGCAAACACCTATAGAATTTTCCAGAGTATATATACAGCTGATGTAGTTATTTATACCCTCGTCAAGCATACTGCTTTCTGTAACAGTACCTGGGGTAATAACCCTTATAATATCTCTTTTTACCAGTCCCTTTGCCGTGGCCGGGTCTTCAACCTGCTCGCATATAGCTACCTTGTAGCCCTTTGCAACAAGTCTTGCAATGTATGATTCACTGCTGTGAAACGGCACGCCGCACATAGGCGCACGCTCTGCCTGACCGCAGTCACGGCCGGTAAGGGTAAGCTCAAGCTCTTTTGAGGCAAGCTTTGCGTCATCAAAAAACATTTCGTAAAAGTCGCCCAGTCTAAAGAAAAGTATAGAATCCTTATTCTGTTCTTTTATCTGTAAATATTGCTTCATCATTGGCGAAAGCTCAGCCATCAAAATCACCTCTTAATAATTATTTTCAAATATTAATATCACTAGAAATCAGTGACAGCCGCTGCAGCATGAGCAGTCGTGTCCGCAGTCGGTTTGCTCCTGTACTGTGTCAGGGTCTGCACCCTCGGCACTCATAGTAATAATGTCAATTATGTGCTTAATCTTGTGGTCAAGCTCTGTCTTTGCGTTGTTGTAGTTAGACATATTTTCATTTGACATAACCTTTTCGTAGCACTCTCTTAACTCCTGGTTAAGCTTTGCAACCTTTTGGTCGTCACGAGGCTGTTTGTTTGACTCTTGGCTAAGCGTCATTCTTTTCATATTAAAATCCGCAATTTGCTGCTGTAGGTTTTTATCCTCGTCGCAGGCCTGCTCTGCAGCCTTTACATTGATGTATGAAGAATCCTGCTGTATTTGCTTGCCGATTTCTCTTGCCAGTTCGATCATATCCATTTTAATTTCCTCCAATTAAATAATTTTTCCTTTTAGTATCCAGTTGCGTGCACTTGTAATTTCTACATTTTGGAATGTACCTATAAGTGAGCTGTCGCCCTCAGCCTCAACAATAATATTGCCCGATGTTCTGGTTTGCAGTATATTTTCTTTGGCTGTTACACCCTCTACAAGCACCTTGCAGCTGCTGCCTACCATTGAGGCACAACGCTCCGCAGAAATGCTCTCCTGCAAAGCAAGCAGCTCTTGGAACCACTTGTTTTTTTCCTGGTATGAAACAGGGTCGTCCATTTTAGCAGCCGGTGTTCCCTCTCGAGGTGAGTATATAAAAGTAAAGAGCGAGGTAAAGCCAACCTCTTTTACAAGAGAGAGAGTTTCCTTGAAATCCTCGTAGGTTTCACCCGGGAAGCCTACAATTATATCGCTTGTTAAAGAAAGATTCGGTATTTTTTCCTTTGCATACCTTACAATTTCAAGGTACTTTGCCCTGTCATAGTGTCTGTTCATTTGCTTTAGAATTCTGTCACTTCCGCTTTGGAACGGCAAATGCAAATGAGTAGATATATGCTTTGACTGTGCAATGGTGTCAATAAGCTCCTTTGAACAATCCTTTGGGTGAGAGGTCATAAAGCGAAGCCAATAGTCTCCCTCCAGCTTATCTATCTCGCCTATAAGCTGTGCAAAGGACATTTTGTTTTCCTGCGGCAAGCCCTTGCCGTAGGAATTTACATTTTGACCAAGCAGTGTTATGTCCTTGTAGCCGTTTTCTACAAGCTGTTTTGCCTCTTTAAGGATATTTTCGGGGTTTCGGCTTCTTTCTCTGCCACGAACATAGGGTACAATACAGTATGTGCAAAAATTATCACAACCATACATAATAGGCAGCCAGCCCTTAAATGTACCGTCACGCCTTGTAGGAATGTTTTCATAAATTGTTGTATCCTTATTTCCTCTTACTACCAAACGCTTGCCGTTTACCAAGCAGTTATAAAGGAGCTGCGGCAGCTCGTGTATGTAGTTAGTACCAAATACAAGACCAACAAAAGGAAAGCTCTTATAAATACGGTTTGCAATATGCTCCTGCTCCATCATACAACCGCACAAGGCTATAAGTATTGACGGGTGCTTTCTTTTAAGTGCCTTCAGTGCACCTACATTGCCAAAAACTCTGTCCTCGGCGTGTTCTCTGACGGCACAGGTGTTAAACAGAATAAAGTCTGCATCGTCCGGCTTGTCGGTAAACTCATAGCCCATTTGTGACAACAAGCCCTTTACCTGCTCGCTGTCTGCAACATTTTGCTGACAGCCGTAGGTTCTTATATAAGCCAGAGGAACATCTCCTCTTTTTCTTATTTCCATAACCTGTGCAACCAGCGGTATAAAATCGCAATCCATATTTTTTATTTCATTGACCTTTTGCAAACAAAACTTCCCCTATCATAAAAACATTTCACTATATAATAACACAACTTTAACATTTCTTCAAGTAATATGTTGAATAAGTGAGGATAGGCACAATAAATATATCTATATTTTACAATAAATTTCAAAGAGCAAAAAATCGACACTGCCTTCATATACAGTGCCGATTTTATAATGCTTGAATTTATTATTGATAACAGAAGTACATTCCCTCTTCGTAGGTATATACACTGGAGCCTTGAACAAAGCCTGCCTGATAAATAACGCTTGAAGGCAATATTCTGTAGCCCTCCAGTATTTTTTTAGCGTTTGCATAGCATCTGTCAATAGCGGCCTTTGTAATAGGATCGTTTGCCCTTGGAATGGAAACACCATCCCAGTACATTCTTCCGTAAGCTCCCTTTCGTGTAATAACTCCCCTGATTGTGTTAGGGAAATAAGGCGATTCCACATGATTCATAACTACATTTGCAACCAACAGCTGTAGACGGTCACTGCAGTAGGACGCACCGGCCTCCTGCCAAATAACAGCCGCCAAACAGTAGAGGTCGTCCTGTGTGTATGATGCGTTTGAAACCTTTACGGTGCACTTGGCTGTTTTGCCGTTGTAGGTTTTTGCTGTAATAACTGCTGTACCCGCTGATTTTGCATTAACAAACCCGCCTGCCGATTTAACCTCTGCAACCTTTGGATTGCTCGAGGAATACACAACGCTGTGTGAAGCCGTACCGCTTGGAAGTGAAGAATTAAGGTCAAATGTGCCTTGCTTGTTTAGTGACAGGCTTTTTTTATTCAGAGAGATTTTATTCGGTGCATTTTTAACTGTTATCCTACAGCTTACCTTTTTGCCATTGTAGGTTACAGCAGTAATAACCGCCGTGCCGGCTCTTTTTGCAGTAACAAGACCGCCTGCCGATTTTACATCGGCAACACCTGCATTGCTTGTGCTGTACAAAACCTTGTATGCAGCTGTTCCCTTTGGAAGTGAGCTGTTAAGATCGTACCTTTCGCCAACACCCAATGTGAGGCTTGTTTTGTTTAATGAAATTTTATTTGGTGCATTCTTAACCGTTACATTACATCTTACAGCCTTGCCGTTATAGGTTTTTGCTGTAATAACTGCTGTACCCGCTCTTTTAGCTGTAACAAGACCGCCTGCTGCCTTTACGGAAGCAACGCTTGAATTGTTTGAATAGTATTTTATGCTGTATGCACCGCAGCCGCTTGGCAAGGAGGAATTAAGGTCAAACACCTCGCCAACGCCTAGGGTAATTGTTTTTTTGTTTAAAGAAATACTTGTAGGTGCTTTCTTTACCGTAACAGTACAGCTTGCACTGCTGCCGTTCTTGAGCCTTACAGTAACAACTGCTGTGCCTGCCTTTACAGCCTTAACATTACCGGCGGCTGTTACGGTAAGAACTGCTTTATTGGAAGAATGCCAACTAAGAGCCTGTGACGGAGCGTTAGTATTTTTAACAGTGGCATTCAGCTTAAAGCCTTCACCCACACCAAGAGTTAGCTTGTTTCTTGAAATATGAGCCGTACCGGTAGCTACAGGGTGTGTTGCAGCTTCGTCAGCCTTAATTTTCGATGAAGCGTCAAACGAGGCTTCTGCATAAACAGCAGCCTTGCTGCTTGAATTAATTTCTGTACTGTTTTCTGCATCAATCGCCGATGCCGCAAATGCACTGCCGCCAACAGACAGCGCCGCAATTAATAATATTGATGTAATCTTGCTTGAAATTTTCATAACCGTTCAAGGGCATAAAGCCCTTTTCACTCCTTTAAATAGTTTTCTGTTTATTGGAATGTGTCTATTTTACAATATGGTTACAATTTTGTAAAGTTTGCTGTAACCGTTTGTTACCGCCCTAAAACAGCTCTAACTCCCTTTATCTATGGTTTTTTTACACAAATACGACAACTATCTGTAACAGTTGTGTAACCTTTTTGTGAAAAACTACACAAAAAAATAGAGCAAATTTTTGCAGTAAATACCACAAAATTTTGCTCTAAATATATTGTTTTTTATCTATTTTTTTCAATGCACTGCCTAATTATTACAAATATTTTTCCATACACTTCATGGCTGCCTTTACAAGAGAGCTGTAGATATTGTCAATATTTTCATCGTTTACCGATTTTAACAGCGAATTTAAAATCGCACCAACAACACGACCGTCTTTAACTCCCATATTAATTAAATCATTACCGTTAATTTTCAGTTCTTTTACTGAAAATAAAATTTTGTTATTTGCTATAAGACTGTTTAAAATATCCTCAATTTCGTTAAGCTCCTCTAGGCGTTGTCGGAACAGCTTTGGAGACTGACCGTATGCGTCACATTTTTTTACGACAATTAAGAGCCTTGTCATTTCCTCCGAGCCTAAATGCAGTGCGGCTTTCTTGACCGACCTGCTATTTGCAGAAATAATCCTGTCGTGGTTTTTCACCAGTTCAACCACTGTTTTTATTGTTTTTGTATCGCAGCGTAGCCTTTTTAGTATATTTTCTGTTATTTCTGCACTTTTTACGCAGTGCCCGTAAAAATGCCCTATTCCCTGTTGGTCAAAAGTAAGGCTGTGTGGCTTGCCAACATCGTGAAACAGCACTGCCAGCCTTATTATTATATTATTGTCTGCATAAGAAAGTGCGTGCAGTGTATGCTCCCAAACATCATAGCAATGGTAGCTGTTGTACTGACAAAAGCCTACCATCGGGCTGATTTCCGGTATAAATACGGATATTACATCATAATACTCACGAAGAATATTTACGGCATTTTCCGAAAGTAAAAGCTGCTTAAATTCAGCCAAAATTCTTTCTGCGGCAATATTGTTAAGCAAGCCTTTGTTGCGATGCACAGACGCCGCTGTGCTTTTTTCAATATTAAAGCACAGCTTTGCCGAAAAACGCAGTGCACGAAGTATTCTGAGAGCATCCTCATTAAAGCGAACATCGGCGTTACCCACTGTTCTTATAATGTGCATATCCAAATCGTCAAGTCCAAAAAACAGGTCAATAAGCCCCTGCTTCGGATTATACGCCATTGCATTTACCGTAAAATCCCGTCTTGACAAATCCTCTTTAATATCCGCAACAAATTCTACAGTATCGGGGCGGCGGTTATCCGAATAGTCCTTTTCTGTACGGAAGGTTGTTATTTCGTACATATTGCTGTTAAGCATTAATGTAACTGTACCGTGCTTTATCCCTGTTTTTATAACTCTGTAATCGGAAAAAGTATTTATAACCTGCTGTGGCAGTGCACTTGTGCATATATCCCAATCCTGCGGTGCATTGCCTAAAAGTGCGTCACGCACACACCCGCCTACAACATAGGCGGAATAGCCGCTATTTTCAAGGCGTTGTAAGATATAAATAACATCTTTAGGTAATTTAATGTTCATAGTAACCTCAATAGGAAAAATCCGATAAAATATCGAAAATGTTTTATAAATTATTAATTCTTAAATTTAGAAAAATTAATGGTTATATTACTCTGTTTTAAATTCAAGCCTTTATTTTATATACACAAGCAAAATAATATCTATATAGACGGCATAGTCAGCTTGTGATATTCATAAGGCTAATATCTCTGCTTCTCTTTTTTACAGCTGAGTTAAAAAACTTATTTCAAAAGTAAAGCCATATAATACAAAACAGTTGAATATTTTTAAGTTGCATCAAATTTAATAAGCCTGCTTAACCGATAATTAAAAAAGGTACAGAACAAAGCTGTACCCTTTTAACTTGATTAAAATTATTTAAAATTGTATTAAGGCAAACAAAAATTTGATTTAATTATAAAATGCTTAAGGCAGCTTGATTTCACCCGTTACATCGGTAAGAAGCTTTTTCATCTTTTCAGCCTCTCTCCTTGCGGCAGCAGCAAAATCCTCCGGCTTACAGCCGTCTTCCTTCTGCCAAGCACACATAATGCCTCTTGATGAGTTTACTATTGCGCCTAAACCGTTGCTGTCAAATGCTCCGGCAATATCCTTAGCTGTGCCGCCCTGAGCACCATAGCCGGGTACTAAGAAGAATGTATGTGTAAGCTCTTTTCTAAGCTCTGTAAGCTGCTGTGGGTATGTAGCACCAACAACAGCACCAACGCCTGAATAACCGTACTTACCCATAAGCTCTTTGCCCCACTCTTCACAAAGGTTGCCCATATGAAGATATATTGTTTCAGAACCTTCAAGCTCCAGGTTTTGCAGCTCGCCAGAGCTTGGATTTGAGGTCTTAACAAGCACAAACATACCTGTATCCATTTTCTTTGAAACATTAATTACCGGCACAATGCCGTCTGCACCTAAGTAACCGTTCACTGTAAGTGCGTCGGCACCAAAGGCTGCAGCCTCTGTGCCGTCAACATCTGTTACACCCAGATGAGCGGTAGCGTATGCCTCCATTGTAGTGCCAATGTCGTTTCTTTTGCCGTCTGTAATAACAAACATACCCTTTGACTTAGCGTAGGCAATGGTTTCTGTAAGAGCTCTTACGCCCTGCCAGCCATACATTTCATAGTATGCAGCCTGCGGCTTTACAGTCGGTACAATGTCACATAAAGCGTCAATAAGTGCTTTGTTATACACTAAAATTGCCTCTGCCGCACCCTCAAGTGTTTTACCGTACTTTGCAAAGGCCTCCTCCTTAATAAAATCAGGAATATAGCTAAGCTTTGGGTCTAAGCCTGCTACTGTAGGGTTCTGCTTTTCTACAATTTTTTCAATCAATCTATCAAGTGCCATAATATCCTCCGTTAATCTTTATATACTATATTACCGTTAAGTACGGTATATTTAACCTTACCATAAAGCTTCATACCCTTAAACGGGGTATTTTTTGACTTACCGTGAAGCTTATTAACATCAACTGTAAACTCTTCGTTTGGGTCAAAAATTACAATATCCGCATTTTCGCCTACAGACAAGCTTCCTGCCGGAATATTAAGAATTTTTGCAGGTGCCAAAGACATCTTGTTTATAAGCTGCGGCAGTGAAAGCAAGCCCTTATTAACTAGGTAGGTTATACCTGCTGCAAGTGAGGTTTCCATACCTATAGAGCCGTTAGGAGCTTTTTCAAAGTCTGCTTTTTCCTGCGGTGTATGTGGTGCATGGTCTGTTGCAATAGCGTCAAGCGTACCGTCCTGCAAGCCGCCAATAATTGCCTTTACATCGTCTTCACACCGCAGTGGCGGGTTCATTCTAAAGTCAGCGTCTTTTGCAAGAAGCGACTGCTGTGTCAGTGAAAAATAGTGAGGTGCTGTTTCAGCCGTGACCTTAACTCCTCTTGCCTTTGCATCTCTTACAAGTGCAACGGAGGTTTTTGTGCTGACATGGCAAATGTGTATAGGAACATTGTATGCGGCGGCAAGCGCAATTTCTCTGGCTGTACCTGTATCCTCTGCAGCAGCAGGAATACCCTTAACACCAAGCTTTTGGCTTACCTCGCCCTCGTTTATTTTTCCGCCGTCGGCTAAATATAAATCCTCACAATGGGCTACAACGCACATATTATTTTTTGGCGCCTTTATCATTGCCTGTGCCATATATTTTGTGTTTTCAACCGGTCTTCCGTCATCAGACAGAGCTATAACCCCTGCCTTTGAGAGAGCCTCAATATCAGTTGGTTCTATACTTTTAAGTCCTTTGGTTACTGCGGCGGCAATATACACTCTTGCCCTTGCATTTGCAGCCTTATTTTTAATATACTCCACAACCTCGGTATTATCTACAACAGGGTTTGTATTAGGCATAGCAAGCAGACTGGTTACACCGCCTGCTGCAGCCGCATTACATCCGGTAATAATGTCCTCTTTTTCTGTAAAGCCCGGGTCACGCAAATGTACATGCATATCTACAAGCCCCGGTGCGGCAGCCATACCGTCTGCGTCAATTTCAACATCTGCACTGTGAATATTCTTGCTTACCTCGGCAATTTTGCCGTTATCTACAAAAATATTCAATTTTTCATCTATATTGTTTTCCGGGTCGATAACCCTAGCGTTTTTTATAAATAATGTACTCAATTTATACCTCCTTACCTATACTTATCCCAATAGCTGTCAAGCTCAAAATCATCGACAACATTGTCGTGCATTCTTCTGCGTGTACTGCCGCTGCGTGCTCCGGCAGATTTATTCTTACCCGATGTTCGCCGTTTTCTTGATGAATCTCTGCTTGAGCTTCTTCTTTTTTCGCTGTCGGTTTTGTGCTCAACATCAGAGCCTATATAAAGCTTAGCATAACGCTTTGCAGACTCGGCACGGTCGGTTTCGTATTCCTCCTGCGTCCGATTTTGTGCCGCTGCTTTTTTTTGCTCCGATATTCTTTTGCTTTCAATTTCATTTAGGTTATCCTCAAAGGAATTAGTTTCTTCGGTCTGAAGCCGTGGAACATTAAACAGAGCGTCTAAGTCCATTTCCTCCCAGTCATCATCAATAATGCTAGGCTGTTTGTTGCTTTCTTTAATAGCGGCAGATATAACATCGGCACTGTTGCCTGCTGTTCTTGTCTTTTTGCGTTTAGGCACACTTTGCACCTTACCGTCGCCCATAATTCCCTCGCTGATAAGCTCGTCGTAATATTTGTCGGCACATCGGTTTTTAGGATTACTTTTAACATTTCTGTTTTTAATATAATATGATACCACTAAGATTATGATAGCAACACCTAAAAACAGCATTGTAGTAAACACTGTGCCAAAGGTGCCTGCTATATCAATGCTTTTCGGCTTAGCCAACAGAGTTTTTACCTTGATACTGTTTACAATACTGTTAAAATCACCCTTTTGAGCAACTGTAAGACTGCCGGCACTTGATGAATATGTAACGGTAACCAGTTCTCCGTTTACTACCGTATACGCTGTGGCTGTGCCTATTGTTTTGCTGCCGCTAATAGCGGAGTTATACAGCATAAAAATTATACAGCTGCTGTCCTCTTTATATGAAGCTCCGGTAACGCTTTTATAGCTTTTGTCTGTTAGCGTGCTTGTCCCGTTTTTTACACTGCTTAGCTCATTGTCAATTTCATCTTTTGAAAGATATTTAAAATTAAAAAGCTCTTGGGCTTTTTCTGTTTTTTCTGAGGTTATGTGTAAGGTTTGCTTGGCGTCAGCTGTTTGTGCAGAAGCATTGTACCGCAAAACGCCCTCTGAATTAATTTCAGCATTTGTAACAGAGAAATTGTCCGGTATGTCTACACTAACCTTTGCACTGTCAATATTAGCATAAACATTCTCTGCAAACGCACACAGAGTATAACAAGATATTACGGTTATTACTGCAATAACAACGGCAGTAAGCTTAGCTGTTTTATTCATTTATTTCCGTCCTTTGCTGCCCTATTATGTTTTTTATTATAACTCAAAGTATAAATTAATACAAGGTTTTGCCACTATTAAATAAAATTCCTGCATAAGCAGAAAAATCTGCCTACGCAGGAATAGCAAATCACTTGTTTTTCATACCGTATATTTTCTTATATTCTCTTTCTTATTATACCTCCAAGCAGCCTTTTACAGTTAAAAGGAATTAGCAAATATAAGCAGCTTTTGCTATATAATATGTAAAATATTTGCAGAATGGTATATTCAAGGCAACCGCTAAAGCCGTATTATTTAACCCTTATTAAATATAAAAAATCTCTTGCTTTTTATGTTTCTTGTACTTAATTTTTAAAAATTCCTCTAAACGGTTTTTTCCTTTTATTCTGAAAGTTAAAATTAACCAATATTGTGTCCTCGCCTATCAGCTCTATACAGCTCCAGCTTATAATTATATCATCTTCCCTGCCCAGCAAGCCGAAGCATCGAAGTCTGCCATATATAACTAAAGATACAACAGTAGCGTCTTTAATATTAATTTCAATATCATCTACAAAGCCAAGCCTGCAGCCGTCCTTTGCGTTTATTACCTCTTTATGGCGTAAATCGCACACCTTGCACACCATATGCTCTACCTCGTTTCTTTATTCAGATAAGTACAAGCAAGCATTATTCACAAAGCTGTCTACAATAAATCGCTGTTGCTTGATTTTTCAGGCTCTTCATTGTTTTCTAAGAGAGCCTCTGTCCAAGCTATGCCGCAGCTCTCAATTATTTTATCAATCTCCGCCTGTGTCTTAACAATATAGCTGTCATCAATTTGAACCACAGCTTCACCAATTCGGTATTCCTTGACTATTGCCATAAATGCCACCTCTACAATAATATTTATGTTGCTTATTAGCTTATATTCATATAAAAGCAACAGGCTATATATATTTTAATAGATAAAACTCTAAAAGGGATGGATACAGATGGGCTATGCAATATATCTACGAAAATCAAGGGCTGACGCTGAATTGGAAGCACAGGGAGAGCTTGAAACTCTCAGCAGACACAGTGCTGTGCTTATGGAATATGCGAGGCTTAACAGCTTAGATATTACTGAAATATACAAAGAGATTGTGTCCGGTGAAACAATCTCTGCAAGACCGGTGATGCAGCAGCTGCTTTATGCTGTTGAGCACAAAAGGTACAAGGGCGTGCTGGTTATGGAAATTGAAAGACTTGCCAGAGGCGACACCATTGACCAAGGCATAGTAGCACAAGCCTTTAAATATTCCAATACACTTATAATTACTCCGCAAAAAACATATAACCCGAACAACGAGTTTGACGAGGAATATTTTGAATTTGGATTATTTATGTCAAGGCGTGAATACAAAACCATTAACCGCCGCCTACAGGCAGGACGACTACAGTCTGTAAAAGAGGGTAAGTTCATAGGCAACAAGCCACCATACGGATATATAAAAATTAAGCTGAAGGCTGAAAAGGGGTACACGCTTGAGCCGAATCCGCAGCAGGCCGAAACAGTAAAGCTGATATTTAAGTGGTATGCATATGGTGTTGACGGTGTAAGCGTGGGATACAGTGAAATTGCAAAGCGGTTACACAATATGGGTATAAAAACGGCCACCGGAAAATCTGAATGGTCAGCCTCCAGCATAAGGGATATTCTAAATAATCCTGTTTACTCCGGAAAAATTTGTTGGGGACAACGCCCGCAGAACAAAAGCTTTAAAAACGGTAAATTTGTTGTAACAAGGGCAAGAAACAAATATGCTTCAGTATATAAAGGAATACACCCTGCAATTATTGATAAAGCCACCCTTGAGCTTGTCCAACAAAGGAAAAGCAAAAATATGTCAAGCACCTGTCCAAAATCAAAAACAATAAAAAATCCGCTGGCAGGCTTATTGCTTTGCAAGGAATGCGGCGGGCTAATGCAAAGAAGACCTCACAAGGGCAAGGAACGCACTTCGCTTATATGCCCTAACAGCAAATGCACCAATGCAAGCAGTGACCTTTCTATTATAGAAAATGCTATAGTTGGCGCACTAAGCAAGTGGCTTACCGGTTATAAAATCAAACAAAACAACAAGCACATAGAAAGCACCAACCGTGAGTGCCGTCATAACAACAGAGAAATTTTAAACCAATGCAATACAAGCCTAAAGAAGATAAGCAATAAAATCGCAATAATATATGATGCGTATGAAAGCGGATTATATACAACAGATATTTTTAAGGAAAGATTATGTTCTGCAAACGCAGAAAAAAAGATTATTTTAAATACCATAGAAAGGCTAAAAAGCAAATCTGCTCCGTCTAACAAAAACAGCAGCAATTTTGAAATTTGTGTGGAGCCCAGCTCCATAGAAAACGCTTATTACAAAATTAAAAGTCCCGCCAAGCGAAATGAAATGCTAAAGCTTTTGGCAGAAAAAATTGAATATTCAAAATATAAATGCATAAAGTCCTCAAAAAAATGCAGCAACTTAATAATTACCATATATCCAAAGCTGCCACAATTAGAATAATTGACTTAAATATTGGAACATTTCTCCTTGATTGCTCCGGAAATTCATTAATCGTTTTTTGAAAAGTATGTGGATTGCTTTTTTGGTGCACACATTATTTTCACAAGTTCTATTAAACACAAAACCGGCAACAGTTTAAAAGATTGTTGCCGGTTGTTATCATTTATTTAATTTTGCGGTTTAACTAAATTTCTTTAGTTTGCATAATTCATAGGTTGATATTTCCTGTAAATACCAACCCTGCTTGTTGCTATAGTGTTCTGTGTATGATAAAGATTATTTGTATTGTGATTTTATATTACATTTGCTTTTTGTTTTTGTCACATTTTTTACCGCACTTATCAAAGCTTGGATTAAATGCATAGAAATTCTTGCTGTCCAGCTTATCAGTCAGCATGCGGAGAGCTTCACCGAATCTCTGATAATGTACAACTTCTCTTTCTCTTAAAAATCTAATAGGGTTAATAACATCCGGATCATCACAAAATCTTAAAATATTATCATAGGTGGTGCGTGCCTTTTGCTCGGCAGCAAGATTCTCGTGAAGGTCTGTTATTGGGTCACCTTTACATTGCAAGTACGCTGCGGTAAAAGGTGTGCCATTGGCGGCCGCCGGGTATACGGCACTGGTGTGGTCAACAAAGTAGGTTTGCAGTCCGGCTTTTTCAATTTCCTCCGGTGTCATATTTCTTGTTAATTGGTGCACAATAGAACCCACCATTTCTAAATGTGCCAATTCGTTTGGCTGCATAAGTTGTAATAAACAAATATTAAATCCAATGGTAGCTTTAGCTTTGCAATCACGTTATAAACCTTTGCAAGCTTCCCCATTGCCCATAAGCCATAATCTTTACTGTTAATCTCTAAGAAATTTCTGACAATAAGATTTCTGACTGTTTTGGAATCATCTTTTTAAATCACCTCACCTTAATGCAATTCTTCACATAATTAATCAATGTCATATTTTCATTTATAACTTTTTCATCTCCGGTTCTCACAAATCCACATTTTTCATACAAATAACAATTTCTCTTTTCCTGTTTGATGGTATCTAACCGCCATTCTATTGTTTTTGGATAAATATCAAATAATCGTTCTATTACATTACTTGCAATTCCTTTATTTTGAAACTTAGGAATAACAAAAATAGGAGATATCCAATTTACATTCTCATATACATTTTCCCCATTATACCATTTAACTCTTACAGCTCCGACCTTTTCGCCATTAAACAAAATGAAATAAAAATCAGAGTTATCCTCGACAATCTTCTGCGTTATTTTTTCAAGACTTTCCATAGCCGGGCTTGTAGAATCATCCTGATATTTTTCGTATAATCGCATAAATGCCTTTACCTGCAATTTGTGCAAATATTCTGCGTCATCTTTTGTAATTAGTTTTAGTTCAATTAAATCATTCATTTTCTGCACCTATTTTTAGATATAAAAAATCGCACCAAACATTCAATGTCTAGTGCGATATCCCAAATTCAAGATGCAAATATATAAAAATCATCCCTTATATTCTTGGTTTATGCACTAGACTAAAAGACCTACAAGCTATAACCTAATGCAATAACCTTGCAATGTGCTTATAGCTGTGTACGTCTGTAATACATGTACATATAATGCCTTGAATATAAGTTCTGATTCATATTTATGTTCTCCTTGTTTTTTTTGTTGGCAATTATACCACCATTGTTAATTCGTGTCAATATTTTATTTGCCATTCAAAATAATATTTATCATTTCTTGCTTGCCATTGGTGTACGCTACTCTATCAGCCGCGTATTTACTCAGATTCCATATCTTTCCAAAACAACTCTTGGATTCTTGCTCGATATGCATCATCTATCTTGTAATAATAGCTTGGATTATAGACGGGAGCGATAACAATGTCCTTTTTGTCAATGTCATAGGTGGTTAAAATAGCACGCATTTCTGCAATGGTTGGACCAACGTCGTAATCAAAGGTGGTATCTGATACCGCTTCCAAATTAGAGTTTGCAAGATAGCATTTATAACTATTCTCGGCCATTTGCCAAATATAGACTATCAAACCACCATCTGTTGAAACATTAAAAAATTGAGGATATTTGGCTTTGAGTTGAGCTATATTAGCAGTAGTGATAACCTCAGATGGACCATCTGCACCGCCGACATCTGAAACGGAAGAAAAATACTCTTGAGCTTTCTTGTCGCAATTTGCTTGTTGTTCTTTTATATTATGTTCAGGATCAAGAGCTTTTCCGTGTAAATACCAAGGAAACTTTGCACGAATGTCCTCAGCATGGTGTGAGCAATCTCTCGGTTCCCAATATTCAACAAGTTCATATTGTATGTTTGAGTCTGCTTTCTTAACAGTTATTACTGTTGGTATATGAGCTCCGCTGACATCTTCAATTTCGCCGTTTATATCATCATATTCCGAATAAAGAACCCACATATACACAGTTGTGCTTCCTTTATCTTTTCTTGTCCCTAACACTTTGAAGTCGGTACAATAGAACTCTCCGCTTTTATATTTTCCGTGATGATGCTCTATTATTTGTTCTTCAATAAACAATGACATTTTTTCATTTAGGTTTGTTGTTGTAGGACTTGTAAGAAAACAAACCGCAAAAACTGCACTCGCAATAACAGCAACTATAATAATCCAAAAAGCAGTTTTCTTGTAATTCAGTACCGATTTCACTCTATCTTTTACGCCTACCTCTCCAAAAGCAAGTGGACAAGCTGCAATCATACGGCGATTTACACTTAAGTTCAACAGTGCTTGAGAATAGTCGGCCTTTTCCTCGGTATTCAGTTCTTTGATAACTTTTTCATCACAAGCAAACTCGATATCTTTACAAAGCAATGCATAACCGAGCCACATTAAAGGATTGAACCAATGGAGTGCTAAAAGCAGAAATCCAAACGGCTTCGACCAATGGTCTTTACGGCGGATATGAGCCTGCTCGTGAGCGATAACATGTTCCATATCCTTATCATTCACCTTAAATGGCAGGTATATCTTTGGCTTTATAATGCCGAGTACGAACGGAGAAACAACGCTTTCGCTTTGGAAGATGTTATCATGAAGCAGGACAGCTGTACCGATTTTTCTATTTACGCGGAAGTAACTGATAGTAGTATATAAAAGCATTCCGGCAATGCCCACAATCCACACAAACGATAAAATGGGGATCCATATTTGCAAGGGATTTGCACTTGTAGCAGGATCAGGAGCAAATGATTCACCGATAACGGGGTTTACAATATTATTGATAATAGGAATACCGGAATTAATTTTTGGGGTTCTATCCATCATTATTTCCGGACTAATTGTTTCTATGCTCGGTATAAGACTCATTACACTCTCAATAGAGAATGGGCAAATCATTCTGATAGCCACAATTCCCCACAGAAGAACGGTAATCCATTTTGGAGCTTTTTTGAGTAATAACCTTAAAAGCAATACTGCAAGTACAACCCAGCTTGCTGATATGCTCATATTCACTATGCTTAAGAAGAACTCTGTCATTTTGATTCTCCTTTCCTATAGCGGTCTATCATCTGCTGAACCGCATCAATCTCAGCATCGGAGATTTTCTGATGCTTGGTGAACGCAGCGATAAACGCCGGCAAAGAACCCTCAAAGGTCTTTTCCACCATTTCATTCAGTTCGGCTGCCTGCACCTGATCTTTGCTGACAAGCGAAGTCACCACAGTATTCTCGTTCTTTAATACGCCTCGCTTTGACAGACGCTTAATAACAGTGTAAGTAGTAGTGGGTTTCCAACCAAGCTGCTCTTTGCAGAGATCCACAAGTTTGCTGCTTTTAACCGGCTCGTTCTCCCACAAAATCAAGCAAAAGCGATATTCACTTTCAAATACCTTTGGTGTATCCATAATTGACGCTCCTTTCTCTAACCCATTAGAGTTCATATATACTCTAACATATTAGAGTTGAAATATCAAGATGTTCGCAAAAAAATTAACAAATAAACAAAAAGAAATAGTGGCAGAGAGGTGTAAAACTCCCTGCCGCCATACTTCGATTAGTAGTAAATAGTATCGTGGTTTACGATTTTTGTTGCACGATTACGAATATTGTTCATTTTCTGCACCCACTGCATTTGATTTTCCAATTTCAGTTTTTCGGTCACACCATCTTTTGGGGCAAGGTCTTTCACCAGCCGAGAAAAAAAGCTTTGAGCCTGTTCTTCAATATCGGTAAGATATGAATTGAGTTTGCCGGAAGTCGGCAAATTGTAATAAAGCACCTTATGATTTTGCTTCAAATATCGTTTGTATCGCATTGCCCATACGCTGACATTCGTATGGACAGTATGAATCCGGCTCAAGAACACCTAAAGCTGACTTAACAAATAAACTTGCAGAGGTTTTCGATATATCGCCACAGGTGCTTTCCGTGCCGGATATTGACAGCTACAACGGCTTAATGTATACGCTGTTTACTTTTGAGGATTTGTACGGCTTCCGTATAAATAAAATTGACGGCGAACTTTGCATACGCCTTGATAAAGGTATGGGGACAAACTATCTTACAATGTTTGATATGTTTTCCGCTTGGCAGGAACAAGCCGAAA
>ERZ857785.37-NODE-37-length-176823-cov-8.908151_pt1 | contig 176823 bp, 247 predicted proteins | sample MGYA00519763_ERZ857785 | MGnify/ENA primary metagenome ERZ857785 (study PRJEB31778, sample SAMEA3449365) | human gut metagenome | biome: human gut; feature: human-associated habitat; material: faeces | place: United Kingdom | collected 2010/2012 ...
AGTACTCCTTCATATACTGGCCATTGATGCGCACCTTGTTCGTGGGGCTCTCGTCAAAGCGTGCGAAGTAGCGGCCCAGCATGACAAAGTCAGCACCCATGGCCAGAGCCAGAGTGATATGATAATCGTGGACGATGCCACCATCGGAGCAGATGGGCACATAGATGCCGGTCTCCTTGTAGTACTCGTCACGGGCCTTTGCGACCTCGATGACTGCGGTGGCCTGACCACGGCCGATGCCCTTGGTCTCGCGGGTAATGCAGATGGAACCGCCGCCAATGCCGATCTTGACGAAGTCTGCACCGGCCTTTGCCAGGAAACGGAAGCCCTCGGCATCCACAACGTTGCCTGCGCCCACCTTCACGGTGTCGCCGTAGTGCTCACGAATCCAGGCGATGGTACGGCTCTGCCACTCGGAGTAGCCCTCGGAGGAGTCGATGCAGAGCACATCCACGCCAGCCTCGACCAGTGCGGGAACGCGCTGGGCATAGTCGCGGGTGTTGATGCCGGCACCGACCACATAGCTCTTGTTGGCATCCAGCAGCTCGTTGACGTTCTTCTTGTGGGAATCGTAGTCCTTGCGGAACACGAAGTATTTCAGGTTGCCCTCAGCATCCACCAGCGGCAGAGTGTTGATCTTGTTGTCCCAGATGATATTGTTGCAGTCGTGCAGGGAGGTATTCTCCGGTGCGGTGACCAGCTTCTCAATGGGAGTCATAAAGGTGGTAACGGAAGCATCATCAGGGGTGTGGTTGACACGGTAATCACGGGAGGCCACAATGCCCATCAGCTTGCCGTGAGGAGTGCCATCGGCAGTGACAGCAATGGTGGAGTGGCCGGTGCGGGCCTTGAGCTCCAGCACATCGTGCAGAGTAGCGGTGGGAGCCAGGTTGGAATCGGAGACCACATAACCGGCCTTATAGCTCTTGACGCGGCGCACCATGGCAGCCTCGTTCTCAATGCTCTGGGAGCCGTAGATGAAGGACACACCGCCCTCCCGTGCCAGTGCAATGGCCAGCTTATCGCCGGAGACCGACTGCATGATGGCACTGATCATGGGGATGTTCATTTCCAGCGGGCAGGCCTCTTCCCCCTTGCGGTACTTGACCAGCGGGGTCTTCAGGCTGACTGCCGTGGGGACATTCTCTGCAGAGGAATAACCCGGAACCAGCAGGTACTCGCCAAAGGTGCGGGAAGGTTCTTCATAGAAATAAGCCATACTCTAAACTCCTTTTTTCTTAACGCATCAACAACGGGCCAGCATCAAAATAATTCATGTTTGCTGCTTATAAATTGATTGACTATACTTTACCACAAACCCCGTCAGAATACAAACCCCAGCGGCAACAAACTTTAGAACTGTCCTTTGCAGAAAAACAGTAAAATTGACCACCAAAAACGTGCAAGGTCATACTTTTCGGCCTGACAGGCAGGTTTTCTGACACAAAGTGGAATGCAAAAAAGTCCGTACCGGAAAACCGGACGGACTTTTTTGCACACGAAGCGAGATACCGCCTGTGCGGTACAGTGGCCGACAGCTGTGAAGGAGAACAGCCGGAGGAGGAGATGGCCCTGCACCCGATATCTCTTATTCAACAAGAAGAAAAAGATTTCAGTCTCAAAAAGCGCTCATCGCTTTCTGTAACCATATTGTAACTCTTTTGTTTCCGTTTTGCAAGACCTTTTTCGCGGATTTTGTAACATTTTTGTAATTTTCCTGGATTTATTTTGTAAATTCCAGGTAGCATTCAAACGCGGCGTGCTCTTCGCGGCGGCCCACCACATACCAGCCATCGGCCGAGGGCGCATAAAACACCTCGACCTGACTGCCCAGCGGGATCTCCCGATGGTACTTGACGGAGACGAATTTCAACGGCCCGCCCTTGACCACCTCCAGCGGCAGGGCATCACAGGCGATGTCCAGATAGCAGGCGTTGTTCACATGACCGTTCAGGTCGCACAGGGAGTAGCTGGCTGTCCGGCTGCCCGCACAGGTCAGTTCCTTTGCTTTGTGCACCAGCTGGGGCAGCTCCCCTTCCAGATCCTCGTTCCAGTAACCGGGCGTATGCCAGGAGGGCTGGCGCAGGATGCACTCACGATCGGTATCCACCACGATCCACCGGCTGTCGATCAGAGCACACTCCTTCCCTGCTTCGTCCAGAATGCGAGTCAGCCGCTTCATCGAACCCTTCTTGCACGGCTCACAGGCAGTAACAAATGTCAGCTTTTCGGCACGCAGGGGCATCCGGGTGATCTGCGCCGCCTGCTTGCCCACCAGAAACGCCGTGTGGTGTGCTTTGAAAAAAGCATCGTCCATGCCGTAGGCACGGGCGTGGTCTGCCGCCGCCTGCTCCACATAGCGGAACAGGGCGCTGGGCTTGATCATCCGGCGGAAATCGCCGTCTGCGTTCAGGACAGTTGTATGATAGGTATATTGATTCATACGTTTCCTTTCCAAAAGAGGACCCTCTCCGTCATTGCTTCGCATTGCCAGAGGCTTTGACGGAGAGGGCCCTTTCTTCTCAATACTGATTCCGGGTCTTTTTGCGCAGCTTGCGCCAGATGTTGAAGCAGGCCAGCGCCACCATGGCAAGCAGCAGCAGCAGGAACACAACACCGCTGCCGCCCTCATTGTAGCTCTTCATCTCGCTCCACTTTACATCGAGCTCGTTGTTGACCTCATCGCTCAGGGCGGTGAACACCTTTTCCTTGGCTTCCACTTCCTCAGAGGGGTATGCGATCTCACTGTACTTCAGATCCTCGTCCAGGATATCCCACACCTTCTGCATGGGGGTGGTATAGCCGATATACTCCGCATTGGCTTTTCCGATGTCCGGCTCGCACATGAAGTTGATGAACATCTCCGCAGCTTCCTTGTGCTCACTGGTGGCAGGCACCGCCATGCAGTCCACCGACAGCACACTGCCCTCCTCCGGGAACACCCAGGCCAGATCCGGGTTATCATCGATCATGGTGATGGCATCGCCGGAGTAGTACACGCCGATGGCTGCCTCGCCGCCGATCATCTTATCAAAGATCTCATCCATGACGTAGGCCTGCACCAGCGGTTTTTGCGCTTTCAGGGTCTCCACCACCTCGTCCACCTCTTCCGGGGTCTCGGGGTTGATGCTGGTGCCATTCTTGAACGCCGCAATGGCGTAGGCATCACGGCTGTTGTTGAACATCAGGATGTTGCCCGCGTACTGCTCGTCCCACAGGTCAGCCCATTTGGTGGGGGCATTCTCCACCATGGTAGTGTTGTAGATGATACCGGTGGTACAGAGCATATAGGGCACGGTATAGGCGTTGGTGGGGTCATAATCCGGATCACGGTAGACCGCATCGATGTTCTGGGAGTTGGGGATGTTGCTGTAATCCAGCGGTGCAAGCATTCCCTCGGCGATCATCTTTGCCACCATGTAATCCGAAGGGATGACCACATCGTAGTTGGCCGCACCGGATTTCAGTTTGGCGTACATGGACTCGTTGGAATCAAAGGTGGTGTAGTTGACCTTGATGCCGGTAAGCTTCTCGAAGGCGGCCACCACATCCACGCTGTCATCGGAGCCGTTGGAGATGTATTCGCCCCAGTTGTAAACGTTGAGGGTGAGATTCTGGCCCTGAAAGCGGGTCCAGTCGTAATCGTCCGAGACCGAAACGTCCTCGGTCACCTCAATGGTTCCGGCGGCAAAGGCGGGCGCAGCACAGCAGAACGCCATGGCCAGCGTCAGCAGCAGAACAGCAAAACGTTTCATTTTACGTCCTCCCCTCTCAGTGCCTTCTGATCTCGGCGGTACTCCCGGCTCTCCATGGCATTGGAGATGAGGATGATGGTCAGGATCACCACAAACATGATGGTGGACAGAGCGTAGATCTCCGGGCTGACCTTTTTCCGGGTCATGGAATAGATGGCAATGGGCAGGGTCTCCACCGTGCCGCAGTTGAAATAGGAGATCATAAAATCATCAATGGAGTAGGTCAGGCAGATGAGGAAGGCCGACAGGATGGCCGGGCTGATCTCAGGCAGGATGACTTTGAAGAACGCCTGCCTGGGGTCACAGCCCAGATCCAGAGCCGCCTCATACAGCTTGATGTCCAGTTGCTTGAGCTTGGGGGTCACGTTGAAGATGACATAGGGCACATTGAAGGCGATATGCGCGATCAGCAGCGTGGGCATTCCCATGATGGTGTCGGGCAGCCAGGAGACTCCCTCGGCAAAGCGCTGGTAAGCCACGAACAGCAGCATCAGGGAGATACCGGTGATGATCTCCGGGTTGACCACCGGGATATAGGTGATATTGGTGACCACCAGGCGGCTCTTGCGGCTCATGGACGCAATGCCCAGCGAGGCCGCCGTGCCCAGAACCGTTGCAATGACCGCAGAGATGAGGGCCACCTCCAGTGAGACGCGCAAAGCGCTCAGGATGGCAGAGTTATGGAGCAGGCTGGTGTACCACTTGAGGGTAAAGCCTGTGAACAGTGCGTAGCCCTTGCTCTGGTTGAAGCTGAACACGATCATATAGGCAATGGGCAGGTACATAAAGCAGAAGAAGAGGATGACGTAGGCTCGCTGCATCAGGCGCAGATGTTTCGTTTTCATCAGGACACGCCCTCCATTTCATCTTCATCAAAACTGGATGTGAAGCTCATGCAGAGCAGGACGATGATCATCAGCACAAGGCTCATGGCCGAACCGACGTTCAGGTTGTAGCTGTTGCCCAGGAACTGCATCTCGATCAGGTCGCCGATCATCAGGTTGGAGCCGCCGCCCAGCATACGGCTGATGACAAAGGTGGACACCGCCGGAACGAACACCATGGTGATGCCGGTGCTGATGCCGGGCACGCTCATGGGGATGAGCACCCGGAAAAGGGTCTGGGTGGTGGAGGCTCCCAGATCCTGTGCCGCTTCCACCAGACTCTGATCGATCTTGGTCATGCTGGTGTAGAGGGGCAGGATCATGTAGGGCACATAGTTATACACCATGCCCAGCACTACCGCGCCGGAGGTATTCAGCATGGTATAGGGGCCCAGACCAAAAAAGCCCAGCACCGCGTTCACAGGGCCGTTGATGCTCAGCAGGCCCATCCAGGCATAGGTGCGGAGCAGGAAGTTCATCCACATGGGCAGCATGACCAGCATCAGCATGATATGCTGCTTGTTCACCCGCAGGCGGGACAGGAAATAGCCCACCGGAAATGCAATGATCAGGCAGATCACGGTAGCCACAAGGGCCAGCAGCAGGCTGCGGGCAAACACGGAGCCATAGCCGCTGACGCTGGTCAGATTGGCAATGGTGAAATTGCCGTTGCCATCGGTCAGGGCATAATAGACCACGATGATCAGCGGAACCACCGTGAACAGCACCATCCAGATAAAATAAGGATAGGCCAGCTTCTTATCGTAAATTTTCATCATTTCCCATTCAGCCCTCCGAACGTGCCATGATATGGATCTCGTTGGGGCCGATGCGCATACCAATGGTTTCACCGGGAGTGCAGGCGCGGGTGGAGTGGATCAGCCACTCACGGCCCTCGCACTCAACGTGCATCTCAAAGTGAACGCCCTTGAAGATGACATCATTGACTACGCCCACCAGCTGACCCTCCACGGGGCTGACCACTTCAATGTCCTCGGGGCGGACCACCACCTGAACGCTCTGTTCCCGGGCAAAGCCGCGGTCCACGCAGGGGAACTGCACACCCGAGAAGGAGACCAGGAAGTCGCGGTGCATCACGCCATCCACAATGTTGGAATCGCCGATAAAGTCCGCCACAAAGGCATTTTTAGGCTCGTTGTAGATATCCTCGGGGGTACCGATCTGCTGCACCTTGCCGCCGTTCATCACAACGACGGTATCAGACATGGTCAGGGCCTCTTCCTGATCGTGGGTAACATAAATAAAGGTGATGTTCATCTCACGCTGCAGGCGCTTGAGCTCCAGCTGCATCTCCTTGCGGAGCTTGAGATCCAGTGCACCCAGAGGCTCGTCCAGCAGCAGGATCTCAGGCTCGTTGACCAGACTGCGGGCAATGGCAACACGCTGCTGCTGGCCGCCGGACATCTGGCCGATGCTGCGGCGCTCAAAGCCCTTCAGGCCGACCACCTCCAGCATATCGCGCACCTTGCGGCGGATGGTCTCTTCGTCCATCTTCTTCAGGCGCAGGCCAAAGGCCACATTCTCAAACACATTCAGGTGCGGGAACAGCGCGTACTTCTGGAACACGGTATTCACCGGACGCTTATAGGGCGGCACACCGGTAATATCCTGGCCCTTCAGCAGCACCTGACCCGCGTTTGGTTCCAGGAAGCCTGCGATCAGGCGCAGGGTGGTGGTCTTGCCGCAGCCGGAAGAACCCAGCAGCGTTACGAACTCTTTGTCATGGATGTCCAGGTTCAGCCCATCCAGAATGCGCTGACCGTCAAATTCCACCACGATATCGCGCAGTGAAACGATCACCGAGTTGTCCATTTTTTACTTTTCCTCCTTAAACTCAGATACGAAAAAAGACAGGGCATCCACCCCATCCTTCGTACCAGGGCGACCCAGCCCCGCACAACATCCATGACATCCGTAATATTGTGCAGTTATTCTGCCCTGTCATCGCCTATCATAAACAATCCGAACTGAAATGTCAATCACTCTGTCGAGGTTTGCCGAAACTTTACATCCGGCGCAAAAAAATCCCGCGCTGTACCAAGAATTCGCACAGCGCGGGAGTGAAACGTTTTATTCTGCTTTCAGCTGATCCGCGGGGCACAAAAGCGCACTCACCACACTGGCATCCACCGTATAAACGGAGCTGTCGCCTTCCACCATCAGGTAACAGCCGTCTGTACCCATGGCATAGGTCAGATTGATTGTGCCATCGGCTGTGGTGACCTCTGCTGTGACCAGCGGGGCCTCAAAACCATACGCCGCCGTGTCGGCATCTGTTGCCTGTGCCGAGACATAGGTGCAGAGAGCCGAGAGGATGGCATCCACCTTTGTCTCGTCGAGGTCTGCGGCGGTGTCCCCTGCCAGCCGCCAGACAGTCTGGTAGGCGTTGCTGCCGCTCTCTGCCGCAGGCTCCGAGTTTGCTTTCAGGGTCACGGTCTCGCCATCGGCCAGCGTATAGGAGACGGCTTCGATCTCCGAGGCCGTCAGCCCCGCCGGGTTGAAGGCACCGAACAGCTCCGCCCTGGTCAACTCAAAGCAGGCGGTTTTGGTCCCCGATACCGTATAAATGACATCGCTGTTATTCTTGCGGACATAGAGATCCCCTGTCATGGTATTGCTGGCCCCAAAGGTATAGGTGTTCGTTTCGCCCGCTGCCGTCACCTCTATGGTCAGTGCAGGCTCCGCAAAGCCGTAGTCCTCCCCTGCCTGCGGGCTCAGCTCCTGCTTTGCGTTCAAAGAGGAAAGCGCGGTGAGCATCGTGTTGCAGGCAGAGGTGTCCAGATGGTAAGCCGGATCTTCAGCCAGCGTCCAGCCATCGGCGGTATAGAGCAGGGTGTTCGTCTCGCCCTGATAGTGGAGCACGATCTGCGTCAGGTCATTGCCCGAAACTGCCGCCAGCGAAATGGTTCCATCTGCGGCCGCACTGGCAGCCTGTTCTTCCCGGGCATTCCGCAGCGTCAGCAGGGCAAACACGCCGCCTGCCAGCAGGATGAGGAAAAGCAGCACCCCGAGGGTACGCTGTTTTGCTTTCATGGACAGGTCCTCACTTTCTGCGCCGCAGCACGACCACCACGGCACCCACAGCCAGCAGGGCCGCAGGCAGAACGATGACAAAGAGCAGGCCCAGCGTAGAGGCGGCAATGCCTGGCACTTCCAACGGAGCTGCTTCCAGTGCCTTGCTGTCGATGAGGACAGCGCTCTCCTGCCCGGCCAGCGAAGCCGCACACCCCTGCAGGAAGTTCACATTGCCCGGGATGATCTGATAGATGCCCTCATTGTCCATATTGCCGCAGTTGACCCAGATGACTTGGGCACCCGTGTCCTCATTGCGGGCGTATGCTGCCAGCGTGAAGGGACCGGCAATGTCGCCGTCCGCCTTCTCGGTGGTGGTCATCTCGTAGCCTTCCGGTTTGCTGTAAGCACTGTCCGAGCTGACCAGAAGGGCATCCGAGACCACATGCTCTGTCTCGGTCAGGGTGATGCCCTGTGCCATCTGCAGCAGAACTCTGCGGCTGGTGTTCACACCGTCCAGCGCGGTGGATTCCTCTGTACTGGCATAATCCGGCAGCAGGTAAAGGGCCGGGTAGCCATTGAGGTAGTGGTTGGTGTCGCCCTCCACCACAAGGCCCTCGGTGCGGGTCAGGCCGAACTCGGCCATCACAGCATCCAGATTGGGGGTACTATAATAGGAATCCGTCAGCAGCAGCACGCGGCCTCCGTTGCTCAGATAGCTGCGCAGCTGGCCCAGCTCATCCACCAGACTGCCTGCGCCGGAAAAGTCCTGCGCCGGATCGTTGATGACAAGCAGGTCACAGTCCTCGGGGATGGTCTGGGAGAGCAGGTCAAGTGCCGAGACGGTCAGGTTCTGGCTTTCCAGCGCATCGGTCAGGGTGGAAGTCAGCGCCTGCTCGCCGTGGTTGGTGGTGTAGTACACATGGCGGCTCTCTCCGCTGGTCAGCTGGTAGATGGCAGAGGTGATCCTGCTTTCACCGTCAAAGGTCACGTTGGCCGCGCCGGTGGTGGCATAATCGCTGTAATCGTAGTCGTAAAGCTCAGCGGCATCCAGCACCTTGCTCTGTTCCCCGCAGACCAGGATCAGCCCACCGGAGGTCAGATCCTGTGCGCCGTACCGGGCCGCAAAGGTCGGGTAGACCGCCGGATCTTTCAGCTCCCAAGTGATATGGCTGCTCTGGGCGGCGTATTTGTCCAGCAGCTTGGAGATGATCTGGTCCTCATTGCCGGTCTGGGCCAGATAGTAAATGGTCACATCCTGCGTCAGGTCGTCGGCCACCTGTCTGGAGCTCTCGCTCAGGGTGTAGAGCCCAGCCTCGGAGAGATCGAACTCGGTATATCTGGAAGGAATAGCCCGGACAATGAGATTGACCAGCACGGCCAGCACGATCACAGCCGCGGCAATGGCTGCCGACCACACCCCGCTGCGGAACACCCGCCCGTCACCCGAGGAGCTCTGCTTTGCAAAAAGCTTCATCTGTGTTCCCTCCTCTCAGTTCCAGCGGCGCTTCTCAATGTCCTGCGCCGTAAAGAACAGGAACACCGCCGTCACGGTCAGATAATAGACCACGGCAGGGATGGAGAAGCTGTTGTTGACAAAATCCTCAAAGGGTGTAAACAGGCACAGGGCACTCAGCACGGCGCTGAAAGCCTCGGTAAGCCATGCACTGCGGAGCAGAAACAGCCCCGTCAGGCCCAGGCAGAGCGCCGCAAAGGTCAGGCACCCCAGCACAAAGCTGCGGGATCGCAGACCAGCCGCCAGAGATGCTGCGCCTGCGATCCCGGTGAACACTGCCAGCGCCACGGCGCTGCCCGCATTGAACATACTGCGCAGGCTGGGCATCAGGTAGGCCAGCAGCAAGGCTGAAAAGCCCGCCACGGCGGCAATGATCTGGTTCTCGGTCAGGCCGGAGAGAAACTCACACAATGCAATGGCCGCACAGCCCAGCAAAAAGTAGCAGAGCAGCCCCGCAAGGTTTGCGAGCAGAGCAGACACGGTGCCGCCCAGCGCCCAGAGGATGAAGATCATCACCGCATCCACAGCGCAGGGCAGAGCGAACACGGCCGCCATGGCAAAGAACTTGCCCAGCACGATGCCCCACACTGAGACCGGGCTGGTGAGCAGCAGCTGGTCGGTGCGGCTGTGGCGTTCCTCGGCCAGTGAGCGCATCGCCAGCACCGGGATATAGAGCAGCAGCATGAAAATGGTCTGGTAGAGGGTGTAGTAACTGAAATCCGTCAGGCCGTAGATCAGGCACCGGGCCAGAAAATACAGGCCGGAACTCGCCACCAGAAACGCCGTGAGGACGTACCCCAGCATCCCGTGAAAGAAGCTGCGGAATTCCCGCTTAAAAATAGCTGTCATTCTGCTTCCTCCTCTCCGGTTGCTTCTTCCGGTTCACCGTCGGTCAGTTCCAGAAACACCTCTTCCAGGCTCTTGCCATCGGCGGTCAGCTCCTCCAGACTGCCTACTGCCGCCAGATGCCCTTTGGAAAGGATCAGGATCTGCTGGCAGACTGCCTGCACCTCACTGAGGATATGGCTGGACAGGATAACTGTATGTGCCCGGCCCAGCTCCCGGATGAGCTTGCGGATCTCGATGACCTGTGCCGGGTCCAGGCCGACCGTCGGCTCGTCCAGAATGATGAGCCTGGGACTGCCCAGTAATGCCTGTGCAATGCCCACCCGCTGCTTGTAGCCCTTGGAAAGGCTGCGGATGAGCCGGGGCAGAACGGCTTCCAGCCCGGTACGGCGGGCAGCCCTGCACACCTGCTCCTTCCGTTCCGCCTTTTTCACACCCTTCAGCTCGGCGGCAAAGGTCAGGTACTCCTGCACCGTCATCTCCGGGTAAAGGGGCGGCTGTTCGGGCAGATAGCCCACACAGGCTTTGGCGGCATCGGCCTCCTCGGGCAGAGGGTGCCCTGCCACCGTCACCTGCCCACTGGTGGCAGAGAGATAGCCGGTGAGGATGTTCATAATGGTGGATTTGCCCGCGCCGTTGGGCCCCAGCAGACCACAGATCTGGCCATCTGCCACGGTAAACGAGACATCGTCCACGGCAAGATGATTGCCATACTGTTTGGTGAGATGAGAAACTTCGATCACGTTCACAACGCTCCTTTCTAAGGCAGCGCAAAGCGCTTTTTGAAGATACTGGTTTATTTTAGTCCGGAAATGTGTTCAAAATAAGGGAACGGCGTGTAAATTACAATACAAATTCATATATGGCTATATTTTACGATGTGTCGTTCACTTTTCTTAACCGAAGTTTCTACATTTTTATGCCAAGTCATACCCATTTATATATTTTTTGAAAAATTGGTGTAGTAATTGGTGTAGTGCTCAGCCATTTGCTATTCTTAAAAAATCGTCAACTGTAACAGGCAGATTGTACTCTGCATATACATCCAACGTCATTCGTATATTAGCGTGACCCATTAAATACTGAACAGATTTAACGTTCATACCAGCAGAAATCAGTCTTGTGCAGAACATGTGCCGAAAAGTATGTGGTGTCGTCTTTGGTAGAGTGTCGCCTGTTTCTCTATGGTATGCTCCAATCATACTTTCAATAATTGACTTGACGGAATCTTTGTCTTTTGGAGAAAGGGTTCCTCTTTTCAAAAATAGGAACGACGTATATCCATCCATCTCTGGACCAGGATCATTTAATGCTTCTCTTTGACAAATAAGCCTTTCGAAACTTTCTCTTGCGCTATCAGTAAGGGGGATTTTCCTTTTCCCGCTTTCACTTTTTGGCTCTTGCACAAATGTTCCAATTCCTGGGACATATGATATTTGATGTGTTATGTTTAAACAATTATTTTTTAAATCAACGTCATCAATTGTTATTCCGCATAACTCACCAACACGAACTCCTGTTTCATGCAGTATAATAAGCATATCTGTATATTTCTTATAGACTTTACTCGTTTTAGAAAAGTCAATAAGTTTTTTATACTGCTCTTCTGACAATAAAATTTTTTTCTTTTTCGTAGGCTTTATAAGTTTATTCAAGCTAAATGAAAACGGATTATAAGAAATCATATTCTCGTCAACAGCCATTTGAAAAGCAGGAGAAATTATATTTTTCATATTTCCGATAGCACATTGGCTCATTCCATTTTCGTTAAGAGATAAGAACCATTCTTTCGCATCTAATGTCGATATTGATGATATATTTTTTTCTCCGAATGGATCGTTTTTTATTTTTCTAAGATATTGCCCTCGTGTATAAGCAGAAGTTTCCTTAAGTGATTTTTTGTGAATAGTTTCATATCGTTTTATCAACTCATACATTGTTATTATCACATCGGCCTGTTCCACGTCAGACTCTAAAGTTTGTTTCTTTTTATCTCGAAGTGTTTTTAAATCATTTGCGTACATAGTATGCCGTTTTCCAAATTTATCTGTCCAGCGGTATTGATACAGGCCATCTTTTCTTTGACTCTCACCTTCTTTTAAAACTCTCCCTTTGTTATCTTTACGTCTTTCCATAATATTAGACTCCTTACATTATAATAAAGAGCCTTGATGTGACAACATGAGTATACCACACCAAAGCTCAAATTTCAAATTGAATAAGACTGATCTATGTACTTTTCAAGAGCTTTACGTTTGATAAGACGTTTTCGGCCTACAAAAAGCACAAACGGACAGTTTTGTTCTTCCGCCATTTCTCGAAGTTTGCATTGACCAATATTCGAATATGCTGCAGCTTCTTCTATTGTAAGGGTGGCTTTTTCCCAGATTGGGACTTCTTTCATAGAATCTCCTCCATCTTCTCCGACCCGTATCGTGACACGCACACATTATATAATAGCATCGCCCTGGTCATAAGGCCGACACCTCCGATACGAGGGGTCACCATAATATCTTTCATGTTGTAAACCTCATCAGCGCAGTCTCCATGTTGCTTGCCATTCTCGTCGTAGTTAATACCAACGTCAATGCAGACGTCTGTGTTGAATAGATCTATATGAGAAATAAAATTGCGTTTTCCAACCGCAGAGATGACAACATTTGCTAGTTTTGTAACGTAAGCAGTATTCTTCATGTAGCTCCCTGTACTATTTACAGAAATCACATTACAGTGTCTCCCGATCAGCATATCAACCAGTGGACGACCCACAATATCAGACTGGCCGCACACAAGCACATTCTTGCCATCCAGATCGTAACCAATGGAATCAAAAATCTTCATAACGCCAAGCGGAGTGCAAGGCTGAAATGGTGATGTAGAATTAAAGCCATCAATGTCAAGTTCATCTGGAATACAAATATTTTTAGGATCGATATGTTTTGGCAACGGAAGCTGAACAATGATACCATCTACGTTTTCATAATTATAATCTTCCTGTATCTTATCATTCAACCCATCTTCAGTAATCTCTTCTGATAACTTGATAAGCTCCGCTTCGATTCCCACCTCTTCACAGTCACGTAATTTACCTTTAATATAAGCGTTGGATGCAGGGTTGTCCCCTACTTGATAAATATGTAAAATAGGAGCATAGTCATCTTCTGCGATAATATTCTTGATTTTATCTTTGATATCTTGTGCGATAGATTTGCAATCAATAATCATTGTGAACCTCCTTACAACATCATACCGGCAATGGCATGAACGACTCGCTCAAACATTTCGTGATTAAAAACATAGTCGCCCAGATCACGCACAAAAGAGATGATATTATTTTCACGGCCTTCGATTTTGAAGTGCTTAAATCCCTGTGAAACCAGCATTTTGATTTCATCTTCATTCATAGATGTACCAAGAAGAGGATTGCTGTTTCGAGTAGAGCCGCAATAGTTATATACTGTCGCCAACTGATTTTGCAGCTCCGTAATATCATCACCATTTGCGATGGCCTGACCAAGCTTTGTGTTCAGCTGATAGTGACGGCCAGCCATGGGACAGTTCGGTAGACACCGGTGATTGACAATAAATTCTACTCGATCATGGTCATGCAGGTTTTTAATAAACTGCTCGTCATGGATTTTAAATGGATTCACAACGACGATATCAAAACGGTCAAGCAGACGATTATAATATTCGACAGAATCATTCCCAAGACCGACTTCGACAGACGGCTTTACTTGTGAAGAAATCAGCTCAAGATTGGGATACATATAGCGAATATAATCAGCCAGTAAATCGGACATAACAATAACGCCGTTACGGTTTGTGAGGCCATTCTGATTATTATGATCGAGGTGCCGCAACATAATATTTGAAGTTTCATCAACGAGATCGCCGCGTGTAACAAACGGGCTTGAGAATGTCAAACGAACTCCAATACCAAGTTCATTATATTTATCTGCTCTTGATAAAACTTCTGACACAGGCAGATTTTTCTGTGGTGGGATACGACCACCCTGTAGGATTGTGGATATACTTCCAAACACATATCTGATGCCATTTTTCTCACAAGCCATTTTACAAGCTTTGTCAATATCAAACATCATTTCATCATGGCCGCAAAACGCGCCGATATTCCAATCGATTTCACCGCCGTAATCTTTTACAAGCATCAAGTTCTCCTTTCTTTAAAATCCAAGTTCTTTCATCGATGTTCTCCTTTATATTCGCTGCTACTATACAGAATATTTCGTAGCTGATTGATAAAATCATTCACAACGCATTCACTGCAATCTAAATTAGCCGTACACATGCCACAGCTATCAGTATAATGGTGCAGTAGATCTTCGATTGATCTTTTGTAATATTCTGTTTGGTCTTTATAAAACCCTAATTCTTCCATAAAAATCACCTCGTTACTGTACTAACTCCATTATTTTTAATCTGTCCTTTTTGAACATGAATTATTACAGAATCAGCATTAACAGTATTGGTTGACTTATATTCGATATATGGAGCGTTGCTATCATATACAATTTTTACATGTCCTTTGATATTCATATAAGTGCCATTACAAAGAACCGTAAGCATCTCATAATTTTCTGCTGGGACATTAGATACCATAGCAGATGTATATCCGTAGATGCCAGATTCCAGTTCTTCAATAGTGGCAGTCCACTCAATCGGATTATAATGACGATAGATACTGTCGCCAATTACCCATACAAAATATCCAATGAAGAGAGTTGCGAATATAACAATGATTGATAACAAGATTTTCTCGCCAAGAGAAAGCTTTATATCTTTACCATCCAAGTTCAACACCACTTTCGTTTACAATATAGATGTCGTTGTCTTTCAAATACTCAATAAACTCTTCATGTGGTAATTTATGGGCGAGCTCACAAATAGTGTAGTTACTTCTGCCTTTCACCCACTTTGTTTCTTTTCTCAAGTTAGACCACTGATGTACACGAAATTCCTTACAACGCCATTTTAAATGAAAGGTATCCGCACATGAATCGCAAATTGGTATCTCTACATAAAAGTCACCCGGATAGCGTTTTCGTCTCCACCACTCCATATCATAGAATACAATACCATAGAGTTCAGGATAATCTTCAAATCCATGTTCTCTAAGGTAAGCAAAACCCAGTCCGTTGATTGTCCATTCTGGCGACCTTGGAACTGTATATCGAAGCTGCGATTCTGTATGCGAGATACAGGCATTGTTATATTTTCCATCAATGCCCATAATGTACCAGTCGGATTTATAATAGCCTATTTGTTTAGTCACAACTAATCACCTCCCACGTATCATCACCCAACGGCCACGTGCATCCATAAAATGTTCCCAAATTTTCGATTTTAAAATAGTACCATTTTTTCGTCACGTAGTCATAAATACTGTAGCAAGTGCAACGGCCATCCGGCCAATGGTTCTTTTTAATGGCTTCAATATCAAGTTCTAAAAATCGTTTGATCTCGGATAATTTATATGAAGCAAAAATATAATCCCATGGGCCACGCCAATGGATAAACCACATGTGCTCTACGAAGTTCGGCCATTCTACAGAAAATCGTTCAACTGGTTTACTTCTGCTAAAATTCTTATATTGAAGAAAATAGTTGCTGATACCGTGTACACCAGTCCAATAATGGTCTTTAGTGCAGATGAAATGAGAATAGCTTTCCCATTCTGGATTTTGTATTTCCCAGTGATTCTTTTCGATTGAAAATCTATCGTCCATTCAATCTACCTCATAAAAGTCTAGTTCTTAATATATTATTCTTCTTTGCGAGCCACCAATCGTTGTTCATATTCTTTGCTCGCGATTCGTTCTTGCTCATGCAATTCAAGTCCTTTCAACCAGTAAGATGGGCATTCGTAAATTTTTTTAAGTGTGTTTGCATCGCAAAAGTGTTCTTGATCTCTCTTATTGTAATCGTAATATCCAATAAACGACAGACCGCAATCGCTTATTACAACATTGTCTTTTAAAGGGATCGGACGTTCATCACAGACCTTGACCCAACCTAGGAAGTCTTCGCAAGATTCTGTGCAACTATCTCTTGTTTGCTTTCTATAAGCGCATACTTCTTTATGTAGACATTTACTGCAAATAGCCATTTTTTCTCGCTTTCCAGCAGAAATTCTCTGCCCAATCATAAAATAGTTTTGGAATGTCTCGTATACGAGAAACAACTTCCTGAAGTAAGGTGTCACTAGACTTATCTTCATGAGGTTCTTTATAAATACATTCCCATTTATACTCCCAGAGTTCAACTGTATTATCGTCTTGTGTGCTAATCTTCACTAAAATAGAATGAAGCTTGTCGTTTATACTTACGGAAGCATGACAATTTTCTTGTTTGAGAGGCCACTCATTTATTTTTGCAAATAAGTCAAATGCCCTATCGATCGCCATTTCAAATAGTGGTTGCTCGTCAGAGCACATACATATTCGTTCTATATCCCCATCATGCAGAAGATTTAGTTCCCAAACTTCCATTACGTTCACCACACTTTAAAACATACATTTCAATCATCAAAAATCTTTTCTCTCGGCACAGGACTTTCTCTACTTTGGACGAGTCGTTTACACTCCGGGCAATACGCATTCCAACAAAGATGTTGTGATACGATATCATTTCCCATGCAATAATCGAAAGCCTCTTTATCGTCTGCCCAGAACTCGCATCCACAGCAGCATTTGAAGTGCAGAGCGAATCTTACAGACTTCTTTTTATGTTGAATAATTTTAATCGCCATTATTCTTCTCCTTCGCTCAGGCTCTTCAAGATTTTTTGAATCCTATAATACCTACCGAGTGGTGTCTCAAAAATAGCTCTTAGCCACTCAAAAAATGTTGGTTTACCGAATACCTCATTGTAATCTGCAATATCGATTTGTTTAGCGGTTTTTCCACATTCAGGGCAAGCGTATCGCAACTCGAAATTAGCAGCTGTGGTATAATAGTCTTTGTAGATTGAATCAAATGTGTCGTCGGCATAAAAATCACAATGACAATAAGGACATTTAAACTCGATAGCAAATTTCTGAGGTTCTGGCTCATGGCCGTGTTTGACAATCTTAGTCGCCATATTTCACCTCAATCTACAAAAATCTTTTCTCTTGGAACTGCCGGGAAACAAGATGAAACTTCTGTGTTGCATTCTGGGCAAATCGCCTGTTTGACCGGTGAGTATTCAGTCCAATCAAATTCTTTTGGGATTTTCGTATCTTCGTCATCAGCCCAAAATACGCATCCACATTTACAAAGGAATTTAACGGCATATCTTATTTTCTTTCGCTCATGTTTGTGTTCAATAATCTTAATTGCCATACCATACTCCTTACTGAATACTCACACGACCATATACTGACCCATTCTTATCAGCCAGCAAACACTGCTCCAGATATTCTTGTTTTTTCATAAGTTCGTATTTGGCAGCGAAAATCATACTATTATATTCGGTTGCGGCTTCTTCATAAGTGTCTGCAAATCGATAATAATCAGGATTTGCCCCAACGCTAAAAGTCTTTGATCTCGTTTTGTTACTCAAGGTATGAAACTTAGAATAGCAACTTCTTTCTTCAAAAGTACCAAAGACAGGCTCACATTTGATGCCAGCCTTTGTATCGTCAAATCTAAATCCAGTACACCATAGAAGGGTATCTTCTGGGACTGTTTTAATGTCGTAAACCATATTTTATTCCTCAAATATTATTCGCTGCAAACACAAACGACCTATTAAAAATATCTTGGAGATTTCTTTCTTGAATCATATTCTCTTCGGATAGAGCAACCTTGATAACTTCATCGTCAGTATGCGTCTCGTCATATTCTGCCGTGTCGCAAATCTTATACAGTTTGCCGTCTTTATTTTGAAATAGAGTTCCTTTACCAAGTTTTAATGGAGTTGTTTTCTCTTCTTCTCGAATATGTGCTTTCATACTATCACCTACAATATGCGTGTAAAAAGGCAGATTCTCTTGCAAGCAATCTCATTCTAATTCCACAAGTGCATTTGCACTCAGGACATTGTATTTCTGCCGGACGTCCTGTATTATCATAATTTTTTACCGTTTCGCTAACAGGTCGTGCCGGTAAAGGCCATACATGAAATTCAGATCTTTTAGCTTCAAATATACACCCGCAAGAGTCACAAGTTACTTTATATAGTTTTTCAGAATCTTTTGCCCGATGCATTCCATGCTTTATAACATTCATATATTTATTCCTCCCACCCACCCGTTAAACTCAATTAACAATTACGAATGGTCCCAAGTCGAACCATAGTCAAATTCATCCAGAATTACCGTGAGGTCATATCGACCACGACCAATTTCATAAAAACCACTAAAGCCCTTTGCATCTTCTTTGAGCTTTGCAATATCTTCATCGTAATGATTCAGAGCACGCTGCCATGCACGATAATCTTTTTCGAGTTCTGTTTCTAAATATCTTTCGTGAAGCCGTTCAAGCCACTCTTCTTTAATATCTGGAGCTGGGTAGATCACAAAAACATATTCGTAATCACTCTTCAAAAGCTGTCTACGAACTGCATCATGTGAAGATACGAACACAACATGTCCCTGTCTCGATAAATCAATAGCAACGTTGCAATACGATTTTACCCAATTATCATCCTTTACAAAATTACTACTTTCAAGGTCGATTGCACGATACGGATGACCAACTGCGTATGTACTTTTACCAATACATGGATATCCAATAACAATCATAAAAACCTCCGTAAAATTCACCTTTTATTCAGTAGGCCAACAGCAAGTCAATTCAAACCATGACTCGATAATGCTTATATCTTCATCAGTGAAGGTTTTCTTGCACTTATCAATTAGCCATTCAACGCCATCATAATTACGTATTTCCTCGTACCCAAGATCTTCAAGACATTTACAATATCCTTTTATTTGATCGTAATGAATGTGCTCGTGTATAGCAATCAAATCATTTCCTGAATACAGCTTAACCCTACTTGACACTCCAAAAGGTGCGCCTTTATCATAATAGTGCTCTACAAATAATACTTCATTACACAATACCAAACTTGGCGTTTACCTTTTTCAGATTATCGGCAGCCTCAGCATATGCGTCGCGTGCGGCATGATAATCGGCCATCTTAGCTGCCAGAATTCGTTTTGCTTCCTGTTCGGCAGTATCAGCATTTGCGAGTTCCTGATTCAGCTGAAAACCTGCCGCCTTGATACCACTGGTAAAGCCCTGCAGATCACTAGATGCAACCTTTTTCTCAGCGATATAAGTACTCTTCTTGCCATTGACAACAGAGTCTGTGTTGAACATCTTTACGATGCAATCAGTGGTGCCATCATTAACGTGATAAACATAAAAATACTTAGCCATAATCATTTTCTCCTTTACTCTGTAATATTATATCTTTCTTTATGTTTCTCGAACTCATTACTAGCTTCTAAAAATTTTTGCGTTGCATAGAATAATCTTTTCTGAAAGCTCTCACGCTCTTTACAAATTTTCTCAAGATCTTCTCTTGCCAACTTTTCTTTGTTCCACGCACATAGAAAGATCGCGTCTACTTCTTTATATCCAAGGTCTTCCAATGCCATACAATACATTAAAGTCTCTTTTTCCGAGGAAAACCGTTTTTCGATAAAATTCTCCCCATCAACAACACAGGCAAAACCAACCGTATTCCCATCACATTCTTTGTGAAATACTTTCATAGTATCCTCACTTTCCAGAACTCCCAAACCCACCGGCTCCGCGCTCAGTTTCGTCCAATTCGGAAACTTCTTCAAAATCAGCCTGCCAGAACGGAACAACTGCCATCTGAGCAATGCGATCACCGTGAGTAATCATTTGAGGGATATTAGAATGATTATGTAGTGCTACAATATACTCTCCACGGTAATCCTGATCGCAAATCCCTGTTTTGTTCGCAGGAGCAAGTCCCTGCTTGGTTGCCAAACCGCTGCGAGCATAGATAGCGACATACCAACCTTCCGGCGGAGCCATCCGCAGACCAGTATGAACCTTAACGGTTTCGCCAGGCTGAATCATAATACAACGGTCACCGTTCTTATTCACCATCGTTGCATCATCAAAACCAATATAAGCGTACAGGTCTGCACAAGCAGCGTTTCTTGAGCCATAAGTCGGCAGATAAGCATCTTCGTACAGTTTATTGATTTTAATGTTAGGGCGATAAGCACGAGAACAAGCCTCAATAGTTCCGTTACGTCCAAAATACTTAGTTGCGTTTCCTAAATCCATATTATTTTCCTTTCTTATCTTCTGGAGTCCACCAAAGGACTGGTCTTCGTAAAGCAAAACTCTTATTACAGCCGATTACACGTTGATTGGAACTCCCCATGTACGGCAAAGAGATATCTCGTTTGGATTCGATATATGGGCCATCGACTAGCACGTTTATATTTCGAATAATTGTTACCGTTGTCGGAATAGTTTGATATTTCAATTCTTCTGCCGCTTGTTGAATCAATTCTTCCCATGTATATCCAGTCCACATCCAAATGTCTTTGCTTCCTTCAAACTCGTGTCTGACTCTTATTAGAATTTTGCAAATCATCTCCCTGTTCTCTGGATACAGTGGGTCTCCACCAGTAAGCGTAAGCCCCTGAATATAATCAGGTCGAAGTAAATCTACAATTTTATCAAGTGTTTCATCTGTGAATGGCTGACCGTCATTCGGGTCCCATGTGGTAGGATTCTGACAGCCGGGGCAATGGTGATCACAACCCTGCACGAAAAGTGTGACGCGCACCGACGGCCCATTTGCTATATCACATGGAACGATTTTAGCGTAGTTCATTTTGTATCACCCATCGATTTCAAGATTTTATTTCGTTCTTCATAAAGATCCACTAATTCCTCTCCGACGATAGAAATTGGCTGACGCATCCTCATGAGTTCGTGCATGTCGTATCTTACAATCTCAATGTCGCGATCTACTTGTTCTAGTGTTCTCATCTCAAATAAACCTCGTCCACATACTTGCACATACGATAATAAAAATGTTCAGCGCAATACAGCCATACATTCCATTCTTCTTGTCGCCTCGGAAAATATATGTAGATGTGTCATACAGAATCTGCTCAGAGCGAATTACCGCTGCGGAGAAAATCAAAATAATATAAGCTTTGGTCATAAGCCAAGCAATCTCAGTCAACATTTACGTCACTTCCTTCCATCTTGTTACAATGTGTTCTGCACGCTGCCATTCGTGCAAACCAGTTTGCTTGTACCAGTTCACGAGGCTCACTGTTCTATCAAGAGACAAATACGGATGAATAGCAAACCCAAGAAACATACTGCCATCTGCGTCACAATAGCAAAGCAGTGGGACCCTATCGGGTGGATTGTCGGCAACAGTGTGCCAGTTAGAAATATCAATCATCATTTTTCCTTTCTATTAAAAGCGGAATTTTAGAAAGCGCATCCGGTTTTGTGTTCTTTAAGCCCCATTCTTCTCTTCCTCAATCATGTATCGCCAATAATCCGGCTCTTTGAGAGTATTAAGTACGCCTTCAGTATGCCATCCAACACAAGAACTTAAAACAGCCGTATCCTCTCGACCATCTTTATATTTAATCTTGCACAGCACTCCATATTTCGGCAGGTCAGTATTTGTATTCTTCCAACCGTCTTTATCTTCCGGCCAGTCGATTCTAGCTCCGCAGTTACCACAGTAACCATTACGGTTACCATCTTCATTAAAGAGATATTCACCACTGTCACAGCACTGGCAGGAAATGATGCCATCTTCTGCAAAAGGATTGTTAATCATTTTTAGCCTCAATTTCTTTCCATCCAATGAAATCACAAATACAAAGTTTCTCTGGATCACACCTGTGGAGCAGGAATTTATTCTGTCCAGAAAGCCTAGAACCGCCAGACACTTCAGCGTATTCATAACCATCTTTAAACATTTCGGAAAGACTCCATTCCTCAACAGCAGATAAATCAACATCATTAAAAATGATATTGCGATCGCATCCACGGCATTTGAAAATTTTTACGTATTTTTTCTCCATATTACCTCAGTACCCTTATCATCGGCAGTGTTGTTTTTCATATCATCAAAGAATGAACCGCAATCAAACCACCGATCTTTGATGATGTTACCGATGATTTTCACAGGTTCTCCTCTTTCGATAGCTGCACGGATGTATTTTCCTTTAAGTGATTCAAGTTTAGAACAATCAACAACATCTAAAATCCTTACGATAGCTTCAGCTCCGTCTTCATAACCTTCAAAATTTGCAGCATTTCCATCTTTAATAGACTCTTCGTTGATGTAGTATTTTCTACCGATGGAAGGACCTGTGTAATTTACTCCCCATCCATCACCTTCTAAAGTGAGTGTAAGAGAAATAAATCCGTAATCTTCTATTCCAAAAGATACATTTTTAATGTATGCGTTTCTCAGCTCGTATCCATTAGCTTCAAGAAGGTCTTTTGTCCATTTCTTCATATATTTACCTCACAAAACGGCACTTTTATTGGATATTAAATTCTTCCGATAGAATTCGTTTGAGCTCATTTGTTCCAACTGCTTTCATATAAGTATGAGGTTCTTTTACAGTTGATACTCTAATAGCGCTTTGGCTGATTCTATCCAGTAGTCGATTGTACAAATCTGTCTGCTTATTTTGATTGTTTTCGTGTTCAATGTTTTCAATCATTCTTGTTCTTTCTCCACAATCCATGCTTTTTCATAATCTCGAAGAAATCTTCCATAAGAGCATCGGCCATCTTACCAGAGATTTCAGGAAGGTCTAAGCCAAAATCTCTAAAAGCACAGTGTAGGCAGCCCCATGGAGTTAAGGCGAATTTTTCATAAAAATCATCATCAGGATTGTTTCCTTTAGGATTGTTTCCTTTTGAGTCCAATGTATTCGTCTCGTACTCAAACTGTCTCACTTCATCCTTAGTGAGCCATTTCTGCCACTTACCACAAACAGAGCAATACAGACCAATCTGGCTACCTTTGCTCTGGATAAAGAAAGATTCACTGCCACACTTACATTTAAAGTCCACCTCAGCCACCTGCCTTTTCTACATTCTGAACCATACAGCTCATACCGGGATGAGATTTTTCAAAGCGATGATGTGCTTTGTTCATGGCATCATTTTGATCCTGCGCTTTGACCATATATGTATTGAGTTCCTGATGTCCATCATCGTAGTACATTACTTCAACAGACCAATAATCCATATAACTCCTTTCATGCCACCACACCCACCCTACTAATTTATTTATTGACTCTTGTTAGTTTTGAAACCTCCGAATACAAGCAGAATTAACCAGATTCCACTTGCAACCCACAGTCTAAAATTTGGCCCAAGCATTTTCCAAACACCATAGAGAACAAGGACTGTGATAAACCAGGATAAAATAAATCCTAAGATATTTGCGAAAATTTTCATTTTTAAAGCCTCATTTACTCACCCTTGGTGACAACTGTATCTGCACCCTGAACGGTGACCCAACCATGCTTCAGACGAGCTTCTGCTTCCTTCATCTGAATCAACTCAGGAGTGATAGACTCGGAAAGCACCTTATTTGCATCAGCCTCGGCCTGTGCTTCAATCATCTTAACGTCAGCTTCCGTCTGTGCCTTAACCTTGTCAGTCTCCGCCTGAGCCAGAGCGGTCTGCTTATTCAGCTCTGCAATTTCTGCGTCCTGCTTTGCCTGCTCCTTTGCGCGAATCTTCTGCATCAGGGTATCGTCAGGCTGTGCGTCAACAATCAGCGCGGAAGAGACATTGATTCCATATTCTGCGGTCAGCTTCTCATTCAGATAGTTGGTGATTGCAGTATTAACACCTGCGCGATCATCAGAATAAATCTGCATGACACTGAACTGAGGAGTGACTTCCTTAACATAAGCAATAATATCGTTCTGGATCTTGCTCTCCATCAGGCTCTCACCGTCCATACCACCAAACTTGGTGTACAGTTCAACAACATGCTCCGGCAGGAAGTTATAATTGACAGTCAAGTTGATTGCAATCGTACCACCATTAGCAGGAGCATCAATGTGCCAATCTGCGTGTTCCTTTGCGCCATAATCGGACGGAGAATTAGAAAATACCACTCGCTGCTGAGTAATCGGAAACTCAGACACATGCTTCAGAGGGCTCATAAAATGCCAGCCCTGAGAAATAGTTTGCTGCTCGACTCCCTTCGCGGAATAAACAACACCAACATAACCAGTATGCACTCGCTCGGTACAAATCACCGCGCCAACCGCAACGAGGAATGCAACAAAAATTGCCATAAATTTCTTCATAAGTATCTCCTCAATCTTTGTAGTTATCTTTTAAAATGTAATAGGCGATAACCCATACAATCACAAAGAAAACAATAATTTCTTTCATATGTAATCCCACCAACCCACCACTTATACGTTAATGAATCACTCGATTGTGCTTAACACGAAGTTCAACTTCTTGCTGCTTACCAAGATTGAAAGCAGTAGTGTAATCGCCCGTGAGATAGCCCGTCACACGACGAAGACGCCGAATATTATGGCTTCCACACTCAGGGCAAGTATCACCAATCTCATCGCAATAGCCGCACTCCATGCAAGTGTCATTCGGAACATTCACAGCAAAATACGGAATGTCATGATCCATTGCGTAGTTCACAATTGTTTCTAGCGCACCGAGATTATTCTTTACAGTCGAGTCGAGCTCTACATACGCGATGCAGCCTGCGCTTGAATATCCGTCAAGCTGAGACTCAATATCGATCTTTTCAAACGGTGTCACTTCTCGCCATACCGGAACATGGACACTGTTAGTGAAGAACTCTTTGTCTGAAACGTTTTTGATATCACCATATTTAGCCTTAAATCTCTGCATGGCAGTAAAACAAAGGTTTTCTGCAGGCGTAAAGTACACACCAAAATTCAGAGAATACTTGTGCTTGAATTCGTCGCAGCGATCTTTGTAGAGCTGACAGATTTTCTTTGCAAGATTAAGGCCATTATCACAAGTTTGATCTTCTCCAATCAAAATCTGAAGAGTTTCAGCCATGCCGAGCAAACCAACAGCCAACGTGCCATGTTTCAGAGCAGAACGAATATCTTTTCCGTCATATCCGGCCATTGTTCCATTCTCCCACATGAATTTTGCAGACTCAGGAGACTGAGAGCAAATCCACTCGAAGCGTTCAATCAGCATATCTTTTGCTTCATGCAACTTCTGGTCAAGAATGGACATAAACTTGGCTACAGTTTGTCCTTCAAGGTCTTCTCCAGTAGCGTTTTTTATGGTATATTCCTTCGCTTCCATTGCAAGAGTAGGAAGAATAATCGTAACAGGACAGATATTCCCTCGGCCATCCTTCAACTGCTCAAAGCCGTTGACATCCCAACCATTTGCAGTTCTACAGCCCATCGTCGAAAAATACGTTTTTACATTATTTTTATCGTATCCTTCATTACCGCTCCAATCGACATTGGCATAATTAGGATAAAGACGCTGTGCAGTGGAACGCAGTGCCAGCTGATACATATCGTAATTAGGGTCTCCGGGAGCACGATTGATTCCCTTAGCCATCTGGAAAATACCACAAGGGAAAATGCTAGTTCTATGTAATTTGCCGATACCCTTAATGGAAGCATTTAGCAATGCTTCGATAACCATTCGGCCTTCAGGCAATGTACATGTGCCATAGTTGATAGACGTGAACGGAAGCTGATTTCCGCTACGTGACTGGAGTGTATTCAGATTATGGTACATGCCTTCAACGGCTTGATTCAATTCTCGCTTTGTCATGTCCATTGCGTACTGATACACTTTTGCATTCCTTGGATCATTAGCCTCTAGGTCGTTAAAAGATAATTCTTTTGGTACTCTGTTGGAGTCATCTTCAGGCTGAATGTATTTAATTCCATCTTTAAAATGCTTCGAAAAGCTCTTCCGTACATAAGGAACCATAGTCCAGTCTAGGTGTGTTGCGCTCACGCCGCCGAACTGCTGAAGACTCTGAATTTGGAAAATGACTGCGACAAGCTGGAATGCCGTACTGATGGACTGTGCAGGACGAACATCAGTCTGGCGAGTGTTAAAACCATTCGCAAGCAGGTCATCAAACGGAATACTCAAGCAATTGTGCATACCAACTGCGTAGCTATCGAGATCGTGGATATAAATTTCGTTGTTCTCGTGATTCTCACGAGCCATCTTAGACATGCAATAATCAAGGGCATATCGCTTGGAAACCACCCGGCTCATCTCGCCAATACGACCGCCAAAAGATGCTTCATCAACATTGGCATTCTGGTTATCAATCTTTTTGCCGAGAAGTTTCTCCTCGACTGCATCCATCAGCTCTTTGTAATTGCTGCGAGCAATACCATGTAGATATCGGTAATTCATATAAGAACGAGTCGTCTCGTAATAGCCACTCTGCATAAGACGATTCTCAACTGCATTCTGAATCGCTTCTACATCCATAGTAGAGTCAATGGCTGCGATTTCAGATGCAATACTATCACTCAGCTTGTGGTCAACAGGATCTGAAGAATCATTCATCGCCTTCTCAATCGCATTTACAATCTTACTCTTATCAAAAGGAACTTTCGTTCCATCGCGTTTAATCACATATTCCATGCAATCACCTCTTAATCTTCCAACCAACGATTTTCGGCCACATAAAAAACTCCGACCACAGCTACAATCAATGCGATCCAGAATACATAAAACCAAATCACTCGTGTACCAGCTGCAGAAATCATATAATCTCGTGCTTCTTCGATGTTTTTATCCTTAATGAATTGTGCATTATGTATACTTTCGTCGCTCAAATTTGCAAACAACGTACCATCATAATGAACATCTTTGACATAAAACTCGAATTTCACATGAGAACTGACTTGTACAGTTGTCAGATACTTGCTGGATGGCATTTTGATGTCACCATACTCAAATTCTTTGCCAAGAAACGTAATATTCTTAGAATTGTGTTCTTCTGAACTGTAATAATCCCAAGTCCAGTACGTTTCGACTCTTGTTTTTGTATGGCCTTTGCTATCTGTAGTAGTGACAGTTCGTGTATGCATCGTGTAATGCTTTTCTTCGCAATAGATGTACATCCACTGACCGTCGATACGCGGATCGCTTACGGTATCTACTGCTTCTAGTGCGCCTTGGCAAAACGCATTACCTACGTTGGTTCTCATTCCATAATCGAACATATTTTCGGACTCAATCGAAATTGCTGTATTATATTCTTTTTTCTGCTCAAGTGAATCTCTGGTGATATTTCCAGCGATAACGCTACCAAATATCAGCATAATGAACACAATACCAACACTGACGATCAATTCACGATAAGTAATTTCAGCATTACCGATTTCCAAAAAGGTTGCCGACTGCCGGTGCCGCCTCATTCCCCTCATAGGACAGATACTCATAATTCTGAACCTCATATCCAGTCAGACCCAGCAGAAAGGAGTTCGGAAACTTACGAACGCTCTGCTTATATTCCTTCACGACACGATTATAATCGCCACGATAGTTTGCAATCAAATTTTCAGTGACGGATAGCTCATTCATAAGCTCCTTGTAGTTGTCGCTAGACTTCAGTTCAGGATATGCTTCCGCAATAGCTGCAATCTGAGTCGTAATCTCTTGAGCAGTCTGGCCGGAAGTGCCACGAGCATTCACAACATCCATCAAGGTCTGATACTCATGTTGGTCATAAGCCTTGACAGTTTCAACCAGATTTGGAATCAGATCAGCTCTGCGCTTCTCCTGAATCTCAATGCCAGACTTAGCTTCCTGAATCTGCTCTTCATAAGAGATGGCCGTGTTCTTAGGCCCCTGCACCATAAAGGTCATGCCAAGAATGGAAATCAGCACGACACAAATAACGATAATAGGTAACTTCCAGTTGTATCTCATTTATGTAAACCTCTTAAAACTTGACCTCATCGGCGCAATCAGGAACCACGGCAGTCTCGATGTTGCACATCGGCTCTGCTTTTGCTAATTTGTCGGATTGGTTGATTGGATGACAAGTAAGCCCATCCCACTCATGGCCAGTAGGATAATCATGCGAACTATTGGGCATCGTAGTCAGCTTATCATTAGTCTCATCAGGAATCTTCTTTAGCGTATCTACGACACTTTCAGTAATCTTCTGTTGCTCCTCTAAAAGCTGGATTTTATAGTCCAAATACCAACGAGCCTTCGTTAAATCCTGAAGTTGAGAATTACCATCTTTGTGTCCTGCCCGGCTCAAATACTTACCAACATTCCAAAGATAAGCATCCTTGTCCAGTTGCCACTCTCGCAGCACTTTGATAGCCTCATATGGATTGTCTGCACCGCCGTAATAAGACGGGTGCTCGACGTTCTTCTTAATTTCGTCAAGTGTTTGCATCAATAACCTCCTTGTTTTTTTCAATAGGCTTATAAACATCTGCCAACCGAGGATGACGGCCACAGCAGCCACGACCTTCTGGGCAGAACGGATACTTCGGATTAGCCTCACAGGAAGGAACCATCCAGTTTGCTACTTCGGGACAAACCTGTGCAACTTCCTTCTTCATTTTTGTGAACATCTCGCGGATTTCTTTTTGAGCCCTAGAGCAAAGCCGCAGATGACTCATCTCAATCAAAGCACGAGCGTTCATCGTAATATAAAACTCTGTGCAGCAAGCATTCGGAAGAACTGCACGAGCGTCTTCGTTTTTGGCGTTGTGATACTTCTTGAGAATCTGATAATCGGTATCAATGTCCGACATCATATTATCGAAAACATCAGCATCTTCACCGGTAAACGGGTTCACATACTTGAATCCATCCTCGCTGCAATAACGCTGACTGCGGCAGCTCATGCTAATATGTCGATGACGACTAATCTGTGCCAGAAGTGCTCGACTTACATCTTTGACGTAGAACGTAAAGTTGATGTGTTCAAGCACAGAATAGTGACCACTGGCTTTACATCCCTTGGCGATTTTGTAGTCGTCAGTCATTGAAGAGTCATAACAAATACTCGCAGCTTCCTCCACAATATCTAAAGGGTTCTTATCACTTGTAGGAACAACTCGCTGTGTGTACGCGATCAAATCAACTGTCATTTAATTCTCCTTAATATTCGTCATGCCAGTTTTCAGGAATGTCGTTCTCACCAATTACGATGCAATTTTTAGGTGCGACATTTAAAGTGTACTTTCCATCTTGAACTTTAATCATTACGTTCATAATGGAGACAACTTTATGAATGCTCCAAAGAACTCCGCGACCTTTTCGAGTTCTAGCTCTAAGAACTGTGTCGCCAATATGAATTTCTCTATTAAGAATATCGGTTACCATTTAATCCTCCTTTATTTTAGAAGTGCAAACTTAAACCAATCTGGAAAACTGGATACTGAAATCTCATATTTGATAAGGCAAGACAGCAACCACAACGCAATCATGATTCCGACTGCAATAAGATAATCCTTAAAAATCTTAATGAATGCGATCCACATCTTAATCCTGTCTCTCATTTACCTCACCTCTTTCAATCAATTCATCAACAGTAATCTCTCCACAGAGAATCTGTTTAAGCTGCTCTTCTGACAACTGATATGTAATCGGCTCTTCACATTCAGTCGGATATCGAGCCAAGGTTCTATAATATTCTGCAAGGGCTCGTTCTTTACGTCCCTGTTCACGATGGTCAATACCAATCATATCGCCCCACCTCCTTCCTCAAGTTTTTCGCTCTTGCCAGTTACGACATATACATCATCTTCGAGATCTTCTTTTGGAATCACAACTACGATGCCTAGTTCTTTTTCAAATGGCATACCATCCATCATAATAATGTAATATTCATCCAAATCTGCGAACACTTCGTATGCGTTACCATTTTTAAGTTGAACAAAAGTATCTATTGTAGCAACATAACTGTAATAGTCCGTTCTGAAGTACATCCTCATTAGGGCTCCTTGTAGGGTTCCATATCACCCTTCCAAATCTGAAAATAAGGATGTGCGTCAATGCCGTAAACCTGGCCCTTCATACCGGTACTGGTAATCTTGTAAGGCTTTCCATCCTCAAGGCTATTGATAAAGTCCTGATACTGAGGACTCATCTTAAAGAAGTCCTTCTTGCCCTGAATCCTCTTTACCTTAATAGTGACCTCCTCACCAATCTTTGGCTCCCACTCTTCAACTGGCATTCCAGCCAGAAAGTCGGGACCACCGGCCTTCTTGATTCGCCGGGCGAGGATTCGTGCCTTACGCTGCTCTCTGCGCCGGTCTTCTCGATTCATTGAATTACTCATATTCTGTTCCTTTCAGCTTATCAAAGTAGGGATCGCCGTCTCGCTTTTCTAATAAGTTGAGCTCCCCGGCGGAGCCTACAGAATACAAACGAAAATTTTTAAAAATCTCAGCACCTTTAATAGTGGCTAGAGATGTGATTATGTACAATATATTGTGTTCTTCTGTGCCATCGGTAAGTCGAACTTCAAGTCGTTCTTTCTTTGGGATGGCTAGTTTTCGGAAGTCTGTCAGATAAAACCACCTTCTTCCCATTTCTTTACAATCTGTTTGTTGACATTGATTGGAAGACGTGGATTTGTTAACTGCACAGGAGACACGATATTAACATAAAAGTATGGAGAAAATTTCTCATCCAAATCCTCATATGCTGCTGCAAATTCGCCCAAACCAAAGCGATCTTCTGTTATAATATAGTTCCAAATCGCGAACATCCGACTACTTTTGTATGGTTCCCACCAATACCCATTATTCGAATGACAATTTGCCTTGATAACTCGCATAACCTTTTTACGAGTGTTCTTTGACATATTTCTCATATGATTTCTTCTTGTTTTGCTTTCTTCGAGACGGTTAGCTCTCTGAAGTCGTTCATTTTGGCATTATGTATGCTTTCTCATTTTTCCGATAGCAATCAAAAATACGTGCGACAACATCGTAGCATCTACTCTCAGAGTTATAACTACCAAGAACAATTCCGCGCTCGCCCATACCTTGCCTTGCGTAAACATTAAGGCTTGCGGTATCAATGATTGCCATACGGTCAAGATTTATAATTTCTCCGTCTTGCGTTAAAAGTAGCATTTTAATCCTCCGGCATATCGAAGCTAATACGGTTTTCACAAAGAGCAGTGTTAATCTCTTGAATTACTTCTTTTGCTCGTTCTACTGTTTTATATTTACCAAGTTTCATCCATCCATCTCCATCAAAGGTATATGCTCTGATTACTGTTGATTCATCTACAATATGGATTCCAAAACATTTACTGGTGTCAGCAACTCCGGTTTGATTCTGTGTTAAAATAAACATTGCAAAACCTCACAAATCGGTAAGCTGTGCAGGAGACCAGATATCTGGAATGTCCCAATCTTCTTCCGATTTCCCGTTATAAATTCCGTAGAAATATCCTTCGGACGGTACATAGACGATCCGTTGCCAGCCATTCATTCCGTGTGAATCCTTTGGCTCAAAATCATGAGTTAAAATTCTACGTCCACTGCTGCTATAAGCAGATACCTTTGTAGGAACTTCGACACATTTGTTATCCAGAATCCGAAGAATATGCTTAATTGTTTTCTTTGAAAGATTCATAACTCCTCCTTAGCCGTAGCTCACTTCATTCTTATCGTTTCGGAATTGCACAAAAGTTGGGAATTGCAGGGACTCAAGACCTGTCTTTTTATCCTGGGTGACCTCTTTGTATTTACACTCAACAATCTTGCCAATGTAGTCATCAGAATTCGCCCACACAGCAGCTCTCGTAGCATCATCAAAACCAGAACCGACACGAAGCTCGTTGCCCTTGTAGTCCACAACCAGAGCGCCCATCGTACCAGCCAGACGATTCTGACCCTTTTCAATCGCGGTGATTCGTAAATCAACAGTGTAGAATCGCTTAATTTTGAGACATCCGTTGTGACGAGCCCGGCGATAAGGGACGTCCGTGTTCAACATAAGACCTTCCCAATCGTGCTCAACCGCATAATCGAGCCACTTAGGAATCACACTCTGGTCAGTACCCTCATAGACCATCGGCACAATCTCAATATTCTCAAGGTGCTTGCGAGTAATCTCTGCGCGAAGACAATTTAACCCAATACGGCGGATTTTATATGGGATAGTACACTTTCCACGGTCGAACTCTACAACAGGAATCACATCAAAAATAACGAACTTGATACCCGTCTTGTCCTTACTATCCGAGTTCAATAGGCCAGTGCCATAACGAAAAGCCTCTCCGTCCGACATTCTTTCTGGGTTCTTGTAGATCAGCTCACCATCAAACACCCACGCATCTCGCCTTGAGGCGTCTTCATCGTATAGAGCGAGCAGATCATTCTTTATATGGTCTAATCCTTTAAACTTCTGAGCCTGCCGAGAGATGAGCTCGCCTTTATACATGGTTCCCCTATTTCCATTCATCTTCTGGCTTAAACTGAACCAAATGCCATCCTTCAGCTTTACCTTATCAATCGGATACCCCTGCTGAACCTCCCAGACAGGAATAATTTCTTCGCCGTACACCTTATTGATGGTAGCTGCCTCGACTCCAATCGGCAGGTTCTTAGTGAACAGTCGCTTTAGAAACTCTTCATACTCAGGATTTTTATGTAAATAATTCTGGATTGTTGCGATGGATGTATCAGAGCCTGTATTGTGACCAGCACCCATAATATAAAGGTATCCGCAACTGAGATACTGAACGTCGATATCTGGCTTTACAGCTACCTTCTTATTGATCTTTGCATCAGACAGGCCAGTAACAATTGCCGGGTTAAGCAGAAATCGGAAAAATGCCATCAACTCATCAACTTCATCTCCAAAATCCTTACGTGCATCCAGCAAAATGCGGGTCTTGTCCGTCTTCTTCTTTGCTTTCTGCAATGCCTTAACCACCGCATCAAGCTTACCTATGAGCTCTTTATCTGTCATAAAACCTCCTTGTGTATCCTGTGTTATATAGTTATAGCTAATAAAGAAAGGCTTGTCGTTACGAGCAAGCCATTTCTTTCCCGTATCCTGTATTATATAGTTAAAGAGAGAATTTTAAGCCTCCGGGATGGAGACTTTTTATAACTATATTATACAGGATACAAATATAATTGTCAATGCTTTTCTGAAAATTCTTTCCGTAAAAATTCCTTCAAGAACGTCCGCTTATATGGCACTCTCGAAGTCTTTACAGCCCGATCAAGAGCATGAGTTTCGGCGCAAATCACACAATACTTCTTGGCACGAGTGATGGCCGTATAGAGCCATTCTCTCGTCAGCATCAAGTATGCAGAGTTGTCCATACCAACAATCACATATGGAGCCTCACTGCCCTGCAACTTGTGACAACTCAGAGCATAAGCAAGTTCAAGCGTTGCCCAGATGTTATTCCCACCAAAGTAATGTGGAATGAAGATCGTGCCCCACTGATCAAAATCAACCAGAATAAAACTATTCTCAATTTTTCGGATAATGCCACGGTTTCCATTGAACACCGGACACTTCTCTTCCTTTTTCTTTGTCTTGAGATTGTATGTGTGAAGCTCATAGTTGTTCTTGTTGATAATGACTTGATCGCCCTCACGCAGAGTATACACTCTATCCTTGCCATCACCATAGATTGTGACCTTTGCTTCTGCTTGACCACGACTCGGATTCACAATTTCCTGAATAGCATTATTGACTTCATAAGTACAGATACTACCACGCAGCTTCTGTGGGAGTACAATCTGAATCTTCGCACTATCATTCCCTACCTTATTATATAAGGTACGGTACTGATTGATGATGTGGTTGAACGATTCACTTGCGTCCTTATAGATATCAAGCTCCAAATCACGAAGTTCACCACGAATCTCATTGCCAGCCCAGCCATAAGGAGCCAATTGCGTAGCATTGCGAACCTTGATACTCTCGGTGATAATTGCAGACTTAGCTGCCTGACGATGGATCTTAGTCAAACGAGCCACAGGAACAACCTTAGATGCAAGCATATCCTTGAAGATGTTACACATACCGATACTCTCAAGCTGGCCGTCATCACCAATCATGATGAATCGCTTGCCGGTCTCGATTGCCTGAATCAAGTCATAAAATAATTGAGCTCCAACCATAGAGGTCTCATCCAGAATGATAATGTCCTCATCCAGAGGATTGTCCTTATCGTGAACAAACCCACCATTCTCAATATCATAACCAAGAAGACGATGGATGGTCTTACCATCCTGACCAGTAATCTCCTGCATACGAGCTGCGGCACGACCAGAGAGTGCAGTCTGAGCGAAAGACTTACCATGAAGAACCTTTAGAACACCAGCAACAACGGTACTTTTGCCAGTTCCGCCGTAGCCTGTTAAGATACAGACGTTACTAGAGCATACCTTTTTAATAGCATCTCTCTGCTCTTCAGTATACTCGATGCTAAGCGCATCCTCGGCTTCATTGATTGCTGCATCCATATTTCGACCAATCGGCTCAACAGGTGCATCCGCTAATCGCTTGATTTCCTTTGCGATTTCATCTTCCAGATTCCACACTCTAGTTAAAGCAAATTCCTGACGGTCATCACTCCACCAAAGCGTTTCACGGACATCATGCAGATGAAAAAGTGCCCTTTTGATAACTTCTTGGTCACCCTCGTTCAAATCAAGTTCCTTGATACAGCTATTGATTGTCTGGTTTGCCGGAATAATAGAGTTACCTTCTTCAGCACGGGCGGCAAGAAAATGCATGACGTAAGCTTCGATTCTGAATTGCGAATTGTGCTTTAAACCCATATTCAAAGCAAGAGCGTCAGCTTTTTTCCAGCCGATGCCATACGCATCATCGATCAGGACGTAAGGATTCTCCTCAATCTTTCTTACCAGAGTGTCTGCACCGTGATACTGACGAACAAGCTTTTCAATAGCACTGGTGGTCAAACCGTACTCAATCAGTTTCGTGTACGCTTCACTGTTATCAATGTTGTTTTCAAAAGAGTCAATGATCTTTCGTGCTCGACCTTCCGTAATACCGCTAACAGTACAAAGAGACTTGATATCACCATTCTTGATAATCTCATACGGATTCTTGAATGCTTCATAAAGCATCTCAAACTGATGGTCAGTCAAGATAAAACGGAGAAAGCTTTTTTGTTCTTCCGGGTCAGTGATCTCTTGAAACTCATTCATATAGATGATTTTGTACTGATCGCCAAATTTTTCATGATGAACATACTCGCCACAGAACGAATAAGTCTTATCCATATCAAGGCTAGGAACGTTGCCTTTTAGCCGGAGGTCACTGTATCGACTCATAACAGGGTTTCCCTGCTTGATTTTTACCACCTCGGCAGAGAAAGTGGCGAAGCCGCCGGGCTCCACCTGCCTCCCATCTTTTGGATAAAAGACTCGTTTTATCCTGATGTAGCAACGGATCATATTTTCATTAAACTTCTTATCTGCCACTTTACAACCCTCTTATGCTATCTCTCTATCACGCAGCCACTGCTTGTATGGTTTGAAGTTGTTTGCAATAACGTGCGATTCATCTTCCTTCTTTCCAAGCACAGCCACCTGACTTCCCTTTACAATCAAATCCTGATAATCTGACAAGACCCTAGGCCATACTGTCAGCTCAATGATACCATCGCCAGAATACAGATTTACAAATGCAAACTGCATACCAGTCTTTGTTTTCTTCTTTTGGATCTTTGCGATAATACCGACAAGCACACAAGAATCACCTTCTTCAATTTCAGAGAAATCCTTGATATAAGCAAAAGCCTTCTCGAAAGGATTCGGGTCACTGATAAAGGTCTGTAAAGTCTGGAACTCCCAAAGTTCTTCATCTTGTAGATATTTTGTGGTCTGCTCGGCCATATATGCTTCCTTCTTTTTCAGCTTCTCGGTTTCATGTACGACACGACGCTTTTCATTATAGATTCGTAGGACGGTTTCTTTGTCAACCTTCTTACCAACCTTATAATGCTCCGTATCAATATCCCACTTACTCAGCAAAACTGCCTTTGTAGGAAGTGTACTGACTGGTTTAAACTCAGATTGTTCCAAACCGCTGGCAATGTACTTTTCCAAGAATATTCGTTTGTTCTTTGTAGGGATCGCACCGGATTTAACCAATGCAATGATTTGTGCTTTCGTTGCACGGACACGACTCGTGAAATCATCAAGTCCCTTAAATTTTCCATTTCTATCTCGTTCTCCAATGATAGTTTCAGCAAGTGTATTGCCAATACCACCGATAGCAGACAAGCCAAACAGAATTTTACCATTTGACACAGTGAAATCCATACCGGAACGATTGATACTCGGAGGAAGAATCTGAATATCAAAACCGCGTGCGTCCACCATAATCTTGTTGACCTTACCGACCTTTGCTTTATTCAGATTCAGCATAGCCTTAAAGAATGCAAGCGGATGATGCGCTTTTAAATATGCGGTCTGAAGGCAAATGACGGCATACGCCTGAGAATGGCTGGCGTTGAAACCATAGCCGCCCTTCGTTGACAACTCGTTACAGATGTACTCAGCGGTCGCTTTGTCATATCCATTCGCAATGATTTCATCATGAAGAAGTTCAACTTCTTCCTTAACCTTCTCGGGTTTTTTCTTTGCCAAACACTTACGCATTCTATCAGCACCGGCATCGTTTCGACCGCCAAAGACCTTCGTGAGCTTCATGCTCTGTTCCTGATAGATGTTCACGCCATATGTACTGCGGAAAATTGGTTCCATATCAGGATGGAAGTAGTGAATATGTTCAGGATGATACTTGCAATCAACGTATATAGGAATCGACGGCATTGCATCAGGACGATAAAGTGCAATCAAAGCAGACAACTCTTCAATCGATCTAGGTTGAAGTTGCGCAACCAGATCTTTCATGCCAGACGATTCAATCTGGAATAGATTGTCTGTCTTACCGGAACAAATCAAATCGTAAGCTGCCTTGTCATTTTCAAACTCAGGATTGTTGATATCAATTTCCCAGTCTGGAATATTATCCTCACGCTTTGCTTCATCAATGGCAACCAGCGACGCAACACCAAGAATATCAAACTTAACAAGTCCAATCTTCTCGTCCATCACCTTGTCAACGGAAATAACGTGCTCTCCGTCAGTACCATGCCGGATACCGATATACTCGTAATAAGGATGTCGGCAAACAATAACACCACCAGCATGGATACCATACCCTCGTGGGCGACCATTGATATGACTTGCGATATCAAGTAGTTCCTTATATTTTGGATTCTCAGCTACTTCTGGGTTGGCTTCAAGGCAATCTTTCCATGTCTTTTGAACGAACTTCTCGCTGATTTTTCTTATCTCAGCATACGGGAAACCGAGCACCTTACCAACATCCTGAATCGAAGTAACCGGAGTAGTGTACACGATATTCATAACCTGAACCACTCGATCTTCACCGTACTTTTGTGTCAGATACTCAACAACCTTAGCACGGTCACTAACATCAACATCAACGTCAGGAAGGTCTTTTCGCTCAATGGTAAGGAATCGTCCGAAGTCAAGTTCATACTTGATAGAATCAAGCTGCGTAATGCCAATCAGATAACATACAAGTGAGCCAGCGGCAGAACCACGCCCAGGGCCAACAATGACATCATTTTGCTTGCACCAGTTGATGTAATCAACCAGAATCAAAAAGTAGTCACAGAAGTCTTTCTTCTCAATGACAAATAACTCATCATCAACACGCTTACGATAGATTTTCTGCTTTTCTGCATCAAACTTATCGATACCACGTTTCTTCCATCCCCCTTTTACAAGATCTTTCAGGTAAGCTGCTGAGTTAGAATACTGCGGAGGAATCTCAATCTTTGGAAGTTCAGGTTCGTGCCAAGGCATATCCACATAATCACATAGGTCGGCAACTTCATCGGTATTGTTGATACACCATTCTGCCGCATCGTATCCAATTTGACTATCAAGGACTTCATGTTGCTCTTTACGAGACATGAAATAACATCCTTCATAAATTTCTGCAGCAGTTTCCGTATCATGTGCGATACGAAGGAAGTAATCTTGATAATAAAGATCCTCTTTAGTAGCAGCATGTACATCGTTTGTGACGACTACTTTTGTATGAGTGTCGTTTGCTAATCGCATGATTTTTTGATTGTATTTTGCTTGTTCACTGTTTGCGTGAGCCTGAACCTCAAGATAATAGTGAGGGAATAAGCTCTTATACTCTTGAACCAGCTTGACACAAGTGTCGTAATCATCCGTTCTGGACAGCCTACTCACCAAACAAGCAGACAGGATAATTAAATTATTCGTATCTTCCTTAGCGATATCCTCTTTTGTGATACGAGGACGGCTGTAAAAGCCATGAAGATGACCAAGTGTAGATAGACGATTGACCGCCTGACGACCAGCTTCGTTTTTTGCGATGATAATCAAGTGCCAGTATTTACTGTTCTTGTCCTTTACTTCCCTGTCCTCACACTCATATGCCTCAATACCATAAAGAAGTTTTACATTCGGATACTTGTCTTTTAGTTCTGAGTAGTACGGCCAGCTTGTTACCTCACCATGCTCTGTAATAGCAACGGCCTTTAAACCGAGTTCAGATGCTCTTTTTAGATTTTCTTCAGGAGAAGAGTACCCATCTAGCAGACTGTAATTCGAGTGCGTGTGTAAACTACTTGACATTCTTACTCCTTCCTCTTATCTCCAAACTTAATAATATCGTCGAAAAGCATCACATAGTCATCGGTGTACTTGTTACCATGGAAATGGCCGAAGTACCAGAATGGTTTACAATCGTTAGGATAGCATTCGTATATATTATCAAAGAATATTTCAGTTGACTGGTCTACTGTGTTTTGATCAATACCACCGATAAACAATTCAGTTGGAATGAACCGGAATGGACAGGTATGCGTGAGCATAACATCAATATCATCGATTTGAGGGTCATGTGTAATATTCCAGATCTTTTTCTTAGTCTTCTCATTCGGCTGTTCGTCCGGCCACCAATTATATCCCCACTCTAGCCGATAATACTTGTCCACAGAATATGCTCCGCCGCAAACAAGACAGTTTAATACTTCCATATCAGCAAGAATTTGATAGACTTCGCCATCAATAGCAAAATACTGGTTTGGATACTGCGGGTCATACCACACTCTTCCGCAAATATCACCACAAATCTTCCTTAATTTGTAACCATCCTTACGAGACGGGCGGCGCTCGTGGTTGCCATGAATACAAAACAGATTTGCAGGAATATCTGCGGCGATAGTCTTGATACTCCATTCACGAGGGTCATCCTTGCCGTAGTAGTTCAAACCGACATCGCCAAGGCAGACAATCCAGTCATTCCTTCCAAGATTGTGTTTATGGCAAAACTTTTCCAATTCTAAAAACCGATTGTAATCACCATGAATATCGCCTGTAATGTAAACCATTCATTCACCCCTCTCATAAACTCGCCAATGCCATGTGCTACCATCGCCCGGATAAAACCTATCGCAAAAGTCCTCAAAGCGACATCCTTCGCATGGGTCATCTTTTGATAAATCTATCACTGGATGGCTTTGGCATTCTGCGATAAATTCTTTAACGTCTGCTTCAAACTGTTCAGGCATCAGCATTGTCAATCAACTCTCCATTTTTTACAACCTTAGCCTTATCATCCCAATATTCATCAGCCCCGACCTTTCTAGGAGCAGTGCCAAAATGCTCTTTCCACTCAGGAAGACTCTCATTGATTGCATCAAATTGAATACCCCAATCAAAGCAAGCCTCCATTGCATCATATAAAAGCTTTCCTTCCCGGCAAGTCCAGAGAATCAACCCAGCACCATGCTTCTGTTCCTGAATTGCTTGATAAATGACATTCCAGTTTGGCTCACCGATATCAGGATAATTATTCTCACAGAGAGTTCCATCAAAGTCGATGGCGATAGCACGTTTCCAATTTCCCATATCAAATCACCTCAAAATCAACAATCTGTGCTTGCGGCGTAACCTTGTTTCCGTACTGATTCAAAGACAGTCGGCATACGGCATTGATGTATTTCTCTTCCTGACTACCATAAAAGTCATTATTGATCCAATCAATCAGTCGTCCATTATCAGCAAAGCACACAAAATCAATGCCTTTTTCTTCATCAGAATACTTCCACATATTGCCGTTCTTGCCCATCGGAGCACATCCACTATGAATCAGCGGAATGTTTTTAATGTAGAAATACGGCTCGGAGATTCCCTGTGCCCAGATTTTATGCATTTCATACATGGTCTTCGGCAATGTAACAGTCAACCTACTATAGTCAAAATCAAAATCGACCACGATTTCCTTACTCATCGTGACATCTTTAAGCAGCTCGTTACAATCCGCAATCGCCTTTGGAACATTTTCTTTCTTGATTTTCACACCAGCAGCGTTATCATGACCAAGAACTGACTCAAAATCTCCGGTACTCATCAAGAACTCCTTTAAACTTTCAATCGGAGAACCGTCAGGATTTCTCATTGAGCCACCGTAATAATCCGGTTCATCAGCGAAGGTGCGAAGCAGTACGCACGGTTTTGCATACATTTCAGCCAACTTGATTGCCACAACACCAGTCAGAGTGTTATCAAGAATGCCAGTAGAGTTGCAGAAGAGAATCTTATTCTGGTCTGCGCCATGCTTTTCAATCAGTTCCTGAAGCTCTGCGACAGCCTTGTCTTTGGTCTTGTTTTGCTGATACTTGCAAGACGAACACTCACGAGCCACATGCTGTGCCAGAGTCTCGTCAATCGTGACACCGGCATTCTTGCCACGAGTCGGAGTATACTGGAACGTCTGTTCCTCACCGACCATTGCACGGAACATCCGCTTCTTTTGCTCAGATGAACCAACACGAATCAGTGCGTTCATCATCGGAACGATGTAGAACTGAACATCATTGATGGTCGGGTCACCCTTGATATTGAAACTGTTTGCCTCAATCAACGCACAAATCATCGGATTTACAATTCGTGCCAGACCTTTCGTGCAAAGGCGCTTTGTCTCATGCGAGTGCATATCCATGACATCACCGATGTTTCCAACAGCCACCAAATCAAGATATCGGTCTGCAACATTAGTCCAATTATCTTCATCAACAGCCTGAAGGAATTTATACACCACGCCAGCGCCAGAAAGTTCCTTGTTAGGATATGTACCATTCTGATTGTTGACGATTACTGCGTAAGGATTCTCTCTGTCGCAGATGTGATGGTCAAGAATCAGAATATCGATACCCTTATCACGAAGTTCCTTACATTGCTCAACATCGTTACTACCAGCGTCAGGAATAATCAGCAGAGTTGTTTCATGTGGAACTTCGATTTCTTTAGAGAGTCCATGTTCTTTACCACTATGATGCAGAACATTGATTTTTCCAAAATAACCAATCGCCTTCAAATACTGAAACATCATTGAAGCACTTGTGAAACCATCCACATCACAGTCTACAAGGATAGAGATAGTAGACTTTTTCCAAAGGTGCTTATTTAACATCATAACTGCATACTCAATATTGTCCAGCAACCACGGAGAATTTAAGCAAGAATCATCCAGATTCATGTAGGTCTTATAATCCTCGACCCCTCTATTCTCCATAATCGTTCTAATCGGGTCTGATAGGTCGTTCCTACTTCCCTTCCATAGCTTTACATTCATTTAATTCTCCTAACGCAGTTCTCAATCAATGCCTTAAATTTTTCAGGATTATCAGTCGGGGCTTCCTTTTCATCCAGAATCCCTTTATCATCTACTACAGCATACACACTTACGCCATCGACAAATCGATTGGCGAGAACCATAAGCTCACTAAGCTGAACGTCTTTATCAAAGACGAAACAAATATCAACGCAAAGGCGTGTCAAAATTTCAATTTGATTTTGTGAAACCTTCTTACCGCCAGTCGCCACACAGTTGCAGACATCCATGTTCCACATCTGCATGACAGACTTTTCAGCTTCACCAACATATACCAGACCTTTATTCTTAATGTACGGCTCTGTCTTATACAGACCATACAGAATACGGTTTCTGGCACACGGCTCAAGATACAGATACTTTAATTCACCTTCAGGCGGCTTACCAAAGTATCTTCCCTTTACACCAACCAGAGTACCAATTTCATCTCTGATTGGAATCGTGATTCTATTTGTCAGTTCATCAAAGCCAATCTCAAACTCCTGCTGCGTCTCATAAGATATCCCATCGTCAGCAAAAATTTGGTTCACATAAGGTTTATAATAGCCGAGAATGGCTTCGGAGATGGGGACTATCGGGCGGTCATCCTCGTGTTCTTCACCTTCATTTTGCATGGCGATGAGTTCTTTTAGAATCAACATACTTTTAGGAAGGTCTTCCTCGAAGTTGTGATAGTAGTCAAGACCAACCCATTCACAGATTTGCTTAATAGCTTTTGGGAAAGACAGTTCCAAAAAGAACTGGACGACAGAAATCAAATCATAACTGGTCTTTCCATTGGCAATGTCTCGTGTGTAATCTACCGCAGTAAGATTTTCATTCTCGTAGATACAGAGTGCCGTTCTATTGTCACCATCTGGATTTGCACACTGGTAATAACCAGCTTTATGACTAATATGATGACAACCAAGTTCTTCCAGAATCGGCTCAATCTGTTGTTCTTCAAGAATGTAATTTTTCAGATCTGCGATATTTACCATACTTTAGATTCCCACTCGTCAATACACGTCTCAATAGATCTCATTAAACAGACATACTGAATTCTATTCAGTGGGATAATCACATGCCCCTCTGGGTCATCAGGATAAAAACTCTTGAGCGAAACATACTCACCAGTCAGCCATGCAACCTTACCTTCCCAACACGAACCATCATTGCAGCAAATGTCAGTCACAATAGTATTGTTACACTCTTCATCTGTTGCTTGTCGTTTTAAATTTCTGAGAATAGTTTCTTTATCTTGTTTAAAAGTACCTTCTGTAACTTTTATGTAGTGGCAATCCATTCAGCCACCTCCTATTACTTTCTGGTGCAGACACCAACCTCTTTCCAGACATTTTGGTTCAAATTTACTTCAAACATGATTTTCTTCTTCTCACCAAAACGGTTCTTATCAATGTTTCCAACATAATATCGTTTGTCTGGATTTAACCGATGAGCACAGTCGCCGCCCCATTCAGGGTCATGAGAGATATACTGATACTTCACGAACTTATCTTTTGGAATCTCCTTAAATAGAACCATCGTCCAAGCAACGTGCTTAATCATTTTTGACTCAGCAATGTTATTTGAATTCAATTCATCAGGAAGATACTCATGGGCATTTTCAGCCAACTGGATACTACCGTAGATAAAAATCTTTAGATTCTTTGCAATCTCTTCGAGCTCAGTGGCTGTCACCTTGAACGCTGCCCATTCACCAATCGAAGCAATATCGTTCTTTAGAGTATCGTAAAACACATACTTAACTCCTTGGGTGAGAGCTGCCTTCTGGATTTCAAATCGCAAGGACTTATCACTATAATCAGCGGAAACGTCTTTTGCGATAATCAAGCCTTGTGATTCGCTCTCAATCCACTGGCAAACATCAAGCACATTGCGATACTCTTCGCTTTCCTCGTAGACACGAGCGGTAAACTCATCAATGCTTTCTATGTATTCTCCGTCTTCGTTTTGCTTTCGGAAGATAAAGTTTCCGTTTGCGTCCCGGTACATCCCAAGGGTGATTTCTCGCTCATCCTTATGGAAGCGATGACCATGCAGCTCTTGAAACTCAGGATTATTGATGGCAGTGACCAGTAAGCAGTACCGGACGGACTCAAGATCCATTTCGTTCAGCAGTAGAAGAGCTTTCTGCTTTTGAACCAATGTGACGTAGGCAACAATCGCCATCATATATCTAGTCTTACCAGCGTTAGATGGCATACCATTGAACATCACAGTGCCCAGCTTCAATCCTCGGAACAAATCATTCATGATAGGATACTGGAACGGCAAACCCATATCAGGAACACTCAGACGTTCATTGACCATTGGCAGCAGACCATTATTCAAAATTTCAGCATCATCGTTTGTGATAATAACCGTATTGATCTTGTCGGCCTTACCACGAATCAATTTGTAAATGTCCTGAGCACCAAACATTTCAAACTGTCGATGCTTCAAGATTCCTTCAATGTTAAATCCGTTTCTCTGGTACTCACGAAGTAGCGAATATTTCTTCAGGATATTAAAGTATCCCTTGATATCATCGTCATTCGCAAGGCTCATGTAGTATTCAATGGTTGACCAGCCCTTTAGTCGCTTATATTGGGACAATCTGGACTCATCTTCAGCCATAAACGTTAAAACAGACGTTTTATTAAATTCTTGAGTCCTAGTTTCGTAAATAATCAACGCTGCATCGTAGAAAAATTTTGTTGCTTCATCGGCAAAATCGTACTTGCTCTTGACATAATGCCCATACTCGACCAAATAGTCAGGATGCTTGTAAATTGCGCCAACAAATAAAATTTCGTTCGGGATATTTGAAATGAGTTCCACTCATCCACCTCCCTCTTTTATATCTCATCGAGAATTGCATTTATATCAATTTCATTCTCGTTTTTACTCTGTTTCGGTGCTGTTTTCATCCGTTTCAGTACCGTTTCAGTCAGATTTTCCTTCGTTTTGTCTTCGCTTTCACTGCGAATCGAAGCAAGTCTTTCTTTTCGTTCGAGATAACTAGGGTATTGAGCCAATAAAACAGCCAAGTCGTAATTCCATCGCTGACTCATATCACAGCCCTTTGCTTCTTTCTCGGCAATTATTTTATCTAGTCGGGGTTTCGCTAGAACCCACATATCGTAAAGTTCTAGCGGAGGAATAGAACCTCTATATTTGTAATAATTACCGGAAATTAACTGCGTAAGTTTCGAGTAGAAGCTGCCAGGAACAACCGCTGGGGCGTATGTATCTCGAATATGGTCGAAAAGAATCTTTTTTTCTTCCTGTTTGATATGCGCAAGCTCACGATTGTGGTCTTGCTCTCTCTTTTTGGAAAGAAGATCATCGACTTTTTTATCCGTAGTATCTTTCATTTTGTCAAAAAATGCCCTTAGCAGGTCATCTGTCCAAGGGCGTTTTTGATTTTTCTTTTTTTCTACAAAACAATCCTTGTGGTAAAAACCAGTCTTGTCGTAAAAAAAAGTGCTACGGTCTCGCTCGATGAAAATGTTCTTCCCGCAAATCTTGCATTTACGGGTTAGTTCCATTAAGCCAGTTCCTTCTCCATGATTGCGGCAACCTTCTTCAGTTCCTCGATATCAGTCATAGAACGGAATGCGGTAGACAGACCAGCCGCCTTAACTGCCTTCTGTGCTGCACTCTTCTTCACAGGAGAAGCGGAAGCAATCAGATCGTTCAGCTTTGCCTTGATGTCGTCCAGAGAAGGCGCCTTGGATTCGGAGGCGTTCTCTGCAGGAGCATCATCACTGATGTCATTGTCATCAAGACCAAGTTCACGAGCACGAAGCTTCATCTCGGTCTTAACTGCATCATTCAGACCATTCTTGATAATGACCTCACGGTTCTTTGCAGAGCGGTCAAGATACTCCTGATACTCAAGCAGAGTCAGGTCTTCGACAACCTCACCGCCATTATGAACACCTGTACGATCCTTATCAAAATAAGCAAAGTTGATAGACTTATCATCGCCGGGATGGTACATACGGAACTCGGTGCCGACATTGTACTCCTGGCCCTTGAAGCCATCAGGAATCTTGCGGCCAGTAGAAACGCTCACAGAAGAACCATTCACCAGCTTGGTTTCAGTCTCATCCTTCTCACGGCAAATAACGATGTAGCTCACGCCAGTTGCATTCAGATCAAGAATCAGGGACTGACCCTTAAAGTTCAGCTGCTGATAATCCTTCAACTCCATACCAGCACCCTCAATCTTCACCGACTTCTCATCACCGGTCAGACCCTGTGCTGCAGCCTTAACTTTTGCACGCTTCTGCGAGAAATTGGTCAAGCCCTGTTTCGTAGTCAGATTAAGAATGGTTGCGGAGTCAACAACGATAGCATCGGCACGGAAAGGCTTACCGTCAGCGTCCAGCCAAACATTACCATCCTCATCTTCGAAGTCCTCGTTGTCAGCAACGGTATGAATGAAATCCTGTACCTCTGCGAGAGACTGAGTGTAAACGATACGGAGATTCATCGGGTCGAGCCCATTCTCCATCAGTTCCTCACGATAATCGTCGATAGAACCAGACTCAGTATCCAGATACAGAACACGGAACGGACGACCTTCAGGAGTCTTCATGTAGCAGAACTGCATAGCAAATCGAGACTTACCAGTTCCCTGCTCGCCATACACAAGCATACGAAGCTTCTTACGAATAGCAGATGCATCACAAACAATAGCCATATATGTAAATTCCTCTCTAAATCTTTTCTTTTATTAAACTTTCAAACACTCATACCACGGATCACCCGTTTCAACTGCATGAGCAACATAATCCAACTGGCGGGTGATGTTATCCACACTATCAACCAGAAGGTCTTTACACCCTACCGGAACAGCACCACCATTGCATTCCGCGTCAGCTTTAGCTTCTGCAATAATCTCAGGATGCGTAGTAAACACAATAGACATCATCGGAGAATCTTCTTCAGGCTCCTTTTCAAGAGCTTCGATGTAGACAATGTAAAATTTCATGCCATTATAGGCGGTATACTCAAGAGTATTCTGCATAACCAAACTCCTTATGTATCCTGTATTACATAGCCAAGGCTAAAATAAATTAACCCCAGTCAACCTCTTCCTCATCAGCAGGAGTCGCAGTAGACTTGTTGGAACCACCCCACCAAGAAGTGTCGTTCTCAACAGCCTTGCCGTCGAAGTCCTTCTTGGCCTGAGTATTGGCAGCAATCTTTGCCTGTGCCTCAGAAATATTATCCTCAGTGTAAGTGGGCTCTGCATCCTTATCGCCGGGATTCGGATCAAAGGAATCAGGATTAACACCCTCAATATACAGCTTACGAACTGCCGGAGTGCTCTGGCGCTTCATCTTATTAGGACCACCCCAAATATTCTCAGTCTCAACTTCCTCAACCTTCTGCTGATTGACGATAGGACCAAAGCACTCAAAGCTGGTGTAAGGCTTCAGACGCTTACGAATAGAATCGGCCAGGACCTTATTCTGAGCGTTTGCTTTATAGTCAATGAAGAACTCAGCGTCCTCGATTGTGTTGTAGTTCACAATCTTGGCATCGACAATTACTTCATCGCCCTCATCACTCTTACGGCATCCAGTATAAACAATGGTCTGAGTAAACAGAGCAAGCTCTTCAAAACCTTCTGCATCAAAGTCAATTTCCTTAGAGCTCAGAGAAACCTGAGTAGGAACAAAGCGAATCTGATGCTTGCCATTGTAAGTGCTGTACTCGATGTTACCACGGACATACACGTTATCACCGTCATGCAGGTTCTCAGAGATCTCCTTGGCTGCATCGAAATCAGTCAGAGTCTTGTTATCATTGATAACCTTACCAGACTCATTCGTCTTCTTGGTAACACCGACCTTAACGCCAATCATATCATAGCCTTCCGGTGCAACATAAGTCAGACGATCCTTCCAAGCGACTTCCTTCTTATCCTTATCGATGCCCTTGTCCTTATCGGCACGGCGGAAGAAGTAAACCTTATCACGAGGCATACCAGCCAGATCAACATAGAAAGTGTTTTCATTGGAAGTCTGAACGCCAAAGCTCAGAACACGGCGCATAGCACCATTCTTAGTCTCCTTCTCGTTATAGAAATTGCTACGCTGGGTGCCGGTGACCTTACCAGCCATCTCAAAAGAACCACGGGTCTGAGGAAGATTAAAAATTCTATCTGCCATATCAAGTCTCCTTTATGTAATTTTGTTTCATCTGTAATCACTTATGTCTCTTTTTATTGTCTTGAATCAATTCATGCACTATTCATTTTATGTATTATCCTCCGTCTGGTTTATTGATGGCTTATATTTAACAACCCTTCGAGTCGTTAACACTGAGAATCTTCAATGGGATCGTATGTAAACATCGCTCGGAGTACTCCTGCAAACTTATCGGAGCACTCCTGGCACAAAGAGAACTGTAGCTTCGCGCCATCCCATGTCGGGCTTTCATAACCAAATTCGTGATACATAGAGATTGTATCTCCACAAGGATTCTTGGAATATTCCTTGCCACACCAGTTACAAACATGTTTACTTATCACCATAGCGGCATCACCCCATTTTTAATATTCTCTATCACGGAACATTTTAGATTGAACACGAGTCAGTCTGTTGTTCCGACCATACTTAGGTCTGAATGCGGACTGCAGCTTGTTGTTTGCGTATTCGAGGTCACTCTCCAGAATCTTCGCAGCTTCTTCAATGTAATCTCGAATGGTACAATACTGGTCGCTATTGATACAATGCGTCTTTAGATAATCAAGCATATCGACTGCCTGATTTTTCAAAAGAAGAGTATCTTCAAGCTGTGTCTTGCGCCGTTGGAAGAAATCTATATTCAACTGAACATCTCCTCCTTCTTTTCAGTAAACCTACTCCAATCCATCTTGTGATGACAATCAGAACACTTGTATTCGAACTTTTCCAGCTTCGTCACACAAAACGGACAAAGATATGTATTCTTTTCCTTTTGGAAGATAGGACTTGCCGGAATACTCAAAGAGCCGGGGTCGATGGTTACATTGACAGGAATTTTGCTGTTCATCGTGTCACTCCTCAACTAATTGGTATGGTAATCGTACAACGGTTTTATCACATAACCACGGCTTTTCTTTTGTTCCAAAATTTCCAGTTTCAGAACTAATTAAAACATCTCCTAATATAACAGCCTTGTTTTCATCATAGGCTAAAGAAAGTGCATTCAGAATAACGTCTCTAATAGCTCCGTAAGTAAAATAAAGTGTTCCATCAGAAATGACCTCACTAGAAAGCATCAGTTCGGAATTAAAACCATTTTTATAATGAACAAAAATAGTCTTGTATGGCATTCCTTTCCTTGCGATTCTAACAGAATACTTATCTTCCCCATTCTTTGCCTTAAATTGTCCGTTACTAAGAAATTCAACCGGATTCATTGATTTATCACTTTCTTTCCACGATATTTTAACGCATCTACGTTGTAATTTTTCGTTATTTTCTTGCTAAAATTAGCCTTTTATGAGATTTCTTTTTCTGGGAAATGCTTCTTGGTTACCGCAACACAAAAGCTATCAATTTCTGACCCCCAAATGGCAGTACCTTCACCATATGTGCTTTGAAATACTAGCGGAAAGCCGCCGATTCCATCGAAGAGACTGCCAAGAGTAGGATTCTCACCGATATACGGTTTCATCTTCTGGAAAATCCAATACCACTGAGGCAATGCAATCGAATTACCGAGTGCCTTATAACGAGGAGAATCAGCTGGTTTGTGCTTTTTACCATTCTCATCAACCCACTCGCCAATATCAGTCCATCCGCTTGGAAAACCCTGCAGTCGTTCACACTCGACAGGAGTCAAACGGCGAACAATCCATTGCAGATTCTTCGTTTCCTTTTCTGCGATCAAGTCAGTAGCATCCTTGTAGTCACGAGATTTCATCGTACTAGCTTGTTCACTTTCCTTGTATTCACCAATGCGTTGCATTGCAAAGGCTTTCTTTTCAGCAACAAGCGGCATATTATTGCCACCAGTTCCCCATTGAGCCGTACAAGCCGGACTTGTGTCGCCCTGTTGAGTGTATCGAGCATCCTGACTGTGACTCTCAAACACCACCGGCGAAATCTTTTGTTTTGAATTATGTAAAGAGGTGTTGTCTGCCAAGCAAATTAACGTTTGATCTTGCAATGTAGAAAGCGTTGCGCTCTTCTCGATCTGTACCAGTGCGCCTTTGCCACCGCCTTCGCATCCTGAACGAATCTTTAAAGTGTAGGCAACAGCATTACGGTCAATAGTGTTTATAGTGAAAGCAGTATCTTCTTTTACACCAGTCCCATTCATGTTGGTTTCTCTGTCAATCATGTTTCCGACGATACAAAAGCTTTTTTCTCCCACCACTCGATCATTTCCAACAATGCATTTTTCAGCAATTCTGGCAGCGCCTTGCCACGTCGGGATGCTCTCGTCAGAATTCCCTGGCACGCCCGTGCGCTCAAATAATATCTTTGCGGCACGTTGTCCTCCAAAATCCATGACAAGCGCGATTCTTTGACGACGTTGGGGCACTCCCCAGTATTGAGCATCGAAGAGTCTCCATGCCAAAGACCATCCATTACCGGAAATTGCGCCGGATTTAGACCATTTTCCACCTTTTTCCGAAGGTTTAGGAATTGTAGCGTCTGCTTCGACGATGTGTGCAAATTCTTCCAAGACACATCGGAAGTCTTCTCCGTTGTTTGAGGAGAGTGCTCCTCTAACATTTTCCCAGATTGCAAATTTTGGATATTCTCCATTGGTGGTATCCCTCATTTCTTTTATCACACGAATCATTTCCATAAATAGACCAGACCGTTCTCCAGCCAAACCTGCCCGCTTACCGGCAATAGAAAGATCTTGGCTAACAAGGTGAACCACCAGTGATACACGAGACAGGTTCAATCTTAGAACCATCAATCTCGCAAATACTTCCATAATGTTTCACCAAACCACCTCCTTTTCGTATCCTGTGTTATATAGCTAAATCTCAGAAAATAAGCGAAAAAATAACAGACGTATCAACGTCATATTATTTCAACGCTTATAAAACAAAAGTTCTAGCAGATTTTATGTACGCCCTTTCGGGCTGGTGGGACAGGCAAGATTTGAACTCGCGACCAAGCGGTTATGAGCCGCCAGCTCTGACCAACTGAGCTACTGTCCCATGCAAACGCCGACTTTCATCGGCGTGATGCCAGTGAAGGAATCGAACCTTATCTCTCGGCGTTTCCGAGCGCTTTTACCATTAAGCTATCCAGCCGTATACCTCAGAATTTAATTCTCACTATCCAAGCTACGTCGCGTTCCAATATGATCACTCTTGGCAACCATGTCGTAACATATAGGTTTCTTTCGGCTCTGAGCAACCGGTGCAGCGTAAGGGGCTGCGTGTGGAGCGACTGACGGGGCACGATCCCGCAATATTCAGATTGGAAATCTGACGCTCTGCCAATTGAACTACAGTCGCATAAGAACCCAGCTTACAAAGCACTACTGCACCATCACTGGCGAGCCGGAAATAATAGTGGCAGTCAAAGGAGATCAACAAAACGGTATGCAACCATTCTATGACCGTGGTGCCACAGGCGAGACTCAAACTCGCAAGCCTTTCGGCGTCTACCCCTAAAATAGATGTGTAGGTCAATTCCACCACTGTGGCATATAAATTGCGCCGGAAAGAATCGAACTTTCGCAATCGGGACTTCAAAGGACCCTGCCTTAACCGCTTGGCTACGACGCATTATATACTTGGCTTGCTGTGTCCTATTGCTCCATTTTTGGAGAGCCAAGAATAATAGGAAAGGTATTTTATGAAAAGCATGTTGGAAAACCAACTGGTCGAAAACGTCAGATTTGAACTGCAAATCCTGCTCCCAAAGCAGGCGTGTTACCATTACACCACGTTCTCGATATGGTGCCGCAGGTGGGATTCAAACCCACGATCCATATTTCAGGCGTCCCGGTTTAAGCGGGAAATGTATGTCACTCCATCACTGCGGCATATATAGAAGCTGTATTTTTTTTTTACAGCTTCTTTTTTATCAACGTTAATTTTCCTCTTTACTGTTCATATCTAATTTTCTGTATGGTAAATCATAATACTTGCACCATTTACGTATTGCATTTCCTGATACTCCATATTTTCTTCCAACATCTTGAAAGGACATTGAAGCTGTGTCTACCCTCAATTGTTCTTTATCAGGAAAATCAATGCGTTTACTGTAAGGATTTCCTTTTAAACAATTTTTACAGAGACATCCTTTTGCACGCGGACTCATTTCTTTTCCGCATATTGAACAATATTTGATTTTTCTTCTTTTCCTTTCTTTTTTCTCACGGATAACCTTTTCACGTGGAATTTGAGTTACGTTGTTTTCAATCATTAGTTGCCTTGCTTTGTCATACCACACTCTCGCAGAATAATAAATTCCAACTTTTTCAAGAGCAGCATTTATAGTTGATGTTGTTTTTAACGCATCAAGAAAATCTTTATCGCTCACGGTCTTGTATTTTCCGATATTATTTTTGCACCAATTATCAGTTTGTGCATGACAATTCGGGCAAAGCAACTGAAGATTGTCTAACTCATTATTTATGTGGTTTCCGTCAATATGATGTACTTGCAATGGAATCTGTTTGCCCATCTATTCAGAGTTTCCACAACATTCACACTTATATGGTTTGATAGAAAGAAGTGCGGATTTTAAATCCTTTATTCGGCTTCCATTTTTAAAACGAGACAAATCCACGTTCCCTTTATTCTAGCCCTGCCCAGTGAAATGAGAAGTATTTATATTGTGCGCTTTTGCATAATCTTGAAGTACGTGATTCGTACTTCCACCATTTTTTGAATATCCAAGCTTCTCCGCAACCGCAGCCTAACTTTTGCTTTCCTCAAAAGCTTGCTCAATTTCTTCTTTTGTAAGTTTATCAATCTTTTTCATAAAATGCCTCCAACATCTAATAAATGAATATTCGGACTCTGGTGCCCAAGGCGGTATTCGAAACCGCACGCGATATCTCACGCAAAGCTGTTTGGGAGCTTCATGTCTACCTCATTCCATCACTTGGGCATATATTGCCGGTCTTTCCCGGCTGTCAGCCCTGCGCAGAGCATTTTTGGAGGAAGAAACATCACGATACTTCGTTAATTATTCTAACGAAAATCACGATAAAATGTCTATTTTAATTCAGCTCTTCTGCTGACTTGCATAGAACTCATTCCGCAGCTGAATAATACCCTTCTTGCAAAAAGATTCCTGGTCTTTCTCTCGTTGCTCACGCATCCAACCATAGAACAGGTTATCCTCAGCAGTAAACAACTTTGCGGTATTTTCATAATAGCCACGCTTCTGAACGCTCTGCATAACACCACGCAAGAACTTCCAGTGCTTATAATAAGGAAGCTTCATCTTAAACATGAAATTGTTGCTATCTCGCAAAACAAAACCTTCAACGTGTTCAAAGCCATGATGCAGATAGTTCTCGTTCATGACTTTCTCGTACCAAGGATAGAATTCACTCCAGCTCTCAAAGATTTTAACCTTCTCCTTAATCTGCAAATGACACTTTTCAGCAACACGCTTCAGATCATCGAAATCCATCACACTGAAGTTCATATCATTCGCAACAATATCCAGCAAAACAATGTGCGGTTTCTTGTATTCGATGATATGAGCATCATTTACAGGATCAATCACCTCAAAAATAATGGAACCATTCTCTTTTGCAACTTCCTTCAGATTCTTACGGTCTTCATCAGAAGTCGTATCCATGAGAATCTTTCGGAACATATCTGCAAAAGGCCCTTCAGGAGTGGATTTACTTGCAATGAACAGACCATCCTGTTCTGCATCATACGAGACAATGCCAAGAAATCCGTTTTCCTTCAGATATGCAGTCACCGGGAACTTCAAAGTGTTCTGTAGATTTCCAATTCTCGTTTCATTCCGCTCATCGACCGCAAAGAACTTATCATAGCTTCGAGCTACAATCTTATTCGTCTTTGTGTTAATGAACAATCCCCTTGCTTTGGTAGAAACCTCATCCCAGTGCTTCTTATAAAATGCTTCACGAGAGAAGTTGAAAGAAGAAATATCTCCGAATCGCTTCTCAAACACATATTTGCTTTGACGCATCTTACTGACAAGTTCTGCGTTATCGAACTCAGTTTTCATTTCAACGGCAGTTTCAGTCTTTGGCTCCTCTTTTCGGAACACATCGTTCTTTGTTTCTACACATTTGATTGCCTGACCGTGTTCAAGTTCCACGCAACGGAGATATCCACCAAACTCGATTTTTCCTTCGAGGTTGTAGCACCGATGCCCCATATCAATAGGAACATCCTGCACATTTCGATGACCGAAGATCTGAATGTAGCTATCCGGCATCGATTTTTCCCAAGACTCAGCCACGGTTAGCATATCAGGATAGCGACCTACACCTTTAATCATCTGATCAGCAGATACAAAAGGAAGAAAATAAGGCAGATAACTCAAACCACCGTGGCTCACGAAATACCGCTTCCCATCATACTCAAAGTAAGCACATTGGCCAACTCTGGAATAGATCTTACGAGCAGTGTTCTTGTCAATACCGGCTTTAAAGAGCTGCGGACGAGTGTAGTTTGCAAACTCTTCACTCTGAACCGGTTCATCATGCCCCCATTTGTTCAGCCAACGCTCGTGATTCCCTTCCAAAAGGATCACATTCTTGCGGTTGTTATTTACAATATCACACAAGAACTTGAATACCTCAACGTTTTCGATGCCACGATCGAGATAATCACCAACGAAGATATAAAGTTCGTCATCCTTCATCTCACCAAGGTATTCACTTAAACAAGTATAACAGCCATGAACATCACCGATGACATGAATCTTCTTCCACTGGTTGAAGTCATTCGGACAGTAGTTCAAATCGGACATCACATCCGTAGTAGAAGGAAGAACTGTCACGCCAGAAGGAACTTTTTGAGTAGCAAACCGAGCGTACATCTTATCAATAGCCGCTTCAGGAACTCGCTTCAGCCATTCTCTCTGAGCGTTTCTTCGTTTGCATTCCTCGATCGGAAGGTCCGTCATGTTAATAACATACATCCGATAACGATACTGTTTTGCAAGATTCTTATAACGATTCATTTCGACCGTCTTGGAATTCGTTGCATCAATCACGGTAAACTCGCCATGACTCATACGCACCTCAAGCAGTTTAAAAAGCATCTCCCATACAACATCATCATTCTGCGGAGAAACCTCCATCTGTCCGGCAGGTGTTTCCTGTGCGCTCTGGCACATAAGGCGAAGTGTATCAGCACTCAATACGTACTGCTCAAGATTATGCTCTTTAATATAGGTGGACTTCCCACAACCTGGTGCTCCACGGAACAGCAAAAGTGTTCTCATCTACATTTCCCTTTCTAATAAGTATCCTGTGTTATATAATTACCATGTTAAAATCAAGGGGCCGAAGCCCCCTGTTTTTAATTTTTGTGGAAGTATTCGATCCAGCCCTTGTATCCTTGCCGGAAACTAATGTAGGCAACCTTGCTGCACTTTCTTCCGATAATGTCCGCAAGAGGATCTTTACCATTTCCGAAACTAAGTTCTGCAAGATTAAATTCTGGATGAGTTTTACAGTAGTTATAAACCTTGACATACTCGCCGTTTCTGGTCAGATGTCTTCGATCTAAAGCCTTTGAATGATATCTTCTTTCGAGAATATCATTCAAGCGCGTGAAATAACTATGAATTGTGTTTGTAGACATTCTTGAATCACTGTCTGCACCAGTTCTATCCTCTGTTTTGCGAAGGATGTAATCACCATTTATGACATAAAACGTTCTGTATCCACCCATATTGGGAGCATCGTATTGTTTCATTTCATAACACTGCTTGATGATATTCATCAATCTCGCGTCAACACCGGTCTTATTCAAAACAGTACGTGATTCAAAGTCAACATCGTTAATCGTCAGATTAGAAACTTCTTCAGAAGTAAGGCCAATCCAGTACAGCGCAGCAATCACATTCATACGAATCTGATATGGTTCTTCATACTTATCCAAGAAATCAACAAACTCATCAACTGACGCAAAATACTTGTCCTCGTACATATTGTCTGAACTCACATCGCTTTCCGAGAATTCAGCTAAGTCATACATGCTCGCTCGATCCTCACTTTTGATGTACCCTGTAATTATCGACTTTACATTTCTGAACGACCGACTTGAGTTCACCCAATTGTATTTAGCAAACATCTTTACAAAATCATCTTTTGTAAAGTCAAACAACTCATACCCATGTTCAGCCTCATAGTCCATAACGTGACGCAGTGTCGATATAACAAACTCACCGCTTCTATCAGAATACTTTTCGGCAAAAGCTTTGATTTTTTCTTCAGTAAGCATAGTGGCACACTCCTTCTTATTATGTAGTGTACCATTAAACCTGAGAACAAATCAAGCAAATGCGGCAAAATTCTGAAAATCTATAGTATGTTGTACGCCACTCAGGAACGCTGCGAGCAAAAACGGTTCATCCTTGCATCTTGCCATTGCGATCATATTCATCTGACACTCCGACAAGACACCAAGTTTCTTGATGAACTGTCCTTTGTTAAGTGTATCAGTCTCTTCGCAGAGAACGATACTATCAACCTCTAGGAACTCACAGTCTTCCTTTGAGAGTAGAACATGAACCGGAGAACGCTTATACGTTCTTGAAGATAACGGATTCCCCTTGATTGTTGGGCTGAAGAGGTTACGCTTGTTGTTACTTGTCACAACGAACGGTCGAATGCCGCGCTGCTGATGACCTGTCGCATTGGATAGATCAACCAACCAAACCTCTCCGACCTTTGGGTCAATATTGTTATCCATAGTCATTCTCCTCTACAATGATGTAGCTCCGTTCCATAGCTACATTATACAGGATACAATTACAGAAGTCAAGAGGTTTTTGAAAATATTTTTAGTGCCCGTACAACTCAGGATTCTCTGATACGAACACACTGGTATTATCGAAGATCATCTCATACGCTTTCTCTGCACAGCCAGACCTAAGTTCAATTCTCCTTACTTCATGGCATTTTTGTCGCAACTCGATGTGACTCTCATTTCCGAAGAACCCCACGCCATTAACAATCCCACCCGTCTCTACGCCAATGTCGTCAATCTTTTTGCAGATCATGTGAATATCCACACCATTACAAACAAAGCAGACCCACACTCGCTTTTTTCTTATGTACTTTAAAAAATCATCAACCCGTATAACTTTCAAAACCTTTCTATCGCTCATCAAGAATAACCGCCTTCCGCTCACACAAACAACTTTCAAGATATATTATACACAGCCTTTTGTTTTAGTCAATATATTACACATCTTTTTGTTGTATTATTTATCAAAATTTTAGATGACGCCATTCACTCAGCATCATCCACAACCAACTTCGAATCATAATAGAACCTATGTGCGCCAAATTGTCCAGCAAAGGTTGCTCCACGCTCGTGCCAACTGCCGGGAGCTGCAGTCGGGGTTACAAACCATTGAATAGGTTTGTTTGAAATTTTAGCACCATAGTCAAACACCATAGAGACAGCCAGCTCATTCTCTGCCGTAACCTTCCTATTATATAAGGAACTATAACCATACTTCTTAAAGACCTGCTGGATGGTTAGACCATCAAGTACAGCGGAATCATAAAGACATTGAGCAACGGCCATCTGGCCTTCCAAACTGTCAGCACCTGCTTCACAAGCAACAATCTGCTCTGCAAGAGCACGCTCATCATCAGTGAGTTCATGTTTATCCTGGCTAAAGTTCACCACCTTCGTCTCAACGATTTCCTTTACAAAAATTGTAGGTTCATCGTTCTCATCTTCTTTTGTTGCCTGTGTAACATTATGAACTGATTGATCATTATAATATGTATATGTGCCTCCAACTTCAGTATTCGGTAACGCTTTTATTACTAAATTCCCTGCCAGCAGGCACATTATACACACAATAGCAACGCTTTGCTCACGATTTGTTAACAACTTATTAGTGATAAATAAAACCTCCTCTCAACTTTCAATCTCCCAATCGCCTGCATTAAACTCAGTTGATGGATATACACAACGATCCGACATGAAGCACATGATATTCTGCCCTGTCCCATAAAAATCATAATCAATAACTTTCATTGTGTCCCCGTCTTCGGCCACAATAGTCTGTCCAACTTTTAAAACATCAAAAGTTTTCATAATATCACTCCTAAAATATTGGTTTTATCAATTACGGTACAAACAATCCGCATCATAATCCAGATATTCCGTCACATTGTCTTCCAGCAGCATAAACACCATTTTTCCAAACATCTTGTGTGCAGAGTCCATGATTGCTGCGGCCACAGAGTCTGTTTCATCCCACATTCCAAGAACATCCAGAGTCTTATTAAATGGACCACTCGGCTTATTATTTACGCCATGCTCAAAATCATACAAGTCATAACACAAAGCCAAAAATTCAGTTTGACCCAGATTATTGTCAATGTACTGTTTTGCACGCTTAAACTTATCTCTTTTTACCCTTCGCTTCGTTGTAGCCATCTCCTTTTAGTTAGCTTTTCACCAATCGGCCTTCGCCATCCATTTCGATCTTGCGAATCGATGTCATATCAATCACATCGGGGTTGCACACTACCCAGCTCTCGCAATCATACGAGTATAAATTGGACACAGTAAACACTTCGCCATTATCTAATCGTTCCTCATTCATTATAAAACGACAAGACATAACCGTTTCTCGACTAAAATGAACTGCGTCATAAAGCTTAACAATCTTGTCCCAATCTATAAATCGTTTGTTTTGACTGCAAATTAAAGCACATCCAGGAAGCGAAAGGCACCCAAAGTTCTTCAACAGTTTGACGAAATCATAACGAGTATCAATATCTAAAACTCTGGCGTTAGAATTTAGCTCGTATGCGATTCCATTGCAGTATATAGAAGTGGCAAAATCGTTTTCAAAAACAAACATCGCCCAATCACTTACATAATTGTAATTTGGAGTAAAAGTTGAACCCCACAAACCTCCTACCGGCTTATTCAAGAACTGTGATTTTTCTGAATTATGAGGAATTTCAAATTTGTCTTTATCAAAATTGTCGATACCTAATGTTAGTATCACCGAAGTCATCTCCTATAAAAGATTAGTTTTATCTGTTAAGCAGTTCTTTGATGTAAAGCGTCTCAAAACTTTTCAGATGAGGATACTCGTTTCGAGCCATCTTCTCTGCCTGTTCTTCAACACTCAAAATGCTTTCAAAGTCATCATCCACATCAATAACATAGCACATACATTCATGGTCGTGTTTATCATTCCAACCTTCAAAAAGAGCAACGAACTTTTTCATAATGTATTTCCTCCGTAGAACTTGGTTTTACAAGCTTCTTAAATATTTGTATAGTTCAACTTTTCCTTGGAGCCAGACTGCTTCGTCAGACGATTTGAGATATACAGAGTAAATTTCGTTTGGATGTTCAAAGATTCTTTCGACTTTCTTTGCCGTTTCCCGGTCTACTAATACGCCCATTATTATCTCCTTCTAAATCTTAGTTTTTATCAGATTGTGTTGCTTCACGAACTCTAATTCCGCGCGCAAACTCAAGATTTAAGAGCGGAACATTCTTTGCAAGCTCGTATGCCTGATCTTCATTTTCTGCTTCGAGATCAACGCATGTAATCAATTGGATGTCAACACGATATTTCATATCCGTCCTCCTTAAATCTCAGCTTTTATCGATTTAGTGATTGTCTGGCCCCCCCGGCAACGAAATCTGCAATCATGTTAATTAAATCATACAGGGGGCCTTCAATATCATACGAGTCAGTCAAATGTTCTTCAAGATATTTCCAAACAACCTTTGCTTGCTCTGTAGTAACTTTTTCTTTTCCACCAATCGCTCTGTTTAACGCATCGGCAATATCTTTATAGAAAGCAGCATAAGTCTCTTCACGAGCTTTCATTTTAGCTTGATTAAGCCTTTTCACTTCGTCCTGATATTTCTGATTGTTCTTAGAAACCTGTTCACGATTCCATTTTACGGATTTATCTTCGTCAAACACATATCCCTCTTTTACAAGAGACATCCCTACTGGCTTACACGACATATTCCTTACTTTATTCAGTCGCTCAACATAATAGTCACTCATATCAGTTTCCCCTTTTAATTATTGACGTAATACCGTTATAAATTTCATTTGAAAATCTTATAGAACTTAACTTTTATAAATTCGTTTGTTCCATGCTTCGATAAGGTCGGCTTTAATTCTTTCTTTATCCTTTTCGGAGCAATCAAACCAATACTCCCCACTCTCCATAAAAACACGGCAAGTGCATTTGTTTTCGCCATGCGATCTCGAAATAAACATCCACTTCTTTGCATCAGTTCCTGTTTCGGCAATGGCAACTTCTCCACCGCAGAACGGACACGATTTCAAATTATCCATTTTGACCATCCCCTCCATGTTCCATTTCCAGCCGCTCACTCTGATCGTCTGCAATAGACGTCACTTTCAGTAGGCCCATTACAAAAATCCCAAAAGGAACAAGCAGTATAAAGTAAAATGCAATAAACGATATTATCATAATCCACATTATATTAACCTCACATTTCTTTTGGCTTAAACATCTTGTGTTGAGGTTGCTTAAATCATACACCACATGAATGTAATTTTCAATAAAACAATTTTATTTTCCAAAATTTTACTAATAATCCTACGTCATCAATAGTTATATCATCGATCTACACATCCTTTTGTTAAATATCCACAAGAACCCGGATTCTATCAATCTTTGTTCATTGCATTCACAGTATTCCATATCTCAGTCGAAACACTTTCATTTTCATCAGACAGACGGTTAATCCAAGCATTCAGCACCTCTCTGTACACCGTCATATTCGGGCAGAAGTAGCTGTTTGTAAATACCGGCATATCATCATTGCACAGGATTCTCATAATAGCTGCACATACAGCTGCGGATCTTGATACGCCAGCACCACAATTCACGCAGAACCAATCAGTTTTATCTGCTTCATGATTGTCCAGAACGAATTTCACAATGTTCTTGGCCTGAACTTCAGTAATACAAGTGCCTTCTAAATCAGTAGTGCAATCATCAAACTTCAATGGCAGGAATGTGATGTTGCCTTCACACTTATGAAAATCAATATGATGACCATTAGCTTCAGTGATTGAGATAAACCGAATCCGTTCAAAATGTGGCTGTCTGATAAAGTCTTCCGCATCTTCTGCGTTCATCACTGAGAATTTCCATTTTCTTCTATACATAGTAATAATCATTTCTCATCATCCTTCTTTAACAACACTTGTTTTAAATATTCTGGTGTTAGTTCTCTTATCGTTCCATCCTTTTCTTGAATCATTGGCACCTTATACTTCGACGAAAATGGAACATTATATTTTTTACAAAGTTCCAAAAATAATTCGCGGTCAAACATTTTTATTCAATCCTTCCAAAGAATTTAGGTTTTATTTGCAATTTTCTCTCGAATACCATTCATGTCAAGAATAGTCCTTGTGAACTTCGTATCGTTATACAACTGTGCCTTTACATCATCTCTCTTTACCTCAAGAAGACTCAGGATTTCCATTCCGCTAAAACCATCGTTGTTCGCATTACATCTAATACTCCCATCTTCGAGTTCCGTCCAAACTACTTCATACTTTTTCATAAGACCAATCTCCTTTTTTCATCAAAACACAAACGGATTATTATTCACCGTTATTATCAGTACTACATTCAAAACAAACATCACAAACGCAGTCATTCTTTATCACCTCAATCTCTGAATTCAATATCTACGACAATGTTTTCTGGCTCCGTCATATACATTCGTGCCAGCCGTTCTACCATTAGCTCCCTATCTCCTAATTTGCTTTCTCGTAAAATATACGAAGCAACTCGCTTACCTCTGTACAAAAATACAGCCCAAGCACTTCTTTTCAACGGATTTGAAATAAAAGTCATTCCATCGCTTCCTCCAGAGAGGTGGTCACGTCACCAAAATCAAAATCCAGAGCACCAATCATATCATCCAGAGCATCCACAGCATCAGATAGATTCGTGCAAGCGTCATCTGCTCTATCATACCGCTCACTTCCCTGCAGATTTTCCGGCATGTTATCACGATACTCTTCTTCTTCCCATTGGATATCTTCAACATCGGACTTTACACTTTCGACCTCCGCAACAAGCTCATCCAGTTTTTTACGGATGGAATCAAAACGATCAATAGTCTGCTTAATAGCTTTTCTACGAGTGTTATTCATTTTCAAATCTCCTCAATCTACGATGCCAAGCTTGCAAATATTTTTCGGATCGGTGATATAACCAAACGTCAACGTGTTTCGCAGATACCCTTTGTACTCAAATCCACGGTCACGAGCCGCCAGACGGCACACATCTCGAATCGCAGATTCTCTCGGCCAAGAGATACCGGCCAGCTGATACTTCCACTGAAGATCTCTCAGCTTCTGCCACTCAATCACAGGTTTCTTCTCATCCTCGAAACACAAGCCGTTCTGCACGGCATATTTCAGAGCATCGCACCGTCTACTCTCTTCTGATGTGCAAGTTCCCCACTCATTTTCCAGACGGCGATACGCCCTGTCAAACGGTGCTTGCTTCACTGCATCAATACCAAACGCTGCACCAAGCAAACCCAAACCAAGTAAAAGTCCCATTTTAAACCTCCATTTACGTCGTTTCTAACTCTCTTTTTACCAATGGACGACGTTTTGTTGCATTTTTTAACCAATCGTTTCCGCTAGGAACTTGCCTATCCACTCTTGTATTACGGCCACAACCAATCGGACACACCCGGCGGTAATCATCAGCTGTCTTACAGCCAAGAGATTCTGCTTCATCCAGAGCTTTTCGCACATAAGCCCACGTGCTACCACCTAGATCGGAACACTTTCCGATCACAGCAAGCACAAGTTCGTCACCCATGCGCTCAACATATTCTGCTAAAGCCTTTTGACCAGTAGCACCAAGCTTCCCGATATTCTCTCGGAAAACATCCTCGATAGGTTTCGTCGTTGTCGTCCCATCACAAGACGAAGACGATATCTTATCTTTTTCTTTCTCTTTTTCTTTTTCTAGCTTGCTTTTGCTTTCGTTTGCTTCGCTTTGCTTGCGTTTGCTTTCGCCACCAGCTTTTCCAGAAATACGCTTACCTTCGATGTATTCAGCATCTTTAATTAAATCTCTCTTTATAGCAGGCCACACATACCGCTCATTTCCGTTGAGTTCAGGCTCCGTTCCAAACGATTTATATTTCATCATCGCCAGTACCAAACGCCCCACCTCAGCAGCACTAAGTGGTTCAAAGTAGCTCTCATAGGTATCCCAGATTTTAATATAAGTATCAGCCATCATACACCTCAAGAATTCTCACTATGAGTATTCACACCATAATTGATTCCAGAGTAATATCTCTCATCCACTTCTGAATCAAGACCAATATAATGAAGAGTGATTGCCTGACTACTATGATTCAAAGCGTGCTGAAGCCAGGCCAGAGCCATAACATCATCACGGTGCTGTACCATAAACTGATAGCCGAATGTCTTACGGCAACTATGTGTTCCAAGATTATATGGAAGAGCCATATCCTTTTGAACCTTTTTCATAATTCGTCCAAAACTATCCACATCAAGCGGCTCCCCGGCTACCTTTGGATTTGCCTCGTGTGTATACATAATTCCAGTCTTTTTACTAATTGATGTCCCACCTGTGCTCCTCAGCGAATTGCGAGAGCTGCCTTTACATGACGGGAAAAGCCAATCGTCATAATGGAGCTTAACTTTATTGATATAAGTAGAAATCACTTCCAAAGCAGATTCTGGAAGAAAAACAATACGGTATTTTCCAGTCTTCTTTTCCTTCATTCGTATTTTTGCATTTGCATTTACTTGCAACTTTCCATTTACCCTCTGCGTTGTAACATCTGAAACCTTAAAACGAAGCAAATCGCTTGCACGAAAACCAGTACATACACCAACATTAAACAAACACCAATCACGGTACATCCCACGATTCCAAAAATATTCCGAAATTCGTTTAATATCCTCTACATCTTTAATAGGCTGCACCGTTCCATTGCAAGCTTCCTGGCGTTTAATATTATAGTTCTTTGCCTGGTTATGTTTTACTTTAGGAGTAGGATCGACCTTTGGCGGATTAAACTCAACTGCGTTATTTTCGTTCTTTTCAGATACTGCGTTCATATTTGCGTCTCCTTTAGATTCCATATTTTAAACAATACTTGCCATAGGACAATCCTTCTGCATCTGCCATTCTTGTAATTTCAACAAATGTCGGTTTGTGTTTCTTTTTATTTTTACATCTAATATCTTTTTCTCTATCCACAATCCTTCTGCAATTATCACAATAGAGCTTTCCACACTTTGGCCCATACCACGTAGCCCCACATCGTTTACACGTTATGTTTCCATATTTCATCATTTTCTTATACCTCAAACTCATCAATTTTCCAGTGATGGCGATAATAATTTCCAGAATCCCCACTAACAACGGATGCTTCAGTAGCAACGCACCACGTCTCGTCATCGCTTACCGGCTGATTGCTATCTTTACAGTCATTAAAGAAATGAACCATTTTATCAAGCGCCTTGAGCTTATCCGTTGTAACCGTGATTACAGAATCTTCTGCGTAGAAATCGCTATAATCAACACACTCGTGCAGAACATAAACCTTCATAATATGTACCTCAATTCTTTTCAAATTGCTCCTTCATCAACTGCTTTACAGTTTTCTTAAACAGTGCCAGGTTCTTTTCATTTTCAATAAACACCTTAGTCTTCGGATTTGGTGCTTTACCGTGAGCTTTTTCATAAGCAATAAATAAATTATTCATTTTCTTATAGCCAATCCGCTCGTAAATCAGAGTGTAAGTGTGCTTGTATTGCGGCTTATCATTAAGCTTTTCTGCCAAAGGTAACAGAATCGGAATAAGAATCTTCGCCGTTTCGCTCTGCTTCTTGGGCTTTTCTTTCGCAACCGGCTCAGACTCAACTTCATTAACTTCCACCTCAATCACAGGAGCATCACAGACAGCCACTTCAGGAGCTGCTTCAATAGTTTTTGCTTCAGGCAAAGCTTTCCGTTCAGTAGCTTCTTCCTTCTTCTTGCTGACCGCTTCGGTGTACAGATCCTCAACCAGAGCACCAAAGATAGACTTGTACATCGTACTTGCTTCAACCACATCAATCGTAGGAATGTGACCAGTACGACCAGTTTTTACACAATACTTTTTACGCTCTTCCTCGATGACAAAGGTATAAACACGATTCATGTATTCGTAAACATCACGGAACACATCCTGAACCTTCATCTCATTGATTGCCGCAATCACATTGATGCGTTCATACATCTTCTTACGCCAGTCACTCGTTACATCCTTACGAGGAGTAAAGTTTCTGGTAGAACGAATCGCATCATCCATCTGCTTGTCCTTAATCTGATGGACACACTGAGATACGCTGCTAATCACATTCAGTGCTTCATTGCTGGTGGCGCGAGCTTCCTCAATCTGTTCACTGAGATCTTTGCGAGTGGAATCAAGTTCACTCTGAAGATTCTTCATACTATCAAACAGAGCATGAAGTCTTACGTCAATGAATTCTTTGCTCAGTGCAGCATCCATCTTAGGAGTAGCTAAAACGGTATCGCCACGCATCAAAGATTCCATAATGTCCCAGCAGAAATCCATAAACGCATCAGCCTTCGGCTGACGAGACAGACGACAGATCTCCATAACGCCACGCAAACTGTAACAAATAATTTCACGCTCTTTCGTGATTCCGCCTTCAACTTTCCTCAGTTTGAGGAATGTTGAAAGAGGGTCAAGACGATCCGTATTCTTAACATGGATGTTTTGAATTGCCTTATTAGGATTATTGTACTCTAGCGCAGCACCAATCTGTTCACGGGTCATGTAATACTGGTGCTTGTCATTCTGGTACACATCCACATTCAGTGCACCAAAGGACTTTGAGGTTATTACGGTCATAGGATTGTTGGTAATCATTTTGTTTTACTCCTTTGTATTTCATTTTTTTAGAAGAACTGTTTTATCAAATCGTGACATAATACCATCCAGTATACTTATCTACACATCCCATTCTCTTATCTTCTTCTGGATCATAAAAACCGGTAGCAGATATTGCTCGTCCAGCCTTTTCATCAATATAATCAGCAACCTTCTGTGCATCTTCATATGTTTTGCATAGAATATTCTCACCATCACACCAACGATCACAACCATCTTCTGGACAACAAGGCATATTTCTTACAAAACGATTCCAAACATCGAAAACATGATTTTCAAATTCACTCATAATCGTCACCTCAAAACTGATATTTCCAAAACAACTTTGCATTGCCGGTAATGCTCTGCAAATAACCAATATATTCATTAAAGGAGCACACACCCTTCATTTTCATCTTGCGTGCTTCCACAGCTCGTGCAGCAACCTTTGAATCATAATCAACGGCATCAATAAATGCGCTATCAACCATCATCTGCTCAAACATCTTAATATCATTGACATCCATATCTATTACTCCTCACACAGATTCTCAATTTTACGGCTCTCCTGAAATCCACGCCACGTCCAACTCATCTCAGAGTTTCCAACCGTTGCGCACAGACCTTCCTCGTCAAAGAACACGTCGAAATCAGGATAATCGGAATATGTAGCACGGCATTCTTCAGCATCTTGCCTTATGTAATTCATTACTTCTTCCTCACTCTTGAAAAATTCCGGCTCAAAAACTTCACCTACGTCACTGCATTCAATAACACACCAAATCTCGTTACACAATTCCATTTTAATATCCTCCTTATTTAATATCCCACCAAGCACAAATAGATGTATCAGGAACATAAACTTTAGCGATATGAAAACCGCCATAAATAAGCTTTGGCTCGTAACCTTCGCAGAGTAAGTCAAACATTGTTACTTCGATATCCGCATCAACAAGATTCAAAGCACTTGTCATAGTTTTACATATTATACACTCTTGTCCTTTACCCCATGTATCGCAATAAATAACAGTTATATCTTTTCCCATTTCTTAAGACCTCGATTTTATTTAATTTCAATATTCATTTTGCTAAATAAAAATTTAACAGATTCTTCAATTGCATCAATAGACCAAACATTAGGATTACACACACCAAGAATTTTATCGCCAGAAGCATTATCACGTGCATCACAAAAATGCCACCAACTATTATCGCCAGCATCATATTCATAATAAACATCCACATCAATTTCGGAGTGACCATCTACATGATATTTAATCTGATCTTTATCATTAAATGTATCCGGTTTGTATCCACGTCTATTCCATCTACATGGGTTCATCTTGCGAATAAAATCTCTTGCAATTTCATGTGCAGTCATAACTCTCACCTCATGTCGTCATAATTAAAATCTGCCATACGTTCGTCCTCGTTATCAAAAACCTTAATCAAATCCCACGGATGAAAGGTTTTTCCATCGACTGAGTTAAATGCAAATGCAGTCATGTGCCCATTTTTATCCATTGAAGTCAAAATAACAATGTACCCAGACTTTGTTTTAAATTTAAAAAAATTTTTATTGAAGAAACTTTTCATCATAACGTTCACTCCATCAATTCTCCATCCTCGTAATCAAAAACATGACAACAATCTTCGCAGCCTTTCTTATACAGGTCGGTTTGAATCTTATCATTTACTGCATCTTGCTCAATAACCGTAATTAAATCGTACCACGAAAATGTCTTTCCGTCTTTAGAGTAAAAAATCAGCATACCCGGATAGCATTCTTTGTCTGCCGACCCCGTGGCAATCAACCAACCATTATGAATCTTGATTTTGAAATCATGTTCATTAACGTTAATCATTCGTCTTTCTCCTTTATATTATTATCTTATCTTCACCAAGCGTTTCGGTTTCATATGTTGTATAGATAAGCTTTGTCGGCTTGCCGTTATACGTTTTCATCCAGTTAATTTCCGCATCACGCATTTCTTTTGTAGGATAGACTCTATGCCCTCTGTATGTATCGCCAAATATAAAGTTTCTAACGGAATATTCAAGATGATAATACATTATCGTTTTTTCAACTCCTCACACACTTTTACAATGATATCCAAACCTGTACGCCGAAAATCTGCATTGTAAGGATTTTGTGCTTGAACATCTAAATGGTACAGCAATTTTTCCCAGAGCTATATTCAACTCCTGCTGTTTTACAAAGGACCTCGGCCATCGCTTGAGTGTCATATTTCATAATAGAACTCTCCTTTTACACGCTCACGTTCTCGTAAACCCAGCCAACGCCTTTACTATGGAACTCATCTACCCAATGAAACCATTCATCCTGTGTGAAGCTGCCAACTGGAAAACCTCTCCAATTCTGATCAAGAACTAATTCTCCACGTTTGTTTTCAACCCATGCAAAATCCGTGTTCTCTTTCCAAAGACGTTCAACGAATTTATCGCAATCATCTTTATTTTCTCTTAGTTTTAACATCCATTGTGCCGTAAAATAAGTTCCATCAAAAGATTCTGCAATAGCACACGGACAGTTCTTACAAGATTTCTCAATGCATGACCAACAAGGTCCACCGTTGTAACTCATACTTTAAACCTCATAACTTTCTTCCAAACAATCAATCAAATCTGCTACATACTCACCAATCTGATCGCAATCTACATTTTTGTATTCGGCACCAGAATTTCCATTGTCGCTGATATAGACGTTAAATAAACCCTTTCCAACACGTTCAATATCAATGTCAATATTCATCTTCATGCTTTTACACCTCGTTGAGAATATTTTCATCCGAAAATTTAAACGATATTATACTTTACAAACCAAATATTCAACTCATCTTCCGACATCGAATCAATTGCAATATCCACTCGGCGTTCAATAACATCATCATCCTCGTCTTCATTCAGTTTATAACCAACAAAAGTTTCAATTGTATCAAATCCATCCATAAAAAGCTCACGCTTCAGAAGTTTAATTCTTTCCATCATATTGTTATCCATTTTATTCTCCTCCTAAAATTCAACTTTTACAGAACTCCGCCATACGATCCATTTCTCATTGCTCTCATATAAGCTGCCTTACGAGAAGGACATGGAGAAGCAACATATTTAATTCCATTATCGCTTAAACCAGCAAACCACTGTCCGTGTTTCGGATTATCTTTTCCGATAGAATACACCTGACCATTATCAGGATTTGCTGCAAAAGCATACCATTTTCCATCAATTTCTCTAATATATGTCATAATTTATACCTCATCAAAATTGTAAGTGATTGTAACAACCTTCTTTGCATCACCGATACGGCATCGATCTTCTTTCAATGCTGTTTCAAGGCCACAACCAGCACTATATGCAATGCCGTTTTCAAACACATCGACACCGATAAATCCGAATGCTCTGTCAATTTCTTTCCACTCTCCATGCTCTTCTTTATAAAGCGTATAGCCATAGTTTTCACCAGAAAGATAATCGCTGTAAGTCTTTACCTCGTTACGCATGATTCGTTCTGCTTCGTTTTTGGTATTATCTGAACCATCCGTAATAGCTGTCACAATCCAACCAACATTACTGTCATCCCACGAACCTCTGAACCGTGTATCACAATCCATAGATAAACCAGAGTGATCATGCAGCCAAAGAGGTAGCCATGCAATATGCTTATCAAGAAGAATCTGACAATCACAAATAGAGAATTCACCTGCAACGTATGTAGCAATTTCGTTATACTTCAAACCAACATACATCGGGTTTTCAGAAACCTTTTCATCAAAAAGAGTTCCAATACCGCAGATGGCATATCGTTTTTCGTCGCTATAATTTTCATCAACAACGACACAGGTATCTTCCAGCTTCATATTAAAAAGTGCATCAAGAATTTCTTCATCAGAGCAATACTTGTAAACCAGATTGTTCCAAAATTCTTCTGCCGTACTCGCATCGACCTTATCACCAAGACAGTAACGAGGATGGAAACAAGCCATCACAGAATCGTGGTCGTCCCACCAACGAGGGTTATTGTCTGCAACGTCGTCGTGCTGAATATGTAAGCAATACAGGTTATCGCCGTAAGTCCATTTTATGATTTCATTATCGTAGCAATATAAGTTTGTCATATCTAAAATCTCCCTTTTATCAATCTTTTTAATGCACAAAAATTGTAATCATACCTTCGCAATCTGCCGTAAAGAACGACACTTCGTACCGACTGGCTTCTGAAATTGAAATCCGGTCACGTTTACAATAATCTTTGATTTTTTGCTCCTTGTAATCATCCCAAAGAGCTACGCTTGTGCCATCAGTGACCAAAGAAAGAAATGTAAGTAAATTCATATCAATCTCCCTTTTCACCCCCAGTATTTGCATTCGTACTCTTCAATAAATTTCTCTGGCGTTGTCTTGAAGATGACCTTTATTATCCATTTGAGGTCTTTCAAATTGCAACGGTTTGAACTTTCACCAAAATGTCTCCAATGGATAAGGTTGCCATCCTTATACATAACAAACCAGAAATATGGTTCGATTCGACCTTCGCAAGTTTTTCCATAAACCTTACCGGTTCTCAGTTCTTTCATAATCGTATGTAAGGCGTCCATATTCTCACCTCAAATATCCATAAACACATTCATTGCGACTGCCGTAGGCAAGTCGTACAACTCATTCTGTGCCCACACTCTAGCTTCCTGATACGAATTAAATTCCTTATGCATTTTCTTAAACGGAATCAACTCATCGAGAATATCATTGCGGTAAAATACAATTTCGTATTGCTGCATAACTCATTCTCCTTTACTCAGCCATAATCATAGCGAGAACCGGCTCACCAGAATTCTTTAACTGAAGTTCCAGAATATTACTGTCATCCACAATCTCACACTTGTTCAAATAATCCTGAAGGAAGAACAGCTGACATTCCTGCCAAAAGATTTCTTTCGGATCTTCATTCTCTCCTACGAACACATTCTTGTGATGGAAAGATTCATTCCAAACCCAGCCATCACCATCGTGCAGTGCATGAACTTCTCTTAAATCCCACATAATCAGTCCTCCCCAAAGATATGACGCTTGTTAAGGTCATCACGGATAATATCCTCAATTTTATTTTTGGTACTATCATCAAGTTTTCCGTAAGGAGCATTGTCAAGATAATAGAAGTAAATTTCATCTCCAAGATCCTTGTACATGACACTCACATAAAACCCAGCTGAAATTCCATTCAGTAAAGCATATCCAATACCATATACTTCTGAATAATTGTTACCCATTAAATCCCACATAGTTAATCCCTCCAAAAGTTGAGTTTCTTTTTGATTGTCATCTCAATTTCGTCTTTATCACCGTCAGATAGAATCTTATTATCGTACTCGGAATAGCAAAACATAATGCTACGGCCATTATATTTATACATAACCATTGCTGTTTTTAATTGTTTGTCACGAAAAAAGGTTGCGCACCCAATCCCATATTTTTTAGAATATTCATTTTCAACTAAATCCCACATTTTATCACCTCAAAAGTTCTTTAAGCATCTTAATCATACCTTCACGGTCCTTATCATCTGCGCCCAACATACAAACCGTTCTATCAAAATCAACCGTCTGACAATCACTGAAATCGTATTGCTCAATATCGTTGCTACAAGTGTCAGGGTAATGTTCTTCGAGCCTGTCTTTCGTATCACAGTCACAGAAGGTTCCAGAATAATAATCACTGGCCGACTCACCTGTTTTCATGTACACGCGGATACCATCTGTGACAATCACTTTAGCGAACCGCTTCATATCTTCTGGCGTAAAGGTCTTATTCATGACATCATACGAATAGACCATGTAACAAGTTTTATCAGGCTCATAAATATCCTGTTCCTTATCTGCACCAAACGCTCTAGCATATCCACCAGCCCATCCACCACAAAACACAAGAATTTCTTTTCCTGCTTCGATAGCTGCCATATATTCCTCTTCAGGAATCGCTACAATTCTTCCGTTAGGAAAAATAAAACCTTCAAATTCTCTCATTTTATTACCTCACTTGCTCTTTTGAAATCTATTATAGAAAGATTCTTCTAGCTCCCAGAGAAATTTTTTCTGCGCCGTAATTTTGTTAATAACTCTTTCTTTATGATTGTTTAATTCGGGTCTCCCACTTGTCATTTCAATGGTAGCGTCGATACGATGATTTAACGTATCTTCCCATTCATCGAAAAAATCCATTATGTTATTAAAAACATTCTCGTCCATATTAAACACCCATTCCTTTATAGCCCATCATATGTAAACCTTTATGCTTCTTACGACGCATATCATAATAGATTGCTACCGTATTTTTCGGCATATTGTTTCTGAAATACTTTTCTTTATACTCACACAGCTTTTTATACTCGTCGCTTTCACGATGAGCCTTCAGCTTCTCACAATGGTCGTGACAACCAGGATAACGCTCCGGTGCCACACAGTAACGGCAAGGATCAGTCATTGTTGCTCTCCTTTCTTCCAAGTCTGTCAAACATTTCTGTGATACGGTCAATCCATGCGTCATTTTCTGATTCATTGCAATCGAAATAATCCTGAAATCGTTCAGCTAACTCTTCTGAAAACTCGATAATTTCATTGTATGAATAGCCATATTCTTCTTCAATCCAGTCTGCATTAAGTTCGAGCTGATAAAGAGCGTCATCAATACGATACTGACGCTCTTTATAACGGTAAGCTGCTTCAACCTGTTCAGGTGTCATCTCCCAAGACTTCCCATTCCAGCTAGTCACAACAATCTTATTTTCATTATTCATATTGCAAACTCCTTTTCTCTTGTAAACTTAATCACCAATGCATTCACATTGGCCGCTTCCATCGTTGACTGCTTTGCATCCTCGTGATTGCCAGCTCTAAGAAATGAAATACTCTGATCCATCAGCTTACGCCGATAGGAAGAAAGAGCTGCGAGAACAATATTCTTTTCAGTGTTGGTCATGTTCTTTTTTCTCCTGCTCACATTCCTTGTGAAATTTTCGCACTTCTTCCCAAAAATCAAACGGACTAGAATTGTGATAAACAAGCTCCATATATTCTTTTCTACTGTTAAGATGGTTTATGTTAGTATCCATTTTTATCACCTCAATCTTCGTAAAATGCCTTCTTACAATTCGATTTATAACAATCAATGATTGCTTCAATGTGCTTTTCACTACTGGTCATATATGCTTTATCGGCTTCCGCTTTAGACACGCCATACATCCAGCAAAACGCTTCAACAAATTCCTTTTCAGAATACATTTTTATCACCCCTTAATGCAGTAATCTTCAAAACAATCTTCTTTTGTTGGTCGCTCATCAAAGAACCATGTGTACGAATTGATTCCTTCCTTGAATCTGTCAAGCGTACTCCGACACCATGTTGTTTTATAAGTTCCGCCAAAAGCAAAAGAAAGCGTTGCCACAGGAAGCTTTTCTTTATTACCTTCAATCTTTACTGCAAGAACAACGCCACACGATTCAGGAGTATAAATAAAATTCTTTTCTGCTGCTTTTGTTTCATTTCTGTCATTCACAGCAATATATTCATTGTCATTTTGTTTTTCAAACCAACTATGGCAATAAAAACATTTAAACTTATCAAGTTCTCTATCATTGCCACGAGTAAACTTATTCAGTGTGCCACAAAATGGGCATTTCAGATGATCGTAAACAAGCATTATATTCACCTCCGCTCCATTGTCACATCGATCAAAGGTTTATCAGGATACGTTTCTTTGTCAGAAAAACATTCTCCCATCCATAAATCCTTATAAAACTCCCAGCGTTCGGAAAGTTCTTGTTCGTATAATTGATCATAATATTGATCTAAATATTTCTGCTCATAATCTCGAATTTCATTTTCGAGTTTTTGCTTTTCTTCTTTGAGTCTTTGTTTTTCTTCAAAGAAAGCATCGATTCCTTCTTCGATAGGATTATCTCTTTGTACTTTCATATTTCCCCTCGTCAATCATTGTAAAATATCTGTTTTATTCGTCACCTAATCGTTGAAAGCTCAAGATTCCATTCATAATTGATATCACTATTCGGAACAAAAATTGCCTGCCGATACATTCCATCAATTGTGTACGGATCATACCCATCTTTCTTTAAGTCATGCAGCGTGTTTTCAAAATCCTCTTTGATACATTTTTCTGCATCTTCTTTCTTATAGAAAACATACTTGTCACCTTCACCGTGATAGTCTTCGTATGTGACAATCCAACAATTACACATCATATTTTCACCTCAACACCATTTAGCATTCCAGTATGTTGCAATCTTCTTACGGACAACCAATTCGTTTTCATCGTCATCGTAAATAGAACGCAACTCTCTCAAAAGCGGAGTATACTCATCTTCTGTAGCAAGCCGACCTTTAATTGCATAAAGGTAGTCTGCTTCATTGTGGCCTTCGTTCCTACAGTAAGTGAGAACTGTTCCATAAGAGTGCGCCATAGTCGGTAAAATCGCATCAATAAATCCATCAATCTTGCGGAAGATGACCGGAATCTTATTCTTCTTTGCCATATTCTCCACCTCATAAAAGCATGATTTTAGTTAATCCATATCTTCAAACTCACAGTTCTCTTCATCTAACACGTCACTATCAGGAACCCATTCAAGACCTTCAGGAATAGGAACATCGGAAAGATGTTCTTTTGCATATTTTATAGCTTCATCAATATCCATATCATCGGGGACATCAATAAAGCTATTGTAAACCGCCATACAGTTCACAGTTATATCCAATCTTTTCATAAACAAACACTCCTTTTAATGTTTAGATATTCCAAGCATCACAAAGATTTTTGGGCTTATCATTCGGCATCCATATTTTTGCATTATCATTAAGGAAGTAACAGCAACCAAAAAATCCCATAGGAGAATCACAAAGATTCTGTTCACCATCTTTAACACCAACTTGATAAACAACATAGATAAACTCAGCAATCTCATGCTTATCCATTCGCTTGATGCGGTCGTACATTGTTTCCATATTAATCGCTCCTTTTAGATGTCACTCTCTTCGTTTTTAAGACGACACTGTTCCTGGCACTTGTCGTAATAATCAATAACTTCGTTAATCTTCTCAGGAGATTCTTCTCTATATTTCTTATACATCTCCACTGCCTCTTTTGCTTTACAATCGTATGCCCACCGATAAGCCTTTACAAATCTCTGCTGGCGGCGACCATAATTCTTATCCTTCTCTCTAGCTTCATATATCTTTTTAACAGTTCTTTCAGTGACCTTATCGTTATTTATCGAAACTCTGTGCATCACATCAGAAAACTCAAGAAACATACTTTCAGGTACATATCCATTGTGATCTCGCATCTGCGTCCACATCTTTCCAAGCATCTGAAAGTCCTTTTTACCGATATAAGCCATACCTAACACTCCTTTTAATATTTTTGTGTTTTCGCATTCTGGTAGCGGTTATGTCTGCCCTAGTACCGCCAATCACCTAGCATAATAACGTATTATTTTAATTTTCCTTTCAAATATAACTCCTGCTTATAATGCCTATGTTCTTTCATAATTTTGTTTCGTTCTTCTAATGACGGTTTATAATCTTTCCAGTGACTCTTGATGTGATCATCGTTTTTCTTTTTGGATTCTGGATTAACTATAAGCAAAATAGATTTCTTACTCACGTTATATTCTTTCGCCAAATCCATTAAGCTAAATAATCCAGTAGAATATTTTTTTCGGATTTCTTCTTTCATTACAGATGTAATCTTTACTCTTCTATCTTGCTGTTCTGAAAGTTTTATTTTTTCAGATTTATAAGGCATTATGACACCCACTCCTGACTTCTTATATAATCCTTAATAGATGGATTGTATTCATTACGGTCAATGTATTGACACAGGACACGCTGCACATCACGGTTATCACCGTAATCCATCGCTAACGAAATATCTTCACCGTGAGTTCCAACACCCAGGCGTTCATACTTTCTAACTTCAAGATAAAAGTCATGTGCGCTGTAGTGTCTGCCATCCCGGCGATCAAGAATGCTATCAATAATCAAAATATTCACCTCTTAACCAAAAATAAAAATGGCTAACGTTCTTGAAGTCACAGCATAATAAACACCGGTTTCATGACCTCTTAACAACATTCCGTCACAACCATAAACACCGGAAGAATATCCAACTTGAGAAAGAAACCCTTCTTTTTTGATGATTCTTTCATAATCTTCGTTGTTTGCACGAGTAACATCCTCTGCCATTCCAAGGGCAACCATATTCTTCAGTTCTTTCCGAGTGTACTTACGCATTTTCTTCCATCTCCTTTACAGTCTCATCGTCCCAATGGAATCCACGCTTTTCATAAAGCGGAATCCAATGAGCTTCAAAAAAATCGTAGCCACAACCATCAATGCCAAAAATGTAACCGTAATCTTCTTGCTCGTAGATGCGGAATCCGCAATCTGCCATTTCCTGAAGATGATTTTCGAGCCACCAGTTATCACACGGGTCATTAAACTGCCACATCGTTCCCCACATCGGAAGGAAGCCGTCACGCTCGACTTCAAAATCATCTTCTCTAACATCAACTTCCTCGCCAGTGCCATCGAGACAAATTTTGTAAGTGTTGTCATCTTCGTTGTAGCTCTGAATCTCACCATCTTCGCCATAGTGGTCACCGCTAAAGATATAGACACGATCACAACAAGACGGCGGCGTGATTTCAGTAATACCTTCGCCATCCTCTTCCAAATCGACCTTGGCGAGCTTTTCAATAACGCTCTGAGGAATCGCATTAAACTCCTGAACCCATGCGTAAGCTGCATCCTTCTTAGTTTTGTACATAGCCATAGCAGTTGACTCTCCTTTTCTTACGTATCCTGTGTTATATAGCTATATGGTAAAAATAAAAGCCCTATGACGGACTGCCCTTTCTAGCTATAGAATACAGGATACTGCCGATTTTGTCAAGCACTAAAATGTAGATTTTATTAACATCACATTTTAGTACGTTGATATGTTGTTTGTTTGTAAGCATTTTGTGAACATCAATCAACATTCACTTCATCAGGCCGTGCCCACAAAACGTCTTCAATGGTATCATCATAGATGGTTTCTGTGCCATTGCTGTTCATAATCAACGTTACATTCTGACCATCTGCCGGGGTTTCTTCCATGCTTGCGTAAGAATACAGCCATTCCTCGCCGTTCTCATCAACCACATGGATTGTCTTGATCCCGTTGCGAAACACCTCGATTTCATCCACATAACCAGCCAGAATGTAACGATTCTGCAAATGAGTTTTCATAGGTCCTGCTGCATTAGCAATCATACAGTTTGCCAAAATGGAAACACCAGCCACAATAGTAGCCAGGATAACGGACAGCTTATTCTGAGTAAGTTTCATTTTTTGTACTCTCCTTTTCTTATCAGTGGCCCCAACGGCAAACAATAACGCCGTTGATCCAGATTGAGACATTTGCCCCCTGCCGATACCATTCGACAGCTTCCCGGTGAATATTGGTAATAACACCAGTTTCCTCATTCATAAACCATTGACCTTTTTTCATATTGTATTCTCCTTTACACTCTCATGCACTCATCAAGATAGATTCGTTTACCGAAACACTTGACGTATGCTCTGCCAGACGGTGCATAGATGATCTTCAAATGGTGATAGTGAAAATACTTCTCATCATCACACAACACACCAGACATACCATAGAGATAATCGTCAATGCCGTATTCGATATCGCCATGAATCTGGAAACCACCACATCTGCCGTAGCTGCTATCATAAGCGGTTACAGGATGGCTCTTACAATATTCTCTTGCGGTCATATCAAGCTCTCCTTAAAACATATCTTTTATGTAATTTTTGCAATTATTTCTGACGTTGTTATGTGGTTTATTCTGCCTGTTTTGCAATGGCCGGAACCTTAATGCCCATGCCTGCAATCTTTTCGAGGAATTTCATACGAGTGTCACGATTGCTCACAATCATGTTGGTGTACAGCTGATACATAGCCAGATAGCCCTGCTTATTGCTCTTGGTAAACACCAATTCAGAAACATTGCGGAACATATCAGGACGGTTTGCGGTCATAATCGGAACAAGGACATTTTCGATTCTGTCCATCTTGCCAAAGTCCTTGTTATACAGCTCATGCAAGCTCTTGAGCGTGGTACGAGAGAAGCAGTTGTGCAGACCATACCAGCCAGTGCGGACAATCAGACCGATGATCCAGTCAATCTCAGTCGGATTTTTCGCAGAAATTTCCATTGCGGTTCCGATACCGTTGACCTCTTTCATATCAATCTGGTAACGAGCGAGAGTATTCACAAGGGTAATACAGTCCTTGTGCTCTGCGATAACACCGGCCTTGCACTTATCGTACATAGAAATTTTGGTCATGTTATCGTCCTGCGTCAAGAACGCTTCTGCTTCATCCTTCAGTTCGAGGTTCTGAAGAATCTGACAGGTGATCTTCTTCAGACCTGCCTTTTGAGCTGCCACAAAACGTCCCTGACCGTCGAGGACAAAGAAATACTGCGTATCAGTACGGTAACTAACCAGAACGCTGTTAGCCTTGTTTGCATCCCATCCAGCGGCCATTGCGTTGATACGCGGCCAGCGAGCACCACCGATTTCACGCTGATAACAAACATCAACACGAATCAGATCGAGAGGGATTTCAGCATAAAGGCAACCATTCAGAGTAACACCACTCTTTATGACCTTTTCACAAGCGACCTGACGAGCGGAAATAGCGGCTGCGGTAGTGGTAACGGAAGTGTTGACGTTCTTTTTCATGGTAGTATCTCCTTTGAATTTATAAATATTTTTGAATTGACGGTCACAAAATGGATTTACTTTACGATTATTTCAGCATCAGGATAATACTTCCTTACGCATTCCACAGCTTCTTTTGCGTCTGCCACAATAAGAGTACAGCACTTATTCGCATTCATGATATATGCGCTGTAATTCTCGTAAGTGGTCATCTTCCAGCCACCAAAGTGGTTGAAAACAACGATTTTTTTCATGCTTTTTATTCTCCTTTACTCAAAGTTCTTGCAAAGACCCAAACCACCCTTTTCACGGGGCAATCGTCTGACGCAATCCCTATGGGGGCAATCCAGCTTTTCGCAATACTTGCAGTTTGCATTATTGCGCTCTTGTTTCGCAAAGAATTTCTTTGCACTTTTCAGGTCACAAAAATAATGACCCTGACCCCATGTGTAGGAATCCGGGTCAAAATGCCACGCCACAATGTAGGGCTGATAGTGATTCTTCTTGTAAAACAACGCCGTATAAGCATTGCCTACTTCAAGAATATCAATATCTTCTCTGTTCATCAGTTTAACCATCCTTTCCATTCTGCTACACTCATAGCGATAGCACCCAGAACGAAAAACCACATCATGGGCGCGATACATCCGGCCTGATAGGTAGAATAACCAAAGAACATGAGAAGCGATTTCATAATAAACATCCTTTCTTATTCAATCCAGCATTTTGCGGTGCTGACGTATTCAACACCGGCTTCTGCCAGGGCTTTCTGATAGATTGTAATCATATCCGTATCATTGAACATGATTGCAACATCCAATGCGCTTTCGATTGCCAAAATTGCCATGGAATCATCCTTTCTTACGATTGATTCACAACGCTATTGCGTACCCTGTTGGGTTGGTAGTGGGATCTTTCTGCCCCGTGCCCACTAACTTCACGGCATAAATCTCCTCTTTTATGTGATTTTCTGATGTGTTTTCATTGTACTCATCATTGAATATTCTGAATATTATTTGCATAAATGTTCATTTTATGGCATAAAAATAACGCCTTGCATGATTTTGCAAGACGTTTCGTTGCGTGGGTTATAGGGCTAGTCTATAATCTTAGGTTTTCCATTCTCATCAATGATGAGATTTCCATAAGTGTACGCTTCTGCACAGGCTTTCAGAATCGCATTTTTGTTTGTTCCGTTCAGCTCTGCCTTAGCGGTAAAAGCATCAAAGAAATCAGCATCAACTTTCAAGCCAATCAGTTTTGCCTTATCTTTGCTCTGCTGATACTCTTTTTTATAATCACGATTTGCCATAATTGCACCGCCTTTTCTTGATGGTACAATTATATCATTCTGACGAATTACTGTCAAACTCAAAGTTATCACCTTGCTTTCTTGCCGGATTTCACAGGGAATACGTCATTCAAAGGGCGCATATCTCTGTTATCGAAATCACGGGCACAGCATCCAGTGCCGTCCATGTAGTACGACATTCTTTCATCCATGCGGAAGCTATGATTATTCATCAAGACTTCTCTGCCGTAGATCCAACCGGAAACTGTGACGTATTCACTAGAGCCAAACACGACACGCTGAGAACGCTTTTTCTGAATTGTTTTACCTACTTCATTGTAGCGATCGTCAAGACGTTTTTTGCTCTTATGATAGCGCAAAGAACCCTCTGCATTAGCTTGTGATGCTCTGAAAAAAGCCGTTTCACTCTGCTGCTGTTTGACCTTTTCCATTGCAAGATGCTTTTCTTTCTTGCTCTGCTGATAGGCATTCCAGTCATAAAGGGAAACACTTCTTGCCTTGTATGCTTCTTTGAGGAAGTCAACAATCTTGCAAGGATGGATAGAAGTCCATCCCATAGACGTTTTGACGTACATAGGCATAAAGCCTGTTTCCATTGCGATAAACGGACGACTGACAAACACAACGCCGTCAAATGTGCCGTAAAGATCAAGCTCTTTGACTTCTGTGCCGTTGTAGATGATAGAGTGTCCAGAAGTGTTCTGACGCACTTCTCCCATCGTATTTTGATAGGATTTCAAGATATTTCACCTCTTTTATGGTATCTTGTGACGGCGTTTTGCCGTTGGTAGAGGTTACTTCTTCCCCTGTACCTCTAGTCGTCAGGCGTGTTATGTATTGCATTTTTGGTATGTTTAGGCTAACTCTTTGAGTTTGACTTTAAGAGTTCTCAGAATCTGCCGCTTTTGCTGCCTTGTAAGTCTTTTCAGCATCAGCCAGCTTGATCTTCCATGTATCAATAGTGTTCTTAACAGTATCAAGGACGTTCTTCTTTTCGTCAAACGTTGCCTGTGTCTTAGACAGTGCCGTTGCATGGTTCTTTTTGGTGCTTTCCTTGACGGTGGTATCGCTTGCATCTTTACGCACCTGCTCCTCTGCCTTGTCAAGATCAGACTTTGCCTTGTCGTATTCTGCCGTTGCCTTGTCAAGCTGTGCCGTTGCCTTGTTAATACGGGCAGTGCAACGTTTGATAGCAAGGTTATAATCACGCTCATAGTCCTTGAGGAAAACGCTGTGGTTTGCAACGGCCAACATCATAGGCTCAAGAGCCTTGACGAAACGATTGATAGGCATATTTGCCGGGCTTGTGTCGCCGTCCATGTTGGTAGGCAGATAGGTTTTTGCCATAGCAAGGACTTCTGTGCCAAAATTAGGATACTCTTGCATAGAGAACGTTTCACCGAAAACGATGATAGCCAGATCAGACAGGCAGTTATAAAAGTCGTCCGTGTGAACCTTGATGATAGAGGTATCTTTGCCGTTGGTGGTAGACAGGTTGACAGCACAAGCCTTGTTATAGACGTACTGTACGGCCTTGCCATAACGCTCATACTCTTCTTTACTCATGAGCATATAGGACGGCATTTTATCGGGCTTAGGGAATGCTTTGAGCTGTGCAACACCACCGTTACCGGGTTTGTTGGTAAAGCTAATGATGGTTTTGCCAACGCTTGCGTAACCACGCTTTTCGGACGTGATACGGTTAGAGCTACGGATGGACAGACAGACGTTAGACAGGTTAGACATAGTATTATCTCCTTTGATATGATATAATGAGTGTGTGACGTTCAAGCGGCTTTTGCCGTTCTGGTACAGTACGCTTTTAATACAAGGTGCATACTGTTGACCATCCTTGCTGATCCTTTTAGGTATAATCTACCTAGTGACCAGTGAAAGACTTTCGTCTAAAACATCTTGTTTGCCAATATGCGCTTTTCTTGCTTTTGGTTGTGCGTATAAAACGCCCCTACTACAAAGATAGTGTTTTTTCAAGGTTCTTAATTTTTCGACAATTCTAACCAACATATCAAACCGATTAGGGTTTGATTAGATGGTAAACTTATAATCTGTACTTTTGTTGTATGGTTTGCCCATCGGTTAGGATGGACAAAAACCAAAACGGCAAAGATTAGAAGTTTTGAATTGTCAATGTGCTGTTAGAATTAGGGCTTTGCTTTTGGGCTTTTGCCCTTGAGCTTGACTGTATTGTATCACGGTTTAACCGTTTTGTCAAGCCCTATTTTTGAATCGCTCAAACGGTAAAACGTCAAAAAGTGGAAACTGAAATTTTCCGGTGTTTCAGAACCATCATGTTTTCCGCTTTTCGGTGTTGCCCTTGAGCTTGGCACTATTATAGCCGGTTAAACCGTAAAAGTCAAGCGGTTAAACCGTAAAATGTTGCGTGTGCAACAAATGGATTTTTGCTTTATATTATAATTACCTTATAAAGGAAAATAGGGCACTTTAGCTCGGTAAAGTGATAAAGTATTAAAGCAAAGTGCCTAATCAGGCGGAATGAATATTTTAGTATGGTAAAGTGCTAAAGTGGTAAAGTATTTCAAATTTGAACAATCGAACGTTTGAAAATGCAACTAATTTGCAAATTCAATTCCCGGCAAAAATCAGCACTATAAACATACTGGAAAAATAGGAATAATTCCCGGCCTGGAAAGTGCCAAAACAGGCACTTTATTCAATTAAAGCAAAAGCCGCTTTTTGCACAAAGGCGGCTTTTCCCCATGGGGGATACTTTTCATTTTTGAGACGTTCCAGGCAGCAGGCCGAGACCCCAGTACATCTTTCTTATTCATAATCACCAATTATGAATTTCATTTTCTCTTATTATCTATACATTCTGCACAACAATTTCTACAAAAATACCATTCTCTTTCAATCACAACAACCTCTATCTATCCTATCAACTCAATCTAACTATTTAACCTGTTCCTACCCGGGTACATTTCCCTGGCAAAATCATCTTAAAAATACACCCCTATACCTCTCCTACACACACACAAATCACTCATTTTCCACTCAAAATACATAAAAATGGCTTAAAATCGCTATTTTTCAATCGGTAGCTCATTCGGTAACTAGCTAGAATTTAACGTATTTGCGTTATATTCTGGCTAGTTTTTCTTTTTATTTGTACCTTTTTACCCCATATTTTGTTCCTTTTTGACCCAATAAAAGCCGAAAAAGCTAGGTTTCATGCGGGTTTTTCCGATGTGTACCATAAATGTACCGAAAAGAACCATTCTTCGGAGCATAAAGTACCTATTTGTACCCATCTGTACTTCCCTATCGCCATAAATGAACTGATCTGGTATCCAAGCAGCACTCTCAGAGATTCCAGAAATCTCTAAGGAGCATGATTGTAGCCGGCTGCAGCTTATGCAGAACATATAGAGCATCTGGATGTTCTTCATAGAGAGTAACACTCTCAGAAACATACCTTATTATAATAGGCGCTAGAAATATTAGTATCCTGTATTATGTATCTATTGAATTTTTGGCAATCTCATGGTATAATGAGTGTAGATAGCTATACAATACAGGATACAGCAAAGGAGTTAGTGATGGAATGACTATGGTGAATGGTTGTGGTGGATATTTATAGTGGTCTTCCAGACAGGGCATGGAGAAGGATCTCGCGTCTGCGGACGCTCGTAGGTTTACTCAAATTGAATCTATGTCGCTTACGCTCCATAGCTTCAAGTCGAGTAAACCATTAAGAGATATTTTGTGATAGGAGTTGTGGGTGATAAAACCTTACAGAATTCAAAGTACAACTAAATATTAACAAATTATGAATTTTGAATATCAAAACTGATATTACAAATTCTATATATACGATTTGATATTCAAAAAATTTAGGAGGTATTACCGTATGGCAAAGACTTACGATGTTACGCCAGATATGCTCACAAAGTTGTCAGATGGTCAAACTTTCAAGAACTTTTCTGAGCTTGCAAGATATTTGGACGTACTTGATAGTCATGGAAAACCAATCACTGGAGATAGTCGTCCTGCATTCTTGGAAGAGCTGGACAGATTCGTGGTTCTAAAGAAGGCTGGTCGGCAAATCATTATAAAAAGCATACGGCCAGATGATGAGATACTTCCGGCAAAGCCAGTGGGCGGTAATAGAAAGTTTATTGACCTCATTCAGAAATTGCTCGTCTACCACTTTAACGCCCTTTGCCAGTCGCAACCATGCGACGGCATTAAGCTGCTATGGGAGAAGAAAGACATCTGGGAGACATGTGGAATGGTTAGTCGTGATTACAGATGGTGGGGACGGAATGCTGAGACAGAGGACGACGAGGCTGTTGCTGAGGCGTTCCGAAAAATGGTCGGAAGCGTAAAATTAAAAACATGGCTAGATAGTGCCCTGCATGGTTTAAAGGTAAACGATGCGTTGGACTACGAAGAGACAAGGGCATTTGTCAATTATGTCGATGGCCGTGCTGTCATAACTCCTTTGACCGACAAACAGAATTTAACCTACATGCGATTGAAGGCCGAGGTACTAAAAGATTACACATTGTCTGATGGTAGAACTCCGGCAACTGAACGGGATCTTTGGCAAACTGGTCGGATGAGAGATTTCTATCGCAAGCTGAACCCAAAGCTTAGAGAGGAATTTGAAAAAGAGCAAACGTATAGTACCATTCAAAAGGTTTATAGAATTGTTGTTGAGCCAAAAACTATGAACCTATTTGCTCGCAGGTTTGGAAAAATCGACCCAGCAGATGTGGAACTCGCTGTGCAGATGATGGCAAAGTTAAATACAATTGTCTGTGATGGCTTATTGTCCTCAATGATATTTAATAAGGAAGTCATTGTGGCAACAAGAGTTCAGGAACATGAAGATGTTGAGCGGCGACTGGAAGAGCAGAAGCCATGGGGTGACAATAATAAGATTGAAAGAAAAATCCGAAAGGAATTTGAATATAAAAAAGTTAAGTTGACTAATCAGCAGGTGGCAGATATGGTTAATAACACAATTCATCAGTCTACCGACCAATTACTTGTTACCTTGAACCAAAAAGACCATGGATGCAAGATTATCGAAAAACTGTATATCGACAATTTCTTGGCTGGCAGCGGTTTGACTGAAGAACAATATGCGCAAATTATGCAGGATGCGGATAAAGAATCTGCGGATGCAGAACTTATGGCTCGACTTGTAGCTGAGGCAAATGCAAGAATGGCAGCTTGTGATAACGTAAATGTAGAATGCGTTATGAATTTTGAAGCAGATATTGTCGATAAGGTGTTGGCGGACAAGATGGCAGAAAACAGTAATAAGAAAGCTGGCCGCAATGTGCTGGATTGTGGTCTTAATATTGATGATTTAATTGGTGAGATTTGAAAGAAGGTTGAGTGCAATGAATTTTGATAACCCCTATTGGATTGATTTAAAGGTAACTTATGAGTGTTACAAAGCGGTTAGACGCTTGCCGGAGTTTTATAAGAAGCATGTCTGCACAAAATGCCAGTATGAGATCCCGTGCTTCACCACTTGTGATGAGGTGCGATGCAAGTGTCGAGAGTTCAAGCCAAAGACTGTGCGGAAGGCTGACAAGTATTTACATATCAATGATTTTATGAACGACGTGGCTGCGTTTGAGGCCGCTAGAAATATTTAAGGAGGGCTAAGAGATGCGAGTGCAAATTGGTAAATACATTATTAAAAATTGTGACGAGCGGAATCTCGTTATCGTTGAGCAGCGGCCAGCTGGCAAGAATCCAAAGACTGGTGAGATGGGCACCGGTGTAAAGGAGGTTACGGTCGGCTATTACCCAAACCTTGAATGGGCCTTACATAAGATTAAGGATTTGAATATTTCTGAGAGTGATGCTGATACTGTGGATGCTTTGTTGGCAGAGCTTGAACAGATTGATGAGACGATCCGCCGGGTGGCTGAGGAGGTTAAGTGATGGATAGATATATTAACGAGACACGGTTGCTGGATAAACTAGATGCTGATATTAAAATGCTTGACAACTATCATACTTGGGAAGCATCAGCAATTAGTTATATGGAGAGAACCATCAATGAAGTCATCGAAAATGGCGGCGAATTTCGCCCTGTGGTTCACGCTCACTGGATTGGTATAGACGGCAGTTATAAATGTTCCAAATGTGGTAGTGCTTGTATAGAAAAAGCCGATGAATGGATTGATATTCAATTTGGCTGTGACCCAGTTCTATTTTGCCCGCGATGCGGAGCGGTTATGGATGAGCCGACTGAAAACTATGGATATTTTCCAGTGCCGGAGGATTATGAATAATGCGTACTTATGAGGATGTTGACGCAGAGATCAGGCAGCTTGTACGTGACATGAACTACGCAAGTCTAACACGCAGAGAGTACGAAGCTGCTGACGATATGCTGGATGAGTTCTATCAGGAGCGTGAACGACTTTGGCTCAAGGCTATGGAAGATGGCGAGAGCTGCTATCTGTAAAAGCCTAATTATATATTTTTCTTTATAGCTATACAATACAGGATACGTTTTAGAAGAATACGGAGGTGACTGCCGAATGGCAAAGCAGCAAACTTGCCAGAAGTTTGTTTTTAAGATCCATACGAAGCGTCTGGTTGAAGCAAAGTGGGATTTGACTCTACCATTAGATGAGGCTAGACGAAACCACGAGATCATCTCGCTGGCTGATAGCACTGTTTTACGATGGATTGATGAGTTGAATGGTGTTACGGATGCAGAGGCTAAAGCACGGAGCATTAAGCGTAGAATCAAGATGCTGCGGAATGAGCCGTCTTGCTTAGAGAACCGCCGGGAGATTCGGAGGCTGTATACTGAACTGGACGCAGTTCAATTCAAGCCGGATTATATGTGTCTGGTGGTTGATAAGAAGAATGATTACCGCCGTGCATGTTCTCCAAAGGGGTTTAAAATCAATGGAATCACGTATCGCCGTCTGGTTGGGACTACCGGTGGTGTTAAGAATAGCACGATTGTGTTTGTGAGCGACCGTCTTGTTGGTGAGATCCGCAAGCGAATTGATAATGGCCGTAACAAAGGAATGGAGTTTATTCCGGCAAAGTTGGAAGCATATCGGGCACTCGCCTGCTCTGCCTCAATCCCTGTTACTGATCCAGATGGCATTCTGGTTGTGGATGATTGCTATACTCATTTTAAAGACCATGTGATTATCCTGGATGATGGTGTGTCTGGTGAGCCTACGATGGTCGAAGATCCTGAACATGATTGCGAACTGTGTGCCAGCGATGGTTTTGGTCTTATCAGCTATGACCTTGCCCAACAATGGAGCGAAGATTTGAAGCTACCGTCAACTGCGTCTGGATTCTGTGTGCGTAACGCCTTTTGTAAGGGAATGCTATTCCCCTTCCCTTTCCGTGAGTTCGCCAAGAAGGTTGCAAAGCAGAATATGGTCAAAGACGCTTTTGGCGACTATAAGGACATTAACCGTGTGCAGATGATCCTTACTACGTCGATGCTCAAACTTTATGACAGCTATCATAGTGCAGATGATTGTTTCGAGAATTGTCAGGAAAACCACTACCACTTTTCTGTAACGAAGACCTGTGAGCTGGAGCTTGATGAAGAGCGTAATCTGAACTATCAATTTATCCAGAGTTATAATTTAACGAACGATGAGATTCGAGAGTTGGTGAAGCCTACACTGGATGAAATCAAAGGTGCCATGGGTGGTGATTGGCGTGATGTACTGCTTTATTTGCGTGGCAACGGAATGCGTGATGACCCGAATTACATAAACAGCTTAGAGAATGATTATATCAAGGCCTTAATGATTGAGCCAGAAATGATCAACGACCCATACGTTCAGAACCGCATTCGATTCTTTATTAAAAAACGAATTTCTCAGGCGAAAACAGGTGTAGTAAAGGTTAGAGGTAACTTTCAAGTTCTTAGTGGGGACCCGTATGCGCTTTGCCAATCTATGTTTAGAATGCCTGTCACTGGTCTTTTAAAATCTGGTGAGGCTTATAGTCGATTCTGGAACGACCGTGATGTGAAGCGAGTAGCCTGTTTTAGAGCGCCAATGAGCCAGATGGCAAATATTCGATGCATGGACATAAACTCAAGTGATGAGTGCAAAAATTGGTATCGCTATATGAAGACCGTATTTATTCTGAACGTGTGGGATAATACGGACGCTGCACTTAATGGGGCCGATAACGACGGAGATCTCTGTTTTAGTACAGACAATCATATCCTGATTGATAAATGGGTGGATGAGCCTACGGTTCTCTGTGTGCAAAAGAAGGGCGAGAAGAAAATCCCCACTGAAGAGGACTTTATTAGCTCTAATATCAATGGATTCGGTGACGATATTGGAAAAATCACAAATCGTATCACCACAATGTTTGATGTGCGAAGTAAATATGAGCCAGGAAGCCGCGAGTACGAAGAATTAACATATCGCATTAAATGCGGCCAGCTATATCAGCAGGCGTCGATTGATCGCATAAAGGGTATTTCCACTACTCCGATGCCTCAATACTGGTACGACAATAAGGCTTGTGTTGTTAAAGAGGATGATAACCCAGATGTTGTTGAGGACAAGAAGTTCTGGGCACGTATTTGTGCTTGGCGCAAACCTTATTTTATGAGCTACATTTACCCCTCTCAGATGAAGGACTATAAAAAGTATGTGGCTGCAGCTCGTAAGAGAATTAAATGGGAAGGTTTTGATGGCCTTGACGAGATGATGAAAAAGGAAGTCAAGAATGATGTTGATGAAGTTGTTATCCAATATTACCTTTACCGTATGCCCGTCGGTGTTAATTCTTGCACTATGAATCGTCTGTGCTGGATTATTGAAGATGAACTTGAAGAGTTTGAAGATGATTTGAAAAAGAAGCGTAAATTTGATTACGATTCTCTCAAGTCTGGTGATGAATATAAAAATTCTCAGTATTACGGTATTCGCCCTATCTTTAAAGAATATCTTCGATACGCACGAACAAACTCTGTTATCGACAATTCAAATACCAAGAACAAGGAAACCGGCGCAGATCGAATTGAGAAGTTGAATTTTTACAACGAAAATATGTTGCGTACCATGCATCAAAAATGTTCTGATGATAATATCCTTTGTGATATTTTGTTGGACCTCTGTAAGAAAAACGCCTCAAGTGTCTCGATTGTATGGGCTCTATTTCCTGATATTATTATTAAGCGTCTCTTTGATAAGGCTGGCAACAAGGCCCATGTTCTTGTTAAGGACGATAATGGTGATGTTGAATATTGTAGTGAGCGTTATAAAGACGTGTTAGTCGATATGAACAAAATTGAAGAGGAGGATGCGAATGGTAGTATTGAATGAACGTGAGTATGCAGAAGAACTGCTTCAAAAAGATGTGACTTGCAGAACCGCAGGGCACGCTTTACATTATATTGCAAAGCTTTATTTCTCTCAGGGGTACTCTAAGGAAGAAGTCAAGAAGAAGCTTGATGATTTTCTTGTGGCTCATATGTTTGGATATAATAGAGTTTTAGATGAGAACTTTATCGTGCAAGCGATTGCGTCCGCCAAAGGAAAACAATTGGTTGAACTTGATGGAGTAAGTGTTACAAAGTCTGAAACCCAGAAAATTCTTGCCTTGGATGGGAAACCGATGCAACGGCTCATGTTCACAATGCTTTGTTTGGCTAAGTTTCATATGGCTGTAAACAACAAGTGTAATTATTGGATTACGGAAGATACACGAGATATTTTCCGTATGGCTGGTGTTTCTGTAAATGTAGATAAGCAGAATGAAATGATTCGAGAACTGCGCAATCTTGGTTTTATTGGTTTTGCCAGCTTAAAGAAGATTGACAACTTGAACATTCATGTGTTAATCGCAGACGAAGAACCGCCTATCGCAGTTACAGTATCAAATTTCGAGACTGCTGGGATTCAGTGGAATCAGTTTTGCGGAAAGCCATACATCAGGTGTGAATGTTGCGGTCGCACCGTTGCTCGGACTGGGCGCAGACAAAAATATTGTCGTAAGTGCGCCAAAAGCATCAATATTGAGAAAACATCTCAAAATAGAAAAATGTTTGATTTATAAATCGTGCATTTTTGTATTATTTTAACACAGATACGTTGTATTTTTACATATTTATATAAAATCATTACGGGATAGTTATGGTAGGGAGAGAGCGAGGACGCTTGTTTTCTTCCTACCTATTTTATTTTGAAGGGATGTAATGACCTAAATGATCGAAATCACCAAAGCAGAAGCCAAGGAAATCCGTAAGGTTTATCCGCATGTCTTTATTGCAAAGACTCGTCACAAGCGTTTTATTGAGGAGTCTGTCCGCTATCTGGAGTTGATTCCGTTTAATATTGAAGCTCGTGAAATTGTTGAGCGTGCCAAGCGTGGCATTCGAGACTAATTTATGAAAGAACGAGGTACAGACTTTGGATTTTGAAATTCAGCTGCCCGAGGAGATCACTAACCTGATGAATGGTGGCGGTCTCCCCTCTCCTGAGATGATGAACTTCTATGTTGACGAGAAGGATCGCATCTTCTTTATTGACTTTGAGATTGACCAGTCTCTGATTGAGATTGAGCGCAAGATTCTGCAGTACAACCGTATCGACAAGGATGTCCCTGTTGAGCAGCGCAAGCCTATTAAGCTGTTTATTTACAGCTATGGTGGCGAGCTGGACGCCATGTTCAGCTTTATTGATGTTGTTGCACTGAGCAAGACTCCTGTTTGGACGATTAACGCAGGTATTGCAATGAGCGCTGCTCTTGTGATGCTGTTGTCTGGTCAGAAGCGCTTTGCCCTGCCTCATTCTACTGCACTGATTCACAGTGGCTCTGGCGGTACTCAGGGTACTTTTGAGCAGTCTAAGATGGCTATGGACTACTATGAGAAGCAGGTTGTAAAGATGCGTGAGTATATTATGGCTCACTCTACCATTGATAAGAAGACTATGACCAAGAATAAAGCGAAGGATTGGTATCTGGACGCTAATGAGCAGGTCAACTTTGGCATTGTAGATAAGATTTGCGATGATGTGGATGAATTCAATTAAGGGAGAGTTATAATATATGGCTTCTGATAAGACTGAAATGCGTAAGAAGAAGGATGTCCCGCAGAATCTGGATGAATATCCTACTTTTTATGGAATGACGCTCGATCCGGAACAGAAAATCTTTAGGGACGCAATCTGGAATCCCGATATTGATGTTGTGTTCTGTAATGCCCGTGCTGGTACTGGTAAGACTACGATTGCTGTCGGTGTGGCGAATTTGTTAGTTCAGTATGGACTATATAATGGTATCGCATATATTGTTTCTCCTACACAGGAAGAGAAGCAAGGCTATCTTCCAGGCACGCAGGAACAGAAGAGTGCTCCGTATATGGAACCACTTTATCAGGCACTTGAGACTATTGGCGTTAATCCAAATGTTGCGATGATTGTTGATGATAATCCTGAAAGTCAGAAATATGGTGCGTATATTCAGTGTGCAACTCACACATATATGCGCGGCATCACCTTTGACAAAAAAGTAATCTTGCTCGATGAAACGCAGAATTTCTATCTAAGTGATCTTTTGAAGGTTATTACCCGGTTGAAGGATTCATGTAAACTTGTCGTAATCGGTCATACAGGCCAGTGTGACTTGTACAAAAATCCGCAAAACAGTGGTTTCCTTCCATATCTTGAACACTTTAGAGGTCATGATAGAACTGCGATTTGTGAACTTCACACAAATCATCGTGGATGGATTAGTACATGGGCGGATATGATTCAGTTTAATCGCTAAATCATTTCAAAATTGAAATAAAATATAAGGGAGAATAGATTTATGGTTGCTAAGAAGAGTGTTGTTTTTAAGAACGCTATTATTGATACTGCCGAGGGCACTATCACCGAGATTACCAAGGATGGCGAGAATGTCTTCAATTTGAATGAAGCTCTGGCAAAGTGGGATGGTATTGAGGGTGTCACCATCAATATTTCCACTTCTGATGAGCTGCTGGGCGACCCAGCTTGATGCCAATGGGTTGCTATAATAAACGGCCAGAAGAAACGAGCGATGACTTCTTTGTAAGAATCGGGAATGCTGTTCTGGCTAGAGAGTTGACTTGGGATGGCGCATCCAAGGTGCTCAATGATGAGTTGGGTAAGAATTTTGGTGAGTGCGCATATCGCAAGCGTTTTAAGGCATTCCGTGCGGGTATGCAGTATCAGGAGTCCTTATCTAATAGAGATGTGGGAACCTGCATTCTGTCTATTTCCGACCTACATATTCCATTCCAGAAGCCCATTGAGACTTTTAGTGAGTATGCTGGAAAGATTGATATCCTTCAGATAAACGGGGATCTGGTAGATGCGCAGGCCATTTCTCGTTTCAATAAGGTGTATCGTAAGAGTCCAATGGAGGAAATTTTGATTGCACGTCAGTATATGATTGACCTGATTGAGATGCTTCAGCCTAAGAAGGTTGTTGTAAATTATGGTAATCATGACTTACGTTTCCAGAATTATCTTGCTAAGAATCTGGACACCGACTTGCTTGAACTGATGCCAAAGACATCTTTGGAGCTTATTTTTGTTGATGGCTTTAACCATTATAACAAGGAGCTTCATACAAAGGTTCATTACGACCCTCTGATTGATGTTTTTAAGGATAGTGGTATCGAGATTGTTTATAACGATACTTGGTTTAGTTTTGTTGGTGAAACAATTTTTGCGCATCCACTTGCTTACTCTAGTGGTATGTTGAAAACGGCAGAAAAGGCATATCGGTATTTCAAGGATAATGATTATTTCTTTGATACTATCGTGATGGCACACACTCATAAAACAGGTCACTATGATATCGGTAATTCTGTAATTTATGAGCAGGGCTGTTGTTGTGAAACGTCAAAAATGGATTACGCAGATGGAAAATTAACCCCATCTCAGCGAGAAGGATTTATTCTGGTTTATCAGGATAAATTCGGAAGGCTGAATGAAGATAAGACGCACATTGTACGTCTAAATTAAAAAGTGGTGAGCCCCTACCACTAAATGGGGACCCAAAAAAGAAGTATGACCGCAAGGTCTGCTTGGGACATCATTGATTGTCTCCTTTTCTATGCCCGTAGGCTAATGTCTACGGGTTTTATGTGCCAGTGTAGTTCAGTTGATAGAACGCGGGTTTTGTACTCCCGATATCGCAGGTTTAAGTCCTGTCATTGGCTCCATGCCACTTTAATTCAGTAGATAGAATAATGTGTTCGTACCACATATGTCGTAGGTTTGATTCCTACAGGTGGCTCCAAGCTGTGCGGTCAATAGTTGCTACCGCCTAGACCAACTCAATCTACGGATGGTTGGATGCAAAGTAGTTCTGTAGAACGAAATGATAAGCTATTCGTGTTTCGCTACGTTAATGCGAAGCTTTAAAAGTCTAAAACAAGCGTTTTATCAGCACGAGAACAATTCAACTAGCTCGGACGGATTGATGGATGCTTGTTTTATTATGGGTCAGTATATCCAGTGGCGAAGATAGCGGACTGAAGTAATGAGGTAAAAATATTGGTAGTTGATACAAATCAAAAACGCGGAAGAGCCGGTTTATCACTTGCGATTGCATATTTTGGAACGAATGGATATACAGTATCCGTTCCTTTAAATGACACACAGTGGTATGACTTGATTGTTGAGAAAGACGGACATTTTATGTCTGTTCAATGTAAGTTTACTGCGACAGATGATAATGTTATAAGTATGCGAAGCAGCGGTGGAACCAAAGGCGGTGTTTACGATAGTATTCTAAATCATACAGAATTGGACTACATATTTTGTGCAAATAAAAATTGTGAAATGTGGCTCATTCCATTTGAAGAACTTAAAAAGTCCGGGAATGTAAAAACGTTTACATTGATGAAAACCGCAAATAAATATGGTCCAAAATCTTCTACTTTTGATACATCAAAATTCGTTGTTACATTATAACATTCGTCCGTGACATTAGAAACATCGTTGGTTCGACTCCAACCTGGTTCACCAAAGATTGTACGGCTATTCCCTACACCTTTATATAAAGGTAGCTGTGCAGGAAAGTAGGGTTATTGTGCGGCCTTACTCAAGTGGTTGAAGAGAACGGTCTTGAAAACCGTTAGGTCGGTAAACCCGATGCCAGAGTTCGAATCTCTGAGACCGCGCCAGTCCTTCTCCCGGAGGGCCTATATTATACCGGTTCCCTACCACCGGCTAAAAGGTAGGTTTTATGCGCCTATAGTTTAATTGCTTAAAACAGCAGACTCTAAATCTGCCTCTTGGGAGTTGAAGTCTCTCTGGGCGTGCCAAAAATGGCTTCCAATTCGCGGTTGGAGGCAAGTCCGAAGTCGATCTATGGCAAACCTGTGATGCGCACACGATTTGGTAGTAGATGACACTTAGGCATCATATGTCGCAGGTGATAGTGCCGATGTACTAGCCAGCCTCATAAGCTGTGCCTTGGGCGGGTCTGACTCCCGCACCTGCACCCAACATCTCCCCTTTCGCAAGCCTATCGCCAGTTTTCTACTCCCTCTGGCGGTAGGTCCTTTTATGAACAGTCCTGCCTGTGTATTTCAGGTGGCACGGTCGGCGTAAAGCTGGCCGTAAATACAAAATTCAGCCGATTCGTCGGCAGGGCGTAAGCCCAAATAGATGATAAAGACCTTAGCTCACTACGGTGTCAAAATGCTGAGGTCGAATTTTGAACAGAACCTGTTAAGCCTCTCAACGATGCGTATCATAGCAGGTCTTTTATAGAATTAAATCCACCCGGCCTCCCAGATTATTGGTGCTCATGAGGGTGGATCTTTTGTTTGCCGTAGGATGTGCGCACGTTCTACGGCTTTTATTTTGATTTTGAATGGAGGTGTTTGTTTGCCTAGAAAGAAAAAGGTTGTTGAGGATGGCGTTATTCTTGAAGGAACCGAGAACAAGAAGACATTCAAATGCCTGCGTTGTGGTAAAGAATATGATGTGGCAGTTGGTCACTTCTATAAAAATACATATGGCTTTTGGAAAGCAAACGACAATTACGTTCCTGTTTGCAAGGAATGTGTAAATGAAATGTTTGATGATTTCTCAAGACGATTTGGTAGTGATAGAACGGCTTGTATGTTGCTTTGCCACATTTTGGATGTTCCGTTTTATAACAGTCTTTATGATTCGGTTGTTGCAAATTCTGGAACTTGTCGTCCCGGCGCGTATAACCGCCTTGTTTTAAACGGCAGACAGTATCAATTTCAAACCTTCTCTAATACTCTTGTAAATGGAGAACTCAACAAAAACGCTCTTGATCTACAGGAAGAAAAGGAGCAAAAGTGGTCGAAAGCAGAGATTCAAGCAAAAGATGACTGTATTTCTGTTATTGGATACGACCCATTTGATGGTTACAACGAGGGTGACCGTCGCTATTTGTTTAGTGAACTCATCAAGTATTTTGAGGATGGTATTGAGGACGACCCGTTCAAGCTATCTCAGATTGTTCAGGTCGTGAACAATAATAATCAGATTCGACAAATCGACTTGCAGATTGCTCGCTTAAACCCGATGAACTCGGCTGAGGCAATCAAAAGTCTGAATGACATTAAGGTCAAGCTAGTTTCTAATAACGACAAGATTGCCAAGGAAAATGAGATTTCTGTAAAGAACCGTTCCAACAAGGATGCAGGACGTAATACGCTTACATTCTTAATGAAGGATATGCGAGAGAAAAATATTGCGGGTGCAGAAGCAAATTTTTATGACCAGTTGCGTTCCCCCGGTACTCAATGGGCGGCTGATATGAGTTTCAAAGCAATCAAGGAAAATGCGTTCTTTGACGAGAATGACCAGCAGGAAATTTTCGATACACAGAGAGAATTGATTGATAAGTTCCAGAAAGAAAGTGATGACGCTAAGGAAAAATACAGGCTGTCTTTAATTGAGAATCAGCGGCTCAAGGAGCTGTTGGAAGATGCCGGTATTGACGCAAGCGCAAAAGATACGGATGGTGATGCCGTATGAGAATGAAACAAAGAGCGCCTATTATTACAGCCGTAAAACGTAAGATTTACGAGTGTGATGCGGCAACGATTGCGTTCTATCGACGTAATCCTGTTATTGCGGCCAGAGATTTATTGGGTATCCAACTATTTGACGCTCAGGCATATATGCTGGAACAAAGCTAGAATGCAAGTCATGTTCTTTGGGCGTGTAGTCGAAATTTTGGTAAGTCTTTTGTAGGTTTAGTTTTTATTCTACTGAAGGCTATGTTGTATGAAAACCAAGCTATTTATATTGTAAGTAGCGTTGGTGATCAGAGTAAGGAGACTTTTAATAAAATCGAAGAAATTGTCACTCGTGTTGGTAAAACAGCTGCGTCTATCCGTAGTCTGCAAGATATTGCAGAGAAAGAAACGAAAAAGTCTGCAACCAATAAGAGTGGCTTTAGTCATAATCCCGCCGGGTATGTTGTTGAGTTTTACAACGGTAGCTCCATTAACACGCTAAACTCCAACCCGGATTCCAACCGATCTCGTCGTGCAACTCTTGTGTTTTTTGACGAGGCTGCGTTTTGCTCTGACGAACTGATTGTTGTCTGTGAAGCTTTTGCCACTCAGAATACTGACTTCGTGACTGATACGGATGATTCTTATAATCCTGAAACTCAGCCTCGCAAGGTTCCTACTCAGCTTGTGTATGCTTCGAGTCAGGATACGATGAACAAACTATTCTATCGTTATTACAAGAATTTTGCAAAACGTATGATTGCCGGTGACCGTGATTATTTTGTTTGCGACATGATTTGCGATGTTGCAATTCAGGTCTATATGAATGGAAGACCGTACAAGGCTCTGCTGACGAGAGATAAAGTTGAAGCAGCTCTAAAGTCAAATAAAATGAAGGCGTTGCGTGAATATTATAATCGCCCAAGCCGTGATGGTGGCGTAAACCAGATTATCAAATGGGGTACAGTTCGTCGCAATGAGCGAAAGTATATACCACAGCTTTATTGGGATAAGAACTACCAGTATATTCTTGCGTTTGATCCTGCCCGCACAATGGATAATTCTATTGTTGGTGTTATGCGTATTTATAACGATCCAGAAAACGGCATGTGTGGAGATATTATCAACTGCGTGAACATGGTTGATCTTGCGAATGAGAAAAAATTCAAGCTCGATTCTAATCGTCAGCTTGAGCAGTTATATGAGTTGATTCTACATTACAATGGTCAAAATCCTGATTACGAGTACATTGATAGATTGATGATTGACCAAGGCGCTGGCGGCGGTGGTACTTCCACATATGCGGACGGTTTGCTTAATAATTGGACCGATAAAACAGGTGCGGAACATCGTGGTTTTATCGACGCAAATCATGAATTATATGAAGGATATGATGCCCGTTACCCAGATGCTGTTGATAAGCTACGTCTAATTAGTCCTCGTAAATTTCGTACTGCCATGGTTGAGGAATTTATTGAGCTGATGAATCTTGGTGTTATTCATTTCCCTCTTGAATATAACGGCGGAGATTACGTTCAGGTAGTAGACGGTGTGGATAAATCAACTGGTCAAGAAATTTTGAAGACGCATGAACTTTCCTTAGAGGAACAGACTGCGTGGGTTAACATCGACTTGATGAAGAACGAGATTACAAGTATTCAGAAAACGACAAACTCTGAAAATACAACCGTAACATATGCTTTGGCACCCGACGTTGCTAACAAAATCCACGATGATAGGTTCTATGTTGCAATTTTGCTTGCTCATCGTCTATACGAATTACGTCGTAAGGATAAAGTTCGCCAGTCTGCGGTGGAGACAATGACTGCTCCGCCGATTTGTATTTCTAACATTGACTTCTAAGCAGAGGAGGTGAAAATGTGGCAAGAAAGAAAAAGGAAGATTTTGATGTCGTGACTGCTTCACAGACAGATGACGGTACTGTAGTTATTACCTCTTTGAATGAACTTTCAGAAGAGAGAATGAATAACGTCATCCGAAATGCAGTTGCGTCTTATGACCCTGAAAATAAGCAGTATAGTACATATCTAAAAATTTCAGCCTCCTCTGAGACACTGACCGTTGACAGAATTGATGAGCTTGCACAAGGACTACAGTCAAGTCTGACGAATGTGCAGACGGTCAATGGAATCATCCGTAATTATATTAACAAGGATGACCTGATTGGCATTACTTATGATGCGATTGAGGCGAATGTTAATACGGAGTTCAAATGCAGTTTCGCACAGTTCCCTGAACAGCGTAATAAGACAAAACAGGTAAATTACGCCCGTGAAGTGATTGATGACTTCAACGCACAAATCAATGTGCGAAGTCTGCTACGTGCCGCCATTCCGATGACTTACGCAGAGGGCACTTATATTACATATCTGCGTCAGAAGGATGAGAACTACATTGTAGACTACTACCCTCTTGGTATTGCTGAGATAAGTGATTACCTATCAAATGGACAGCCTGTTGTGCTTATCAACATGTCTAAGCTAAAATCCGCTTTGAGCAAATCCATGCTGAAGGATAAAAAGAATAAAGCACTGTTCTTTGAAAATCAGGAGACCGAGATTCAAAACAACTATCCAGACGAGGTGTATCAGGCATTTAAGAATGGTGATACATACGCAAAACTGGATGTTGACCATTGTGGCGTGATTCGTATTGGTAATATGGGGCAAAAATATGGTGTCTCTCCCCTATTCCGCGCTTTACGTCCGGCATTGATGCTTGAGACTTTTGATACTTCAGACCGTGTAAACGCTAAGGCAAAGGCAAAGAAAATCATCTGGCAACAGCTTGACCCTGAGTTGATGGGACCAAACAAAGATAAAAAGGGCTTCTCTGAACAAGTGACGGCGCACGATAACCTGCTGCGTGCATGGAAGCAAAATACCGTGCTTGTGACGACCGCTCCTTATGTAAAGGATATCAAGTATGTTGAGCCAAAAGTTGAGATGACAAATATCGAGACTGTCAAACAGTATCGCAATCGAGAAATGGCTGCTTTGGGTATTAGTTTCTTGAATACTGATGGTCAGCAGACTGTTTCAACTGCAAAGGTGTCTCTTGACCAGCTGATGAAAAATATTGGTAAGATTGCTGAACAAATTGAAGATGTATTAAAGCGATGGTATCGTATTCGCCTTGAAGATGCAGGTGTAGACCCGATGTACTGCCCTGATGTGAAGGTCTCTACTACTGAAATGATGGGTATGGAGATGAAGAAGGCGATTGCTCAGTTCCTGTTCACCACTTTGAACTGTTCTTACAAGACTGCTTACGAGTATATGGGACTTCATGCTGAGGACGAACTACGCAAGCGTCAGGCTGAAACCGAGGAAGGTTATGACGATGTGTTTGTGGCTCGCCAGACCTCTTATACATCGTCCGGCAATTCCGCCGGAGGTGGCGACAGTGATAAAAAGACAGGCCGTCCAAAGGGCGAGGAAACTGAAAAACAAATTTATGACCAGCAGAGAAATGAAGATAGTAAGTGAGGTGATGAACGATGAGTAAGGAGTATTTCTATAGTAGAAACATCTGTTGCTCTGAGATTACGGAGCATCCAGACCACTATCTTGCCAAGTTTGTCATCTGTGACTTCTCAGTAAATGGAAATCAGGTTGCTTTGAATCGTGACACCATTGAAAGTTGGATGAGTACACTGGTTGGCAACCCGCTTGTTGGTAAGTTGGTCGTAGCTCCAAAGGGTGAACTGGATTTTTCCGGTCACAATATGAAAGTCGTCACCAGAAAAGACGACGATGGCAATGAATACAAGACTGCCGAATTTGACACTGATGCATTCGGTAGCTTTCAGTCGGTCGGTATCGAGAAAATTGACGATACCGACTTTATTGTTGCCTCTTGTAAGATCTGGAAGCGATATCCAAAGGCTTGTGCGACGATTCTGCGCCGTATTGAGAGCGGCACATTAAATACCAGTTGGGAAATTGATGTGCTGAAAGCTCATAAGGGAATCGTGGGTGGCCGCATGGCAAAAATCATTGACGATGGTGTGTTTACTGCACATTGCTTGCTTGGTGCAAATGTTGAACCAGCATATAAGTGCTCTAAACTGCTTGAAGTCGCTGAAACCGATTTTGGTCTTGAATTGGCAAATGCCTATATCGAGGATACAAAAGAGATTTCAAATATAGAATCTAATGAAAAGGAGGCAAAAAATTTGGAACTGAATAAGGATAAGGAGACTCAGACCGCACAGGTTGAGTCCACTAAGCCTGAGCAGGCAGAGCAGACTCCCGTTGGCAAGCCTGACGCAGCACCTGCTACTGAGCCCACTACTCCGGCAGAGCCTGATGTTCAAACTTCCGAGGAAGGCGGTGAAACTCCTCCCCCGACCGAGCCTGATACTGGCACTGAACCTGCTGGTGAGCCTGAGTCCACTCCAGAGACTTCCAGTCTGACTGGTCATGACCTGTACGAAAAGCTGAATGAGGCTGTTGTGAAGTTTAATTCAGATATGTATCTAGCAGAAGTGTTCCCCGAAGATCACACTATCTGGTGTAAGAAATTCGGTCGTTGTATGAACGATTTGGATTACATCATGTTCTCTTACACCGTTGAGGGTAACGAGGTTTCTCTTGGCGAGCCGCAGCATATTACTCTGACTGTTTCTATTTCTGATGTTAATACCAAGATTGCGGAGCTGAATAGCACTATTGCAAGTTTGAATACTGAGTTGCAGAGTGCAAAGGAAGAGGTTGCTTCTCTGGCTCCATATAAGGATCAGGCAGAGAAGGCAGAGGCAGAAAAGGCAGCTGCAGAGCTTGCACAGAAGAAGGAAGATCTGCGTCAGTACGCAATCTCCAGCAAGATGATTACTGAAGCTGAAGTTTCTGAGGGTGGCAACTACGCAAGTTTGATTGAGAATCTGGATGAGACCGGCATCAAGAGTGTGATTGCCGAGCGTTGCGTTGAAGCAGCCAAGAAGGCTCCTGCTGAAAAGAAGATTGAGACTTCTGAGGTACATAAGCCTGATGGTATCAAGTTGAATTTGAATGAAACCAAGTATAACACCACTAACGCTAACAAGCGTGACGCATGGCGGGAATATTTGGGTAAGTAATAACATTTGAGAGAAAGGAAAAATATTATGATTCGTGAACTGATGGTGAACGGCGCGAAGAATATTCCCGCTAACTATGCCGCAAAGGTCGCTATGGTCACCGGTATGGGTGTCCAGGTTGATCACAAGGCTGGTCAGGTTAAGTTCCCTGACGCAGCTACCGCTGAGGGCATCGAGATGGTTGCCCATGAGTTTATCCCGGAGGGCATCTATGCAAGCCAGACTAATTTTGATGACTATGATAAGATGGCAACCGAGATTGAGGCAGGTGTGCTGGTGAAGCGTGTTCCTCTGTATGCTGGCGAGCTGTACGGCACCGACCAGTACAAGGATGGCGATGCACAGGATGCCAATATCGGCAAGCTGCTGGAGGTCAATATTGACGGTAAGTGGCAGGTTGCTACTACTGGCACTTCTCGTTTTGAGTTTGCTGGTGTGATGGACGACAACGGCCACAAGCTGATTATGATCAGTGTGCTGCCCGAGGCAAAGACTGTTGCTTGATTGAGAGAAAAATCTTGAATATGATACGTGAAATTTAAGGCTATCGTCTTTGGACGGTAGCTCTTTTATTTTGCGCGAAGAGAAAGGAAATGAATTATGGCACTGAATATTGAAGTGGCCGAGCTGATGAAGCAGCCTGGTCGTGTTTATGAAGTTGCTGAGAAGACTCAGTACAATCGCGCTATGGATGCCGAGGACAAGGAAATTGCAGAGGTTGTTGGCGCTCATGTTGAGGAGCTGATTGACAAGGGCGATCCCAACAAGGAGATTGCTCAGTTTGTGAATCGTACTGTGACTGATGAGCTGTATGGTGCACCTGACGAGCTGCTGGACTCCATGTTTGAGCGTGGTAATGTTGGTGAGTTTGATGACTACGAGGCAGGTCGTACCGTTAAGAATACTCTGAAGGCTTATGATGCAGCTAAGGGCGGCAACGTGCCGAAGTCTTACCTGCACTACGAGACCATTAAGCCCGTCTGGCGTAATAAGCAGATTGAGGCTGATCTTAGCTTTGTGGATGTAAGACGTAATGCTTGGAAGAGTGTGGCAACTCTGACCACTTTTATGACTGAGGCTCTGAAGAACCAGATGTTCTATGACATCTTCAGCATGGTTGATGATGCTATCACTGGTGGTGAGCAGAAGATTGATGCTCAGGGTAAGGAGCCCACTATGCAGGACATGGACGCTCTGGCTCTGTATCTGAATGAGTACGCCGATGGTGGTAATCCCTTCACTGTCAGCCTGATGAAGTATTGTGCTAAGATGCGTCGTATGACCGGTTATGCAGAGTATCTGTCCGACGCAGCTAAGGACGAGTTCAACCGTTACGGTCTTGTGAAGACTTATGACGGCGTGGCTATTACTGGTATTAGCTCTGCCAAGAAGCTGGGTGATGGTTCCCTGCTGATCCCGGATAAGCGTATCTATGGCATCGCAGGCAAGATTGGTCGCCTTGACATGAAGGGTGAGACTCATACTTACGAGGATCACGACAACAACAACGAAAAGATCCATCTGATGGTCAAGGACTTTACCTTCGGCTATAGCATTGATCATATCGAGCGCGTTGCTAAGATTGTTCTGCAGTAATTTTTACCAAAGGCAAATTTGAGCGGGGACTTTGCCGTCTCCGCTTTTATAGAAAAGGAGACAAATTATGAGTTCCGTGATGGAAAAGAAGTTTATTGACGTTCTGAACTGCGACGATAACGTGGTTACCATTTCGTCACTGAACGGTAAGGGCTATACTTTCGAGCCCGGTAGTGTGGAAGATCCTTGTGTGATTCCTATTCCGCCGGAGGAGATTATGTATATGAACAGCACTTGTTCTGCGTTCAAGAATGGTGTTCTGCGTTTTCGCCCTGAAGAGCAGAATGAAATCTTTAAGGCTATTGGTATTAAGGGCGACGATGTCCTATTCATTGAAGATATCGATAATGCGATTCTGAATCCCACTGTCGAGAATCTTCAGCGTATGATTGACATTAAGGATGGTGCTCAGTTTGAGCGTATTCGTGGTCGCTTTTATCGTATGACCAATGCCGGTGAAGACCTGTCTACCAAGGTCAAGCGCCTGATTGACGAGCGTTATAAGGAGCTCCGTGCTGGCAAGCGTAACAGTGAGCTGTCTGTCGTACCTACAACCAAGTCTGCTGATAATGTTCAGGCCGAACTTGAAACTGCAAAGAACCAGATGGCTGAAATGCAGAAGCAGATGCAGGCTATGATGGCACAGATGCAGGCTATGATGGCAGGCGCACAGACTGTTGCACCGGATAATTCTGTAGAAAAGACTACTGTTAAGCGTGGCCGTAAGAAGGCAGAGGCAGAAAAGGCGGAGGTCGTTCCCGCCGAGTAAGATTGGAGGGATAGTGTGACCGCATTTTCAAAAATATACGACAAGTTCTACGAGCTGGTTGAAACTGATAGTAATTTCTTTCAGTATTTTGACCTGAGCGAGAATGAAGTGCGAGATCTTGTACATGACCGTGCAAAAAGTTATTTGATGGAGTCACTTTCTGTGATTACCAGAAACATTGAACCGGAAGAGGATTTTAGTTTCGATGATTACGATTCAGAACTAGAAGAGTTTAATTCAGATCTCACATTCGATGAGATTGATATGTTAGCGCATTTGATGTTGGAGCAACATTTTAAGCGTGAGTTTGGAAAGTTGAAAGCATTTAGCGCACAGGACCTTCCTACGAGTTTACAAGTATTCTCCCCTGCTAATGAGCGCACGAGTATTCGTGCTCTTGTGAAAGACATTCACGAAGAGAATATGACGATGTTAGACAACTATATGGCAAAAGACCGCTCGACCCGTAAGCGTAAGACCATCGACTATGATACATACGCTTCCTACTCTGAGTAAGGAGGTGTACCGATGGACTTTTATACAAGGGCACGAGCTGTTGGCGGTGCCGCAAAAATGTCTAACAAAAAGGATGTAAAAATTGCTTTTGCAAAACGTGACTTCGCTGCACACTTCAAGGATAGTGTTGATTATGAGGATAATACTCTTGTGAATGGTTTACCTCAGAAGCTGGTTGTCAGTCGCAGTAATAGTATTGCTAAGGAAAAGAAAATCTAGGCTTATCCTGGCGATTCTTTAAATCTTGGTGATATTGTTGACTGTTACAACTGCAAATGGCTGGTAACTGAGATTGAACCAAACGATGAAATTTTTCTTCGTGGTAAGATGGAGTTGTGTAACCGCCAAATCCAATGGCAAAATCCGATTACTGGTGAGATAGTCTCTCGTTGGGCAACGCTTAGTAAACCTTATTACGCAAATAATAAGGAACTTATTGTGACTTCGCTAAGTCAACGTGAGTATAAGGTTCAGATGCCTTTTGATGATGAGACTGCACTGATTGACCTTGATAAGCGCTTTATGTTGGAAATTATCAATGGCGAGCCGAAAACGTATGTTACGACTTCTGTTGACCAGAGTACAGAGCGTTACGAACTGCATGGTAAGACACAGGGGTTCCTTGTGTTGAATATCCGGCAGGATCAGTATAACAGTAAGACGGATAATGCCGAGAAGATGATTTGTGATTATTTTGAGCCAAACAAAATCGACGAATCAGAGATAGATTCTCGTGTGACTGCTACTATAAAGTATGTAGGAAAACCAGAGGTTCGTGTTGGTGGTTCTTGGAAAAAATTCACTCCCATATTCACAAGTGTTGCTGGCGAGGAAATTGCTGAAATTGCTAAGTGGAAGTTTGTTTGCCTTGAGGAATTCAAGGAATTTGTAGAAACGCAGAGTACCATAGATGGTGTTTTTAAAATTCGTATTTTAAATAATAGTATCATGGACGGCGCAACTGTAAGAATTTCTTTGACGAATGCAGATGGTACAGCAAATACATCCATTGAATGTAAGGTGGTGAGTTTGCTGTGACAACGAGTGAATTGATTACTGATTATAAAAACAAATTGGCTTTAAAACTAGTCAACACAGATGGACTTGTTGAAGCTATGGGCAATGATGACATTGAAGAGCCTGACGAGGCGATTTATACATACATCTTCCCATACTTCCATATTCCTGACACGATTGAGGCAGCGCACAGCTATATTTGTTTTAAGGTAAATATGACTGACCGAAGCAACGTCAACGACTGGTATGAAAACTTCACACTTACTGTGTGGGTTATTGTGAACCAGGCACTGATGAAAATGAAGGGTCATGGTGGTGCAACACGAGTTGACTATCTGAGTGGTCTTGTGGAAAAAGAACTACACGGCAGTACAATTTTTGGAATAAAACAGCTTAAAATCACATCCAATATCGAGGACAATATGGATTTACACCATCGTGTGCGAATTATGACGTTCAAGACGCAGGATTTGGATGATCTGGTGGGGTGTGGCTGATGGAGCTTCGAGAAATGTACGAGCCAAGCTTGATGCGCGGAAGAGACTTTAAAATCAACGACAAAATTACGATTCACATGCCTTCGGTCGGTGACATCATCGATTATGGTGAGCAAAAGTATTTTCAGTTGGTTTATTTATTCTGTTCTACATCGAGCGACTACAAAGCACAGCTTGACTCTGTTGGAATTGATTGGCAGAAGATTTCGGACTTTGAAATGTTTCGGCAACTTTTTATAGGCAATAAAGACCAAGATATGTCTATTTTGCTTGGCGATATGGACACTTCTGGGTTTATGATGGCGAAAGATAACATAAGTGGTGAGATTGTATTACACAACAGGCTTACGGACACTCGTATTGACCATGTGGTGTATGAAACGATTTCTCAGTACCTATGTGCTGCGAATGGAATTGAAAAGCATTCTGAGTTTGCTGCTGACGAACCGACAAGAATTGCAATGATAGAGGAAGCCAAAGATAACTTGGAGTATCAAAAAATAAAGCGTTATGAACCACACCTTGCGGAGCTTGTGCTCTCGATGGCGTGTTCGTCTGGCTTTAAAGCGGATTACTTCAAGGCTATGGATTACCCTATGAGTGTATTCATGAATCATGTAAGAAAGATTCAGCAAATAAAAAGTTACGACAATACGATGCATGGCGTTTACGCTGGCACCGTGGAATTTGGAAAGATTCCAAAAGCACAACTGGATTGGACGAGCAAGGCTGATTGACCTTGCTCTTTTATTTTATCCAAATAAATTGAAAGGAAGAATATTATGAGTGATTTTAATTTTAATGAGGTCGTTATTGACCGCGTTCATCGCATTCACGAGTATGATCTGAACGGCAAGCGTCTGTGGACCATGAATCAGGTTAAGGATTTCAAGCTGACTCTGGGCGGCGAGACCGTTTACGCTCAGGATGCACAGGGCGTTAACATCATGGCATTCGATAAGAGCAAGACTGCAGAGGCAGATTGGTCTAATGCTCTGATGCATCTGGGTGCTCTGGCAGAGCAGATGGGCTCAAAGAAGGAGGTTGCTTCCTCTGAGGCAAAGCAGGTCTTTACCACTGTTGAGTACCTGACTTCTGCTGACGGCAAGAAGCTGACTCTGACCCATACCCCCAAGGCTGCTGTTGCAAATGCCCCCTTTAAGTACATCGATCTGGTCGATGGTCAGGGTAATGCACTGAAGACCTTTGAGCTGGGTGAGACCGCAGAGTCTCAGTTCTCTGTTACTGGTACTGAGGTCACTCTGCCCACTGGTGCAAATCTGAAGGCTGGCGACCGCTTTGTTGTGAAGTATCAGTACGAGAGCGAGGAGGGTATTGCTATCAATGATAGCGCCGATAAGTTCTCTACCGAGGGCGAGTTCGTGATTGAGGCATTCTGCTACAATCCCTGCGATAAGGCAAACAAGAAGCTGATGCGTATCATCTTCCCGAATGCCAAGATGGATAATGCTATCGATATGACTTTCACTAATGAGCTGGCTCATCCGGTCAAGATTAGCGCTACTCAGGAATACTGCTCTGAAGACAAGCGCCTGTTCCGTATTGAGACCGCTGCTGCCTAATGGCAAATCTGAATTGGTGCCGTACTTGCGGAAAAGAATATCCGGTTTGCCCGCATTGCGAGCAGGATGCGCGTCTTAATCCTTGGCGAATGATTTGCGACACTGAGCCGCACTTTCTTGTGTGGACTGCCGTAAACCAGTATCGTCAGGGAATTATTTCAAAAGAGACGGCAAAAGCAGATCTGACTACTCTTTTGATGCGCAAGTACAAGAATGTTACGGAAGCCGAGGTAGAGACTTTTATCCCAGCTGTTCGTGATGTTTTCCATGAGATCATGGATGAGCCTGCAAAGGCTGAGAATGAGTCATCTAGTGATGTAAAGGATGAGACGCCCGTGAAGCCGGTAGTTAAGAGAACATCAAATCGTAAGGGGCGGGCATAACCGCCCCTTTGTTTTTCGTGGTGGTTTTATGGAGAAAAAGAACAGGACAAAGTTTAATGTCAGTAAGAATCCAGCAGATAGAACATACGATGGCGTAGTTTACGATAGTAAGGCAGAAATGTTGTTTTATCGAGATATTGTATTGCCAAGGCTGGCAAGCGGCGAAATTGTAGAGTGTCGTAAGCAAGTCCCCTTCCTTCTGCAGGAAGCGTTCCGCCGGGTCGATAAGGACGGAAAAGACATAGCGGTGCGGAAGATTGATTATGTGGCGGACTATGAAATTACATATCGAGATGGCAGCAAACAAGTGATTGATACGAAGGGATTCGCTGATAGTGTCGCGCTGATGAAGCGTAAGATGTTCTGGTTCAAGTATCCTGATGTAGATTACCGCTGGATTACATACTCCAAAATTGATGGAGGTTGGGTCGATTATGATGACCTAAAAAAAGCTCGAAAAGAGCGAAAGAAATTAAAGCAAGCACAGACGAAAGGGAGATAAAATGAAGGTTTTAAATTTTCAGGAGCGAAATGAGTTTCTTGATGAAGTAGTCAAGGCATGTACTATCGATGGTGATTATCAGCCCGCACTGCTCGATGTAGTGTTCCGGTTGACTATCCTGAAGTATTTTGCAGATTATGACTATCGTAGCGAGCCGCAGAGTGAGTGGCCTCGTATTGCTTACGAGTCTTTCAATTTCAAGATTAACAAGGCCGGTTGTGATACTTCTGCGTTCTGGGATCAGTATGATTCTCTGGAGAAGGCCGTTCATGAGCAGATTGATCGTTCTCATAAGGAATGGCTTGTTCTTGGTCTCTGTGGCAAGCTCAACGAGATTATTGAGAAGCCTGACCCTATTTCTGATTTCGTTGACTTTATGGAGAACTATTTGAATGATGTGAAGGGCAACTTGAATGACTTTGACGTCGAGAAGTTTTCTGAAGTGACTTCTGCCCTGCTGGACAATAAGCAGGAGATCTCTGCTGTGCTGGCAAAAGATAAAAAGGAATAAACACTTTTAGAGGTGGGTTGGAGGGAATTTTAATATGGCTACAAGAAGTAAACCGCTGAAGTTATGGGATGCTGAGAAGTTCAAGAACGTGAACCCAGTGTCTTTGAAATACTGGGATAGATATGAGACTGATATGGGCATCCGTGATCTCAGCCCGTCTACTGTTTACAATTATGAATCGGATTTCAAGCAGTGGATGATTTATGTTCTGGACAATCAGGGTAATGCTCCTGTTACGGAACTTGAAGAAGAGGATATTGAGGAATTTCTGTTCTACTGTAAGAAGCACGGAAATAACTCTGCTCGTATGAAGCGACGTATGAGTACGATTTCTGCGCTGTACCGGTATCTTCGCAAGAAGAAAATCATTAAAGAAAATCCGATGGAGTTCATTGACCGACCGACCAAGGATGTGGCTGTTGTGAAGCAGACATACCTTACGCCTGATGAGGTTAAGTTGATGCGAGAGAAGCTGAACGTTCTGGTTGAATCTGCGACCACCGTTCACATGAAGGATAATGCGATGACGCTGCGTCTGTATGCACTGTTCTCGCTATCAACGATGGCTCGTGTCAATGCTGTGCGGAATACGCTTTGGAAGTCTATCGACTATGAGAACCGCATGGTGCATGACGTTCTGGAAAAAGAAGGTAAAATCGTAGATTTGATGTTTAGTAAGGAAGTTTCTGAGCTTTTGAAAGAACTGAAGGAATACCGCACTGAGCATGATATTGAGGATGGTGGCTATGTGTTCGTTGGCACAAAAATCAATGGCGCATGGATGCCGATTACTTCAAGCACTGCCGGTGACTGGTGTAAGAAGATTGGCGAGATGATTGATGAGCCTACGTTGCACCCGCACGATTTCCGGCACAGTGGTGCTACCCTGCTGAAGAATGCGGGTATGAGTCTGGAAGATGTCTCTTCCTTGCTGAACCATGCTGGCACGGATGTGACCAACAAGTATTACATCAAAAAGGATACGACAAAGATTCAATCTGCAAAGGATCGGTTTGAGATTTGAGGTGGAGTGAATGAAACAATCATACACAAACTTCGATGACCTATTGAGTGATGCAGCAGATGGTGTGGAGCAGATTATGCAGGACGTAGCTCCGCAAATTGAAACCGTTTTACAGACAAGTGCAAGGAGAAATATTAAATCACAGTCCGCTCGCTCTGCTGGAATCGAAGATGCAAGTAATATTGTAAGTAGTGTGACTCGTGATGGGAATACTGTTACAATGATTGTAAAAGATATTGCAAAACCGCAACCGTCTTATTTTCTTGGTGGGAAAAAGTTAGATTCTCAACGTGTAGCAGATACTTTATTGTACAGAGAATATCATTTTGGTAACTCACCGATTGTTTGGAACGAATATGGTGGAGCAAATATTCTATTTGATGAGCGTGAGAACGCGGCTGTTGGTGGAACTATGTTTGCGAACTGGATTGAGAATGGTCTTTGGATGGATCTGAGTTATTATCTTCGGTCTGGTGGGCAGAAAGAATATCGCCCTGCACGTCCGTTTATTGCTCCTGCGCAAGTTGAGGCGGCAATGATTGTTAAGACGGCTTTACATGGATTGTAAAAGCCATCTTTTATGAAAATTTATTTGGAATAAAATTTGAATGAGAGGAGGCTGGCTTGAAGAAGCTGGCCGCTTCTCTTTTTTATTTTGAAAGGAATTGTTGAAAATGGAAAAGAGAGGTGACCAACAGTATGGATGAAAAAGAAAATACTGGCACAGAGTCTTCTGCCGTAACAGCCATTAAGGTCAAGGTTGTTATTGACACAAATAAAGCAGAGTTAGATAAGCAATTTAATTCTGTTAAGGAGTATTATAAAGAAAAACCAGTAAAAATTGCTTTTGGAGTGAATCAAAACGATACAATTCGCAATATAAATGATGCACTTGACAAGGTGGTCAAGAGTGGAAAATTAAGAACTCCAAAGGTTACACTTGATGTTAAGATCGACCAGAGTAAAGTAACCGCACAGCTTAAAAGAGCTATGCAATCTGCGGCAAAGCAGACAGTTAAGGTTGATACTGGGAAGTCTGGTTCTACAAAAACACAAGATACTTCAAAAAGTGATATTTCTCGCCTTTTCAGCCTTGCAAATCGTCAAGCAAAGTTAAAAGCGGATGAAGCATCGTTAATTGCTAATGGAAATAAATCATCTGAGTTGAAAGCGGTACAGACTAGATTGAGCGCAATTAACAATGAGATGGATAAACTCAAGACAAAAACAAAAGATGTAATTACGGAATCTCAGAAGTCAAAGCTTGAGGATATCGAAAAAACCGGAAAATTCAATGCTGACAGGAATACTGCAAAAGGTGCTGATTCGGCTGCAAAAGAACTAAAAAAACAAAATCAAGAAATTGCAGATGATTTAAAAAAGACTCTCACATCTCAAGAATCCGAGTATGAAAAATATCAAAAAAAGATTCAGTCTCTTGAAAACTATTCTAAGAATAACTCCAACTATAAAAATGATAATATCAAAAAATATTTATATGGAGAAGATGGAACTGGAAAAACTTCTGGAAAGTTAAAAGAGTTGCGAGATCAGCTTGCTTCTATTGAGAACACTACACCAGGGAAAGCAATTCAAGACTTTGATAAAAAATGCAAGACTCTTGATACAACTATTGATTCTACAAGTCAACATTTAAAAGAACTTGGATTTGATTTTAGAGATATAAATCAAGCCAATGTTGACATGACGAAGTTTAAGAGTGTTTATGAACGTGCAACGAAGTTAGAAGACTCTATCGCAAATAAAAGTAAATATTCTTGGCTAATTGATAGTTTAAACGGAATAAAAGCTTCTGCTGCTGGCTGTGAAGGCGATGTTACTGATCTTAGTGCAAGACTATCAAACCTTGAGGTTGAGGCCAGCAGATGTGGGGCCACTACAGAAACTCTTGGCCAAAAACTGTCTCGTCTGTTTAAGGAGCATTTCCAGACCGCCATCGCTATGGCTGGCGTGGCTATGGTTAAACAAGGTCTGCGAGAAGTTTATAATAATGTTCTGGAACTGGACACGGCTGTAACAGAGCTTAAAAAGGTCAGTAAAATGACTGGCGACGAGATGAATGAATATCTCGATAGAACTGCAATAAACGCTCGTGAGCTTGGTGCTAATATTTCTGACCTTGTAAATAGCACTGCTGATTGGAAACGACTTGGATATACGGATAAAGACTCTGAAGAGCTTGCTCGTGTGTCTGCACTTATGGCGAATGTTGGAGACCAAATCGATAACGCAACGACTGCTTCCTCTTACCTGATTTCTGCAATGCAAGGTTTTGGGCTGGTTGCTGATGATGCAGAGCGTCTTCTGGACTGCATGAATCAAATCGCTAATACCGAACCGGTCAGCATGAACGACCTTGGAATTATAATGCAGAAAAGTTCCGCTGCGATGTCTGCCGCCGGAAATACATATCAGGAGACGCTTAGTTTGGCGGCTGCTGTAAATGGTGTGCTTCAGGACGCCGATACGAGTGGCACTTATCTAAAAACTTTGAGTATGTACCTTCGTGCTTCAAAAACAGATGCGGAAAATGCCGGTATCGCAACAGATGGGATGGCAGATTCTGTATCCGAACTTCGATCTGAGTTGAAGCAACTTGCTGGTGTTGATATTATGAAGGATGATAATACCTTCAAATCAACCTATCAGATTATGAAGGAACTTTCTGAGGTTTGGAAAGATCTGTCAGACACAACACAGGCAAATATTACTGAGTTGATCTCTGGAAAGAGAGGAGGTCAGAGTACATCTGCCCTGCTGAATAATTTTAGCGTTGCTGAAGATGCTATGAAGCAGGCGCTTAATTCTAGCGGCAGCGCAATGCGTGAGAACCAGACGTACATGGATTCCTTGCAGGCGAAGCTTAATCAGCTTGATTCTGCATTCCAGAAGTTTAGTACGGACTTGATGAAGTCAGATATTCCGAAGTTCTTTGTAAGCCTTGCCACAGTTTTTGTTGACGGTGCAGATAGTGCTGTAAAATTTGCAGGTGCATTACCCACTTTGACGGCTGCCATCTCTGGCGTGTTGTCCGTAATGCAGATGAGCGGAAAGCTCAAAAATGGTGCGGGTAAAGTTAATATGCCCTCTTATGTTTGTTGCGTATAAAAATATAGGATGCGGCACCATGTAAAAATAAAATAGCCCCTAGAGTGCTGGGAAACCCTAAGAGCCATATCGCCTATTGTTATATTTATATAATGTAGGAATCGAAAGATAGAAACAAGGATATGGATGCTATATGCTGAGATAAAAGCTCGGTTTTATCGTATTGTCAAAATATGGTAATGATTGAGTGCTAAGTAGCGTTTATAATGGGCGGTCAGCAGCCGATCCACTCCCCTATTATATAATGTAGGAGGGTGGAAGGTTCATCGACTAAAAAGGGTCAGTGAGCAACCACTGGAAGGATAGTCAGTTTTGGACGAAAGTTCAGAAGTCCACCTCAGACGCAACCAGACGACTTAAAGAAGTAGGTGGAAACGAGGAGACGTGCTATTCTCTAGCGCGATATAAATAGGAGAAAATATTTAAAAATATAATCCGACATGATTCATATTGACAGCTGACGCAGTGGCGGCTATAATGAAAATATAATCGTATAAATTCATTTTACGGAGGTATTTATCATGCCGAGACCTAAAGGAAGCAAAAACAAGGTTACCATGATTGCAGCGGCTTCTATCGATTATGCCGCGCTGATCGATGAAAAGCAGTCCGCAAAAGATTCGTTGAATGCAGAGGTTACTTCTATCGCGGCTAATATCGATTCTTTGAAGGCTGATCTGAAGTCTAAGAAAGCTGAAATCAAAAAGCTGGATAAAGAGTTAGTTAAACTTACTGAAAAGAAAGACGAAGCTGACAAGAAAGCTGCCGAGGCCGCCGCCGAAAAGGAAGCCGTCGATCTTGTAAAGAAGGCGCTGGCAAATGGAACTACTGTTGATGATATTCTTGAGCTGCTGAAATAACTGTTGCGCCACGGCACATGAATTAAGCCCGACTTTCCTACTACTGGGAGGCCGGGTGTTTTAATTTGCGTTGCTTTTTACGACAGTCTGTGATACACTCTTATAAAAAGGAGTGTTGATTCATGGAAAACAATAAAAAGCATGTGCCGAATATGGAAATTTCTAATTTTGGCGGTCGTTCTATTACGGACTACACGTATCATGGCGGCAAGGACGAAACTACAGAGAATCAGCTGAATGCTTATTTCAGAGATTATAGTGATAATAGATTGAAAAGCAAAGATGGAGGCGCTGATGACGGAAATAGTAAAACTAATCAACAGCATTGATACGCTGTTTAATGTATTTGTTCCAGGCGCAATCTGTGTCTGGTTTTATATGAAGCTGTCTTTAAAGAAAATTGAATATCAGGGATATCTTATTTTAAGTATCGCAGTTGGTTTTGTATTAAAGTATACGGTTGATTACTTAGATAGAATCCTTCCTTTTGTTGTAGTTGGTTTTCCTATCGTACTGGCATACGTTCTTTTAGGGCTGCTTGCCGCTGCCGCATTTTACAAAGTCAAGAACTCTGTTTGGGCTCGAAAAATAATGGTCAACATTCTTGGAGTTGAGCCGAGTGACAATATTTGGACTAGGCATATCGATTCTCATGGTAATTTGATGATGCTAAACATGGATGATGGGTCTCATATTTTAGGAAAACTAGAAACAGCAGATGATGAGTATATTACATTAACATATCATTGCTCTGCAAAATCAAAGTCTGGTAAGGATATGGATGATGCCGCAAAGAATGCAAATACCGGTTCTGTCCTCTGTATCCCAATGAGTCGCGTTAAGAGTTTTGAGTTTTTGTATTGCGATAGAAATTCCGCAATGGCAAAATACGTTTTTCGCTAAATCTAAATACGACCCACTACCCTGCTACTTTGTATAGCAGGGCTTTTCTTTTTATCACCACTCGTATCCACAGTTTTTACAATGGAAAGTTTTCTTCACTTTTCCACTGGCAAAGCCCCAGAATGCTACATCTAAGACTTTAGAAGCGGTTCCGATCTTTTCAAGGTCTGGCGAGCCACAAGTAGGACATTTTGGAACATACTTCGGATGTTCTTTCTCCTCCAAGTCGGCTCTATATTGAGTGTCAAATTCGGTAGCTTTGAGTTGTATTTTCTTTAGGTGCTCTTTATCAATCTCTGAGATATTTCTTTTAGGATTGGTTTTTGCTTTCCAATCGTACTGTTCTCGTTCTTTCATTCGAGTCCAGTTCTCATATAAAATAAGATCTCTTATACAAAAAGCACACAATGTATCCCATCTTGAATAAAACTTATCGCAGAACGGGCAGTATTTAACATATTTTTCCATTTTTTGATTTCTCCTCTCAAACCGATATTAACTTTCTTCGGCGTTAAAGATGGAAAGATTGAAGCGACTGCACTAAAGCGAATTGCAGATTCCTTAAACAACCTCATTAACACTTATGTTGCATGGGCAGACACTGTTGGGCAGGATTATAGCATATCTAATTTTATCAAATGGTTAAAAAACAGTCAAGGTGAGATTGTAGCAACAGAGCTTAGAATGTACGCTCTAAAAGCGGCCACACTTGCTTTGAATATGGTTTTTGCCATGTTTGCGGGATGGGTAATTTCTGCTGGAATGAACGCATTCATTAACTGGATGAAGAATGCGAAGACGCACTCCGAACAGCTGATTTCTACGATGGAAGATGCACATGATGCCGCAGAAGAAGCACAGCAGGATGTTGATGACATCCAACAAAAGCTGGATGACCTTGACCAAAAGGTAAAAGACCTTGGTGCAGAAAAAATTGAGGACATTGTTGACCCACAAGAGAAAGCAAAGATTCAGGAAATCAACAATCTGCTGGAGACCCAACTTCGATTGAAGAAGCAAATCGCTGACGATGAAAATAATAAAGCAAACAAGGCTGCGTCTGATGTATTCAACGACAAGTCAGAAGTTGTAGTATCTAATGAAACCCCAACGTCTTATGCGGAAGCTGACCCGAATGGCATTGGAGTGACTGTCACTCCGTCTAAGAATGTCACACGGACGGAAGCTTTGCGTGAGCATACAGCTAGAGTCAACGAGCTATCGGATGCTTATGTAAAACTCATGTCGGATGAGAATGCAACCGATGAGGAACGTGCTCAGGCAAAGAAAAATCTTGAAGATGAAATCAGCCTTACAAATGATGCTGGCACAAAAGTTTCTGAGCTTGCGGATATGTATGAGACAGATGCTTCTAAATACGGAGATGTTTCTTCCGAAGTTCAGGAATGTACAGATTCAATGCAGGGAGCAAGTGATGCTCTTGAGCGTGCAAACAATCTGCTAAACGGCACAACAAGCGTTGAAAATACAAATCTTGATGCTTTTAAGAGTAAATTCAAGGACGTAATCGAGGAAATTGATAATGGCTATCTGTCTATGCAGGAAGCTATTGCTCAATACAAAGACCTCTCTCCCCTGCAAGCATTTGGCAGTATGACTGGCGAGGCCATCATTAACATTGATTCTGACACAGCTCATCAGACTGAAGCTGAAGCTACCGCTCTTGCAAAGCTTCATGAAATCGCTGACGCAAATAATATCTCGTTTGAGGATTTGATCGGTGCATTTGAACAACTTGGTATTGTTGCCACAAGCGATACTAGCGGAATTGCAAACTATGCAACTCAGCTTGAAGAGACCATGAAAGCTATTGATAGCTTGCAATCTTCGTATAAATCTTGTTCTTCTGCCGTTGAGGAGTACAACAAATATGGTTATCTGAGCACTGACACTATGCAGTCTTTGCTTCAAATGGATACAGAATATCTAAATTGTCTTGACTTGAAAGATGGAAAACTCCAGATTAACAAGCAGAGATATGCAGAATTACTGGCTGCTCAGTATGCACAAACAGAGATGGAAGCGATTGAACAGGCTATTACCGAGTTGAATACAATCGCCAAAGAGGATTCCGCTGAAAAGACAGAATCTCTTACTACTGCGACCGAAGAGGAAAAGAATAAGCTTGTTGCGCTCTGCCCTGCTTTGAAGGACGCAACTACTGGTACTGGTGAACTAGCAGCCGCTCTTGCTGCCGCTCAGGGTGCCGCTAACGGCGATAATACAGATGAAGTTCAGGCAAAAATCGATTCTGTCATGAATGCCCTCAATACAAAGCTGACTCTGCTTCACAATAATATGAATGCAGCAATCAATAACGGTAATGCACTTAGTAATCAGCTTGGCGGGTTCTCAAACAGCACAAAATCCGCCTCTAAGTCAGTGTCTGACGCAGCATCTGCTTTTGATACTCTGTCAAAGGCAATGAAAGAGTATAATCAGTATGGCTATATCTGCGCAGATACAATGAAGTCTCTTGCCGGTCTTGAGGATAAGTATACTGCCTGTTTGACAGAACAGAATGGTAAGCTGGTACTGAATACAGCTCAGTTCCGTAAATTCATCAAGACACAACTTGAGGAAGCAAACGCTGCCGATGATGGTGGTAAGTCTGCCGGTGAGTTAAATAAGATTCTCGATTGGTTGAATTCCAGCGTTGATTCTGAAACCATCTCTTTTGAGCAGTTGACTGACGCTATCAAGGGCTACGGCACTGCGATGGACGAGGCTAAGGAAAAGACGGACGCTATAAAATCCGCATTTTCTGATCTTTATGATGTTGGCACACAGAAAAAGGATAACGACTTTGGCTTCTTGGATATGGATGCCATTGAGAAGCAGTATCAGGCTGTTCGTAATCTGTATGAAAACACAGACCTATTTACAAATCCAAAATATGCTAGTGCTCTGAATTCCGAAACCGGAGAAGTTGATTACAACAGCGATGCATTTAAACAGATGTTTGCAGATCATCTGAAAGAACTTGCGGCGTCTGCCCGTGAGACCGGTGGTGCTGCTGGAGCATATCTTGCACAAGGTTTTGAAGATGCTGCCGCCAAGATTGCAAACAACGTGATGAGCATTCGTGAGTGCATTGATGGAATTGGTTCTTCTTTGAATTATGCAACCGACAGGATTGATCATTTCCAAAGTGGTTTCTCCGATATCTCTGATATCGTCACTCAATACAACACTTATGGTGGCCTAAGTATTGATAATTATCAGAAGTTGATGAGTCTCGATGATGATTATATTAAGTGTTTGAGTCTTGAAGGTAATCAGCTGAAGTTCAATACAGAAGCATATAAGGAACTTTTCATTGCAAAACTGAACGCAATGATTGATGAGTATGATGCTGCAGACGAAACAAAAGCACTTGCTCAACGTCTACGTGAATTGAGGGATGCCGTAATTGCATCCGGTGATGGCTTTACAAGTGCAGAAGATAAGGCTAAAAACTTCGAGACAACACTCGAAAATATTAAGAGCCTCCTGAGTGATCTAATTGGTGTATTTGAAAAGTTCAACGAGAACAAATCGAATGACCTAAAGATTCAGGGTGATGCTTGGATTGATGTCATTGATAAACGAATTGATGCCCTTAACGAAGAAAATGATGCACAGGAACGAGCAATCGAACTGGCAAAACTTCAGGATGAATACGAGCGTGCAAAGGCCAATAAGACTGTCCACGTATATGGCGGCAGAGGTCAGGGCTTCGTATGGAAAGCAGATGAAAATGCTGTTCGTGAAGCTGGGCAAAACCTGTCTGACAAGCAACGCGAGTATAAGAAGAAAGATGAAATTGACAGGTTAAACAAGCTCAAGGATAAAGTTCAGGAAGCCAATAATCTTATCGGCACCAGTTGGGATGATTATCAGAAGAAGCTAAAATACACCGCCGAGTTCGAGGCCATGACCTTTGAGCAAATGGAAGGTCACTATGATGGCTTTAAGAATAGTATCCTAGACAATATGCGTGACATTCAGTCTGCTACTAATGTCAGTGATGCTATTACAAATCTCGAAAAGCTAATCAACACACTAAAAACGCTTAACGACGTTATAACATTCTTTACTTCTGGCGGTGTAAGCACTGATGGCGGTGGAATTTTTGGACTTTTTAACCAGATCAAGAACATGTTCACTGGCGAAAACGGTGACTTTGATCTGGGTGGCGGTTTCAAGAAGATGTTCGATGGGGCCGCCAAGGTGGTTTCTGACGGTTGGAATTGGATCACTGGTAAGAACAGGGCTGGTTCTGCCGCACTAAAATCAGACACCACTGCGACATTGGATATCCTTGGCAACACAATAAAGGTGAATACAGGCGATATTCAGCGTGTATCTGGCGGATTCTTTGAGAGACTGGTTGGTGCTGCGAAAGACAACCTTGGTAGTATCGGCAAGTTCTTCTCAGGTGCATAGACATCTATCTCTGAGAAAACCGGGTCGATGTTTACTGACATTGGCTTGTTCTTCACAGAAGGATTTGGTCTGTTGAACGGTCAGACTGGACTTGGTCTTAATAGCATTGTTGAGACTGTCGGAAGTATGTTTGGCCCAATTGCGGCTGGCGCACAGTCTATCGGTAGTGCCATCTCGTCTGGCGTTGTAAGCTTCTTCCCTTCTATCTTCGCTGGACTTGGTACTCTGGTAACAAGCGTTGGCGGTGCTATGGCCGCTATGATGCAGGCGATTGCTGCTGCTCTTTCTTCCATCCCTATCGCTGGTTGGATTGCTGCCGCTGCAGCTGTTGCAGGTGCAGTTGCTCTGATTGCTACGATTGCTTCGGTTGCAAGTGATGTTTCCAACACACAGGTTGATGAACCTACTCCCGCATTCCAAGCAAAGAAATATGCAAAAGGTACTCGTGGCGTTAAGAAGGGTCAGATTGCAAACGTTGATGAAAAGGGCGAAGAGCTGATTGTTCGTAACCCCGATCAGGGACGCATGACCTATCTTGAAAAAGGTGACGGTGTTATCCCTGCAAAGGAAACCGACAACCTGATGGCGATTGGTGCTAATCCAGAGGGCTGGCTGGCAAAAGGCTTGGCCGAAGTGACCGGTAGTGCCGCTGCCGGTGCTGGTATGAGTGCCCAAGGCCCGAATGCTCAATTGAGTGGTGCCGCAGCTGCCGCAGCCGCTGGTGTTGGCTCAATTTTCGAGAGCGAGTATGATGAGATCCTTGGTGATACAAACGAGTTCATGTCTGGACTCTCTGATATTTTCAAGAAGAGTGATAATCCAATCATTGCTGCCGTTCAAAGCATGATTTATATGGCCACTAAGACTGTATATCGTATGTCTACGGTCGGTAAGATTAACTCTTCTAAGACAGTGACAGAATCCACCAGCAACACAAAGAAGGCGACCCAGAGCCAAATTTCGTCTATGACGAGCAACTTTGAGTCTAGCTGGAAATCTGTAGCTGGCGAGCTCGGTCTGGACACAAAGGATATTGAAAAAACCAGCAAAAAGATGTCTGAGAAGATGAATGAGCTGGTAAACAACACCTTTGATGCACTGAACGAGAATACCGGTCTGAGCGCTGAACAGGTTGAAGATGTCACCAACACGATGTTTGATTCGCTGCAAAAGATTTATACCAGTGGATGGAACAGCCTAGCTTCTACTTCCGGCGATATGTCTAAGGAGATTGCGGATAAGCTGAATGCGTCTTATAAGTCTTCTGTTGATAGTACAAATAAGGCCATGAATGAGATCTCCAAGGCATTCGGTCACAGCTGGAGTAAGGTTGGTGGCGGTGTAAAAACCCTGAGCACCAATGTTCAAAAGACAATGGAGCAGGCATGGGCTGACACCAGCCAAGACACCCAGAAGCTGATGTACGATATGCGTGCGTGCTTTGATAATAGTTGGAGCATGAACGAAGCTGGCGTAACTAATCTGGCAGAAATGACTCAGGGAACGGTGAAAGATGGTTATGCCGAGATTGATTCTTCGAGCTCTAATACATTTGGTGAGAATGGTCAGTTGAAAACGGATGCAGACAATTCGTGGAAGAATGTAGAACCTGGCGCTACGAATTTAGCAAACAATATGCAGTGGGTGATGGATCAGTCTTACAACGCCATCAAGGCCGGATGTACAGCTGCCGTTACATCGATCAAAAACGATTTGGCGACCACAGGTGATGCATTTGAAGCTGTCGCTACAAAGGCGGAGAAGGCAAAGCAAGAGACACAACAGCAACAACAAACTGCTCAACAGCCTGCTAAACAGAAAGGGGCTCTTGAGAATATTGCGGAAGGAGCCGGGCAGTTCATTAGAGGCGTTGGCCAAGGCATAGCCGATGTTGTTACAGCACCGTTTAAGTTCCTTGGATCATTACTTGGTTTTGCAAGTGGCACAAAGGAAATAAAGAAGTCTAATTTTGCTAACGTTGACGAGCAGGGTCCTGAGATGCTGGTTCGTCAGCCGCAATCTGGGCGCTATACCTATCTTGAAACCGGCGACGGTGTTGTCCCTGCTGATATCACCTCTCGCCTGTTCGAGATGGGTGGCAACCCGGATGCATGGTTCCAGAAGCAGATGGCAAAGTACGGTTCTCAGCCGATTGTTCAGGGTGGCGGTGGAGATGTTACAACTTCGATTGGCGATATTATTATCACGAATCCTGTTGGCAGCTCTGACGCTCTGGCGAATGAAATCAAACAGAAGTTACCGACTAAGGTTGCTCAAATGCAAAGCAAGCGATAAGTAATAGCTTTTACAGCCGATACCACTAGGATAGCCTAGCGGGTCGGCTTTTATTTTTGATTAGGAGAAAAAGAAATGGCAGATAAATCAGCTATTGATGTGCTGGCCGAGGTGGTGACTTCTGCCGCTGAACGCGCTGTAAAGAATGCAAAATTTGACGTGTCCGCCTATGGAGTGATTACAGAAAAAGAAGACCAGCACTATAAAATCGCTGTATTCGGTGGCGAGTACGGCATTGTAACAAACCATGACTATATTGTGGGCCAGAAGGTTGTTGTGACTGCATTGCAGGGCAACTTCCGTAACCTGATTGTATCGGAGAGTAATACCAGCGTTGAAATTCTGACAGTGAAATCTCTGGTGACCGGTGTCGATAGCTTGAACGCCGAGTTTGAGTCGATGAAAGACAAATCCCAGCAGACAGAAGACACCGTTCAAGAGCAGTTGAGGAATACGATCAATACTTGGTATCGAGACGGTGTCCCCACGAGCGATAACTATCCAGCTGTTAATTGGGACACTGATGAGTTAAAGAAGGCGCATCTGGACGACATTTACTATGATAAGCTAACTGGCATTTGTTATCGATGGGTTTTTGATCAGGGCGAACAAGCATATTCTTGGAAGGAAATTATCGACGCAGGTGTTATTAACGCTATTGCGATGGCTGGTTCTGCAACAAAGATTGCCGCAGAGAAGGTTCGCGTTTTTACAGACACGCCTAAAGTTCCATATGATGTAAATGACCTATGGCTTTACGGCGGAGTCGGAGGTGCATTGTATATCTGTGTTTCGGCTAAAAATGAATCTGGTAAATAGGAATTTAGCGACTGGGCTGTTGCGACAAAATACACGGATGACACAACTGCAAACGCAGCAGTTGAACGTGTTGGCGCACTTGAGACAAAGGAAGCCAACGATGTTGCAGACTTGTGGCGCTCAATGAACGGCTTTAACGACAACATTGGGGGCTTTACGAACAGAGATTATAAAACAACTAAGAAACAGGTATACAACAATAAAAGCAACATTGAGAAAAATACTTCTGATATTACTTCGTTGAGGACAGACCTTGATGACGCAAAAACGGCTGAATCAAATCACTATCAAGATGTGACACGCAAGATTTCGGCTGCAAATACAAACATCTCGACCTTGAAAACGAACGTATCAGATATCAATAAAACGATTTCAGAAATCACTGTTGATAATTTTCTGGCCGCATTGAATCTGGCCGTAAATACCAATGGTGAGCTTTGCTATATATCGAAGGAATAATTCGGAGGTGATAACTTGAAACCAATTCTATCTAAAATCGGCGCATTTGATGCCACAAAGGATCATACATTTCAGTTTGCCGCATACGCAGACATTGATATCATTGCTCTTATCGTCTTCGATACTCCGACGGGCAGTATTTTACAGGGTGATACGCTTTCAAAAGGCGTGTATAAGTTTGGCACATTTCCGGCTGGAGGCACTGGTCTGGCACGATATTTTACGATTCCGGCAGGCACGTTTGAGAATCGCAAAGATCCGTATTATATGATTATTCGCTGTCGGCTGAAGGGCACGAATCTATTTTCTGAATACTCGGATAAGCTGCTATTCTACTGCCATGAGGAACCAACGATCAAACTGAACGACCTGAGTTCTTCTGGCGTGACCACTATTCCCTACCCTTCTTATTCCTTTGAGTTCTCTTACAAGTATAAGGTATCGGAGGGTGAATCTGTAAATCGTTATGAATTTTGGCTTTATGATGCGAATCGTGAGCTGCTGAAAAAGTCGGTGAGTTACTATTATCGCGACTCATTGAAGGGTTTCCAGATCGATGGACTGGACAACCATACCCTGTACTATCTGAGAGCGACGGCAGAGTCTGTTGGCGGCTATCAGCTGGACACTGGATTGCAGGCGTTCCGAACTGACTATCCAGAGTATGTGGATGACGTAGAATTCACCGTGCAGAATAATTATCGTATGGCTAATATCAGTATGCACGCACAGTATTTTCTGACACGGAGCAGCGGTGCAAATGCCCTGCGAATCAAGCGGCGCAAGAAAGGTGCAGCAATCTGGACTTCGCTTTATCAGGAAGAGATCGATCTGAATCATGTTATTATGAAGATGGGCTGGTCGAACCTCCACATCAATAAAACAACTGGTCAACCGATGGGCAACTATAAGACGGTGACTTCGGATTATATCGACAAGAATCGAGTTCTTTCTTTCCAGTTCAAATCCGAGGACAAAGCGTTTTGTCTGATTGCATATACCGCTGACCGAAAGTTTATCAAGGCATCAAGTGATTTTACATCGACCGACGAATTCAGGAGTTCCAGCGAGTATAAAGAGTGGTTCTCTGAGACTTTCTTAAACAACATGAAATACTATCGTGTTGAGGTATCGACAACAAAGAATCAGGATTTGGAGCCAAAAGACTTCAATGACTTTTATATGTACAGCGCTGACGATGGTTATGTGATGATTGATTATACCGATCTATACGCCATTGGACGCAAGACCGACTATGAGTACGCCGTAGCTCCAGTTGCAAATGGCATTGAGCTTGGCTATGCGAAGGCCAGCGTTGTTAGCGACTTTGATGGTGCTGTGATCACTGACGGCAATAAGACCTATCATATTTTCCTTGAGCCGAAAGTCGACAGTGTTGAGAAGGTACGTTCTGCTACAGTTGTCGAGACGATGGGAAGCAAATACCCGTATCTGTTTGCTGGCAGTGAAGCCAATTATTACAGCGGCCACTTCTCTGGTGTTGGCATCCGTTTTGATAACACAATGAAAGATTTTGATATCAATGGCGGCAATGCGTTCCGTGATGAACTGAGCGAGTGGCTGACCAACGGTAGTGCGAAGCTGTTGAAGATGTTTGATAGCCGCAGATAGCTAATGGGTGTCAATGGCAATGTGTCTATCTCCTGCTCTGATCACTACGACAAGGGCGTATTGGAGTTCGACTTTGTGGAGCTTGGTGACGCAGAGAGTGAGAGCGACATGTATAACAATGGGCTGAGTGATTATCAGCCGGGAGGCAGCGTATGACATATCTTCCGACTGACGCAGACCTGGCGCTATTGAACAATCATTCGTCTAATATTTACTGCCGCATTGATATGCTGAACAAAGATTTTATTACAATTGATAGTTTGGAAGGTCTTGTGATCGATGGCTCTATTTCTATCGACTCAGAATCTGACGTGCGGCGAACCTTTAATGTGACCCTGTACTTGGGTAAGAAGAGTGGCATTTCCAACCTGACGGAAGAAGATTGGATCAGTAAAAATGTGCGTGTATTCATTGGTCTGTCAGGAAGAGGAATGTCGAGAATCAGTGCTTCAAAGAGTATTGACGAGATGATCAGGGAAAATGCGGATTATCAGCTCGCTGCGAAGAATTATGATGATTTGATTCAGGACATCACAAACAGAGGCTATGCAAAATACGGCAATATCGACAACCTGAATCGAGATGTGCTGGTGTGGACACGAGCCAATATCTCAAAGTATCATACGTTCTTTGACCAGATCAATGACGGCACGCCACCGGATGACCCAGCTGAAGCAGAGGAATGGTACACCAAACTTGGTGATTACTCTACAGTTTTGGGAAGTGATGACCCAATTTGTCAAAATGGACCTTATATCGCATTTACACCGATGCTGCAGACCAAAGACGGACTTGTACCGCTTGTGAAGGATGATATCTGGGCTTATCTGGATGCTGTGGCAACAAAAGCGAAGTCAATGAGCGGCGGTCTCTCCCCTGCCAATATCCTTGAGGTAGATAAATCAGGCATCGATAGTTTCGTGTATGGCAATAAAATGCACGTCCATGGGATGATTGCTGCTGTTGAAGGTATGGTTCTGAACGGAGTTACGCTTGGTAAGGTGGATGTTTCTGCCATTGCTGGTTAGAGCGAGGACGAGCTAAGGGAGACCTACGGAAAAACCAGTGTGTTTGCAGGACATTCCATGCATGACATTCAGGCAGAAGTGATTGACACAAAGACCGCGCTGAATGAGCTGTATAACGACCTGTTCCTTAGCTATTCCAATTCAGCTGACAGTTCTTATGTTAATGGTGTAAAAATCTATTGGTACAACGAGGGGTGCTATACATTTACATCCAATGGCTTTACATATAGCGCAACAGAAAACACTGTGCAGGCCAGCTGTGTTGACTTGGTTTCTCGCATCAATGGAGACTTAGGCGGGCAGTTGGTTGGCGGCACACATCGTATTGAGAAAGGCACTCGCATTGGTGACGCAATCTGGACGGTATTAAGAGATGAGACGGAGTTCAAGAAATATTCCATCGACTATTGGAGCCGTACCGTTCCACATGATTTGGACTACGACACCGGTTCTACTGTCTGGGATATTCTTTCAGAATTGCGTGACCTGTATTATCCGTTTGAGATGTATTTTGACGATGATGTGTTTGTATGTCGTGAGATTCCCAGTGGATTTGACGACCCGCCTGTACTTGATCCGGAAGTATTCGAGAAGCTTGTTACAAACGATGGCGAATCGGCCACAGTGGATTATGCCGCTGTCCGAAACTGCGTTGAAGTGTTTGGTGCAACGATTGAAGCAGACGGAGCAGCCACTGTAAAAGGATGGTCTGGAACAAATAAAACAATCAACCTTGTATTGAACGCAACCGAATCAACATGGAAAAGTGAAACGAAAGTATCTTTTGTGGCTCCTGCAAATGTTGAAGCTGCCAAGACGGACAAAAATGGCAACGTAACAAGTGGCGCTATGACAGTTGTGTTGACATTTACATGGAAGTACAAGGATAAAGACGGCAATGAGCAAGTTGGCTCTGAGACAAAGACAAGTACACTGTATCGTTCTTTGACTGATGCCAATGGTTCAGATATCATTCAAGACCCAGGATGTATTAAGGCTACAAAGTATTATGTTCTCCAGTGGAATCCGAATACTGGCCGCATTTACTTCTTGGGTCAACAGCAGAGCCACGCTATGGCAAAACTGGTGGACGAAATCCCGGCCACCAAAGAGATCGAAGCTCAAAAGGCAGAAGATAACTGCGACAATATGGCTTTTATCTGTGTGAATGACCCGAACAATATTGATGACCTGTACAATGCACGGTTATCTATTGAAAAGATTGGTCGTAGAACTGAGATTTTATCAGGTGGAGACTACGAGAATTACACCACGGATGACGCAGCCATGGAAGTTTGTCAATACGAACTGTGGAAGCGTGCCCGCCTGACCGATGGCTTGAGTGTGACTACACGACTGGTTCCGTGGCTCGACGTGAATGAAAAGATCCAGTATGCCGCCAAATATCTGGGCGGTAAGACCCCTGTGGATTGGATCATCAAGAGTATATCTATGAATCTGGGTGAAGGCACGATGTCGCTTTCTTTGAGCCGCTATTACCCTTATTACACTTATATCGTAAACAACAAATATACGTTCTATCAGGACAATTTGTTTGATAAATATTTCCCCGAATTAACTGCCACTACGGCAGATGAACAATAAGAAAGGAGTGAGCAAATGGCACTATCTTTTGGAGAATCTAAGCGGTTGGCTGCGAAAAAGGCCGCAAGTACTGCGAATGCTTCTGTTGATGATATAGATGTCGCAACTCTGGAATTAAACGACCAAGATCAAATTGCCGTGTATGACGACAACGGAGAAGAGACATTTGAGCGTAGTGGCAATTACACCTAGTTTGCTGATTACTCTGATGACCAGTGGTCTTACATCGACAAGAACAAAGACATTCAGCTGGATGCCAATCAGATCAATATCACACAGGAGTCCAACTCTCAGGTTATTCCGTTTGAAATGCCGCGTTACTACGATGGTATTGACCTGCTTCAGATGACGATTCAGATCCACTACCTGAACGCAGACAGAGAGGAAAACTACGCCTCCCCTATCAACGTGAGCTATAGCAACACCAAGATTCGCTTCTACTGGCTGGTAGCAAATGACGCTACTGCAAAAGAGGGCGAGCTGCAGTTCGAGATCATGGCATCGGGCGCTGTGAATGTTCCGAATACAAGCACTACCAAGAGCTATCTGTGGCGCACCCGCCCGAATGGCCGACTGAATGTGCTGAAATCGCTGACCGGCAAGCAGATGGTTGATCCGTCTGGCAATGACTGGTATACCCAGTTTCTGGCAACAATGAGCCAGAAGGTTGGCGAGGCACAGGTTGCTGCATCCGCTGCTGAGAAGAGCGCACAGGACGCAAAGAATGCAGTTGCAAGCGTGGATGAAAAGCTGGCGCAGTTCTATAAGAAGGACGAGGTTGATGGCTTTGTTACGATGCTGCGTGGTGAGATTGCTGCCGTGGACGGTCTGGCAAATTTCAATGTGCAGTATGACAACGATACCCGCACCCTGACGTTCCTGAATGGTGCTGAAGAAATCACAAAGATCAAGTTGAACACTGACCCTTCTGCTGAGTGGGTAAGCATGTACAACGGCATTGTGGACAATAAGATCAGCACTGCTGTGACACCTGTTCAGACTGAGCTGACTGAATACAAGACAGCAAATGATGCCGCTGTGCAGGAATTGAAAAATAGTGTTGGCGACCTGCCGGAGACTTTGAAGTCCTCCTATTATAATAAGGAAGCCACCGACGCACTGCTCGATAAGAAAGCAGATAAGACGACCGTTGATGTGCTATCCAGTGATGTGAGCGGCCTGAAGAATACGGTTGGCGGCATTCAGACCTCTGTTGACCTGGCCAATGCGGATATCGCCAAGATTCAGGAAACCTTGAAAGACTTTAAGCCCGATGAGAATTCTGGCCGCGAGTACGATATCACTTACGAAGATTCCAAGCTGAACCTGTTAGAGAACGGTACGGTCAAGACCACTGTCATTATTGAAGGTGGCGGCGGTGGTGGTGGCAGCACCTCTACTATCACCATTGAGCGTATTGGTGAGTCTTCTATCGCTGTTGTCAAGGGCGATACCGCAACTGTCGAGTTCAACTTTACTTCTGTGGACAACTCTGGCGAAGACACGGGCGATGCTACCGGCGTATGGTACGTTGGTAACACAAAGGTCGCCACTACGACCGTTTATCAAGGTAAGAACAGCTTCGACATCACTCAGTATCTGCACAATGGCGATAATAAGATCAAATTGCAGGTCACTGACTCCGTTGGCAGCATGGGCTCAAAGACTTGGAATATCAATATCGTTGAGTTTTATCTGGAGAGTATTTTCGATGATTCTCTGGTTTATAGTGGTGAAGTTACTTTCCGCTTTACTCCATACGGAAATATCAATAAGGACGTTTCCTTTACTCTGGATGGCAAAAAGCTTGGTAGTGTTACAACTGCGGTTACCGGCAGACAGATGACCTATGCGATCCCGGCACAGAGACACGGCGCTCATCTGCTGGAAGTGACCATGACTGCAAATATCAATGGCAAAGCTGTGACCAGCAACACCATTTACAAAGATATCATGTGGGCAGAGGAAGGCAATAACACGCCAATCATCAGCTGTGCCACAAAGGAGTTTACCGCAAAACAGTACAGTACAACCGGCATTGTTTACACTGTCTATAACCCGGCCTCTTCTACTGCAAGCATTACGCTTGAAGTTGACGGTATTAAGACTTCTACACTGACTGTTGGCCGTACTGCTCAGACTTGGAGCTTTAAATCTTCTGGTATTGGCACTCACACTCTGACCATTACTTGCGGCGCTACCATCAAGAGCATTACCGCAAAGATCGAAGACCTGGGCATTACCATTGAGCCTGTTAAGACCGGTCTGATGCTGGATTTTAACCCCGCTGGCCGCAGTAACGCAGATGTGAACCGTCTGTGGAGTTCCGGCAGCAACAAGATGACTGTCAGCGACAACTTTGACTGGGTGAACGGCGGCTACCAAATCGATGAAGATGGCGACACCTATTTCTGTGTCAAGGCCGGTACGACTGCTACCATCAGCTATAAGCTTTTCGCAGACGATGCAAAGAAGAGCGGCAAGAATTTTAAGCTGGTGTTTAAGACAACGAATGTCCGTAACTATGATGCTACTGCTGTAACCTGTTTGAATGGCGGTGTTGGTCTGAACATTCAGGCTCAGAAAGTTACGCTGACCAGTCACCAGAACAGTATTGATTTGCCCATCTGTGAGGACGATTTCCTTGAGTTCGAGTTCAATATTCTGCCTGACAAGCAGTTCCGCGAGATGGTTCTGTGGTGTGACGGTATTCCCTGCCGTGTTGAACTGTATGATACCAGCGACAGCTTTACTCAAGCTGTTCCCGTTGGCATTACCATTGGCTCTGACGATTGCGACGTTATCGTGTATCGCATGAAGAGCTACGGCATGAACCTGACGGATGATGAGATTTTGGACAACTTTATTGCCGATGCGAAGAACGCCGAAGAGATGGTCTCTCGCTATATGCGCAACGACATTACAGACGCAAGCGGCGAACTGACTCCTGACTTGCTGGCAGAGAAGTGCCCCGATCTACGTATCATCAAGATCTCTGCACCTACTTTCACCACCGGCAAGAAGAACGAAGTCGCCAACACTACGATCCAGCAGATCTATAAGAATGGTCGTGCCAAGGAAGATAACTGGACTGCTACCGGCTCCCACAAGGGTCAAGGCACCAGCTCCGACCACTATGGCGCATCCGCTCGAAATATCGACATCAACTGCAATGGCGGCTTTACGTTTGGTGACGACACCACCGGTGACACCTATGCACTGACCGAAAACAGCGTTCCTGAGAAGTATTTTAACATCAAAGTCAATGTTGCTTCATCTGAGAATGCAAATAATGCCCTGCTGGCAGACGAGTTTAATGAATTCAACCCCTATGTGCGTCAGGCCAAGAAGGATAATCCTAAAGTACGTGATACCATGGCGTTCTATCCTTGTGTCGTGTTTATTCAGGAGACCGATACCACCAATGCGACCGTATTTAACGATGGTCAGTGGCACTTCTATGCCTGCGGCGACATTGGCAACTCCAAAAAGAACAAAGATACGATGGGTATGGACCCTGAGAACCACAAGGAATTTATCGTTGAGATCGACAACAACGCCGATGAGCAGACCCGCTTCCTGAGCGGCGATTTTTCACAGGAAACTTGGGACGGCGACCATTCCTTTGAGTTCCGTTATAGTAACCCTGCCTGCACCGAGGAAGAGATCGAGGCTGGCAAACAGGCGTGGATCACAGCTCAGAACTGGGTGGTGAATGCAGATGATGAGGAATTCAAGGCACATTTCAAGGATCACTTTGATTTGGATTCTGCTATTTTCCATTATCTGTTTACTGAACGCCACACTATGGTTGATAACCGTGCAAAGAACGTGTTCCCGCACACCAGCGATCTGGTTCACTGGGACTTCTGCTTTGACTACGATAACGATACCGCCATGGGCAATGATAACGAGGGTGGTCTGACTCTGACTTACGGCTACGAGGACACTGATACCATCGGTACAAAGAATGTGTTTAACGCTGCTGACTCCAAGCTGTGGTGCAAACTGCGTGACCTGTTCCCCGATGAGATGGCAGCGATGTTCCGCAACCGTGAGAATGCGCTGGCATGGAGTGCGACCCGTATCTTGAAAAAGTTCGAGGAATATCAGGATGTGAAGCCCGAAAAGCTTTGGATCATGGATATGCGTCGCAAATATTTCCGCACCTACGAAGATCCCACCATCAATACCACCAGCTATCTACCTATGATGCATGGCAACAAGCGTCATCAGCGTCGGCAGTTTCAGCGCTACCAGGAAAAGTACATGGCATCTAAGTATTCCGGTTCTGCCGCAACCAGTGATGATATGACCATTCGTGGCTATACTCCCACCAACTGGACTGGTGTAAAACCGGATGGCACATTCCATATCACACCTTACGCTGATACTTATGTCTCTGTTCTGTACGGCTCTAACCCTGTAAAGGTGCGTGGCAAGCGCGGACAGACCTACACGATTGAATGCCCCATCACCGCAATGAACGATACTGAGGTGTATGTCTATAATGCTTCTATCATTCAGAGCATTGGTGATATCTCTGGCTTCTATCCCGGCTATGTTGACTTCAGCCACGGTGTTAAGCTGACAGAGCTAAAAGTTGGTTCCGGTGTGAGCGGCTATAAGAATACGAACATGACCGATTTCGCTGTTGGTAACAACACTCTGCTGGAACATTTAAACCTGCAGAACGTGCCGAACCTGAAGAAATCTATTGGCCTGACCGGATGCACCAGCCTGACAGAGTTCTATGCTGACGGCTCCGGCATTACCGGTGTCTCCTTTGCAAGCGGCGGCAAGATCAAAATCGCCCACCTGCCTGCAATCGCCAGCTTGACCGCAAAGAACCTGAACTATCTGACTGACCTGACGATTGAGGATTACACCAACATCACAACTCTGACTGTTGAGAAGTGTGCAACCATCGATCTGAAAGATATGCTGGGCAAGTGCACCAACCTGAACCGTGTGCGTATTACCGGTATTGATTGGGAGCTGGCTGATACTTCCCTGCTGAATCGCCTGTATGCAATGAGCGGTCTGGATGAAAATGGCTACAACACTGACCATTCTGTCGTGGAAGGCAAAGTGCATGTGCCCATCATCCGTGAGCGTGAGAAGCTGCTGTACACAGAGCGCTGGCCTGATTTGGAGGTCACTTACAACACCATGATCAACCAGTATGCTTGGAAATTCGTGAATAAGGATGGCGCTGTTCTGGATATCCAGTATATTGACAAGGGCGAGCGTGCAGTTGACCCTGTGACACGTTCTGACAATCCGATCCCGACACCTACTTTCCCGAGCACCATCAGTACGGTGTTTACATTCAGCGGCTGGGACACCGAGTTCACTCCTGTTTTTGAGAATCAGACTGTTACTGCTGTGTATGATGAATCCGTGCGTCAGTATCGTGTGCGCTATATGAATCGCGGCGCTGTTCTACAGCAGACAACTGCTCCGTATGGCTCTATGGTTCTGTATGATGGCGACACTCCGACCTATACCAGCGAAGAGACTGCTTATAAGTATTATCTGTTCAGCGGTTGGGACAAAGGCGGCTATGTCAATGGCGACAAGGATATCAATGCTGTTTATGATGTCTGTGAATACGTCAGCGGCTACTTCAGAGACAAGCAGCTGAGTGACCTGCGCCCTGTTGAGATTTATGCCATGACCAAGGTGAATCTGGAGCAAAGTGTTGTTTCTGACAAAGACGCTATCACCATCAAGATGGGAAATGACTTCACCTTTAGCGACGTGGAAGAGAAAGTTCTGTTCAACGAGCCGAAGATCTTTACTGGCAAGAATTATGTCGATACCGGCGTATCTCTGTTGGCCGAAGATCGCAGCTGGGTTATGGCACTGGACTATCGAATCGACGAAGATTCTGCTGCAAACTCTGTGATTGCTCAATGCTTCCAGACTAACGGCATGAACGGTTTCCGCTTCTGGGTCAACAATGGCTCTAAGGTTGCATGGGGCACTGAGTCTACAAACGGCGCTCATCTTGGTTCTCGTGATATGATCGTTCTGCGCCATACTAAGGGCGAAAATGGCATCCATGTTTATGCGGCAAACACCACTGCTGCTGAGATTGGTTATATTCAGCTGAACCGCACTCGTATCACACAGACGAACGCCACTCTGGTATTTGGTTGTGCTAAAGCAGACGACGGTGCTTATGAGCGTTACGCAAAGGGTACGATCTACTGGGGCAAGCTCTGGTATACCGACCTGGGTGATGCTGCCTGCCGGAAGTTGGCCGCATGGACACATCAGGACTTCACCTTCGAGGCTTGTGGCTTCAAACAGTATTACCTGAGCGACAATTCCAACAAGCGTTGTTCTATCAGCTTTATTCAGGCTGGGCTGCTTGGACAGAAGATGACTCTGAATACTGGTTCCACCAACACTGGCGGCTGGGCAGATGCGAATATCCGTACATTCCTTGACGGTCGTATTCTGAATGCTCTTCCGATTGGTTGGCAACAGATCATCAAACAGGTCAAGGTTGGCAGTACCATTGGCGACAAGAGCAGCGAAGTTGTGACTGCGGATAGTTATTTCTATCTGCCCTCTGTGGCCGAGCTGTTCCCCTCTCAGAATGTCGAGCCTTATATTTACGAAGGTACGGCAATCAGCTTTATGACCGATAATACCAGCCGCATCTGCAATGACGAGAATGGTAATCCCGCTGCATATTGGACACGAAGCCCGAATGCTCAGTATGGAAGTTATTTCTGGTCTGTGACTGTGACTGGCGAATATTACGGATTTACCCCTGCAAACAATGCACAGGGTATCCGCCTGATGTTCAGCGTTTAAGGAGGTGTTGAGAGTGTACTACAAGGTATTGAAAAATGGCCGGGTGATCGATGCTCTTGACCACCTGCGCTTTGTAAAGTATCAGCCCAAGCACGACATTATGGTGAACTGTACGGAGGATGATGCACAGGGAATTATCAGCAGTGACGGCAGTCATATCTGGCATGTGGACGGGTATTATCTCATCCCCTGCCCCGAGTATGACACAGTGGAACTGCAGGAAATTGACCTGTATGAATATGAGCAGCTGAAAGCCTTGGGTGGTAAAACGCCTGAGGCTATTATTGATGCTTACACTTTGAGTTTGATTCAAGGAGGGCTGCTATGAGCGACGAGAGGAAGTATAGCGAGTTCGTTGAGAGTATGCATCGGCTGTACAATGACGGAATGATTCAGGACAAGCTCCTGGACAATCTGTTTGCCGGGCACAAAATCTCAAAGGACGAGTATCTGTATATCATCAGGAAGGAGGTGTGATATGTATACCTTTTTGATCAATGAGGATAATACACTGACCGTAAGTAAGAGAGAACGCATTATGGAGCGCAGCAAGCAGGTGGACACTCTCCACTTTCTGGCTGACACTACATACAAGGGCGTTGACATGAGTGAATTCACCGTGATGCTTGAGTACGTTCTGCCCATCAGCAAGCGATATAAGACAGAGATTCTGGAGAAATCAGAAGAGCTTTATAAGAACAAGCTGGAGTATAAGCTGCCTATCGACACCAACCTGACCAATGAGCCGGGCGATATCCAGATCCAGCTGACATTCGTTGATGTGACAATGGACCCAGATGGCACGACTGTTCAGCATGTGCGGAAGGTTGGCCCCGGCGTGATCACTGTTGTTCCCATCCAGAATTGGAGCGACATTGTTCCTGATGAGGCTCTGGGTGCACTTGACCAGCGTATTATCGCACTGAATGCACAGATCAAGGCACTGAGTGATCGTAATAACGCTATTCTGGATGGTAAGGCTGATGACCTGAGCTACAACGACGACCATACTCTGCAGCTGCTGGCCAACGGTAAGCCGATCGGAAGCGCGGTCAAGATTACTCAGGAAAGCGTCGAAACTGAAGACGGTAGTTTGCGGGTGGTTCCGTTCTAAGCCATCCGCTTCTTTTATAAGGAGGCAAAGATGGCACAGGCTAAATATTCCAAGCTCGGATATGGTAACGCCGAAGATGTAGAAGCTGCGATTGCACTGGGAATGTTGGACGGCAGGGATATGATCATCACAAAGGATTCTTCAGAGTTCATATATGTGCGTGATGACCTATCCGTTCAAAAGATTCGTCCCCGCAATCGTTGTTTTGCAAGCGTTACTGAAGCAAACGAGCAATTAAATGAGACGGAAGACACTTATGCAGGTCAAACCGTTATGGTGAAAGACGAAAATGGTAAATATGCTCCGTGGATCGTTCAACAAAGCGAAGCCACGGGGCTTTTTTCTATTGAACCTTTTTACGTTGAGCCGACAAATTTTGTTTGGCAAGAATTTTAAGAAAGAGAGGCAAAGATGGCTAATGTAAATTTTGGCTACGGTACAAAAGCGAATTATGATAAGCTGACTACCAAAGATGCCAATACATTGTATTTTATTACAGACACACGCCAGATTTTCAAGGGTACAGATGAGTACACCAAGAGCTGTAAACTGGTGAGCGCTCTGCCTGCAAGCGGCCAGATTCAGGGCCTGCTGTATATCCGTATGACTGACTACACCTTCCACATTTGGAATGGCACTGAGTTCGTACAGCTGAATCGCCCCATTGTGACTGAGATTCCCAATGCGGATGCAAGCGACGACAATCTTCCCACCACCAAGGCTGTGGCAGACTATGTGAATGCAAAGATCGCCGCAACCGAGGGCAAGGAAGGTCTGTTTGTTACGGATGTCACCTACTCCCCTGCTACCGGCACTCTGAGTGTGGCAAAGAACGGTGCTCCTGTTCCCACCGTGATGAGCGGCCTGACCCATGATCCCACCTATGATGCTGAGACCCGTACCATCAAGCTGCCTGTGTTTGGCGGCGATGAGCTGGTGATCAATCTGGGCAAGGATCTGGTTGTGAAGACAGGTACTTACAACACAAAGACCAACGAGATTGAATTGACTATCACCACTGGTGAGGTCGTGAAGATCCCTGTTGGCGCTCTGATCGATATTTATGTTGGTGTAGTCACTCCTACTGCTGAGGTCACTGTTTCTGATGACAATAAGATCTCTGTCAATGTGCGTGTGTCTACAAAGGGCAATAACAGTATCACCGTTGAGGAAGATGGTCTGTATGTTGCGGTGCCGGACGCTTACACCAAGGCTGAAGCAGACGCAAAAGTCAAGGTCGTTAATGACAAGCTGGACGAGCATATTAAGGATGCTGTAAAGCATATCACTGCCGACGAGCGCGCCGCTTGGAATGCAAAGCCCACTCAGGACGAACTGGCCGCTGCTAAGAATGAGGCGATTTCTACTGCCGCTGCTGATGCAACCACTAAGGCTGATGCTGCTCTGGCTAGTGCAAAGACTTATGCAGACGGTCTGAATACCACCATGGATGGCCGTGTACAGGTGCTGGAAGGCGCTATCACTTGGAAATCTCTTGATGGCTAATTGATTTGTTTCACCACATGGCAATGACGCTGTGTGGTGAATCTTATTAAGCAAAGGAGTTGAGTATGGCAAATTTATCATTACGCGAGGTCGCACAGTCTCAGCTGGATCAAGCTCCTGTGATTGACGGCCAACTGATCGTATGTACTGATACTGGAAGCACTTATCGAGATATCGGCACAAGACGAATTCAAATCAGCAAAGACTTGGAGATCGTAAGCTCGCTTCCGCTGGCTCCTTTGTCTAATAAGATTTACTACTTGCGTCCAGACAGCTTGTACGTTTATAGTGGCGATGACTGGATTCTTTTGAACCCGTCAAAATTCACACTGGAAGCCGACAAAAATGCAGTCAATGGCGAAGTTAATATCAATCTAATCCTGAATGGTACGGCACAGGATAAAATTAAAATCGCTGGCGGTGGTGTGACCACAGTGACAACTGGTAAGACGGGCGATATCACGATTGATACCCCGCACCCGGATGAACTGCTGGCTGCATTGACGAATGACGAGATCGATGCGATTACTGGCGGCATGGTCGATGATAGCGGCAATCCCCTGCCTACGCCGCAGGTTGTTGTGGATGCGACACTGACTGTATCCGGACGTGCTGCTGATGCAAAGGTGACCGGTACCAGGATCTCTGAGGCGCTGAGTATTGCAAAATCGGCTGATACCGGGCTGACCAATGTGCGCACAGAGCTGGACAAGTTGAAGCTGGATTCTGTTGCAGTGGACAAGACCCTGACAAAAGAGAATTTCGCCGCCGATGCCAAAGCTGTTGGTAATGCTCTGGCGAAGAAAGCAAATACAGAACATAACCACGATGACACGTATTTTACAAAGGACGAAATCAATACAAAACTGAGCGGAAAAAGCGATATTGACCATACCCATGATGAGCGCTATTACACAGAGACCGAGATGGACGAGAAGCTGACTGGTAAGGCCGATGTGGTCGTTCCTCATATGTTTACGATCCCCATCACGAACTGGAAGACGGATAGTACGATTCCCGGGTTCTCCAATTATGTGGATATCGCCTGCTCTGGTATGACTGCGAATGACATCGTGAATGTAAATGTGGCTCCTATCAGTACAAGTGTTGCTGCGAAAGCTCAGTTTACGAATACAGAGAGCTTTGATGGGTATTTGCGTCTGCGGGCGAAGAATATCCCGTCTGCGGCAATCACAGCACAGTGGTATATCGTGCGATAAGGAGGATTATATGGCACTAGGAGAAATGAATAGCGGAAACAAAACGCTCCCTGAATGGAGTGAAGTGCAGAATAAACCATCTGAATTTAACCCTGCCACTCACATACATAATGACCTTTACCCTGAAGGAGATAATCGAAATGATAATACTTCTCCGTCTGATTATTATGGCGTTGATAGAAACGACTATAACGGTCGGCTGATTTTTCGTGGTTTGAAGCTTAGTGAAAAAATTGGGCTGTCAAGTGGTCATTCATGTGCGTTTTTGATTGGTTTATCTTCTTGGTACGATGACACAGGCGGTGGTTCCTTTGAATTCGCTTTTAGCAATGGTAACATTTACTATCGTCAAGGCACAACTTCATGGGGCGACTGGAAGAAAATTGCTACAGCTTAAAGGAGGTACGAATTATGGCTTTAGGAAATATGAATATTGGTGTTGATAGTGAGTTCATCCCGTCCAACCTCAATACGGTTCTTACCCCCCCCCACAGATTCTGACGAAGTTGTGATGAATACGAGTGCAGCCGGGTATCACCGCAAGCCACTAAGTGCATCGTGGAGCTGGATTAAGAGCAAGATAGCAAGTGAAGTGATTCCAGATGTGGTGACAATTAAGACTTCAGCACTTACGATCACAACGGATTGGCAAGATACTGGTATCCATTCAACTGATTTGCCATCTGGAACTTATGTTATACAGTTTTGTGCCGATACGACCCCGTATTGCAATATTTGGGGAGACGTATTTTGTGGAGTTGCCCAGTGGTATGCTGAAGAGACAAACAGCGATAATGCAGATGATATAGGTTTACATTGTTCTGGTCATTCTACAAACGGACAACATTTTTATCTTAGGACAATTCGTTCTGGCCGTTCCGAAGGGGTTGGTTTAAGACTTCAAATCAAAGGTTCTATGGCCGCAGATACATCTTCCACATTTACATTCAAATTCCGCAAACTGATATAAACAACGCATTGCAAATAAAACGTTTTATAAGGAGGCGATCACATATCGATGAGTGACGAAAAGAAAAGTTGGCTAGACAGAGCGGGTGCGGTTCACCTCTGGAAAACGATCGAGGCTATGCTCGGTACAAAGGTAGATAAAATCGAAGGATTCGGCCTGTCCAGCAACGACTATACAACAGAAGAAAAAAAGAAGCTTGCTAGTTTAAGCGACCCTAATGTAGCTACTACTGAAAACAATGGTTTGATGAGCTCGGCTGATAAGGCAAAGCTGGATGGTATTGAAGCGGGTGCTAACAATTATACTCACCCGGTATACGAAGCAAAACAGGCTGGACTATATCGCATTAGTGTGGATAACACAGGTCATGTGGCGACAGCAGATAAAATGACAAGTGACGAGCTGGCCGCAGAGGGTGTCTCCCCTGCCGATCATACGCATGACTTGGGCGAATTGGTAGATACACTGGAGACGAGTGCTGACGCTGTTGAGGATGCTGACACTGTTATGGTTGGCGCTACAGTTACGAGTGATGATGGTAGTGCAACTACGAAGTATACCCGCAGACCGCTGGCTGCTTTATGGAACTGGATCAAGAGTATGACAGATACGTTATATGCTGCTACTGGACATACACACAATTACGCTGGTTCTCCTGAACCGGGTGGCGATGCGCTGAATGCAATGAAGTTGAAAGGTTACGATGTCAGTTCGAGAAGTACAGGCTATTAGAATGTAATTCCTGCAGTTGGTGATGATGGTGTTATAGAAGTCGGTAAATATGTTGATTTTCATGCAGAAGATATTGGTGCCAATTATAAAGATTATAATATTCGTATGGTTGCTTATGACGATGGTACATTAGATGTCATTAAAGCGGAAGGACAACCTGCTACAATTACAGCAAATCTAAATGGCACTGCAAATTTTGCAACTGAAACACTGTTTGATAAAGCACAGTTGGTAAATTTAACGAGCCTTGACCAAAACACATGGTATCCGGTTGTTAGTATGAATACCATTCCATATAGTGGACTACGCCATATCAAATGCAACGTCCAACTAAATAGCGGCTCAAAACCATCTTGGAGTACCCACAGCGCTGGATTTACTGTAAATCTTGACTTGTTAGTCACTGCATTTGGTTAGGGAACAACACATATGCATAGTATCTGTTTGAATAACGATAGCGGTTGGGTAACATCTGGCGCAAATCCAGCAGGATATAGCCAGATGGGAAATGGTTCTGTTGCAGTTTTCTGGCTACGTGGTGGTGGTCAATATAGACTTTATGCAGATTGGGATGCAAACTGGCAACTGCAAACAAGTACATATACAAACAACGATCAAAGTGTTTCCCCTACAACGTCTTATCCAGGTGTAAGTGTGAATCGTTCTATCATTACAGCGAATATAGACGGGGGAGTTACGGATTACAACAATGGAAATAGAACAATTCGAATCGGCTATGCAGGCGACGGCCTTAACACGTCGAATCTGACGCACATTGCAGGCTATACAGACGACGGTACGAAGATTAAGGATGTCAATAAGGATGTTTTGAAAAGTTGGCTTGGAAATGGCGTCTCCGCCTCTGGCTGGAATTACGTTCGTTTTGATGACGGCACCCAGATATGCTGGGGTTCATGTGGCAATAACTCATTTTCTAGTTTTGGCGCAGCTTTTGCCAACACAGATTATCGCATTGGTATGAGTGAATAGAAAAGTAGCAGCTGGGAAAACTATGCAATTGGTGGTAAATCAACCACTGGTGTTACTCTGCGAAGTGAAAATAATACGATGGAATATATTGCAATTGGACGATGGAAGTAAGAGGTGATATGTATGGATGAAATGAAAGAAATCGAAAAGAATGAGGAGACAGGAGCACCAAGCGAAACCCCTAATGAGCCAGTTGAAGAACCACCTATTCTTCCCTCTATTGAAGATGTTGTAATTGGCTATCAAGTAAAGAAACCCGTTGAAACACAAACAGAATGTGACGTGTATAGTGTTGTTGTTGCCGCCGTGACAAAACATAACGAGACTGCGGTGTCTGGTGATTACTACTGGATGATTGCTGATTTAGACGACTGTTATGAAGTGCAACAGCATGAACCAGTTCCTTCAGAGGATATGAAGCTTGAATCTCTCAAAACAAGTAAAATATCTCAGTCAAAAATTGCTCTCTCCACCTTCCTGTCTCTGCATCCTATCCAGTGGACAGATGGCAAGTATTACAGTGTCACCAGTGAAAAGCAAGCTCTCCTTACAAGCAACCTTGCCCTATATCAGATCTCTACAGCCGCCGGGCAACCTTTTAAACTGACTTGGAACTCTACAGGCGATGAATGTGTGGAGTGGACTTATGATGATCTGGCCGCACTGGCACTTGCGATTGGCACGTATGTTAAACCGTTCGTGTCTCATCAGCAGGAAATAGAAATCGACATCAAGGCATGTACGACCAGTGCAGAGGTAGATGCTATTGAAATCAGTTATGATGCTGTACTAGCAGAATATTTGGATCTTCACGCAGATAAGGATGTGGCAGAATGAGTAACAAACTTCGTGAACTAATCAAATGCGGCATCCTCTTTTTGATCGGAGGGTGCCTTTATTATTGCGTTGAGATTCTGTGGCGCGGACATTCCCATTGGACGATGGCTGTTGTTGGCGGTATCTGCTTCCTTGTAATTGGCGGACTGAACAACTATATTCCATGGGAAATGCCGCTCTGGAAACAGGCTGGTGTTGGAGCGATCTTTGTGACTGCTATGGAGCTTGTGGTTGGTATCCCGCTGAATTTGATGCTTGGCTTACATATCTGGGATTACTCTTCCCTGCCGTTCAATTTCCTTGGTCAGATTTGCTTGCCTTTTACGGTGCTATAGTTCTTCCTTGCACTGCTGTGTATTTTTGTTGACGATTGGATACGTTACATTCTATTCCATGAAGAGCGACCGCATTATCATTGGCGTACTGTATGTGATGGCGGAAAACGCACATAAAGAGAAAGAGCCCCTGTGACGATGGCTACATCACAGAGACTCTAACTCACGCAACAACTCATAGAAATGAGGTTGTACTAGCCCGATGGAGGGTTTGTACTGCTCTCACTATATCACGTTGATAGTATTTTGTCAATTGAAAGGAGGAATTATGGCGCAGGAAATCTTAAAGCCGCTGTTATTAGACGAGACCGGCAAAGAAATCGTGACAGCACTGAACGCTATTGTTACACAACTGACCGCGATCAATGAAACACTGAAAGCCAAAAACACAGACAGTGGTATGAATGGTGGTGAAAAGACATGATAGGAAGTTTGAATGCCGCACCTCACGTCTATTCTTTTACCATACAGCAGCTGTAGACCATGTTACTGAGCATCTGTGGTGGCATCACTGCTATTTCAGCCGCTATCGCTGTTATCATAAAGGCAATCAATCATGCGAAAGCCCCGGATGACAAGCAGAACGAGCGACTGAATGCCCACGATGCAGAGATTGAGAAGATCAATAGAAAACTAGGTGCAGATAAAGACAGGCTCGACCTGTTTCAATCCAAGCTGGTCTCCTTAGAAGAGCACCAGAAAGAAAACAGTATTACGCTGGAAGTACATGACCGCAAGATCCTCGAAGCAGAACAGCGTATCGGCCACAGTGAGCAAGGCAACAATGTCACCATGAAGGCTCTGCTTGCACTCCTCAGTCACGGTATCGACGGCAATGCGATCGAGCCAATGAAGGAGGCCAAGGCTGCACTTGAGAACTATTTGATCGATGGTCAGAACAACACAAAGAATATTACGAACTAACCCGGAGCTTCGTGCCCCCGGGCTTTTTTATTTTGGAGGTTTATTATGATGGATATTATCAATGAGCTGGTTTCTGTTATCGTCCGCCTGGTTATTGCTTGCGCTGGTACTGCTTTTATGGCCTATGGTATCCCATATCTGAAGAAGATCGGTGTGTACAAGCTGGTGCAGATCGCTGTTCGTGCCGCAGAGAAGCTGGGCGCAACCGGCGCTATCGAAAAGGCAGACAAGAAGAAATACGTTATGGAGGCTCTGGAGCGTCTGGGTGTGAAGATCACTCCGACCATCGAGACAATGATTGAGGCCGCTGTCAAAGAGATGGACATTCAGAACGATAAAATCAAGGACGAGTTCAAAAAGAATTGAAGGTGTGATAAAATGAGTGTTATTACATACTCTATGAAGAGGGACTAGAACAAAAAGGTGTCGGCTCATTTTTCCGTCTATGAGTTTGCCTGCTCCGATAAGAGTGATACAGTTCTGGTCGATAGTCAGCTGATTGAGGTGCTGGAACAGATCCGCGCTCACTTTGGCGCTCCTGTCCACATCAACTCTGGGTATCGTACTCCTGCCTATAATATCTCCATCGGTGGAAGCCCTCGTAGCCAGCATTGCCTTGGCACTGCCGCTGATATCTGGATCAAGGGCGTTGACCCGATTCGGATTGCACTGTATGTATCTTCCCTGCCCTACTTTGCCAAGAGTGGTGGTATTGGATATTATAGCCGTGCTGTGCTTACGAGTGGCTTTGTTCATGTTGATGTGCGCACCACACGCAGCCGCTGGATCAGTAAATCCGGCACAAAATATATCAGTGTAGCCAATCTTATGCCGACTATCAGACAGGGTGCGAAAGACGCTATGAACGGCGCTTCCTATGCTGTAACTGTGCTACAACGACATCTTGGTGTTAAGGCTGACGGCATTTTTGGCGTGAATACCAAGGCGAAGCTAATTGAGTATCAGAAAGGACACGGGCTGGCTGCAGATGGCATCTGTGGGCCTGCTACATGGGGTTCGTTTTGATGGGAAACTTGTGAACGGGTGCTATCGAGTGACGAATCTTGAGAGCCGCATCGGCAAGTATCCAATTTCAGTAAATGTATCGGGCTATGTAGAGCAGAGTGATATTGAGCTGGTTGACAATGTGAATTGGCACTGATATTATTATTCCGGGAGGGAAGTATATTATGTCCATTGTTATTCGAGGTTGTCATATTGGAGAAGGTAGACCAAAAGTCATAATTCCAATCGTGGAAACATCTGAATCAAACATTTTAGAACGCGCGCTTGAGTTTTCCGAGCTTTGTATTGACTGTGTAGAGTGGCGCGTTGATTGGTTTGAGCAATGCAATGATATGCATTCTGTGGTGTCTTGCTTGCAAAAGATTCGTGTAGCGCTGAAGGATAAACTCTTGCTGGTAACACTCCGCACCAAGACAGAAGGTGGAGAGGTATCTTTAACTCACCAAGAATATTTGGATTTCATCAACACGGTAATAGATACTGACTGTGCCGACCTTATTGATATTGAGTTCTTTACAGCTGGAAATGACATCCGTAAGCTGATAGATAACGCACATTCGTCAGGAGCTGTGGTTGTATGTTCAAGCCACGATTTCCAAAAGACACCTGATAAAAGTGAGCTTATTTCTCGTATGGTTAAAATGCAACAGGTCGGAGCTGATTTACCGAAAGTAGCAGTTATGCCGCACGACAGCACAGATGTGTTGACTTTGCTGGCCGCTACGGTTGAAATGAAAAACAAATATTTTGCTACTCCTATTATCGCAATCAGCATGGGCAAGCTTGGTATTGTCAGCCGATTGTGTGGAGAGGTGTTTGGCTCCGCCATGACTTTTGCAAGCGTTGGAGATTCAAGTGCTCCTGGGCAGATTGGTCTGGATGTTGTCAACGCCGTGTTAGACTCAATAGCAGAATAAAAACATATGGGGTATTGATCCTTAATTGGACCAGTACCCCATTTTTTAGCTTTGATTATTTTACAGATTCGGACAACCATTCTTTCCAGCAGCCAACTGTGTGAGGGCAATTATCCTGCTGTGCGACCAGTTCGTTCAAGAATGCCGCCAGTTCATCATCGGACATTTCACGGATAGCCTGTGCTTTATTGTCAGCAGCCGGATACTTATGAAGTATAAATGCGAGTGCGATATCAAGTATTGCTGGATTATTCATTGGATTTGGCCCCTTTCATTGCTTTAAGAGCTTCCTTCATCTCTTGTTCCCAATTAGGATGCTGATCAATATATTTTTGATATATCATCTTCTCAGCTTCTTTTCGAGTTTTGATTGCATCGTTAATATCTTCATACATGCCAAGGTGGATTCGCCTACCTTTAAAGGTTATGGTCGCTTTATACTTGTTACCATCTTTGCAAACACCTGTCACGCCAGTAGTCGAATTGCGATTTATCTTTCCTTCAAGTCGCGCCCTTATAGACGTTAAGCTGGAACCGTCTACGTTTGATATCTTTTTAATTGCCTCAGCAGGCTTGGCAATATTATTCGTGCATTTCTTACACTTGTTGATTTTCTTCACTTGAGACAAACGCATCTCTGCTGGACGATTACATAAAGGACAAAGTCCAGTACAAAAATAATCCCGTTCTCCTTCTTTTTTATAAACATCAGTTATTTTCCATCCGTTTATGACAGAGCCGATATATTGTTCTCTGCGCTTTTTTAGAATAGATTCACTACGTTTTTTATCACATCTTGTGGTTTTTGCTGGACGACCATCATCTGGTTTCATATTACTTTTCCTCTTCAGGTAGTGGCCCAAGCTTATACATCCAGTTCGGGTCTTTCCGCATTACAAATGGTTTTCTTAGCTCACAAAGATGGCCATGTCTCGCTTTATATTCAAAATAATTTTGTTCGTGCTCAGGAGTTTCACGGTTCAACTCGTACATAACATATTGCTTGCGAAGATCTCGAAGCGCTTTAATAATAGCATCTTCTTTTTCCATAGACATTGGTTTAAGGGCATCAATATAGTCATATTCACCAGTCGCGTCAAACTGTCGCTTTGCTTCGGCACTAAGCATCTTCCAAGTGATAGCCTCATACGCCAGCTGATACATCATTTCGTTGCTATAATGAGAGTATGGGTCAACAATGCCGGTGCCTTTTGATAGTTCTATGTCGCGATCGTGTTGTTTTTTAATTTGTTTCTCAGCTTCTTCTACAACGGCATCCATATCAACGTTCATGGAGACACCTTTGTATTGCACCACAGATTTGAAACCAAGCTTATCGCACATAGTCATTGTTGATATCCTCCTGATTTATTTTATACCCGTTCTTTTGCGGACAACAAAATCTTGCGGTAGAATCCGTCAGCAAACCATGCGCCTTCCCAACGATGCGGCAATGGTTTCTTCAGCACTTCGATATCCACAAGGCTCATAAGGCCGGTACTATCGTCTCTGAAGATTTGAAGGCGGACGATTCTATTCTGCTCCAGACCGATTTCGCGAGTGATACGACCTTCTTCATCAAACGGATCTTCGCACACCCATTCTAATGCCTCTAGGAAGTCCTGTGGCGTGATATCTGTATGCTCGACCCAGTTGTTACATATGCGGCTTTCTCCGGCTTGTACGATTCTCTTTTTGATCTCGTAGTTCGCAGAAGGATTCGTCATAGTTTTCGCCTCCGTTTTTCTTTGATTATAATTATATCACGGGCTGTAACCAATAGCAAACAAAAAGGCGCAGGTTACCCCACGCCTTGTGATGATGCGCCGCTTGGCACATCGGTTCAAATACGGTTTTCAATTTTAATGCTTCTACTAAAAAATCGCCGGATTGTCACATCAAGGCTCTGTTAATTAAGACTCAAAATCGGACTTGATTGCTACGCTTTGTGCGGTCTGTGAGTGCACCGCTGTGGTGTAGATAGAAAATTGGTGTAGTAGTGGTGTAGTAGAGAAGAAAATCCCTCTATTTTAATCGTTTTTTCGTAACTTTTACAAATAGCGCTCAAATGTGTTCAAAATAAGGGAACGGCGTGTAAATTACAGAAAGAGAGCTTTTGTGCGGCATAACAACAAAAAACGCCGCCTCCCAAAGGAGACGGCGCTGAAAAGACCAGTAATTACTTACGGCCGAAACGCTTGTTGAAGCGCTCAACACGTCCGCCGGTGTCAACCAGCTTCTGCTTACCAGTGTAGAAGGGGTGGCACTTGGAGCAAACTTCGACGTGGATCTCGGGCTTGGTGGAACGAGTCTTGATGACGTTGCCGCATGCGCAGGTGATGGTGCAGTCAACGTAGTTCGGATGGATACCCTGTTTCATTCTTTTCACCTCATTTCTGGTTCTGACTTATTGGGGCCATATTATAAATGTATGTGCCCATCACAACCTTCAATATCGGCTACCCCCGCGAGCGGCCTTGGAAACGATTGCCTTAATATTATAGCACAGATCTCAGAAAAAGCAAGAGGAAATTTCAGCTTTTTTCGTGTCATTTTTATACAGACTGTACTATGGAATTTTGTATTAAGTTGATTTTCGTTCAACCTTATGTAAGCAGCAAAGATACTCTTTGTTATATTCCTTTGCTTTTCCACGCGTTCCCGTTTATTTTGAGTTTTTTCACAGAATTGCGACCTACATATTATACCACGCCCAGCCCAAAAAGAAAACCCCGCAGTTCCCGACTTCTTGACAAGCCAGCTGCTTCTGATTACAATACGAAAAAAGAGTTCGCAGACGTTCTCTTTGCATATTTCAGCCATCAGCTCCGGGAAAGGATTTTTTCATGGAACCAAAAACAAAACAATATCTGCTCATAACTGTTGTAGGAGTCACGCTTTTTGTGGCGCTGCTGCGGCTTTCTTCCGTTCTGGCATTTGCTGCACAGTTGGTAGACCTGGTACTGCCCATTCTGGCAGGCGGCATTCTGGCACTATTTATCAATGTGCCTATGACCGGGCTGGAAAAACGGCTGAAACGCCTGTTCTGCAAGGCCAAAAAACAGCCCTCGGATAAAGTACTCCATCTCCTGAGCTTCTTCATCACCCTGCTGGGTGTTGTGCTGGTGTTGGTGCTGGCGCTGACATTGCTGATCCCGGAGCTGGTGCAGTCTTTTCACAGCCTCTATGTACAGATCGAAGCAAACATCCCCCGCTGGACCGCCTATCTCAGCGCACAGGATGCCGACATGGGGTGGCTGATGAGCTGGCTGGAGGGCATCGACTGGGAGCAGCTGCTTCGCAGGGTCACCGACAGCATCGATACCGTGCTGGTCAATGCGGTAGGAGCCGTATCTGCCACGGTAAATATTGTGGTAACCGCATCCTTTGCCCTGATCATCTCTGTTTATATGTCCGTTGGCTCAGAGAGTCTCTGCCACCACGCCCGCACATTGGTCTGTGCCTACCTGAAGCCCAGCCACTCCGCCTGGCTGCTGAAGTTCTGCCGACTGTTCCGGCAATCCTTTGCAAACTTTCTGACAGGGCAATGCAGTGAGGCCGTGATCCTTGGCGTTCTCATGGCTCTTGCGTTTTCCGTTTTCAAGATCCCCTACGGCAGCCTGGTGGGAATGCTGACCGCCATCTGCGCCATCATCCCCTACGTCGGAGCGCTGATCTCCTGCGTGGTCAGCGTGTTCCTCGTGCTGTTGGTGGATCCCGTTCTGGCCGTGCGCTGTCTCATTGTTTACCTTGCCGTACAGTTTATTGAAAACCAGTTCATCTACCCCCGGGTGGTGGGAAAGTCCGTGGGGCTTTCTCCGCTGTACACCCTTGTGGCTGCTATGATCGGCGGAGAGCTCTTTGGCATCATCGGCATCATCTTCTTTATCCCCCTGACGGCGGTGATCATTGAGCTTGTGAAGGAGGATGCCTGCCGACGCATACAGGCAAGAGAACCCCAGCGATCTGGGCCGTCTGAGTAAAGGTTTTCCCCCCAGTGCCGCATTCAGAATCGTGGTGCGCCGCATCCGATTGCGAGACCTGCCGACTGTTCCGGTGCAGGTGCGGGATTGATATGCATACAAAAAATACCGCTGCTCCTGTGCATTTTTCCAAATGCAAGAGCAGCGGTATTTTATTGCGCCGCTTTTGTTTTCTTTTGCAGCGCTTCGTGCATATATCCCATCAAAATCAGGATCATCAGCAGATAATACGGAAAAATCGAGATCGTGGTGTGGTTTGCGATCACGCCGAACAACGGCGGCATCAGGCAGTTGCCAATATAGGCGCTGGCCATCTGAACCCCAATGATCGCCTGCGACCTGTCCGCACCGAAACGGCCCGGCGTTGCATGAATGATGCTGGGATAGATTGGAGCACAGCCAAGACCAACCAGCAGCAGCCCTGCCAGCGTCACTGCTTCCCCAAGCGGCAGAAGAAACGCCGCTATCCCAATCGCGATGATCCCCTGCCCCATACGAACCATCTGGGTATCATCGAATTTTAAGGTCAGGAAGCCGCACAACGCCCGCCCCACAGTGATGCCGACAAAGAAAAGACTGGCAAAACCGGCGGCGGTCTCCGGCGCGATTCCCCTGTTCAGCACCAGATAACTGCTGGCCCACAGACTGGTGGTCTGCTCCAGAGAACAGTAGCAGAAAAATGTAATCAGAACCTCTTTTACGCCCGAGATCCGGAAAATCTGTTTCAGGGTCAGTACTTCTGCCGGGACTGCTTCCCGCTCCTCGGCATTCGCACCCGATTTCGTTTTCCAGAGCGGGAGGCTTAGCAGAATAATGATCGTCAGCACCATCTGCATCACACTGATGACCCGATACCCCGTCTGCCACCCGGCACGGGAAGAAAGCGCTGCGCCCATGATGTAGGGCCCGACCGAGGCTCCGATCCCCCACATACAATGGAGCCAGCTCATGTGGCGGCTGGCAAAATGGAGCGCTACATAGTTGTTGAGTGCCGCATCCACGCTTCCAGCTCCAAGTCCATAAGGGATCGCCCACAGGCACATGGCCCAGAATGAGCTGCTGACAGAGAACCCGAACAGTGCTGCGGCGGTCATGGCCACGCTGATGGCCGTAACACCGCCCGCTCCAAACCGGCGGGTCATCCGGTCACTTTGCAGGCTGGAGAGCACCGTTCCCACTGATATGATGCAGAAGATCACACCGGAATAGGAGACCGGAACCCCAAATCCCGGATAGATCGAAGGCCACGCTGCCCCCAACAGAGAATCCGGCAGGCCCAGACTGATAAAAGAAACATAGATCACCGCTAACAGCAGATGGATCATCTTGCATTCCTCCTTTTGATCGATACAATTATATCACAACAGAAGAAATGCCATTAGGATAAATTCCTCAATTTTGTACAACAAAAGCGTCAACATCGAAAGCACAGATTCATCATCGCACTTCCGTTCGGATCGTGAACCCATCCGGAAGATTGAAAATCTCATCCTATATCCACTTTCCATCACGCTCCCGCATTTATTCTTATTCGTACATCCATCTTGCCCATCTATTCACTCACCCCTATTTTACCAGCAGAAAGAGAGCAAAGCAATTTCTTCAAGCAAAAACGCCAGCGTACCATGTTTTCGCAACACGATACGCTGGTGTCTTATTGTTCTGCTGTTACCCAGCTTTCGGTGTGAGCCATCCTTTTACAGTGTCCACATCGACCTTGCTTGCTTTTGCAATCTGCTCAATCGATACACCCTGTTCATAAAGGCTCTGTGCCATCTCAACTGCCATTTCTTTTCGGCTTTCTACTCTCAGCTCTTCCATAGCCTTGCACATTTCGCTCAACATGCTTTCGGGGCGATCCAACTGCTTACAGTATCAACATCATAGCCAAGAAGGTCTGCGATTTCTTCTACGGAATTTCCCTTCCGACTGAGTCTCAAGGCAGTCTTTTTTGCCTGTTCCATTTTACCGATTTCTACGCCTTCAGCTTTTCCCTCGGCATAGCTTTCAACTCTCAATTCTTCCATAGCCTTGCACATACTGCCCACTCCTTTCGGGTTTTCTTTCAAGTAGCGCGTTCGTTCTGCCATCAGGTCAAAGTTCATATCCTCTGCACTGGTACAATTGAAATCGTGCATCAGTCTTCCGATGTCCGAATCGCCACGGTACTCGCCATTCACATACAGAATATGAGTTCCGTCTTCAAATGGCTCTCCTAATGTCAGGTTCATGTTCTGAACGACATATACAGGTTTTCCGGCCTTATAGTAATCTTTTTCCGTAATGAAAATGACATAGGTATCCGGCAGTTCTCGGTAATCCTGATCCTTGTCCAGATTTTCCACATCCATCACGCTGGAATGATATCTTGCCCGGTGCGGGTCAGCTCCATTGTCAGAGCGCTGAATCTCGATATCATATTTCTTTCCCGTGCTGTCGGCGGCATATGCATCCAGACAAATTGACCGTGCTCCAGTCACGCGCTTCAGGTCGGCCTGCGTTTCACATTTGGTCAGTATCAGATCAGGTTTACCCACAATGATGCGGAGCACCAGTTCTGCCAATGGAATATTATCCTTGAACATCCCGCGCATAGCTCCTGTTTCTATTGTTTATTTTATCATAGAGCAGTCATTTTATCAACCCTCGTTCAACCGCATTAGTTGACGCTAATATAGTTCTGTACCATCATGTGCGTCACCTTCTCCGTCTGCACAATTCCCTGTTCGTTGGAAAATCTAATAAATAATCGCATCGTCTGTTCGTAGCTTCTAATCGTCTTTTGGCTCAACCCCTTCAATTCACAGTGCTCTATGAACAGTTCCACATCACGTTCCAACATAAAAACAACCTCCTGGATCATCTGCTGCCACCCCAATGAATCCAGAAGGTTTATCGCTACAGAAGGTTTCTGTTTATCGCTACGGAATCCATAATTCTATAATTCCATAGCGATAAACATTTTTCAGCCTCCCAGAATTGCCAGATGTGCGCGCAAAATATCACGTTGGCGCGTACATCCATCACACTGCCCTCTGCCGTTTATCCAGCCTCATTTTGTCAGCGATCATTGCGATGAATTCACTGTTGGTGGGTTTTCCCCGCAGGTTGTGGATGGTATAGCCGAAGTAGCTGTTGAGGGTATCCACATCGCCCCGGTCCCACGCCACCTCGATGGCATGGCGGATGGCGCGCTCCACGCGGCTGGCAGTGGTACCGTTTTTCTTGGCGATTTCCGGGTAGAGGCGTTTGGTCACAGCGTTGATGTACTCCGGCTCGTTCATGGTGAGCAGGATGGCATCCCGCAGGAACTGGTAGCCCTTGATGTGGGCGGGAACGCCGATCTGGTGCAGGATCTCAGTGACTGTCAGTTCATCGCTGTCCACGCTGGTGTGCAGGATGCGCTTTTCCTGCCCGGCAGCCACCTTCAGCACGCGGTTTGCCAGAACCGTCTCGTCAAAGGGCTTGACGAAATAGTAAGCAAAGCCCTCATCCAGCAGTTCCTGCACCATTTCCTCGCTCTGGAACGCCCCCGTCACAAAGAAAGAGGTGTGACGCTCACCGGCTGCATTATACTTCTGTTTCACAGCCAGCGCATCCAGCCCGGGCATAAAGGCATCCAGCAACACCACCTGGGGCCGCACTGCAAGCATTTTCTGCAGGACCTTCAGGCCGTCTTTTTCCACCACGGTCACCTCTACGCCCTTCTGCTCCAAAGCTTCACGACAGGCTGCCGTGATCTCTGCGCCAGTATCCGACATCAAAAATTTGATCTTGTCCATCGTTCATTCCTCCAATGTGTGCGGTTTTCCTTACGTTTCTGATTTTACCATAAATTCCCATGGATTTCAACTGTTATTTTTGCCATATTATGGAATCTTCAGTCGAATCAGCCTGTTTTGTTTTACCAAATCTGCTCATTTTTCCGCCGATACAACCTGTTCAGCCTGCTCCAGCATGGTCTGCGCGAAAATTCCATAGCCCCGTGTCGGATCGTTGACGAGAACATGGGTCACTGCACCGACCAGCTGCCCATTCTGCAAAATGGGACTGCCGCTCATCCCCTGCACAATGCCGCCGGTCCGGGAAAGCAGGGTTTTGTCCACCACCCGGACGACCATATTGCGGCGCGGGTCGGCATCGCTGATCTTCTCAATGCGGACATGGTAGGCACGGGGCGTTTCCCCGGCGACAGTAGCCAGGATCTGTGCATCCCCCGTCTCGACCTCCTGCGCAAACGCCACCGGCATGGTTTGCCCGGAAAAGCCTGTCCGTGTTGTGCCATAAACACCGTTTTCTCCATTGATCCGGATGCTGCCAATGGCGTGGGCGCTCAGGAACTTCCCCTTCAGCTCCCCTGGGCTGCCCACAGTGCCCATGCTGCACCCGGTGATCTCACACGGCACGATCTCCCCGCTGCGCAGAGCGATGCTTTCGCCGGTGTCGCCGTCGCTGATGGGATGCCCCAGCCCCGCAAAGACACCCTTTTCCGGGTCCACAAAGGTCAGAGTGCCCACACCGGCGGAGGAATCCCGCACCCACATGCCTGCCCGCCACTGGGCGGCAGCGGCATCCCAGACAGGGGTCAGGGTGGTGCTGCGCTGTTCCCCGCTGCGGACATAGATGACCTCTGCGGCACTTCCCCGGGCGGCTTCCAGCGCTTCCTTCACAGCATCATTGTTTTCCGTCCTGATCTGTCCAATGCGGATTACGCGGTCTCCCAGACGCAGTCCCGCTGCCTTTGCCGGGTTCACTGTGCTCCCGCCGGGGCTGTCGATATCGGAAAAGCCAACGATCAGTGCCCCCTCGGAGAACATTTTGACCCCGAACGGCGTACCGCAGACCGTGACCTGCGTGCGCTCCGTGACCACCGTGCGGATATTCTTGATGGGAAGCCAGCCGCCCAGTGACAGAGTGGTCTGGTAACTGCCCACGACCTGGGTACTGGCCGCATTCTGGCTGCCGTGAAGCCCCATAGGTTCCACCCAGCCAAAGCGGGGCAATAGCAAGGCCTGCCCGGGTTCCAGATAAACACGATCCGGCAGGCGGCTGTACAGCCAACCCAGCAGCAGAAACGGCAGCAGGAGCAGATACACTGCTGTCAGTCTCAGCAATCGCTGTACTCTGTTGCGTCGTTTCACGGCCCTGCCTCCCCGGTGATAATTTGTTCTAGTATGCACCGGGAAGCCGTTGAATATGAAACGAGGAAATTTCTATCAAAATCGCTTGACTTTCCCGGGGTAATGTGGTAGTATATTCAAGCGGTCCGCAACAACGGTTTCAAGCCTCAGAAATCCAGGATTGCAACAATTTTATAGTTGTGCGAGGGTGGCGGAACTGGCAGACGCGCACGTTTGAGGTGCGTGTGGTTTATCCTTGGGGGTTCGAGTCCCCTCCCTCGCATAAAAGAAAGCCCACGGTCTAGCGATAGATCGTGGGCTTTTCTTATGCTTTCCAACCAAAGCCGCAAACAAAACGGCAGGCCCGGATTCTATCCAAGGACCTGCCGTTTTGTGTATGCAGGAGAAGGGACTTGAACCCTCACTCACTGGGAACTGGTGCCTAAAACCAGCGCGTCTGCCATTCCGCCACTCCTGCATGGAGAACTTATTTAGTTTATCAATTTTTGCGGGAAATGTCAATTCCTCTGCCTGCTTTTGTATTCTACAAATTTTCAGCGGGTCATATCCTATAAGAGATACTGCAGATCCAATGTGATCTGTCAAGGAGGTTTGGGAGATGGTTTCATGGCTGAGAGCAAACGGGAAGATTTTATTTCGCGGGGCAGCTCTGCTTCTGGCGGGCGCAGCGGCAGGCTTTGGGCTGGGCCTGTTCTTTGCTGTGCCGGCGGGGCCCGGCTGCCAGGAAAGCGACCTGACCCCGGTACCGGATACCGGCTTTGTCTCCCCTGCTCCGGAGGCAGCCCCTGCAAGCTCATTGCCGCAGGAGGAGCCGATGCCGGAGAAATGGGTCTGCCTGACCTTTGATGACGGCCCCAGCAAAACGACCCCGGCGGTTCTGGATGCGCTGAACGCCGCCGGGGTCAAGGCCACCTTTTTTGTGGTGGCCACGGGCTACAATGAAAAGTATCTGCCGCTCATTGCGGATGCGGCGGCGGCAGGCCACCAGATCGCGCTGCATTCCGCATCCCATGAATACAGCGACATCTACCAGAGTGCAGATGCTTACTGGCAGGATATCGAGCTGTTGAAAGAGCGCATCTCGCCCTATGTCAACACAGCTTCTCTGCATTACCTGCGCTTTCCGGGCGGCAGCACCAACACGGTCAGCCGTCGCTACGGCGGGCGCGGTGTGATGGCCGAGCTGAAACAGCAGTGTGCCGAGAAGGGATATGCCTATGTAGACTGGAATGTCTGCGCTGAGGATGCCGTGGGCGGCAAGCCCAGTGCCGGGACCATCTACCGGAATGTGGTGCGTGAGACCGGCGAGCAGACCCAGTGCATCGTTCTGATGCATGATTCTGCCACCACCCGCACCACCGCCGAGGCGCTGCCGGACATCATCCAATGGTATCGGGATCAGGGGTTCACATTCTGCCGCGTAGAGCAAGTGCTCCCAGCACCATAGCGGCCACTGCCACAGGGAGCAGCCGCCGTAGCCAGCGCAGCAGGCGTTCCCGCCTGAGCGGCAGTCCCGTTTTGAGAGATTCCGGGAAGAGTGCTTCGCAGCAGATAGAATCGCAATAGCGGCCCTGCCCGCGCCATGCCTTATACCGGATACCGTGCCACTCAAACTCCGGGTACATTCCCCCTTTTGTGATGCAGACGGGGCTCCCTTGAGCTTCCCCATAGCGCAGCAGCACGGCTGCAAAATCCTCCGGGGTATTGATGGACTGTTCCGATACGATGAAAAAGCGTTTTTTCTGTTCATTTTCTGCCACGGTACGGTAATCCCTGAGCCAGCCGGAGAAAAATCTGCCCGGCTCCTGCGGATCCTGCATCCGTTTCAGGCAGTCGTCCACATCCAGCTGATCCACCTGAGGAGCCTGTTGGGTCAGCTCTGCGCAAAAGCGGATCGCACCCGCCAGCTGAGCCGCCTGCTGCTCCAGTACCTCCTGCTGTGCCTGAAGTGCTTCGCTCAGCGGCTGTTCCCCGTTGAGGACCCTCTGTATTACGGGCAGCGGCATATCCAGCATCCGAAGCATCCGGATCAGTTTCAGGGTCCGGATATCCCCGGCGGTGTAATCCCGGTAGGCATTGCCCCGGTTACGGGCAGGGGTCATCAGCCCTTCTTTTTCGTAGAAGCGGATGTTGGGGCTGGAAACTCCACTCTGTTCCGCAGCCTGTTTGATGTTCATTTGCTTCACCTCCGCCCTTACACTACACCATAAAGTCGGTTGAAGGTCAAGCATTTTTCAAAAAATAGCGCAAAAATGCCCCGGCGGGCGCAAAACCTGCCGGGGCATTCATTCTGGATCGCGCTTACTGTGCGTTGTTGAACAGGGAGAAGGCACGGTAAGCCATGTACAGGTCGTTCTTATGGATGACCTCGAAGGGAGCGTGCATGGACAGCACAGGCACACCGATATCCAGCACGGGGATGCCGCGGTTTGCGACATACTTGGCGATGGTGCCGCCGCCGCCCAGATCCAGACGGCCCAGCTCACCGATCTGCCATGCAACGTTGCCGTTGTCCAGCATCCGGGTGATATCACCGACCAGCTCAGCGCAGGCATCGCTTGCGGAGCCCTTGCTGCCGCCGCCGGTGTACTTGAAGATGGCAACGCCGCGGCCTGCATAAGTGCCGTTCATAGGCTCGAATGCACTTGCCCAGGTGGGATCGTAGGCAGCGGTCACGTCAGCGGACAGGCAGACGCTGTGACGGAAGGCCAGGATATCATCCTGACCGGCGGTACGGCAGAGCTCCTGCATGAAGTGGAAGGCGTACATGCTCTGCATACCGGTCACGCCGTCGGAGCCGATCTCTTCCTTATCGGTCAGGACGCAGACAGTGGTGTAAGCGGGGTTCTTGGTCTCGATCTCGGCCATCAGTGCAGGATAAGCGTCCACACGGTCATCGTGGCCATAGCCGCCCACCATGGAGCGGTCGAAGCCAACGTCGCGGCTCTTGTAAGCCGGGGTGATTTCGATCTCAGCGCGCATGAACTCCTTCTCAGTGATGCCGTACTTCTCGTTGAGCAGGATCATGGTGTTCAGCTTGACAGCTTCCTTGACGTTCTCGTCATCAACAGCATCGGAGCCGATGAGGATGTTCAGCTCCTCAGCCTTGATGCCGTCCTTCAGGGGACGGGCGTTCTGCTCGGCACCCAGATGGGGCAGCAGGTCGGTGATGCAGAAGACGGGATCGTTCTCATCCTCGCCCACACGGACGGTGACGGTGGAGCCATCCTCACGGGTGAACACGCCGTGGATGGACAGAGGGATAGTGCCCCACTGATACTTGCGGATACCACCGTAGTAATGGGTCTTGAAGTAGCTCAGGTGGTCGGACTCATACAGCGGGGTGGGGCGCAGGTCCAGACGGGGGCTGTCGGTGTGGGCAATGACCAGATGGAAGCCATCCTCAAAGCTCTTGGTACCGATGGTGGAAGCCACCACAGCCTTGTTGCACTGGACAAAGTAGATTTTGTCACCGGGCTTGTAGGTCTTTTTTGGGTCGAACTGCTGGTAGCCTGCATCCTTGAGCATCTGCTCGCTCTCGGCGGCGACCTCGCGCTCGGTCTTGCCTGCATCCAGGAACTTCTTGTAGCCCTCGGCAAAGTCGTGGGCCTTCTGCTTCACGTCAGCGTCCTTATCGGTGACGTAAGCAGGCTTATAGAGCAGCTTTTCGGCCAGCTGCTGGTTCGGAGTTTTTTCTGCCATAGAATTTCTCCTGCCTTTCTCTTTCGGTATTCCTAAATATTTCAAACCGGCACAAGCCGGTTCAAGCGGGTTTGCAGCCTGCTCAGGCTCCGTACAGCTCGGTGTACTTGGCATAGCAGGCGGTGATCTTTTCCACATAGTGGTGCATCTGGTTATAGGGGAAACCCGACAGGGTCAACCCGTCCTCCGAGTGTTCTTCCTTCTGGAGCAGGGCATCCACAGTGCCCCACCCGCTGTGGTAGGCTGCGGCGGCCGTGGAGATATCGCCGTTGTAACGCACCAGGCAGAGGTGGAGGTAATAGCATCCAAAGCGGATGCTCACATCCGGGTCGTACAGGTCGCCAAAGGAAACCTCCTCCCCCAGGCCCAGCTTACTGCGGAGCCAGAGGAAGGTCTCCTCCGTCATCTGCATCAGGCCGCGCGCATCGACACTGGAAGTTGCGCCCGGGTCAAAGCCGCTCTCGGTGCGGATGAAGGAATAGACCAGCAGCGGGTCAAGGTCATACTCGGCAGCGTACTGCTCCACAAGGTCGTTGTATTTCTGCGGGTAGAGCCGCTGTTCCACCTGACGGCGCACCGGCGGCAGCGCCAGCAGGACCACACAGAGCAGAAAGAGCAGCACCAGCGTTTTCAAAAACTTTTTCAAAGCGAAGTGTCCGCGCCCCCTTTCCGTGCACCCTCAGCCTGCAGCTGCTCACAGAGCGCCGCTGCCGCCGCTTCCAGAGAAGCAAGGTCAGCATCGTTGCGCAGGACAAGATCGGCCCTGGCAAGCAGGACTTCTTCTGGGGTCTGGGCGTTGAGCCGCCGTGCCGCCATTTCCGGGGCAATGCCGTCCCGGGCCGCAATGCGGGCCACACTGGTGGCAAAGGGCGCAGTGACCACGCAGAGGTGGTCGCACTCTTTCTCCGCATCAGTGCCCACGATCACAGCTCCGTCTATCACAAAAAGCGGTGCTCCGGCTTCCCGGGCGGCCTGCTTCAGTCTGCAGACCCGCCGGATGATCTCCGGAAGCACGAGGGAATCCAGAGCAGCCTTTCCTTCCGGCGCAGCAAAGGCGCGGTCTGCCAGCAGGCGGCGGTTCAGGCTGCCGTTGGCATACAGGATATCTGCCCCGAACCGCTGAGCCAACACTGGCAGCAGCGGAGAACCGGGCAGCAGGATCTCGCGGGAGATCTGGTCGGCATCCACCAGCGGGACACCGTGGGCGGCAAACACCGCCGTCACAGTCGATTTGCCGCAGCCGCTGCGGCCGGTGATCCCAAGCGTGATCATAGCTGGATCACCCGGAACGCTGCCGCACGGATCAGGCGGTTGTACACCGCCATGGACAGGCCGTCCTTTTTCGGGCAGCGGGCATAGACCACCCCGTCCCCCTGCTCATCCAGGGCACGCAGGCTGCGGAAGATATGCTTTGCCTGATCGGCACCATCGCCCTCCCTGCCATACTCCACGCAGGGCCAGCCGAGCTTTTCGGCCTCGCCGGTAAAGCAGAGGCAGCTGGGGTTCTGGTCGGCATGGGCATCCACATAGGCCTTGAACTGCTCAAAGGTGCCGTCCAGCAGGGTGACATCTGCCTTAGGGGCGTAATGCTTATACTTCATGCCGGGGCTGCGGACAACAGCACCCTCGGGCAGCTTCTCGAGGATGGCTTTGGAGACTTCGACCTCCTCACCCAGAGCGCGCTCCAGATCTTCCAGCGTGATATGGCCAGGGCGGAACAGGGTGGGCTTTTCGCCTACCACAGAGATCACGGTGCTCTCCACACCCACATCGCACTCGCCGCCATCCAGGATCAGGGGCAGACGGCCATCCATATCGGTGAACACATCCTGTGCGTTGGTGGGGCTGGGCTTGCCGGAAAGGTTCGCGCTGGGGGCCGCAAAGGCACAGCCGCTCTGCGCAATGACAGCCCGTGCCACCGGGTGGCTGGGCATCCGGATGCCCACCGTGTCCAGACCGGCACAGCACTCCGCGGCCACCTCCGGGCCGCGGGGCATGATGATGGTCAGAGGGCCGGGGCAGAACGCGGCCATCAGCAGCTGGGCACGCTCAGGCACCTCGCTGACAAGGCCGGGCAGCATCTCCGGGCCGGTGACATGGACGATCAGGGGGTTGTCCTGCGGGCGGCCCTTGGCCACAAAGATCTTTGCGACTGCCGCGCCGTTGCGCGCATCGGCGGCAATGCCGTAGACCGTCTCGGTGGGCAGGGCCACCAGCTCCCCTCTGCGCAGCAGATCAGCCGCTTTGGCGATTGCTTCGCCCTCAGCAGGTAAAATTTCAGTTTTCATTTTCATGCGATTCATCGTTCTTTCTGTCTGTAAAGCAAAAATACTTTTCAATCATAAAATCAACACAAGCACGTTATTCTTTTCATCGCGGTATCATTCAACCTGTGCGTTGAGCTGCCGCAGTTTTTCGGCCTGTTCATGGGTTGCCAGTGCATCAATGATCTCGTCCAGATTTCCGTCCATGATCTTATCCAGATTGTGGACCGTCAGGCCGATGCGGTGGTCGGTGCAGCGATCCTGCGGGAAGTTGTAAGTCCGGATCTTCTCGCTACGATCACCGGTTCCCACCTGCCCCGCGCGGTTGGCATTGATGGCATCCTGCTGTTCCTTCTGCTTCTGGGCCAGCAGGCGGCTGCGCAGGATCTCCAGCGCCTTATCCTTATTCTGGAACTGGCTGCGCTCGTTCTGGCACTCCACCACCATTCCGGTGGGGATGTGCGTCACCCGGATGGCGCTGGACGTTTTGTTGATGTGCTGGCCGCCCGCACCCGAGGAGCGGAAGGTATCGATGCGCAGATCCTTGGGGTCGATGACAAGATCCACCTCTTCGGCCTGCGGCATCACCGCCACGGTTGCCGTGGAGGTGTGGATGCGGCCCTGCGTTTCGGTCTCGGGCACACGCTGGACACGGTGCACTCCGCTCTCATACTTGAGCCGGTTATAGGCCCCTGCGCCGTTCACGGCAAGAATGGCTTCCTTGACACCGCCCAGCTCCGTCTCGTTGAGGTTCAGCACCTCCAGCTCCCAGCCCCTGCTCTGGACGTACATGGTGTACATCCGCATCAGGCTGTGGGCAAACAGCGCGGCCTCTTCGCCGCCCGCACCGCCGCGCAGCTCCATGATGACGCTTTTATCATCGTTGACATCCTTGGGCAGCAGCAAAATTTTGAGATTATTTTCCAGCTGCGCCACTTCCTGACTTTTTTCGCCGATCTCCTGCTGTACCATTTCCTTAAAGTCCGGATCAAGAGCCTCGCCCTCGAGCAGGGCTTTGGCCTGAGCAAGATGATCCTGCGCCGTGGTCAGGGCCTGATAGGCCTGCACCACGGGTTCCGCCTCGTGATACTCCTGCATCAGGCGGCGGAACAATGCGGGATCTGCCGCTGTTTCCGGCTGGTTCAGGCGGATGGAAAGTTCTTCAAACCGGTGGCTGACAGCCTCCATTTGGGAAAGCAGTCTTGACATACTGTGCAGTTCTCCTTACATGACCCAATGGTTACTCGGCAGCGCCGGGCTTGAGCACTTTCTTGATGTTTTTTTCAATTTTCGCGCGGGGCAGCATGACCTCACGGCCGCAGCCCGTGCAGCGGATCTTGAAATCCATACCGACCCGGAGCACCTCGAAGCTGGAAGCTCCGCACGGGTGTTTTTTGCGGGTCTGGATGGTATCTCCCACTGCGATATCCATGTTTCTTTCCCTCCTGCCGCCCCTTTGCGGGGCAGTACCCTGTGCAGCAGGTTTCTATGCCGCACATACAGATATAGTATAAACCAAACTCGTATAAAATGCAATTGTCCGCGCATAGAGTTTTAATGCCGACACCTGCTTTGTGTGCCGACGTGCAGCGGAAAACGCTAAAATAACACAGAAAGAGGAACAAACCATGATGCAGACATTTCGTACTGAAGGCAATTACCGTTCCGCAGACCGGCTCAGCCCCGCAGAACTGCGCGCCGCCATCGCCAGCCGCGAAATTTTACAGAGCACTGCCCTTGCCTTTGACACCCAGCGCCAGCTCCGGTTCGACCTGGGCGGGGTAAAGGCCGTGATGCCCTTTGGCCAGTGTGCCGATGGGGCTGAGAGCGGCACCGTGCGGGACATTGCAGTGCTGACGCGGGTGGGCCGCCCCACCTGCTTTGTGATCGAAGGGATAGAGACCGGGGAAAACGGCCAGCCCTGCTACCTGCTTTCCCGGGCTGAGGCACAGCGGATGTGCAAGGCAGAGTATCTGGACACCTTACAGCCCGGGGACATCCTGCCCTGCACTGTGACCCACATCGAGCCGTTTGGTGCCTTTTGTGACGTTGGGTGCGGCATCAGCGCCCTGCTGCCCATCGACTGCATGTCGGTCAGCCGCATCTCCTCCCCTGCCGACCGGGTGAGTGTGGGCCAGCAGATCCTGTGCGCCATCAAAAACCGGGACGTGCAGGGGCGGTTCGTGCTGAGCATCCGGGAGCTGCTGGGCACCTGGGAGGAGAACGCCGCCGGGTTCACCGTGGGCGAGACCGTGGTGGGCATTGTGCGGAGCGTGGAGGAATACGGCACCTTTGTGGAGATCGCCCCCAATCTGGCCGGCCTTGCCGAGACCTGCCCCGACCTGCACCCCGGGCAGGCGGTGAGCGTCTACATCAAAAACATCCTGCCCGATAAAATGAAGATCAAGCTGGTCATCGTCAACCACAGCCTGGGCCAGAGCCACCGGTTCGACCTGCGCTATTTCATCACCGAGGGGCATATCGACCACTGGCTGTATTCCACCCCCGAAAGCCGCAAGCGCATTGAGACAGATTTTGCGGTTGCGGCTTGCAATCCGGTCTGAAACCCTTTATACTATAAGAAAGTGATTCTTTACGGCCTGCCCTGAGGCAGTGCCGGGCAGCAATTTGAAATGACAGGGGGATGTGCAGAACGATGGCCGCCAACGATGCTTTTACCGCCGGTGTTCGTCCCGGCGGGCTGACCGACAGCACGGAGATCCGGTTGCTGTTGTGTTATCTGGTGAAAAATGCCGGGCCGATCACCCGGACGGAGATCGAGAACGCGCTGATGGAAGAACAGCTGGTCAACTATTTTGAGATCGGCTCCTGTCTGGATGATATCACCCGCCAGCAGCTGGTCACGCTGAAGGAAGATCGCTATTCCATCACCGAAAAAGGACGCAAAGTCGCGCAGGAGCTTGCCTATGACCTGCCCCGCAGTGTGCGGGAGCGCGCGGTGGCGGCGGTTCTGCGCAGCCAGACCTGGGCCCGCAAGGAAGCCGAGTACAGCGCCCGTATCACCGAAAAGCCGGACGGCCACTGCTCCATCCGCTGCACCATCAAGGCACTGGATCAGGAGCTGTTTTGTCTGGACATCGGCACGCCAGACCGGCTGAGTGCCGATCTGGTCAAGAAGCAGTTCATCCTCAAGGGCAACGAGATCTATCAGATGCTCATCACCAAACTGACAGAGTAATAAAGAAACGGGGCTGTTGCAAAAACAGTCCCGTTTCTTTTAGTTCCAGCACGCTGCGGCGATCAGTTCCAGCACACTGCCCGCAATGCAACGGGCCTTATCCGAGATGAGGAAGCAGTTTTCCAGCTCTGCGCGGCGGGGGTCCACATCGGCCACCTTGAATCCTTTGGTCACCGGGTAGCCATCCCGCAGCAGACCCCGCAGGATGCCGGAGATCTGTGTGACCACCGGCAGACGCTGACCGTCCGGCGTTTCGATCTCGGCCACAGCCTCGCCCGCCTCCACAAAATCAGCGATAGAATGCAGGTTGCGGAAGATACCCGCGGCCTGTGCATGAAGCACACGCTCGGCACCATAGCCACCGATGATGCCCGGCACGCCGGAGTTGGGTGCGGCAGATCCTTCCCGGATGATGCGGCCCAGCTTGTGGCCGCGCTTGGTCTCCACCACCACGTCCACATCCTGCCCCGCCGCAAAGCCGGGGCCAAGGGCAATGGTCAGCGGAGCCATCTCCCGGGTGGTGCCCAGATTTTTCTTTGCGATGATGGCATCCACCAGAACAGCAGGCCTTGCCTGCGGCAGGCAAGCACCCGTTGGGTCTATCAGGACCGGCACTGCGTTCTGTGCCCAGACGGCATCGGCATCCGCCAGCGTCTCCACCCGGATGCCCCGCATTCCTTCCACAGCGGTCTCGCCTTCGTAAACAGCCTCACAGAGAGACACCTGCCGACGGATGGCGGCGGGATGGGCTGTTTCCAGCACCAGCACCCGCAGCCCCGCCGACCAGAGCCGATGCACAACGCCGGTGGCAAGGTCTCCCCCGCCCCGGACAACGATCAGGTCATCACGCTTCATGGCTCATTCCTCCGGTTCCAGACGCTGCAAAAAGACTTCCATGGAGCCGCCGCAGGCCGCAATGGCCGCGGCATCGCTGGCCCCCTCTGTGGTAAAGGCGGCCAGCCTGCACGGGGCAGCCCCCGGCTCCAGCAATTCCCGCGCCAGCTGCTGGGTGCGGTATTCCATGATGCCGCCGCCCACACTGCCCACGGCAGAGCCATCGGGCAGGACCAACATCTTGGAGCCTTCCTCCCGTGGCGTAGAGCCATGGCGGCCTACGATGGTCGCCAGCACCGCCGGAGCGGTCTGCTGTTCCAGCGCGGCCAGCAGCGCCGGGGAAAAGCCCTCGGTCTGCTGGCGGCTGTTTTTAACGGAGACGATCTCCGCAAGAATAGAAAGTGCGATCTCCTGTGCGGTTTTTGCGCCAATGGAAAGCCCAATGGGCGCGTGCAGGGCATCAATGCGCTCTTGCGGCAGCCCCAGCTCGGCCAGTTGTGTATGCACCAGAGCCGCGCGCTTCCGGCTGCCCATCATGCCCACATAGGCGGCGGGCTTTTGCAGAATAGAACGCAGGCAGGCGATATCACAGCTGTGGGCACGGGTCACGACCACAAAGTATGTCTCCTGTCCGCCGGGGATCTGCGCAAGACCCTCTGCAAAGGGCAGGCAGAGCACAGCATCGGCCCCGGCCTGACGCAGCTCCTCCGCAAACTCGGGGCGGTCCTCCAGCGCTGTGACCGGCAGGCCCAGCAGCTTTGCCAGCCGCACCACCGACGCGCCCACATGGCCGCCGCCGCAGACCACAAGCTGCGGGGCTGCGCCAAAGCGCTCCACAAAGATGCGTTGTCCGGCTGATTCCAGAATCCCACTGGAGGTCACAGCGGCCAAGGCAGGCAGATGCTCCCCCCAGAACGCAGGCAGTTCCTCCGGCCAGACCGGTGCTGTGTTCCGCAGCAGGACACGTTCCCCCTGCGCCGGGCCTTCCAGCACCGTGGCCAGCAGAAAATCCCCCTCCCGGTCATGGAGTGCATTGAAAAAAGAACGGTTTCCCATCCAATTCTCCTTTATTTGTTATTGTTCTACCACCGCTGCGGCATCATAGGCAGCGGGGTCGATGCGGCTCTGCCACAGCGGCCAGTCCTCGGGCGGCATCCGCCACGCAAGGCCGCACCCGGCAGAGAGCTCCCGGGGCAGCGGAATGAGCCGCCCGGGGATGTGTTCCGCTTCGCAGTGTTTTTCCCATGCCATCGCTTCCACTGTGGTGCGGAAGGATAACACGATATAGGGTCTCTTTGCACGCATCGTTTATTCCTCCGCCAGGCTGCGCACCGCACGGGCAGCGGCAAGCGCCTCCTCCCGGGTGTTGGTGTGGGAGAAGCTGAACCGCACTACACCCTGCTCCACGGTGCCCAGCGCCCTGTGCATCAGCGGGGCACAGTGCGCACCGGCCCGCACACAGATGCCGTACTCTTCCCAGAGCACATCCGCCACCCGGGCGGAATCCTCGCCCGCCAGGTTCAGTGAGACGATGGGCGCACGCGGCGCAGTGAAGTCACCATAAAGCCGCACACCGGGAATTTCCCGGACAGTTTCATAAAACAGGCGTGCAAGCGCATTTTCTTTTGTTTCCAGCGCTTCCACGCCCTGCGTCAGGAGCCAGCGCACCCCGGCCCCCAGCCCGGCAATCCCCGGCACATTCAGCGTCCCGGCTTCCAGAGCAGTGGGCATTTCGGTAGGGTGGCGCTCATCAAAGCTGTGGACTCCGCTGCCGCCCACCACAAGGGGGGCAACCTGCAGCCCGGGCCGGACATACAGCCCGCCGGTGCCCTGCGGGCCCAGCAGCGCCTTGTGCCCGGTAAAGCAGAGCACATCGACCCCCAGTGCCTGCACATCCACCGGCATGGCACCCGCTGTCTGGGCGGCATCCACGAGAAACAACAGGCCGTGCTTTTTTGCAAAAGCGGACACGAACGCCAGATCCGTGCGGTTGCCGGTGACATTGGAAGCACCGGTCACAACCACTCCCCTGGTATTGGGGCGGAGCAGCTGCTCAAACTGCGCATAGCAGAGCACACCGTTTGCCTCCACATCCACAAAGCTCACCTCAACCCCCTGCCTTTGGAGGCGGTAGAGGGGCCGCAGGACGGAATTGTGCTCACAGACCGTGGTGATGACATGATTCCCCGGGCCAAAGAGCCCGTTGATGGCCGTGTTCAGTGCCTGGGTCGCATTGGATGCAAAGGCGATGCAGGCCGGGCCTTCGGCGTGGAAGAGCCGGGCCAGCGCTTCCCGGGTCTCGTAGACGACACGGGAGGCGTGCAGGGTGGGCGCATGGGCTCCACGGCCCGGGTTGCCCGCTGTCTGCAAAGCATCCAGCATCGCCTGCCCCACCTCCGGGGGCTTGTACAAGGTGGTTGCGGCGTTATCAAGGTAGATCACGGCTTGACCACGTTCCCGGCGTTCAGCATCTTTTCAGCGATGACATACATATTGGTCACGCCGCCCACGGCCAGCTTCTCCGTTATGCCGTAGTAGTTCAGGCAGGTGCCGCAGGTCAGGATCTCCACGCCCTCGGCTTCCAGTGCCTTCAGGTCTTCCAGCATGGGCGAACCCTCACAGGTCAGGGATGCGCCGCCGTTATAGAAGAGGATCGTCTTGGGCAGCTTGTCCTGCTGGGTCAGGGAGAACACGAAAGCCTTGAGCAGGGTCTTGCCCAGCTCCTCGGCCCCCTCCCCCATCTTGTCGGACGCGATGACCACCACTGTATCGGTGCGGGCATCCGGGATGCAGGTTTCCGCTTCTGCCTGCTGTTTCTCTTCGCCCGGCACAGCGGTTTCCTCAGCGGGCGTGTCCTTGATGGTAAAGCGGACACGGTATTCCTGTTCGGCCAGCTTTTCGGAGCTGGACAGATAGCCCTTCTGCTGGGCCATCTTGGTCAGGTTCTGGACAGCGATCTCATTGTCCACCAGCACTTCCACCTCGCCGGGGCCGCGCAGCTCTGCAATGGCCTTTTTGGCCTTGACCACGGGCAGCGGACAGGCATCTCCACGGGCATCGATCTTGCTCATCGGTTGTTCCTCCCTCATTCGTATGTTACTGTGATCTCCGGTGTCTGCTTTTCCCCAATGGTGCCCACGACCTTTGCGGGCAGACCCGCCGCCTGCAGCTCTGCTTCCAGGGCAGCGGCATCCTGCGGGGCCACGGCAAACAGCAGGCCGCCGGAGGTCTGGGGATCAAACAGGATCTCTTCCATCGGGAAGGGCACCTTCTCAAACCAGACAAAGGGCCCGGTGTGGTTACGGTTGCGCTGACCGGCGGCGGTGTACAGGCAGGCATCCGCAGCCTCCCACGCCCCGGGCAGCACCGGCACCGCATGGGCATCGATGATGCAGGAGAGCTTCTCCCCCATCATCTCGTGCAGATGGCCCAGGAAGCTGAACCCGGTCACATCCGTGGCGGCGTGCACCTCGTACCTGCGTGCGATCTCTGCCGCCGTTTTGTTCAGGGTGGTCATGGAACGGACGGCTGCTTCCATCTGTTCCGGAGCGGCTTCGCCCACCCGGTTGGCGGTGCAGATCAGCCCCACGCCAAGCGCCTTGGTCAGAAGAAGCTTGTCGCCCGGGCGGCCGGTATCGTTGGCCGTCAGGCGGTGCGGGTCTACCAGACCGGTCACCGACAGGCCGTACTTCACGCCGATATCGGCAATGGAGTGCCCACCCGCCAGCGTGCCCCCGGCTTCGGCCACCTTTTCGGCACCGCCGCGCAGGATCTCCCCCAGCACGTTCAGATCCATGCTCTCGGGGAAGCAGACAAGATTCAGTGCCGTTTTGACCTCACCGCCCATGGCGTAGACATCGCTCAGGGCATTGGCCGCGGCGATCTGCCCGAAGGTATAGGGGTCATCGACCATCGGCGGGAAGAAATCCACCGTCTGCACCAGAGCAATGTCCTCGGTAATGCGGTAGACGGCAGCATCGTCCCGGCTGTCGTAGCCAACCAGAAGGTCGGGGTCTTTTTCGCCCCGGGGCAGCTTTTTCAGAATGCGGCTCAGTACCCCGGCACCCAGCTTGGCGGTGCATCCGCCGCCGGTGCAGAAGACAATGGGGCCTTGTTCTGCCATTTCATGCACGCTCCCTTTCATCAAAATAAGTCAACACGCCCTGCACCTCATATTTTTTGCGCAGGAGCGCGAGGGTCTGTTCTCCGGCAGCAATGCGAGCGGGGGCATCCGCCTGATTGAGCACCACAGAAAAGCGGCGGTCCCCCACCAGTTTTCTTCCTCCCTTCTCGCTGGCCAGCAGCCTTGCCAGCAGCTCCGGGGTCAGAAGCATTTCGGGGGCAGTGCCCAGCAGGGCGCAGGCCTGCTCCAGCCGGAAGCAGACCTCCCGCAGAGGTCTGCCCAGCGCAGACAATCCTGCCACGGCCAGCACGATATCGCTTTCCGGCAGCAGCACCGGTTCATGGGCCGCCGGAACTTTGCAGGGCATCCGTTTTGCACCGTCCGCTTCCAGAAGAACCATATCCGCCTGTGCCATCCAGCGGGTCAGCTGCTCCGGCGGCAGGGCGGTCAACTTGCCCTGCTCTGCCGGGACACCGGCCACGGCATATCGCCCTGCCGTCCAGAGGAACGCAAGAGCAGCCTCATCTGCGGCATAATTCTCCCCCGGCTGCCGGATGTGGGTGGTGGTGCTCACCAGCACCCGCCAGCCTTTGGCGGCACAATGCCGGGCAAAGGCATAGAGCAGGGTGGTTTTTCCGCCGCCGCCCACCAGCGAGACCACATGGCCCTTTTCAGCCAGAAACGGAAATTGTTTTTCCGGAAGCATCAGCGGTTTTCTTCCACCGCCATGGCGATCTGCTCCGGGGTGATGGGCAGCTCGTAGAAGCGGGTGCCGATGGCATTGTAGATGGCATCCGCGATGGCGGGCAGCGGGGTGTTGATGACCACCTCACCGATGGATTTTGCACCAAACGGGCCGTTGGGCTCGTAGCTGCTCTCAAACTCCACCCGAATGTGTCCGATGTCCACACGGGCGGGGATCTTATACTGCATAAAGGAATTCTCCATCGGCCAGCCCTTGGCATCGTAGGTGATGTTCTCGGTCAGGGCCATGCCGATGCCCTGCAGGATGCCGCCCTCAGCCTGCACACGGGTCAGGTTGGGGTTGATGGGGGTGCCGCAGTCCACACAGGCGGCATAATCCACCACCTTGACTTCACCGGTCTCCTTGTCCAGCTCAATTTCAGCCGCGCCGACCATGTAGGGCGGGGGCGAAAGGGGCGAGGTGTGGGTCTCGGTGATCTCCAGCGGCACCATGTGGCCGAACTGGGAGGCGAAGGCCACCTCAGAGAGAGAGACCTTCTTTTCCGGGTCTGCGTTCAGGGAGACGAACTTGCCGTCAAAATCCACGGCATCTTCGGTCGTCTGGAGCAGCTCCGCGCCCAGCTTGCAGATCTGGCCGCGCAGCCGCAGGGCACACTTCTCCACTGCCTTGCCGGTGACATAAGTGGTAGAGGAAGCGTAGGAGCCGGAGTCATAGGGCGAGGTGTCGGTATCCGCGCCAAAGACAGTGATATTGTCCAGGTCACAGTCCAGCACCTCGGCGGCGATCTGAGCCAGCGTGGTGTCACAGCCGGTGCCCATATCGGCCGCGCCGATGATGAGGGAGTAGAATCCGTCATCGTTTACCTTGAGGGTGGCACTGCCCACATCCATGCCGGAAATGCCGGAGCCCTGCATGGCCATGCCCATACCCACGGCGCGCACCTTGCCATTGCCAAGGTCGCGCACAGGGTACTTGTTGTCCCAGTCGATCATCTCGTGGACTTTTTTCAGGCAGCGATCCAGCGCGCAGCTGGTGTTCACAGCGCCGTAATAGGCAGGCATCACATCGCCCTCTTTGACGATGTTCATTTCGCGGATCTTGAAGGGGTCCATGTGAAGTCTGGCAGCCAGCTCGTTGACAGCAGATTCCACTGCAAACAGGCCCTGGGTCGCACCATAGCCGCGGTACGCACCGGCAGACATGTGGTTGGTGTAGACCACGTCGCTGACAAAACGGAAGGCTTCGGCCTTGCCATACAGCGGAATAGACTTGTGACCGGAAAGGCCCACCGTTGTGGGGCCGTGCTCACCATAAGCACCGGTGTTGGACAGGGTGTAGAGGTCGATGCCCTTCACGATGCCGTCCTTGGTGGCACCCAGACGGACGTGCATCTCCATCTCATGGCGGGGCGAAGATGCGGTCTGGCTCTCTTCGCGGGTGAAGATCAGCTTACAGGGCTTCTTGGTCTTCCAGGTAACAAAGGCCGGATAGATGGCCGAGACCGCCGTCTGCTTGGCACCAAAGCCGCCGCCGATGCGGGGTTTGATGACGCGGATCATGGATTTGGGGATGTGCAGGGCGTTTGCCACATTGCGGCGGGTATGGAACACGATCTGGGTCGAGCTGAGGATGTTCAGCCGTCCGTACAGATCCATCCAGCAGCAGGTGCGGAAGGTCTCCATCATGGCCTGCTGACAGGCCTTGGTGTGGTAAACACGGTCGATGACAACATCGCACTTTGCCAGCACGGCATCGATGTCGCCGTCGCCGCACGCATCGTGGGCACAGAGGTTGCGCTTGTTGTCGGCACCCACGGGGCTCAGGCTCTCCCAGTTGTCCTCCGGGTGGACAAGGATGGGGTTATCCTTCGCAGTGTGGAAATCCAGCACCGGCTCCAGCACCTGATACTCCACCTTGATGAGCTTCATGGCCTTCTCGACACACTTCTCATCCTTGCCCACCACAATGGCCACCACGTCCCCCACAAAGCGGACGTGACGGTCAATGACCAGGCGGTCGTAGGGACTGGCTTCGGGGTAGGTCTGGCCGGCCTGCGTGTAGCGGCGGGCGTTCTGATCCACATCCTCCCAGGTGAAGATGGCCTCGATGCCGGGCACCTTTTTGGCCACGGACGTGTCGATGCGCTCCACCATGGCGTTGGCATGGGGTGAGCGGTACAGCTTGACGATCAGGCAGTCTGCCGGGGCCAGATCATCCATGTAAACGGGCTTGCCGGTCACAAGCTGCATGGCATCCTTTTTGCGGAATGCTTTGTTGACGTTTTTCATTCGGCACCCTCCTGTTTTGCTTTCTTCCAGGCGAGGAAATTCTGGATGCCCCGCAGCTGGCCCTCGTAGCCGGAGCAGCGGCAGAGGTTGCCCGCGAGATATTCCTTGATCTCCTCCTCAGTGGGGTATTCCTTTTCCCGGAAGAGGGCGAGAGCGTTCATAATAAAGCCCGGGTTGCAGAAGCCGCACTGCTCCGCACCCTGATCGGCGATAAAAGCACCGAACTCAGCAGCCTCCTCCTGCAGGCCCTCCAGCGTGGTCACCCTGTGGCCGTCGGCACGGGCTGCCAGCACAGAGCAGGACAGCACCGGCACATCGTCCAGAAAGACGGTGCACAGGCCGCAGTTGGAGGTCTCACAGCCGCGCTTGACACTGTAACAGCCGTGTGCGCGGACAAAATCGATGAGCAGGGTGTCCGGTGCGGCCTCTGCCGTGATCTTGGTTCCGTTCAGAATAATATTCACCTGCATCTTGTCTCACCTGTTCCCTTCCAATTTCAGCACAGCGCGCTTGACCAGCACCCCGGCCAGATGATTGCGGTATTCCGCACTGCCGCGCATGTTGCTCTCCGTCCGGATGTTTGCCCGCACCTCAGCGGCAAAGCGGGCGGCGGTCAGCTCCGGCGTTTCGGCGGCATTGGGCTGCAGGGTATACAGCACTGCCTTGCCGGGCCGGGCACCAATGGCGACCCGGAAGCCCCCGGCCGTTTTCGCGGCGGCACAGGTCAGCACCGGGAAATCCGTCTGGCTGTTGCGCACCGACTGATAGCAGAATGCTGCCTGCTCTTTCGGCACGATGACCCGCACCAGGATATCCCTGTCGTACGGGCGCTGAGCATACTCCGAAAGCGGCACGATACCGCCCTTGTAGAGCTCCACCGAAGCGTTCAGGGCCAGGAACATGGTCAGAACATCGGAAAAGCCAAAACGGCTGTAAATGCTGCCGCCCACGGTGGCAAGGTTGCGCAGCTGCACACCCACAATGTGGCACACAGATTCCCGCACAGCACCCTCCGTGTAGGCATTGAGCCCCTCGTGGAGCTCGATCTGCCGCAGGGGCACCATGGCCCCGATGGAAAAGCCCTCGGCCGTTTCCTCAATTTTGTCCAGCCCAAGGCCTGACAGGTCGATGGCGGTGCCGACATTGATGTTCTCCATCTTGAGCCAGATCATGCCGCCGATGACCCGATTGTTTCGCTTCTGGTTGAGCTGCCAGGCTTCCTCGAGGCTTTCGGCCCGTTTGTATTCCCGGATCGTCATCATACGCAGTACCTCTCTTTTTTCGATTGCTACTTTTATTTTATCACAAAATCCCTTATAATGCCACTGGAAAGACTGCCGCAGATCCGGCAGATTCAGGAGGAATGATTTTATGGCAGAGTTGTGCAGAAAAAACGCCCACCCTCCGGTGGGATGCGTTATCATGGCATCGGGGCTGGCCCGGCGGTTCGGCTCCAACAAGCTGCTGGCCAACTTCGGGGGCCGCCCCCTGCTCTGCCGGGCGTTGGAAATCACCGCCACCCCTGCCCTTGCCGCCCGGGTGGTCGTGACCCGCTCTGCCGAGGTAAAGGCCCTGTGTGACGCACAGGCCGTTCCCTGCCTGCTCCACAGCCTGCCGGGCCGGAACGACACCGTTCGGCTGGGGCTGGAGGCGCTGCTGGAGCAATGCCCCGGTCTTGCAGGCTGCATCTTCCTGCCCGGAGATCAGCCCCTGCTGCAGCGGGAGACGCTGGAAGCGCTGATCACTGCTTTTGCCCAGACACAAAAAGAAACAGAGCGGGCGATCTTCCGGCTGGGAGCCCGGGCCGCACATGGCCCGGACACCTTTGTCGGAAGTCCCGTTCTGTTTGGATGCGGATATTTTCCCGCCCTGTGCACCCTGCCCGAGGGCAAGGGCGGCAGTGTTGTACTCAAGGCTCACCCTGAGCAGGTGCAGATCGTTTACGCCCAGCGGCGGGAAGAACTGCTGGATGCAGATACGCCGGAAGCTCTGGAAGAGCTCTCCACCATTGCAGGGCAATGGTGCGTTCCCTGACAGGAGAGGCAAGGGCACTTCTTGGCTCCCCTGTCAGGGGAGCTGTCACCGAAGGTGACTGAGAGGTTTATACGGCCTTATCGTCCTTGGGCAGCAGTACGTTCAGCACAATGGCCACAAAGGCTGCGGGCACGATGCCGCTCTCGCCGCAGATCAACTGGAAGAACTGGGGGGTGTGTGCCAGGATGCTGGCATTGGCACCCATGCCGTAGCCCACGCCCAGTGCAACGGAAACGATGGTCAGGGTGCGCGGGGTCATCTTTTCCTTGGTAATGAGCTGGATGCCGGACACCACGATGGAAGAGAACATCATCACGGCAGCACCGCCCAGAACGGCCTGCGGCATGATGGAGACCAGTGCGCCCAGCTTGGGGATCAGGCCGCAGAGGATCAGGAAGATGGCACCGGTGGCCAGTGCGCCGCGGTTGACGACCTTGGTCATGGAGACCAGGCCCACGTTCTGGCTGAAGGAGGTGTTGGGCAGAACGCCGAAGCAGGCGGCAAAGGAAGAGCCCAGGCCGTCGCAGATAACACCGCCGGACAGCTCCTTATCGGTGGCCTCACGGCTCATGCCGCCCTCCATCACGCCGGAGATATCGCCCACGGTCTCCACAGCGGTGACGATGAACATGATCAGCACGGGCAGGATGGCGCGCATATCAAAAATGATCTTGACGGGAACCAGCTTGGGGATGGCAAACCAGTCGGCCTGTGCCACCTTGCTCCAGTTCAGCACCCATGCCTTGGTGAACTCCACACCCTCGGCAGTGACACCGGTGGTGGGCAGGACAAAGCCCATAATAAAGGCTGCCAGATAGCCCGCCACAATGCCGATGAGGATGGAGGAGGAGCTCAGAAAGCCCGTGGTCCAATGCTTGAAGAACAGGATCACCACCAGCACGAACACGGCCAGCAGCAGGTTTTCCGCGGAACCGAAGTCCTTGGCTGCGTTGCCGCCGCCAAAGGAGTTGACACCCACGGAGATCAGGGACAGACCGATGGACAGCACCACCGTGCCGGTGACCACCGAGGGGAAGAACTTGCGCAGGGGCTTGAGGAAGAAGCCCAGCACAGTCTCAAACAGGCCGCCCAGAATGGAAGCGCCCATGATGGCACCGTAGGCCAGCACGCCGCCGCCCATGGAAGCAGCCACACTGTTGAACACGCCCAGGAAGCCGGAGCTGGTACCCATGATAATGGGGACCTGACCACCCACAGGGCCGATGGAGAACAGCTGCACCAGCGTGACCACACCGGCCACAAACATGGCGTTCTGCAGCAGGCTGACCTGCAGGTCAGCAAACTCACCGCCTGCAATGCCGCAGGCACTGGTGATGATAAGAAGCGGGGTCAGGTTGCCCACGAACATGGCAAATACATGCTGCAGGCCCAGCGGGATAGCCTGGCGAAGGGGCATCTTGGCATCAAACTGGTATGCACCCTTCTCCAACTCGATATTTTTGATCATAACTTCTCCTTTATCTAAAAGGCTTTTTTACACGACAAAAATTATTATAGCAGAGCCTTTCTCAAATTGGGAGAGGTCCGGGATGTTTTTTGTTCATTTTTAGTTCATAAGTCATACTTTAACTTTGAATTGTCCTTCTATAAAGTACAAAATCGGATGAATCAGCCCCCTGCTCCCGGCACCAGAAGCCTCCGAGGCGCATCGATGGCCGTGGTGCCCTCTGCAAGGTCGTTGGCGGCAAGCATCTGGGCCGGGGAGACATGGAACCGCCTGGCGATGGCAAACAGCTCCTCCCCCGCCTGTGCATAATAGATACGCAGGCTGATCTCCGGGTCTGCCGGGGTCAACGGCTCTCCCAGCGCGATGGAGCCCACACAGGTGTTTCCGCTCCGCTGTAGGATGGCCCCTTCTGCCTTGACGGAAAGGGTGACCTCCAGTGTGCCGTTTGCGCAGACACAGCGCAGGTCCTCGGCACGGAGCCAGCACTCCGGGATCAGCTCCGCGTCCGAGGGCAGCTCCCGCTCCAGCGGCAGGGCAAGCTCCAACACCTTTTCATAGCTTTCCAGCTCCGAAAGGCTGTTCTCCCCAAAGGCAGTCACGGTCACCCGGCTGGTCAGATCCCAGTTGTTTTCCCTGTATGCCAGCAGTGCCGGGCCAAAGGAGGCAAAGCAGGCCAGAATTTTAGCCCCAGCGTCCGGCAGAGGGCCGGAGCCGGTCAGGGTCACGGTCTTATCCAGGGTGCAGGCCAGCGATTCCGTCTGTACCGTCTGCGGGGTCTGTTCTGTCTCGAATTTCGTGGAGAAGGCATCCGCCACGCACTGCAGCTGGTAGGGCCTCCATGCCCGCAGGCGCAGCATCAGGGTGGCGGTCAGGCGGCTGGGTTCCTCCCCTTCTCCCTCCGTGAGCGTAAAGCCCACCGGCTCGGCCACGCAGAGACAGCGGCAGTCCTCGCTCAGGCCGTCCACATCCAGCACCTGATTGAAGTTCAGGTTCACGCTCTGGCCTTGCAGTGCCGGGTCGTCCTCGGCACGCCAGGCGCAGGAAACGGCCAGCACGCCCTTGGCAACGGCTTTCCCGTTCAGGAGCTTGAGGTCTCCGACAGAGGCATTGCCGCTGAGGTCCAAAACGGCGGCGGGCGGCGTGGGAAAGCGGATCTCGCCCTCGACCGTGACCAGCTTTTCCAGCACAGCGGCACGCCGCACCCCGGAAAGAGTGACCAGTTTCTGCTCCACACCACCATCCGACAGAGCCGTGATGACATCTGTTTTGACCTGCGTATGCACCGATACCACCAGCCCATACGCCCCCCGCACCTCGATGCGGCGCGGGTTGACAGTGCGGCAGTTCAGATATTCGGTCTGGCCTTCCACCTGCACGGCCCATGCCGTGAAGACGAACTCCGGCAGATCCAGCAGCTTGGTAAAAGGGAGTTTCTGCTCGGTCTGGCACAAGCCCGCTCCATCTTCCCCCTGATAATAGACCACACAGCGCAGATATCCCTCCAATTGCAGCTTGCCGGGCTGCAACCGCTTTTGCAGCACCACCGGCCTGACAAAGCACTTGACCAGCTTGAACACCGGTGGCAGATAATCAGAAATCAGGATCTCTGTTTCCAGCGGCAGCTCTGCCTTGAGGGTACAGTTTGTCCCCGCCGCCGGCAGGGCATCCCGAAAGATCTTCAACTCCATGGTACGCGCTCCTTTCCTGTCCGCTCTTAGTGTCATTTTATTCCGGGAACAGGCAGGATAGAACGAAGCGATTTTCCGGGGATGCAAAAAGCCGCCGCACAGCGTTTCCACTGCGCGGCGGCCTTATCACAATCAGGGTTCGGGGAAAATCAGGTGCTTATTCAGCAGCCTTGGCAGCCTCGATCTGCTTGATCAGCTCGGGAACGACCTTGAACAGATCGCCCACGATGCCGTAGTCAGCAACACCGAAGATGGGTGCGCTCTCGTTCTTGTTGACAGCGATGATGCACTCGGAATCCTGCATACCAGCGGTGTGCTGGATGGCACCGGAAATGCCCAGAGCAACATAGATCTTGGGGTGGACCGTCTTACCGGTCTGACCGACCTGATGGTCAGCGGTCATCCAGCCTGCGTCGGTGACGGCACGGGATGCGCCGACAACGCCGCCGCCCAGAGCTGCAGCCAGCTGCTCAGCCAGCTCAATGCCCTTGTTGACGTCCTTGCTGATGCCACGGCCCACAGAGACGATGACGTCTGCACCGATGAGATCGACCAGCTTCTCAGCTGCCTTCTCAACGCTCAGGACCTCGGTCTTCACATCGTCAGCAGTCAGGCTGAATGCGGGCTTCACGATCTGGCAGGCATCTGCCTTGGCCTGATCGAAGGGAGCCTTCTTCATGACGCCGGGACGGACGGTGGACATCTGGGGACGGAAACGGGGGCAGATAATGGTAGCCATCAGATGGCCGCCGAATGCGGGACGGGTCATCTTCAGGTTGCGATCCTCATAATCGAACTTCTGCTTGGACAGGTCGATGGTGGAGCTTTCCTTCAGGAACTCGACATACTTTGCAGTGTCGATGTCCAGATGGGTCGCATCAGCGGTCAGGCCGGTGTGCAGACGAGCTGCGCAGCGGGGGCCAAGGTCACGGCCGATGTTGGTAGCACCGATCAGCAGGACCTCAGGCTTATACTCGTTGACCATGTCGCAGACGACCTTAGCGTATGCGTCAGTGGTGTAATCCTTCAGCAGGGGGCTTTCGCAGACCAGAACCTTATCAGCACCATAGCCGCCCAGCTCCTTTGCGATGCCTTCCACGTTGTCGCCCAGCAGCAGGCCGGTGACCTCGCAGCCCAGCTCGTCAGCCAGCTTGCGGGCCTCGCTGACCAGCTCAAAATCAGTGGACATCAGTGCGCCCTGGCGCTGCTCGCAGAAGACCCAGACGCCCTTGTATTCGTTAAAATCAGCCATTGTAATCCTATGCTCCTTTCATCAGATCAGGTGCTTCT